>Ga0190274_10001523_pt1 | contig 13554 bp, 8 predicted proteins | sample Popmic531T_FD_133002 | JGI IMG/M metagenome (GOLD analysis project Ga0190274, IMG submission 133002) | Populus adjacent soil microbial communities from riparian zone of Yellowstone River, Montana, USA - 531 T | ecosystem: Environmental > Terrestrial > Soil > Riparian zone | place: USA: Montana...
GCGACCTCGACAGCGACGGCGACAACCTGAGCGATGTCGTGGAAAGCGGCGGACTCGACGCGAACTCGGACGGCCGCCAGGATGGCGTGGATTCCAATCACGACGGTCTCGCGGACTCTGCCGAGGGCACGCTCACGGGTGGCCATTCGCTGGCACGTCCCGACACGGATCGCGATGGGGTGGCCGATGTCCTCGACCTCGACAGTGACAACGACGGCCTTGCCGACAGCCGCGAGGGTCGAAGCGACTCCGATGGCGATGGCGTTCCCGATGCGCTCGACGCGGCCGGCACCCTGCAGACCGCGGTGCGCGGCGTTGGCGCCTTCGACCCGCTGAGCTTGTTAGGCATGCTGTGCGTGATCGGATGGCTTGCCGTGCGCCGGACTCGTGCGCGCGCCGCGATGCATGCATTGCCGATCGTCGTGCTGGTCGCGGGTCTCGCGCCGGGGCAGGCGAGCGCGGAAGATGTGCTCAGCAAAGGCTGGTACCTGGGCATCGACACCGGCATGTCGCGGGTCGATCCGCAGAATCACGGTGGCGGCTACAAGGTCGACGACAGCCACAGCTTCGGCTATCGCATCACCGCCGGGTATTCATGGAACCAGAACTGGAGCGTCGAGGGATTCTTCGCCGATGGCGGCGACGCGGGCATCTCGTCTGACAATCCCGCCGTCGGCCACCTGGGCGACATCGGCTACAAGGTGTTCGGCGTGGGTGTTCAGTGGCTGCCGTTCGATGGCGGCATCAACGAGCAGTGGTTTCCGCTGGTGAAGCTCGGCGCCTCGCACATCCAGAACAGCAGCACCTCGAGCCTGGTCGTCTACGAAAAACTGAATGACCTGGGCGTGTACTTCGGTGGCGGCGCGGGTCTGCGCTTCGGCCAGAGCTGGGTGGCCCAGGCCGAAGTCGTCAGCTACGACGCGGACGAGCTGTTCTTCACGGTGGGTGTTCGCAAGCACTTCTGAAGCTCGCGGGCGGCAAATGTGGCATCGCGCGTCACCGATTCTGATATCGCGGCAGACAGCCTTTAGCGCCTCGATCTTTTGAGGTCGCTAACCCGTGGATGCCTGCTACGATCCCCGGTAAACCAGCTGGGGAGCCGCCAAGGATGGGTAAAACACCGCTATCGAGAACCGTCAGGCTTTCGATTTCACGCGTGCTCACGTGCTGTGTCGTCGGTGTGCTCGCCGCGTGCGGCGGCGGCGGGGGTAGCTCCGGTCCAACACCCGGTCCAGACACCTCGGCGCCCGATACGACGGTCGCGGGGGCGCCGGCAACGCTGACGAACTCGAATGCGGCGACCTTCACGTTCACGGCCACGGAAGCGGCGACCTTCGAGGTGCGGCTCGACGGGGCCGCGTTCGCGGCGGCAACGAGCCCGCATGCGCTGAGCGGTCTCGCCGCGGGCAGCCACACATTCGATGTGCGCGCTCGCGACGCGGCGGGCAACGTCGATCCTTCGCCGGCTACGGCAACGTGGGTGATCGATATCACGCCGCCGGACACGCAGATCACCACCGCGCCTCCGGCCGTCGTCGGCATCGGCAGCGCGAGCTTTGCCGCGACCTCCGCCGATCCCGGCGCAACCTTCGAGGCCAGCCTCGACGGCAATCAATTTGCCGCGGCGGCCATGCCATACCAGCTCAGCGGCGTCGCCGCGGGTTCCCACACCCTCGCGATTCGCGCGCGCGATGCGGCGGGCAATGTCGATCCTTCGCCCGCCACTCACCAGTGGGTGTACGACAACCTGCCGCCGGAAACTTCGATCAGCGGCACGCGGCCCGCGTCGTACACGCGGGAGACCACGGCCGTGATTGGCGTCTTCACTTCCGAGCCGTCGACGTTCGAGGCGAGCGTCGACGGCGCCGCGTATGCCGCCGTGACGCCGCCGCTGCAGCTCGCCAATCTTTCGGAAGGCACACACGAAGTGCGGGTCCGCGCGCGCGATGTGGCCGGCAACGTCGATCCCACGCCCGCGTCGGTGTCGTGGTTCATCGACCGGACATCGCCCACGGGCACGGTGCTCTTTCCAACGGCGCGGTCGTACACCGACGCGAGCACGATCACGTTTCGCGGTACGGCGCAGGACGCCGGGGGTATCGCCGACGTGCGCATCGGCGACACCATTGCTACGAGCACCGACGGCTTCGCTACCTGGAGCGCGGTGGTTCCGGTCGTGGCCGGAACAAACCTCCTTCACATCTACTACACGGACCAGGCGGCCAACTTCGCCGAAAATAGTTCCACCGTTTCCGTGATCAACAGGGGCGCGGTGCTCACGAAAGTCGGCGACCTCGATTACGACCCGGCGGGAGATCGCTTGGTTGCGATCGACGAGGAAACCCAGGCGGTGATCTCATGCCGGGCCTCGGACGGATTCAGCACTCGCATCTCCGGCGCCGAGCGCGCCGCGCCCGGGCCGAGCGGGCTCGAGGGGCTGACGGTCGATCCGGCCCACAACCGCGCATTGGTCATCGACTCGACTGCCGACGCGCTCGTGGCGGTGGATCTGACTACCGGCGCGCGCACCACGTTGTCGAGTGGCAGCGGCATGGGCCCCACGCGGTTGCTGTCGGGATTCGGCATCGCGCTCGATGCCGCACGCAACCGCGTCTTCGTCACCGTGCGCGATACTTTCTCCGTGATCGCCGTGGACCTCGCGACCGGCGCGCGCAGCGTGATCAGCGGGCCGGGCGTGGGCGGCGGAGTGGGCTTCGTCAGGCCGCTCGGCATCGCGCTCGACGTCACCACTGGCAGAGAGCTTTACATCGGCGACTCCGGCCACCTCGACAACACCACCGGTGAAGCGGTGATCTATCAAGTCGACATCGCCTCGGGTTCGCGCGAAGTTTTCTCGACTTCCATCACCGTAGGCATGGCGCAGGGGCCGTCCTTCCGTGAGCCCGTGTCACTGCGCATGGACCAGCAACGCATCTGGTTGTACCTGCTCGATGGCGCGGGAGACGGAGCGGTGCAGCGAGTGTTGATGAACGGCTCCAATCGCGGCAGGCGCGAAGACGTCGTCTTCAATGGTCTGGGTGGTGGCCTCGGCGAGCCTCTGGCGGTATCGCGAGGCCTTGCCCTGAAGGACTCAACGAACCGCCTGCACATCGCACAGCGCAATGGCGAGATCCTGTCGTTCACACTCTTTACGCCAGACCGCTCTCGTACCGCGCTGGTCAATTCACGTGTGGGCAGCGGCTTGCGTCTGGAAAACCCGTTGTCGGTTGCGATCGAGCAATTGACTGGAAATCCAACCTCGCTCCTGACTATCGACCCCGGCACCCAAGTGCTGGTGCGAACCAGCCTCGTGACCGGAGATCGCACCATCGTTTCGGGCGCGGGCGTTGGTCAGGGCGCCCCGTACGTTTCTCCGAGGGACTTCGTGATCGACACACGGCCGTCCGCCGCCGGGCAGGCGGCGCTCGTCCTCGATTCGGCCACGGGCGGACAAGGGTCGATCGTTTCCGTCGCGCTGGCGACCGGCGAGCGGACGCCGCTCGCAAATATCGGACCCGTTCACAACCCCCGCAACATGCGGCTCGACGCAGGCGGCAATCGTGTGCTGTTCACGGACGACGACTTGACCGTCGCCAACGACGACGCGCTGTACGCCGTGAATCTCACCACCCAGGCGCGCACCCTGATCTCGGGACTGGCGCGCGGCGGCGGAGCAAACTTCTCGGCTCCCACCGACTTCGTGCTCGAGCCGGCGACGAACCCGGGCCGCGTCATCCTGGTCGACACGCATCCTTCGCAACTCCTGTCGGTGGATCTCGCAACCGGCAACCGCAGCCCGTTCATTTCGAACGACGGTATGCCAGCCCTGCCGCTGATGGGAGTGCTGCATCTCGATCCCGGTGGCTCGCGGCTGTTGGGCGTCAACCTCGTTCCGCAGCATCTCTTCGAGATTCCATTGCCGGTGAGTGACGCGCAGACACGATCGCTGATCTCGGGCTGGCTCCCGGGTTCGAACACGATGCGTGGGACAGGGCCGCTGCCTCATTTCCCGGTCGGGCTCGACGTGCATGTGGCGCAGGGCATCGCGTTCGTCTCCGCTGCCAACTCGCGGGCACTTTTCGCGATCGATCTGGTGTCGGGCGATCGAGTGATGGTCTCGCATTGACCGCACACATCTGGCGAAAACACCGTGAGATAAGGTAACTCCGGCGGCACTTTCGGCGCGTGCTGGCGTCCAATCGGCATCCTGTACCCAGGAGGCGATCGTGGCCAAACAGTTTTTCGCTCCCATCCTGATGTTGTTTGCGGCTCTGGCTTCGGCGGACGAGATTCCGAACCCCCTCATCGACTATGGCGCCTTCCAGAGCGGTGTCGTGCGCGTTGGCGAAGTCCGCGAGAAGCATCGCGTGACCGAACTCGGTTTCATCAGGATGGCGGGCGATCCATCGACGGTGATCCTCGACGCGCGCAGCGCCGAGAAGTTCGCGCTGCTGCACGTGAAAGGCGCGAAGAACCTGAGTCTTCCGGATATGACGGAAGCGGAACTCGCCAAGGTCATCCCTGCGAAGTCCACGCGCATCCTCATCTACTGCAACAACAATTTCTCCAACGAGCCGGAAGCATTTCCGGCCAAGGACCTGAGCGCCTCACTCAACGTGTACACGATGAATGTGTTGCACGCGTACGGCTACACGAACGTGTACGAGCTCGGGCCGCTGATCGACATCCGCAAGACGCTCATCCCGTTCGAACGCGATTCGTCTGTGGCTGCCGTCAAGGCTGCTGTCGCGGCGGGCTGAATGCGGTCGCGGGCAGCGCGTCGCGCGCAAATCTCGCTTCTCGAATGGCGCCTTTGAAGTGAGTGACCTGGTTCATCCTCGCTCCCACTGAAGCGCGTCCCGGCGTCTGCGGTTTGAAAGTCGTCGCCATCTCCATCTGCAGATCGCCGTTGACGAACGAGCGGAAAATCTCTCCGTCGTAGGTCGCCGCCACGTGGTACCAGCGCCCGATGGGGAAGAGCTTGTCGGGCGCCATCATCGTGGTGCGGTAGCCGGGGCCGATCATGAAGGCATCGAGGTACCAGCTATCTTTCACCACGCGGATCTCGAGCAGCATTCTCGTGCTGCCCTTGCCCGGCGCTGCCGGCGGCGATTCATCGGATTCCAGGTGCAGCAGGCGCTGTTCGAATGCGCCACCGTCCGGACGAAAGACCAGTTCGACGGTAAATTTGGCGGCGCCCGCGAGCGGGTGGTCGTCGATGAACAGGACATCCTTTTGCCCGTCGAACAGCACCGCGCGGCCGTTGGGGCTGTCGATGACCTGCGGCGCACCCTCGACCCGCACCGGGTGGCCACCGACCTTGCGGAGGTCATCGAATTTCCACACGCGTTTACGGGAATAGGCGGCCATGGCGACGGGCGCGGCCGTGGCGCTGAGGAAAAGCATCAACATACGGCGACTTAAGAGCTTCATCGACGAAAGCTTACCAGTGAAGTCCGGTACAAAGTCACGTTTGCGCGCGCCTAGCTAGCGGGGCGCGTTGACTGTGCCTGCGCCCAGGCCTAGCTTCGAAGTCGATGCCAGCCACGAGTCCACAAGTCGAGCAGCGGCTGCGCCGCATCCAGAACGCCCTCGGCGTGACTGCCGACGGGATGCTGGGGCCCGAAACACTGACGGCGCTCGAGAAACACCTCGAGCTTGATGCGACGCGAAAAACCGTGAGTCTCACGTGCTCGCGCAAGGCGCTCGAACTCATCCTTCAATTCGAGATCGGGTCGCGCGCGCAATATGAGCGTCTCTATGCGCAGCCGATCTGGCCGGGCGGGGAGAGCGGCGTCACCATCGGCATCGGTTACGACCTGGGGTTCACACCGAAGCAGCAGATCGAAGCGGACTGGGATCCCTTTTTCGAGAAGCCCGAACGCGCGGCGCTCGCCGCGGTTCAGGGAGCCAAGGGCGCAGCCGCAGAACAGCTGGCCCGGGGCTTGAAGCACATCAAGATTCCGCTGGCCGCGGCCGAGCCGGTGTTCTACACCAGCACGCTGCCGCGGTTTGCGCGCATCACCCGCGACGCATTTCCAGGAATCGAAGAACTGCCGCCCGATGCGCAGGGCGCGCTGCTGTCGCTCGTCTTCAACCGCGGCGCGAGCTTCGCGGGCGATCGCCGCAAGGAAATGAAGGTGATCCGTGATGACGTGGCCGGCGGGCGCGCCACGCTTGCCAGCATCGCCGATCAGTTCGAGGCCATGCAGAGGTTGTGGCCGGATGCCCGCGGATTGCGCGAACGGCGCGTGCGCGAGGCGGAGTTCGTTCGCGGTGCGAAGCGGCGGTATGTCGATGGCGAGCAGGTAGACCTCTAACAAACTCCAAGCAACGGGCGGCGGTCCTCAGTCGCCGCCGCCCGTGACTCCTCAGCAACAAGGCGTCTCAGCGCAACGCCGTCTGCCCCACCGCCAATCCAGACAGATTCACCGACGGGGCGCCGATGTCGGTGGCCTGGCCAGTCATGAGATCGATGGCGTACATCCGCTGCTCGCCGCCCACGGTCAGCGCGGCGTAGGCAATGCCCATTGCCGGCGCGCCGGAGGCCGCGATGCGCACATCGGAAGGAATGTCGAAGCCGGACACTTCCGAGAAATCCAGCGGCACGTCGCCGATCCTGATCGCAACGCCGGTGGCCACCGTGCCGCTGTTAGGCGGGTTCTGGATGAAGAGGCTGTTGGTCGTGGCGTCGATAACGTACTGCGTGGTGACGCCGCCCGTGAGCGACTGGCCGAAGCTGTTGGTGTAGGCCGCGCCGGAAACACCGGTGGCGCCGCCGTTGATCAGGCCGTCTGTGTTCGTGCCCGCAGGCGGCACAGCGGCGTTGTTGAGATTGCCATCGACCGGCGCTCCGTTGTTTGGGTTGATGCGGAAGTTGAGACCGGTCTGCGTGGTGACGCGGATGCGATCGACCGTGGGATTGAAGTCGAAGCCGTAGCCGCTCGCCGCAGCCGGCAGATCCACCGGCATGCCGGCGGCATCGACGAACGCGACCGCTCCGGCGGTGCCCACCGCCGTGGCGGCACCGGTCTGAGGATCGAGCACGTACAAAGTCGCTGTGTTCGCAGCATCCGTGATGCCAAGCGCGTAGAGCTGGCCGGTCTGTGGGCGGTAGTCGATACCGGCCAGCGACTCGCCCGCGACGACGCCGGTGATGGCGACCGTCACCGCCGAGCCGGGAGCGGCGCTCGAGAATCGCAGCAGCATCGTGCCGTCGGCGGAAAGCCCGACGAATCTCGTGCCGGCAGGTTGCTGCACGGCGAGGCCGTTGATGCCCCCGGAGCCGATGGGTCCGAGAGCCGTGACAGCGCCAGTGGTGAGATTCACGTTGGCGAGAGTTTCAATCGCCTGGCCGGTGAGCTTGAGCACCGCGACGCCGGATCCATTGCCGAGCGCAATGTCGAAGCCCAACACGGCATCCACGGGAGTACTCAAAGTCTGGCATTGCGTCTGTGTGCCGGCATTCGGCGGGTTCTGAATGCAGAGCGCATCAGAAGTTAGATCCAGCGCGTACTGCGTCGTCACCGTGCTGTTGGCCGCATTGTTGGTGTACGCCGTCTCCTGGACGCCGCTGGTCGGGCCGTTGATGGCGCCGTCCATGTTCAGCACACCGCCGGCGGTGCCGTCGACGAACGCGCCGTTGTTAGGGTTCATGCGGAAATTCTGGCCGGCGCTGTTCACCACGCGCACGCGATCGACCGTGGGATTGAAATCGATGCCGAATGTGGTCCCGGCGCCGGCCCCCACGGGCACCGGCGTCACGCCATCAGGGGCAATGAACGTGCCGGTGGCGCCCAGCGGCGCTGCAATTCCCGTGGTCGGTGAAAGCGTGTAGAGCTGCACGGTGCCGGCGGCGGCGTTGAAACCGAGGCCATACAGAAATCCGTTCTGCGGGCGGCGATCGATGCTGACGAGCGTGTCTCCCGTGTTGAGTCCCGTCAGTGCCAGCGCTGCTTCGAGTCCGGAGGGGAAGGTGGTCGCAACCGCGGCAATGCTGTTGCCGTTGATCAACACATGCGCGTTGGCCGCGGGAGCCGTGACCTTCTGCGTGTAGGCGTCGCCGTCGCTGCCGGCCGCGTTGGTCGCAGTCACCGTGAATGAATAGTCGCCGGCTGCGGTGGGGGTTCCGGAGTAGGCGCCTGTGTTCGCATTCAGAGTCATGCCCGGTGGCAAGGCGCCCGCGGTGACGCTCCAGGTGATGGGAGTAGAGCCGCTGGCTTCGAACGTGACAGGTGGGCCAGCCACTCCACCGGTGGCCGTGGCGAGTGGCGAGGGCGGCGTGGTGATCGTGGGCCGTTGCAGGACGGCTTGCATGTACGACGCGTCATCCGCGCCGGCGCGATTCGTGGCAGTGATGGTGAATTCGAAACTCCCCGCGAGTGTCGGTGTTCCCGAGAGTCTGCCCGACGGCTCCAGAGTGAGCCCGGGCGGCAGAATACCCGCGGAAACGCTGTAGGCGATCGGCGCCGTGCCGCTCGTGACGAAATCGACCGGCGTGATTGCAGTACCGACGATGCCATTGCCGAGTGGTGAGGCGGGAGCAGTGATGGAAGGCGCAACCGCCTTCTTGTCATCGTTACAGCCGGTGAAGATTGAAGATGCGAGTGCCGCGAAAGCAATTGCGGACCAGGTGCTGAATGCGCGCATGAGAGTCCCCTGAATGTGTCGTTCAGTGGGCGTTACGCGGCGATATGTCGACTGGATGCGCAGGTTTTCACGCACGCGGTTTTCTTTTTCTGTCCTGCATCCGGTCGCCGAAGAACTTCGTATCTGCCAATCCGTGGCACACTCGCGGCAATGAAAAGCCGCAAGTATTGGCTCGTCACCGCCTCGCTGGCTCTTCTGGTTCTGCTGGGCATTTCCGGGCGGGATCCTTACGACCGCGCCACCTGGTACATGGAAGTGGCGCCGATCCTCGTCGCGCTGCCCGTGCTCTGGTTCACGTACGCGCGTTTCCCGCTCACCACGCTGCTCTATGTCTGCATCTTCCTGCACGCGGTGGTGCTCATGGTCGGTGGCGCCTATACCTATGCGCGTGTGCCACTCGGCTTTGAGCTGCAAGAGCTCTTCGAGCTCGGTCGAAATCCCTACGACAAGATCGGGCACTTCATGCAAGGGTTCGTGCCGGCGCTCGTCGCGCGCGAAGTGTTCCTGCGCGGGCAGTACGTGCGCGGACGCGGAATGCTGGCGTTCGTGGTGGTCTGCATCGTGCTCGCCATCAGCGCCACGTACGAGTTCATCGAGTGGGGCGCAGCATTGTCACTCGGCCAGGGAGCCGATGAATTCCTGGGAACCCAGGGCGATCCCTGGGACACGCAATCCGACATGTTCTGCGCGCTGGTGGGGGCGATCGTCGCGCTGGTCGCGTTCTCGCGCCTGCATGATGGCCAGTTGCAGCGGCTCGGGGAAGCAAACAAGAGCTGAGGGTTCGCATGTATACCAAGACGCTGTATGCGGGCTGGTCCGACATGGATTTCAACTCGCACATGAAAAACACGGCCTACCTCGACAAGGCGGCCGACGTGCGGCAGATGTTCCTCATGGAGCACGGGTTCCCGGTGGAAGAATTCCTGCGGCTGCGCATTGGCCCGGTGGTCATGAAGGATGAAGTCGAATACTTCAAGGAAGTCGGGCTGCAGCAGAAGATAGACGTGAACTACGCGCTCGCGGGCCAGTCGGAAGACGGCAGCCGGTTTCTATTGCGGCACGAGATCTACCGTTCAGATGGCAAGCTTGCCGCGCGCGTGACCAGTTCCGGTGGCTGGCTGGACCTTGCCGCTCGAAAGCTCATGGTGCCGCCGCCGGCGCTGCTCGCCGCCATGAACCTGCTGGAGAGAACCGGCGATTTCGTGGAACTGCCGTCGAGCATCAGGCGCTAGAGCACGAGCTGCTCCAGCAGCGACTTGATTGCGGCTGAATCGCGGTTGCGCAGCGCCTCTTCGATTACCTGCGACTGGGCGTACGCGTCGGCGTATTTCTCGGGACTCATTGCACGGCTCAGCTCTCGTTCGACGTCGCAATAGCCGGGATCGGGACACGTCCAGAGCGGATAGATCTTGCTGCTTGCGCCGCAGTCGGCGCCCAGCCTGCAGGCTGCCAGCATCCAGGCTGAGGCAGTCGTCGTGCGAGCTGAAGCTGCGGACCAGGATTGCACCATGCCGATGGTCAGGGCGACATCCGGCTCTCCCGAAACGGTGGCCTTTGTGAGCTCGCGCACCGATTCGTCGCGCATCTTTCGGGTTTCTGCCGCATCGGCCTCATCGGCAGGCGGCTGCAACAGCTCATTCAACGATCGGTAAGCGATGGCCAGTGGATAGCCCGCCTCCATGGACCTTTGCATCCAATACCCGTATGTGTAGCCGTCCTCGCGTGGCGGCAATTCGGCAAACGGATCTTCTTTCATGAGCCGGACGCATCGCCGGTACTCGGCGACGTGGTGTTCTGTCATCGCCCGTGAGTCCGGCATTTCCCGGATGATGGCTTCCGGGTCGCCCTCTCTGTTGCGAACGAGCGACAGGGCCGACTCGCACTTTTCGAGCTCGCGGCTTACCACGAACTGCGCTCGTCCATCCCCATCGAAGGCGCTCCTGGCCAGACTGCGGATGAACTCGAAGGGATCCGAACTCGTCGTCACCTTGCGAACTTCGGTGGCCGGCGCGTCGTGGCGGGGTGGTGGCTCGACTGGTGCGGGGGCAGATTCCGGTGCGTCCGAGGGTTCGGCTTTGGCTTCGACGGGCGTCGGATGCGCCGCGTCACGAAAGTAATGGAGAGCCCCGCCAGTCGCAACGACAACCAATAACAGGCCGAGCACGATTTTCGGCCGCGCCAACCACAGGATCGCAAGCGTGACCAGTAACGCGCCGGTGGCGTAGATCGCCACGACTACCGGCGTTCCATACGCGCGATACAGCGCCTGAAACGCCAGGGGCGCGATGCCGCCGGCGAACACGCCGCCCAGCGTGTACGCCAGCGACGAACCGGCATATCGCACTTGCGTCGGAAACTGCTCGGCGATGAACGCACCCTGGGGTCCGTACATGAACGCGTGGATCGACAGACCGCTGACAATGGCCATGACGATGGCAAATTCCGTTTTCGAATCGACCAGCGGAAACAGTGTCCACACCCAGGCGATCGCGGCGATGGCGCCGGCGCCGTAAACCGCGCGACGCCCGAAGCGATCCGACAACACGCCCGCCGCGAGGATGAAGACCGCGTTGAACGCGGCGCCGATGGTGAGCGCGGTGACGGCCAGCGTGCGCGACATGCCGAGCGTGGTCGTGATGTACGACAGCATGAACACGGCGAGCAGCGAATACATCACGTCCGGGCCCATACGCACGCCACCTGCGATGATGAGCTGCCGCCAGTGATGCCTCACTACTTCGCCAAGGGGAGCTCGCACCCGCTGTTGTAGCTGCGTGAACTGCGGCGTCTCCGTGACGCCGACGCGCAGCCAGAGGCCGAACACGACCAGCGCCACACTGGCGAGCAGCGGAATGCGCCAGCCGTAGTCGATCCACTGCTGCGGTGGAATCAACACCGACGTGAGGGCGATGACGCCGGTGGCGACCAGCGATCCGATCGACGGCCCCATCTGCGCGAACGAAGCATTGCGGCCGCGTTGCCGGTCGCTGCCATGCTCGACCGACAGCAACACCGCGCCGGCCCACTCGCCGCCGAGCACCACGCCCTGCACAAATCGCAGCGCGACTAACAAGATTGGCGCCAGGGCGCCCACTTGCGCATAGGTGGGCAGCAGGCCGATGAGGGTCGTGGTGATGCCCATCAACGCCAGCGTGATGACGAGTACGAACCGCCGGCCGTGCCGGTCGCCCAGATGGCCAAACAGGATTCCGCCGAAGGGCCGCGACAGGTAGCCCACCCAGAATGTTGCGAACGACAGCAGCGTCCCCGACAGCGGATCGAACGTCGGGAAAAACAGCTTGTTGAACACCAGCGCGGCGAGCGTGTTGTACACCGCGAAGTCGTAGTACTCGAGCGCGGTACCGGCGACGCTGGCCATGGCGAGGCGCGGCATTCCGGGAGTTTGAAGCCGGCTCATGCCTTGCCGTATCCGCCGCCGCCGGGAGTCTGGATGACGATGACATCGTCGCAGTGCACAGCGGTCGAGAACGCTGCATCGAATTGCTCAGTGGCGCCCTGCGCGCGCTCGATCCAGTTGGCGCCAGTGGCCGCGGGTGTGCCGCCGGCGATGCCAAACGGCGCCACGCGCCGGTGGTTGGCCAGCATCACCGCGGTCATGGGCGCGAGGAATCGCAGGCGCCGCTCCACGCCGTCACCGCCGCGATGCGCGCCCGCACCGCCCGAGCCGCGTCGAATCCGAAACGACTCCAGCCGAACCGGAAAGCGCCACTCCAGCACTTCCGGATCCGTCAGCCGTGAATTGGTCATGTGGGTCTGAACCGCATCGGTGCCGTCGAAATCCGGACCGGCTCCCGAGCTGCCGCTGATGGTCTCGTAGTACTGGTGCTGGTCATCGCCGAACGTGAAATTGTTCATGGTGCCCTGGCTGGCCGCGAGCACGCCGAGCGCGCCATAGAGGCAATCTGTCACGACCTGGGACGTCTCGACATTGCCCGCGACCACCGCTGCGGGATGACGCGGCGCCAGCATCGAACCTTCGGGCACGACGAGGCGCAGCGGCTTCATGCAACCGGCGTTCATCGGAATCTCGTCGTCGACGAGCGTGCGGAACACATACAGGACCGCGGCGCGCGTCACCGGCAGCGGGGCGTTGAAGTTGTTTGTTTGCTGCGCGCTGGTGCCGGTGAAATCGATGGTGGCCTCGCGTCGCACATGGTCGATACGTATCGAGGCGCGGATCACCGCTCCGTTGTCCATCTCGTAGGTGAACTCACCGTCCTTGAGCACCTCGATGACCTTGCGGACCGCGGCCTCGGCATTGTCCTGCACGTGCTGCATGTACGCCTGTACGACGTCGAGCCCATAGTGTTCGGTCATCGCGCTCAATTCCACGATACCTTTCTGGCAGGCGGCGATCTGCGCCCGCAGGTCGGCGATATTCTGCGTGACGTTGCGCACGGGATAGCGGCCCGCGGTCAGGAGCGCCCGCAGCTTTTCTTCGCGGAACACACCACGGTCGACGATGCGCACGCTGTCGATGAGGACGCCTTCTTCTTCGATGGATTGCGAATCCGACGGCATCGAACCCGGCGTGATGCCGCCGATGTCGGCGTGATGGCCACGCGCCGCGACGAAAAATGCGGGCCCACCGCCGCCCAGAAACACGGGCATGACCACCGTGACATCAGGCAGGTGAGTGCCGCCGGCGTACGGCGCATTCAAGGCGAAGGCATCGCCCGACTGAATGTCGCGGCCACGGCGCCGCATGATCTCCTGCACCGACTCGCCCATGGATCCCAGGTGCACGGGCATGTGCGGCGCGTTGGCGATGAGTTGACCTTCGGCGTCGAACAGCGCACAGGAAAAATCGAGGCGCTCCTTGATGTTGACGGAGCTCGCGGTGTTCGCGAGCGTCACGCCCATCTGTTCGGCGATGGCCATGAA
>Ga0190274_10001524_pt1 | contig 13552 bp, 13 predicted proteins | sample Popmic531T_FD_133002 | JGI IMG/M metagenome (GOLD analysis project Ga0190274, IMG submission 133002) | Populus adjacent soil microbial communities from riparian zone of Yellowstone River, Montana, USA - 531 T | ecosystem: Environmental > Terrestrial > Soil > Riparian zone | place: USA: Montana...
CTTTGTTATGTCCGGTTGGTGCGGTTTGGAAAAAACACTTTGAGGAGACAAAGGATTATTCTTATTACGGTCCCGATCTGTTTCATCCATCACAGAAAGGAAGTGAAATTGCGGCGAACGTGATCGTTGATGCGTTGTTCAGATAGAACTGCATTATATAACAGTTAGTTTAAGATCATATTGTTGATGTGAGCAATGAGGCAAAAAATGGAATTTCTGGAACTCTTTCATGCAGATAAAAATCTGATCCGAGCAAGTATGGCCCTATAGTTAAGCGTCATATGCAATTAGATGCTCTTTGCTGAATTGTGGGTAAGCCGAAGGGTACTAATAGATGTAAAATAATTAGCATGTGTTATTATTTTATGCCTAACTATTATAGATCGTTAGTTTGACCAAAAAGTTTTGAATTTTTTTTGCGTCGGTGTTATTTTCCAGGTTGTTTAACGGAAATGCCCATCTTACACATTATATTTAAACGGGTTGATTAAGCAATCGGTTGTGTAAAAAAAGTTGATGATCAGTGATGTTCTTGTGTGATTGTTTAATATTTTTGTGAAGTCTTTTGATTTTATCTATATAAAATCTGGATTTGTTGAATTTCCTATTTCTGCCCCTTTGAACTAGCATCTCCTAAACTACTTATCGTATTTCTTTATAATTAATTTTGCGAAAGCGGAGTGATAAAGTCATGTTTATGCCGTTATCGATTCTATGAAAAATTGTGAACCAGGACAACAAACTGTTTATGACAAAAGCCATTATCCAAGCACGACACTCAGGCAGTGTAAACGTTATTATCACGTTATTCAACCTTGTTAGCACGATTACCATTTTGCCCTTTGTTATATTTAGCGGGCAAATTATCACCAAAGAAAATTTATTTATTCAATTTTATACTGGCAACAAAGCTTGCCAGTGTCGTCATGCTATTATTTTTCCTGAATTCTGTTTAGCATACTCGTTAGCCGGAGTTTAAATACATAGGACTATGGAAATAAGCATTCATTTTTCGACAGTTTTGTATGCTGTTATATCTTTCGTGTGTGGATTAGCAGGAATACTGTTGATTTTATTTTCGAAGCCAGCAAACTCCGCGAACAGGCTTTTGGGTTTTTCCTATCTCTCCTTTTCATTTATTTATGTGGTTGTATTCGCAATCGACAGTCGGGCTATTTTGCAATTGCCGCATCTTTACCGGGTGGGAAACATATTTGGCTTGTTGTTTATGCCTCTTTCTTATTTATGTATCCGAACATATATAACCAGGCAAAAGCTTAAACTCAAAGATTTAATACACGCCTTCCCCGCCATCCTGTATGTAATTGATTTAGGTCCTTTCCTGATTTCATCGGCCGATCATAAAATCGCGGTACTGAGCCAAACGATGCTCAACCTGCGTGCGGTAACCGAGTTTAAAGAAACCTGGCTTTTGCCGGGAAATTATTATACCATTGGAAGAAGTGTTTTGATGGCTGTTTACTGGATATTGCAAGTGCAACTGCTGGTAGGATTGTTTCGTAATGGCGATAAAGTTTTTTTGAACAACAATGCAAACTGGATTAAGTGGCAAAAGGTATATAATAGCTTTCAGTTTTTTGTTTTTTTTCCGACTCTTCTTTTTCTTTTATTTGGGTTAGTGAATCAACTTTACGATGTAATTAATTTATCAGCGGGCATAAGCATTTTGCTCACCGCAATCAGTATGTTTTTTTATCCGGGAATTTTATATGGCAACCAGGAGTTGAAAACTTCTCAGGAAAGAAATGGCATCGAGTATAAATTAGAGCCACAGCAACCCCATGAGGAAGAAGCAATTTCTGCCGGTTCCTATAGTTATATCAAGAATCTCCAGGCAGGAGCCGACAATTTTTATCTTTACCCAGTACAGCAAAAATTCAGTCCTTATTCTCCAGTGAACAAAGGATTGAACTATGAAATAAGGTCTAAACAACCGATGACCGATACTAAAGAGAGCGAAAGAAAATATTATCATTTTAACGCAGAACAAATAGTACAAATCACCGAACAGCTCAATGAATTAATGCAAAATGAAAGACCCTTCCTGAAAAAAGGATTTAGCATAAAAGATCTCGCCCTTCAAATTAATATTCCCTCCTACCAGTTGTCTGCTTTTATTAATAATGAATCGGGTATGCATTTCAATGACTATATCAATCGATTGCGGATATCTTATTGTGAAAAACTGATTGAGAACGGGGAGACTGACAATCTTAACCTGTTTGGCCTTGCCGATAAATGTGGATTCCAGAACAGGAACACATTTGCGACAGCATTCAAAAAATACACAGGACTCACTCCCTCCATGTTCTTGAAGTCGCTCAACAAGTAATTATCCTCTTCTGAAAGCTGATGAGATCAAATTACATTTGAAATATATCATTGATGCTTATCCGGCGCATCGAAAAACGAATCGCGCCTTGTCACTAATCTGTAATTTCTGAGAAATTTTTAAATGCAATCGATTGATTTGAGTTCTTAATATTATTAAATCATTGGTGTATTACAATTAATTTTATCTTAGTAGGAAGATTAGGTTAAGCATTCTATATGCAATAAGGTTATAGCTCCTCATTTCGGTTATGGTAAACACTGTGATTAGTAGTCGGCGTTTGATAATTATCAATTCATTTAAGCGGTAATAATTTTTCAGAATTATTTACTTACTTTAGATTAGTCTAGTAATAGGTATAGTATTGTGATTAGTTGAATGTATTAAATGATTGTTACGGTTATAAGGTAAGGCCTTAAATCCTGTCATCATTTATAAGTTTGCACTTCAATCAAGAACTAAAAGGATTGTAATAAATTTTTGAGCAACGACAATTATAGCATCAATTCATTCTTTCGAAACCATTAAACCAACGAATATGAGAAGAGTATTTGTTTATCTGGCCGGACTTTTTGGATTAAAAGAAAAAAGGAAAACTCAACCTGAAAAAGTTAAAAGCTTAGTTGTAAGTAATTATTCGCAGGAAAAAATATCCCAGATATTACGCGAACTTGAAAATTATATGCAGATCCACAAGCCTTATTTGGCGACCGGCTACAATATAAAAAGTCTGGCCCAGGAACTGGGGATGCCAGGTTACCAACTTTCCGCATTCCTCAACAGGCAAATGGGAATCAATTTCAATGATTACCTTAATCAATATCGGATAGCATATTGTAAAGAATTGATTCATGACGGAACTGCGGGAAGCCTCAACTTGAAGGGGCTTGCTACCAAATGTGGATTTCATAACAGGAACACTTTTACACTTGCCTTTAAGAAGTTCACCGGTTATACGCCATCCTTTTATTCAAGGCAGTTCAAGCTTCAAAATTTTAAGTCTGGTAAAGTAGTTGCGTTTAGAAATGCAAAGAACGAACATCAAAAAGAAGTGAAAATTCTCTAGTGTATATTTTTTAAGTCCTTGACCCCTCTCCGGGGTCGGGGCTTTGCCAATTCTTAGAAATATTGGCAAAAAAATCAACCGGTTGGAATTGAAACCGGGTCTTCGCTTTGTAACTTTAAATGTCTATTGAAACAGACCTTTAAATCGCTAACGTCTGCTTTTGTTTCACGTCATATCCTCGTTATCACACAGAAATTATCAAGAATGTGTAGCATGAAGATTGATTAATTTCTGATCCTGTTTGGTTCTCTATTGGATTAATCTATTGGAATTTAAATGCGATTAACGTTCGCATCCCCGTGTTCATGGCTATTGAAGCTTTTATCGTGCAAATGGAGGCATAGCAAGTGCCAATGAAGGAAAAGCTGGAGTAGGAGGCAATTTAATTTCATTCATTTGTTCCGGAACGGATTCTTATTTTATAAACCCTGAAATGAGGATTATGAAAAGGAAAAGCTTTTTTGGGTTCTTACGACAATTTCTGGGTCTTAAGAAAAAGAAGGTCAGCCCAAATGGTTACCTGACCGGCCAGCAATGGCAGGCACTAAAAACGCGACTGGAAGAATTGATGGACCAGCAGAAGCCATTTTTGAAACCCGGTTATTGTATTAATGATTTAGCAAAAGAAGTGGAGTTACCTACTTATCAACTTTCCGCGTTTATTAACCAGGTATTGGGCATGAATTTCAATGATTACATTAACAATTCAAGGATCCGATATTGTGAGCAACTAATAAAAAGCAGTTTAAGGTCCAGGATTAATGTTAAGGACCTTGCGCAACTATGCGGATTTAATAACAGGAATTCCTTCACCACAGCATTTAAAAAATTTACTGGCCGTACACCTTCTGGCTATGTAAAGTATCATTAAGGATTTAGAAATACCTATTTCACCCAATTGCTTCCAAAGACAATATAATACGCCCAGCTCTCGGGACCTTTTGCAACATCTACTCCCGCCCTGAGTTTAAATTTTCGGGCAATCAGGTATCGGAATCCGGTTCCATAACTTGTTATCCAATCGGATTCTCCGAAATACTTCCATTCATCAAACGCTTTTCCTGTTCCCGAAAATAACATCAGGCTCCATCGTTGCTTGAAGTCCCAACGCATCTCCAATTCTGTAATCAAATCTGCCTTTCCCTGGTAGCGCATGGCTGGTATGCCGCGCATATCAATATAGGGCAACATGAAAAAAGGTGGTTCACCGGCAGTTTGCTGTCCATCGATTCTCAATCCCCCAACAAATTTTTTTGCAAAAGTTTTATATAGATAGGTATAATAATTAAACCGACCGAAATTATAATCGCTTCCAAAAAAATCATCCGACCAGTTCGCATCGAAATGGAGTTTCATTCCACTATTAGGGGTAAAAATATTATCACGACTATCCAATTCAATGACGAGTCCCGGCTGACTGACATTGGTTTTGGATTCCAATGAATCAACATACTGGCTCCATTGCTTGTCGCCTTTATAACTCACATCGGTATGAAGATACATGTACTTGAGTCCTGCATACCAGTTGGAGTATCCTATTCGCTTAATCCCTTGAACGATTCCGGGAATTGTTTTGATATTGAAAGGCAGTTCTTTTTCTCCTTCTTGTCCGATATTTCTATAGAATGACATGTTTACATTAAAGTAACCACCTCCAATCATGTATTTGATCCTGCTTTTTATTAGTGTGCCTGAACGGAAACCCGCCAGCATCCAGGTATTATTTGCGGTATAACCCACAATCCCGCCCGTTATATCCGGAGCCACCGGTGTCATTTTTACCTTGCCATTTACGGTATCAATATAAGATGGCCTTCTTTTTAAAAATATGGGAATCATCGCCAACCCAAACCCTCCTAATGCCGGCTCTGTAATAATTAAGGGAATCGGAATAAAACCGTGGGCATAGATAACATAGTCACTGACATCAAATTTACCATCCAGTGAATCCTTAAATGAAATAGCTTTCTTCGGGGATTGTGCAGAAAGATGTCTAAAACACAATAACGAAACAGTTAACATTAAAAAACATTTCTGGATTCCGGTATACCGCATAACCAACGATCTTTTTTATATTAAAAATCTGAAAAGTTCTGCCCGGAAGAAAGTCATTCCAGGCATTGAGTTCTCTCAATTATAAATACTATAGCGGAAAACAAGACAAATTATTGGCGAAAAACTGTCCGGAAAATAGGAGTTCTGGTTTCTGAGAAACTTACCCGAGTAATTTACTAATATTCAGTAATCATTCCCTAAGATTACTGTCTTGTTTTAAGGGAAAAATGAAATAGAGTGCAGGCTTAAGAATATTGCCAATCATTCAGATATGGAAAATATAATACCGGCAAAGAAGCAGCGAATAGTATGATTTGGAAATCTGGTAATATAATATAGATACTGGTTGAAATAGAAGGTTATAGCCTAATATTGATGCCAAACTCACGAAGGAGAGTTTTCAAATATTATATCGGGTATGTGATTAGTGAAGTAATTGAAAAGGTGAGGAGGTTTGATAAGTCCTAAAAATTGCCAGGGTGTGCCCGGTATAGTTGAGAATTGACCAGAATAACGTTTACTTGCCCGATTTTCATTTTGCAAATCACAAACTGGAGGACATTTGTTGATTACTGGCTTCAGTGTTCAGTTTAATTATAGAGGGTAGGCGCCGTGTTTAAGTTTGGCTCTTTCTTTATTCAAATGGTAAAATGAAAATTTTGCACTGGAAGTCGGGCATTTTTTTTCTGTTTCGGCTTGACCAAAATTGCAATTATTGCCAATTTTTATAAAACTTGGCTGATAATCGATTAGATTTTATGGTGTTGGCAATTCGGCATTGTAACTTTAATTTTTAATAAGTCCCTTCCCTTTTTGAAAGATGATGAATTATTTTCATCAAGATAATTGGTCCCTTACTCAGATAGTATCAATTTTTTTATTCAATTGTAAAACTGTTATCAAACGGAATGGTTTCACTGCCTTAATCCATTAGCTATTAAGCTTTTGGATAATTCAACAGTTAATCATTAAAAAACATTCTTATGACAATTAAACTACGTTACTGGCTGGCAATGCTGATATTGCCCCTAATGAGCGGCTGTTATCCCAAAGGAGCGGAGTACAACGAGGAATTGGACATCGTGTACACCAATTATAATCCGGATTTTAATTTCTCCTCCAAGACGACTTATGCGCTTCCGGACAGCATTATTAAAATTACCGGGGATAATTTTCTCGACCCCGACGGGAATGGTAAACCTGAATTTGTTAGTCCTGCTAACACCCTTCTAATTTTCAATCAGATTAATCAAAATATGGCGGCAAATGGTTGGACAAAGGTCCCTAAGACTAGCAACCCGGATGTCATTTTGCTGGTTTCTACCATGACCACAACCAATCTTTATTATTATTATGATTGGGGTTATTGGGGTTGGTGGTATCCCGGTTACTATCCGCCATGGGGCTGGTATTATCCAGGATATTATCCTCCTTATATAACGGGCTACCGTTCAGGATCTGTGTTTATCCAAATGGTTGATAGTAAAGCTGCTCCTGGCGCAGATAATGTACCTGTTGAATGGAGTGCCATTCTGAATGGATTGGCAGAAGGATCCGACTTATCATCCAGGGTTCAGAAAATGATAGACGGGGCTTTTTCACAGTCTCCTTATTTAAAACATTAAAAACATCTGGAATATGAAAAAAATAATAATGTTTTTACTAGCATCTGTATCAATAGGGGGGCTGTATGCACAAGGTTCGTTTACGGCCAGTTACCCGATTTCATTTCCGATGGGCGACCTGAGCGATTATATTGGTCAAACCAGCTTTCGTGGAGTCACCATGGAATTCAATAAGCGGCAGAAAAAAAATCTTGATATTGGTTTAGAATTTAGCTGGCATACTTTCTATGAACGTCAGGATAAAAAGGTTTATACTGAAGGCACTGCGTCCGTTTCAGGTATTCAGTACCGGTACACCAACAGTATGCCTCTTTTGGCTGGTGTCAAATATTATAAGGAAACAGATGGTGGTAATTTCATGCCTTATGCCGGTCTTGGACTAGGTACGCTTTATATCAACCGTTCTACTGATTTAGGAATGTATCGGATTACCAATGAAACCTGGCAGTTTGCACTTCGTCCTGAACTGGGTGTCCTGATTAAAGCGGGACCCGGCGTATCAGGAGTATTGGGTGTTAAGTATTATGCGGGATTTGGCACTGATGACCTGGATGGACAATCCTATTTCAGCGTTAACTTGGGTTTGATGTTTAGCAATTTCTGATAAAAGGCTGGACATTATTGCACAGAATTCTGTAGATAGTGAAGTGAGTTCTTGCATGGAATTATTAGAAATGGATTAAAGTGAGCTTACTTCGTAAACATTTATAAATATTGACAGATAGCAGGTCAAATATTTTGTTTATGAGATGTAGCAATAATAATTTTAGTACAGCATTTTCTTATAGCAGTTTTGGTCTCATGTTTTGGGGGTTAGCAGACCGGTGATCTCATCACCGGTCTTTTTAAACAAACCTTAAAATCCGGATGATGTAATCCGGGTCACAAAACAAAAGCCAGTTTTTAATAACGATAAGGATAATAGCGGTTCTAAGGAACGAATAAATACACTTTCGGATTAAATAAAAGTATTGCGGTTTCACACCGCGCTAAATGTCAGGAACAGACAGATAATGGCGAGTTAACAGACCAGGTATTTCCATACCTGGCCTTTTTTTTATAATCAGCCTCCTTGCTATTCAGAATCTGGAAATAGATTAAAACAATTCGGGCTCAGTTGAGCATCATCTTACTAGTCGCCCAAAACACCTAAAATTTATTTATTTCGCTTATAAAGAAGAAATGCATGGGAGCTAAAATTATATATTGCCTATTTTGTTGAAGCGTGTATTTTAATGAGTATTGAAAAGGTCAGGGATGTTCTCCACTAAAAATGATTCTATAAAATCATCTCAGATAGTAGCATTTCTAATAAATAAATATATCGGGATCATTATTAATGAATTTTTAAAAACTATTTTATGAAAAAGCATTGAAGAGTTTTTATTTCTTTAATTGCTTCCTTATTCCTTTTGTAGACAATTATTCACAGGATAAAGAAATACCACCTGCAGCAGATAGAGCGGTCAAGTTAACTGAATGGATGAAACCAATTTGCAATTGGCAGCTAAACAGGTACAACCTGTACAGGAAATTAATTTGAAATATGCCAATAAAATGGATGATCTTAGGAAGAGTTCCCAGGGTCGGAACGCCAAGTTGCAAACCTTGAAGACCGATAATAAAGCAAAAGATGCGGAGTTAAAAAAAATCCTTACCCCGACCAATTCAAAACCTGGCTAAAAAAGACGAGATCAAAAAGAAGTTCAAAGAAGAAATGAAAGAAAGAAAACAGCGGGATAAATCATAAAATATTTTCTAATGAAAAAAATACTAAAGATTGTTCAAACCACCCTTATCGGCGGTCTCTTCTTTCTTGTTCCCTTGGTATTACTGAGTATAATTGCAGTAAGGGCTTATGCTGCTATTCAAAAACTTATAGAGCCTTTATTAAGGCCATTTGTAAATGTGGGAAAGGTTGGCCTGATACTGCAGGAAGTGATTGGGGTTGTAGTTTTATTGATTATTTGCTTGATGGCTGGCTTATTTTCGAGAACTAAAGCCGCTAAGCGAATGATAGCTAGCCTGGAGAGAGGGGTTCTGCAATATATACCGGGTTACATGCTGTTAAAAAATATGGCGGAAAATACGGCAGGGATAGATAGTCATGACGAACTGAAAGTGGTATTGATCAGAACTGACGCAGGATGGCAATTAGGATTCATAGTTGATAAAGTCAATGAATCTCTGTATATAGTTTTTGCGCCTGATGCACCGAATACCATGTCCGGATCAGTAGTTTTTGTTGAAATTGAACACATGCGGCTGATTGACATCAGTCAGAAAGAAGCAAGACAATGTATCCGTAAATTGGGTTTGGGATCAGGAAAATTATTTCGGGATAAACTGCCGGTTCTCTGATAGAAAATTATAGCTCGCATCTTCGACTTAATTTTAAAAAAAATAAATCCCATTTATGAAACGATTTGTGCTGTGTGCGATTCTCCTGGTAACTTCCGCCTGCATAACCAATGCGCAAAAAACTATTCGTCTGAATGGTTACGGTGGTTATGTTTTTAATGATAATGTGGGTTCATATGCCACTCAAACCAATTACTACGACGGTACGATAAACGGAGGTTTCCAATGGGGTGTAGGCGTTGAATATGAAGTGGTACCTGCATATGGTATTGAATTATTATACCTTCGTCAGGATACGAAAGCACCGATGGACTATTACTTATCCGGAGATAAACACACAGATTTCGACCTGGCGATTAATTACATTCTGTTCACTGGTAGCAGGTACCTGAAACCTGAATCCAAAGTCGTTCCTTATGCGGGTGCTTTATTCGGAGCAGCAATTTTTAATCTGAAGAATCCCGATAATAATACGGAGCAGGGCAATAGAACAACTTTTGCCTGGGGCCTCAAGGGCGGTGTCCTGTTTAAAACGGATTCAAGAGTGAATATTAAATTACAAGCTACACTGTTATCGGCACTGCAATCAGTTGGAGGGGGTTATTATTTCGGAGCTGGCGCGGGTGTTACCACTTATTCATCTATTTTTCAATTTGGATTTAGTGGGGGCTTGTCAATAAAGCTTTGGTCCGCCAATACTAAAACTACGCCGGTTCAATGACCAATCTTCATCCGGTGTTTTTTATATTCAGATAATGCTCCCGTTGTTTTTTATCAAGATGCTCAATCGCGTAACGCAAGGTGGTCCGGGGCATCGTAGCAGCATGTTTATCCAAAAAACTTAATAGCATTTGCTTGTCTCCTTTACCGGCTTGCCGAATCCATCCTCCGACAGCTTTATGAATAAGATCTTCTTTATCCTTTATTAGTAGTTCGCCAATTCGGAAAGTATCCGATCGATCCTTATGTTTTAGAAAATAGGCAGTACTAACAATCGCGGTGCGCCTTTCCCAAATATTTTTTGATCGGGCCAGTTTGTAAAGAATATCGCGGGGTTTATCGAATAGATAAGCGCCGATCACATAAATGGCCGATCGATCAACAAGATCCCAGTTATTAATGCGGTCGTGTCGTTTTATATAAAGATCAAATAATTCCTTTTTCCTGCTTTCGCTTGTTTTTTTACTCCTCGCCTGGAAATCCATAACGCTAACGGCTCCTGCTCTTGCTTCATGAATGGGGCTTTCGAGTAATTTTTCAATCTCAGCTGGGGACATTTCAATAAACTCCTTTGCAAGTTCAAAGACATGTCCCATTCGTACGCCGATAAATTTATCTCCTTCTCCATATTGACCTTCACCTGATTTAAAATAACCCTGAATTTTTTTAAGTTCATCGGCAGAGGTCAGGGTTTTCAGCGCTTCAATAAATTGCTTCGCTGTCATGCCTTTTGCTGAGGTGGATAGTTTTCCTTTTACAGAACCCGTAGCAGGTTTAATTGGTTTGGTCTTTGTCCTTGTTTGTTTTGCCATATATCCTACTGTTCATTCCAGAGTTTTGTTAGGAAATGAAGTTATCACTTATAACAGGTGTTTCAAAAATTGTGGTATATATAAGGTAGTTGATGATGATCTATGTATGAATTAGTTTTTGGTAAAACTCCTAGCCATTTTATCAAGGCATTGCTCCATCCCGGATTTGGATATATTAACAGCTTCTTCTGAAGCATAGCCGAATTCTGAAATTGTAATTTCGGTTTTATTGGTACCGAGCGATTTAAAAAGAATCACATGGGGAATCTCCTTTGGAATCCCTGGCGGCAATCCTATTTTATCAGGGTCAAGCTTGTTCCCGTCTTTATCGGAAAATTGCAGAATGAATTCTATCCGTTGCATCGGAACAATCTTAGAGTAGGACCAGGTATTAAACATGTCCATGCCACCAAATTCCTTAGGGGCACGCATACATACCAGCGATTTTCCTCCTTCCTGGAAATTCATTTTGGCAAGTGGACAAGTAAAACCTGTAGGACCCCACCAACGCATGACTTGTTCCGATTCGGACCATGCCTTCCATACTTGTTCAAGAGGAGCATCAAAAACGCGGGTAAGAACCATGTCTTTTTTCATATCCTGATTTTGTGCGAATGTAAAAAAACAAGAAAAAATGGATAGTAAGCCAAGTATAAATTTTCTTGCAATTAGCATTGAATTATTTTCTCCAGCATTCATATAATTTGTTTTACTAATTAGCGGAATAGTTAGCCGAACTGAATCTTGATTTCCAGGTTCCGGTTAGCAAGTGTAGTTAAAACAGGAAATTGAATGACCCTCTTTGAACAAATTTAGCAAATGCTCAATTCCAGCAATGCGTTTTGAGGTGTTTGATACCAAATCAGGAAATCTGATTACAAACGCCTGAAAAATAAAATGAATCACAGGTTTTCATGGACGGGGAAAAGTTATTTTTAGCACCTTCACCTATTTAAAAGCGAGTACATCACTACAATTTGAATCCATCTCGTTAACTTTAATACGATTCTGCACATATGAAATTAATATTAACGGGTGGGTTTCTTGGAAGTGGCAAAACAACCGCCATCAATAATGCCTGCGCTCAGCTTATCAAGGAAAATAGAAAGGTGGCGGTAATTACCAACGACCAGGGCGAACAGCAGGTTGATAGCGCCTATATAAATAGCTTTGGTATTCCTTTACGGGAAGTAGCGAATAGTTGTTTTTGTTGTAATTACACGTTGCTGGATAAACATATCCAAACCCTGTTCGAGGAAGAGCAACCGGAACTGATGTTCGCGGAAGCTGTTGGTTCTTGCACGGACCTCGTATCCACTATCGCAAAACCTTTCGCTCAGTTCAGACCAAACTATGAGGTTGTGATATCTGTATTTGCCGATGCTTCCCTGCTTTTGCAATTACTGGAAGGCAAGCTTAGTTTTATTAAGGAAAGCATACGTTATATTTTTAAAAAACAACTGGAAGAAGCGGATATACTGATCTTAAATAAAGTGGATCTCATCACTGCGGAACAACGAGCCTTTATTGATAGCATCATTTATAATGAATATCCGGATAAAATAATATTGCATCAGAATTCTTTATTGGAAGCTGATATTAAAAATTGGTTAGAGACAATCGTGCAATTCAAAGCAACCAGCACGCTCAGGTCGCTGGATATTGATTATGATTTGTATGGTGAAGGAGAGGCTCAACTGGCATGGCTCGATAAAAAAATTTCTATTCACAGTTACAATCACAACGCAATTCAAATTGCAGATCGGATAGCCAGGGACATTCATAATACAATTCTGCAACATCAGTTAGCAATCGGACACCTTAAATATTTCATGGAATCTAAAAAATGGAAAAAGAAAATGAGTGCCACCATGACTCATAATGATTTCAACCTGGTAGCTTCGGATGAACCTTCAGATTATTGCAATATGCTCATCAACGCGAGAGTTCAAACGGATCCTTCCCTTTTACGAGAATTAGCTTACGGAGTTATTCAAAATATTATGAAGGAGTTTTCGTGTAAAATCATAATCGAAAAATCATCCTCATTCATACCCGCTTATCCCCGGCCTACTCATCGCTTTGTTGGGTAACCAGAATATTCTTTCTCAAGCCAATATTGTTTTTTTGCCGGATACTATTACCTGCTCTACGGATATCTTTCCATAAAATACTTTCAAAGAGGGTTTACCTAATTTAAGAGTGACTGTACCAAAACCTGTTGCTGTTGAAAGGAAGCAAGTAAAATCCCCCACTCTCGAATCGATATACAATGTTTTATCTACCGCATCGTAACGAATTCCGGTGAGTCCCTCCAGGTAACCATAACTCGATAATGCACGAGCGTACCAATGTCCACATTCATATTCATTGAATGGGTTACGGATTCGACCATCATAACGGTTACGGGAAGTGCGTAACACATGTAGCCCTTCTTTTACTTGTCCCATCAACATGAGGTGTGCGGCCGCCTGATGCTCGATGCCTGTCCATACTTCATCGCTATAAACAAAAGGCAGAGATAGTTTTCCTCCTTTTGGCCAAGAACATAATAGTAACC
>Ga0190274_10001525_pt1 | contig 13549 bp, 7 predicted proteins | sample Popmic531T_FD_133002 | JGI IMG/M metagenome (GOLD analysis project Ga0190274, IMG submission 133002) | Populus adjacent soil microbial communities from riparian zone of Yellowstone River, Montana, USA - 531 T | ecosystem: Environmental > Terrestrial > Soil > Riparian zone | place: USA: Montana...
TACGCGTATGCCTTCGCCGTGATCAACCTGGCCTGGGCTCCGGGCCAGGCCTTGGGCTCGTCGGGGGCCGGTGCGCTCGCGCATCTCACCAGTGACGCCGTGCCCTATCTGCTCCTCGCGGCGACCTGCCTGCTTACGTTTGCGCTCTTGTGGCGATCGACAAGGTCCTCGTAGCCAACCGCGGCGAGATCGCCGTGCGCGTCATTCGCGCGTGCCGGGAGATGGACTTGTCGACGGTGGCCGTCTATTCCGAATGTGATCGCGCGGCGCTGCACGTGCGTTACGCAGACGAGGCGTATGCCATCGGGCCGAACGCGCCACAGGACAGCTACCTGCGAATCGATCGCATTGTCGACGCGGCGCTCCGCGCGGGCGCCGACGCCGTTCATCCCGGCTACGGCTTCCTTGCCGAGAACGAAAACTTCGCCGCCGCGGTGGTCGACGCCGGGCTCACCTTTATTGGCCCCACGCCCCGGGCCGTTGCGCTGATGGGAAGCAAGACGGCTGCGCGCGCGGCCGCCGCGCGTGCCGGCCTGGCGGTCGTGCCAGGCACCGAGACGGCGCTCGCCGCCGCCGCGTCAGGCGCGGAGATGGCACACGTCGCGGCATCGATCGGGTATCCACTGCTCGTGAAGGCGGTGGCCGGCGGGGGCGGCAAGGGCATGCGGACGGTCAACGACCCGGCGGATCTCGCTGGCGCGGTACGCGCCGCGCGCTCGGAAGCTGGCACCGCGTTCGGGGATCCCGCCGTGTACCTCGAGCGCCGTCTCACGAGGCCGCGTCACATCGAGGTGCAGCTGCTCGCTGACGAGCACGGCACTGTCGTTCCGTTCGTGGAGCGCGAGTGCTCGATCCAGCGGCGCCATCAGAAGGTCGTGGAAGAGACACCTTCAGGCGCGGTCCCCGCGGCGCTGCGCCAGAAACTCGCCGCCCAGGCGGCGTCGGTCGCACGCGAAGTCGGCTACACCAATGCCGGCACGGTGGAGTTCCTGCTCGACGAGGATGGCCGCTCATATTTCCTCGAGATGAACACGCGGCTGCAGGTCGAGCATGCAATCACCGAAATGGTCACCGGGGTCGATCTCGTCCGCTGGCAGATTCGCATCGCACGTGGTGAACGGCTGGACCTCGACGCCGGCCGGATGCTTTCGCCCGCGGGTCACGCGATTGAATGCCGCATCTACGCTGAAGATCCCGACAACGGGTTCCAACCTTCGCCGGGCACAATCGACCAGCTCCGAGCCGCGTCCGGACCGGGGATTCGCGACGACAGCGGCGCCACCGCAGGCCTCGACGTTCCGATCTTTTATGACCCGCTGATCTCGAAGTTGATCGCCTGGGCCGAGGACCGCCCGCTCGCGATGGCGCGCATGCGTCGCGCCCTTAGGGAGTACCGGGTAGGGGGGATCAAGACGACTCTCCCGCTCTTTACATGGCTGCTGGCGCAGCCGGACTTTCTGGCGGGGCGCTTCCACACATCCTATCTCGATGAGGTCGTGGCGGGGCGTGAAGGACGACCCTTCGTCGAGCCACCAGCGGCGCTGGAGGAGATCGCCGCGATGAGCGTTGCGCTTCAGACCGTGCTCACGCCTGCCGCGGCCAGGGATGTCGGCCTGGGAACGCGCCGCTGGAAAGCGCAGGCCAGAACCGAAAGCCTGCGAGGCGAAATCATGGGAAGCCGCGGCGCATGACGGCGGGTTCGTGGCGCGCGGAGGACTGACACGTTGCGTTTCGAGGTCGAAATCGGCGGCCGGGTGCGCCAGGTGAACCTCCAGCGCGCGAACGGGCGGTTCACGGCGACGGTCGACGGGCGAGAACGGAGAGTCGACGCTGTTCGCGTGGACGCGCACATCTGGTCGCTGCTGGTTGAGCACGAGAGCGGGCGGAGCATCTTCAGCTACGAGGTGAGCATCATCCCGGAACCCGCTGCGGACCGATTCGCGGCCCATGTCGGGCCGGTGCCGGTGACGGTGTGCCTCGATGGCCGACGCCGTTGGGGCCGGAAAGCCCAAAGCGGGCAGCCAACCGTGGGACCGCAACGGGTTGTGGCCCCGATGTCCGGCAAAGTGGTCCGGATCCTCGTCCAGATCGGGGAAGCAGTGCATGCCCGCCAGCCGATCGTCGTGATCGAGGCGATGAAGATGGAGAACGAACTGAGGGCCACCCACGACGGAACCGTCGCCGAGATCAGGGTTCGTGACGGTCAGTCGGTTGACGCCGGCGCGTTGCTGGTCGTGATGGTATGAGGACGATATTCATCGCAGCCGCCTTCGCGCCGCAGGCGCTTCCGCCTTCGCTGAAGCTCCGGCGGACCGCCGTAGCCTTGGCGGAGGCTGGTCGGCGAGCCTCGCCGGAGCTCGAAATGAAAACCGCCGAGCGTAGGCGGGACGCCGCACAACCCGCAGGGTTCCGGGTCACGTTCCCTGCGTTCCTTGGCGTGCTCCGCGGTGATCGTGGGGAACTGTGAAGATCTGGTCGACAATCCGCGGGCACAAGGCTCTTCGATACCTCAGCTTCGGACTGATGCTCGCCATCGCCATCCTGGCGGCGGCGATCGTCAGCACGCTGACGATCGACCTCGGGCCTGTTGCCCGCGCGTTCGCCGAACGCGAGGGCTCCAAACGCCTGAACCGGCCCGTTCACGTTGGACGCCTGTCGATTCACGTGTTGCGGGGACGCGTCCTGCTCGAGGATTTCAGCATCGAGGGCCGGGCGGCCGGTGACCGGCCCTTCTTCACCGCCGAACGGCTGTCAATCTCGCTCGACTGGTCGAAAGCCATCGCGCGCCGGCCCGAGCTGGTCGTCACATCCGTCGAGCTGGTGGGCTGGCAGATGCTGGTCGAAGAGTGGCGGGACGGACACAGCTTCCCGAAGTTGACGCGCAAAGCCGACGAGAATCGTCCCGATACGGAGAAACGGTTCACCACGACGCTGAGTTACCTTCGCGCCTGGCGCGGACAGTTCTCATACGTGAACCACGAGACGCCGTGGAGCGTCGTCGCGCCGAACATCGACCTCGACATCGGCTACCGCCCGTTCGAGCCGCACTATCGGGGGCAGGCGAGCTTCGCCGACGGAACCGTGCGCATCCAGGATCACCTGCCGATGTGGACGAATATGAAGGCCCGGTTTGTCATCGACGGCAGCAACCTGCGGATGGAACGCATCGACATCGACACGGATGGGGCAACGACCGTTGCGGTTGGCACCGTGGCTACCGATCGGTGGCCCGAGATGCTGTACGACGTCAAGTCGCGCGTGCACTTTCCGCGCATGCGCGAGATCTTTTTCACGGACGAGCCCTGGCAGCTTGCCGGCGACGGCGATTTCAACGGAGTCTTTCACCTGTTCAAGGGGGGACACGATCTGGCGGGCACGTTCAAGAGCGATGCGCTCGGCGTGTACGCGTATCGTTTCCCGTTGCTGCAGGGGTCGCTCCACTGGACGCGTAACCTGTTCGAAGTGAGGAATGCCAGGGCGGATCTCTATGGGGGCGCCGCCACGTTCGATTTCTCGATCAAGCCGCTCGGGGTGCCCGAAGGGTGGAAAGCCCGGTTCGACACGGAGTATGCCAACGTCGACCTCGCGCAGGTGACCGACTTCTACGCGCTGCGGGGACTCCGGTTCGCCGGCAGCGCCGCCGGCCGGCATCATCTCGAATGGTCCCGGGGCCTCTTCGGGGAGAACCGGCAGGGCGGTCAGATCACCGTAACCATGCCGGCAGGCCTGCAACCGATGCCCGCGTCGCTGTCAGCAGCGCGGGCCGCCGACGAGAACCACGCACTTCACGAATGGGGGCCGTTCGCGCCGCAGCCTCTTGACGCGTACCTGCCGATCGCCGGCGAAGTGACGTATCAACTCAGCCCCGACGAGGTACAGCTGGAGGGGGGGCAGTTTGCGAGCGAACGCACGCACGTCGCATTCCAGGGGACGACTGCGTGGAGCGATCGCTCGCGCATTCAGTTTCACGTGACGAGCAGCGACTGGCAGGAGAGCGATCAGATCCTGGCCGGCCTCATCACGGATTTCGGATCGAGGACCAACCCGGTGCCGTTCGGCGGGCGTGGAGAGTTCGAGGGCGTGATGAGTGGTCCGTTCCGGCGGCCGCGCGTCGAAGGGCTGTTCAGCGGCGAGGATCTTCGAGCGTGGGACACCGTCTGGGGTGGTGGCGACGCCCGGATTGTGTACGAGAACGATTACCTGACCGTCCGCGACGGGGTCGTGCGCCAGGGGGATTCGGAAATCCGCGCCGAGGGTTTATTCGCGGTCGGCTCGGCTCCGAGCGGGGCCGACGAGATCAACGCGCAATTTCGCGTGACGCGCCGCGACCTGGACGGTCTCCGTCACGCCTTCCAAATCGACGACTATCCGGTATCGGGGGTGCTGACCGGCGACTTCCACCTCACCGGCGAGTACGCGCGGCCGGTCGGGTTCGGGGCGATGACGATCGACGAGGGCAAGGCGTACGGCGAGCCGTTTCAGAAGGCCACGGCGTCGCTGCGCTTCGACGGGATGGGCGTCAGGCTCGACGCCATCTCCCTCGCCAAAGGCGGCGGAGGGATGACCGGCGCCGCCTACATCGGGTGGGACTCCACCTACTCGTTCAGTGCCGATGCGCGCCAGATTCCGGCGGAACAGATCGCGGCGTTCGACTATCCGCAGATCAAGCCCTCAGGTCTCATCGAATTCACCGCCGGTGGCAGCGGAACGTTCGACGTCCCGAGGTACGACGTTCGGTTCCGCGTCAACGACCTGTTCGTCTCGGAGGAGGGCGTTGGGCAGGTGACCGGGACGCTCTCCCTTCGCGGCAACCAACTGAGCGCCGAAATCGATGCGGCGTCGCCCCGTCTTGCGATTACCGGCACCGGCCGCATGGCGCTGACGCCGCAAGCCGACGCGGAGCTCACGTTCAGGTTCCACGACAGTTCGCTCGATCCTTACGTGCGTCTCTTCGTGCCGAAGCTCTCGCCCTTCACGACAGTCATCGCCAGCGGCTCCATCCGAGTCGTCGGCGAGCTGGCCGACGTCGATCGCCTGCTGGTCGACGCCACCGTCGACAGCCTCGACCTGCGGCTGTTCGATTACGCGGTGCGAAACGCGGCACCGATCCGGCTCGCGCTCGACCAGCACGTCGTGCGCGTGCAGGACCTCCAGCTCGTCGGCGTGGACACGCGGCTGTCGGTGGGCGGGACCATCGCGCTGCACGATCAGACCATCGCGCTGCAGGCGGCCGGCGACGCGAACCTCGGCATCCTTCAGGGCTTCTTCCGCGACGTGCGCGGATCGGGCCGCGCCGAGCTGGTCGCCGCGGTGAACGGCCCGCTCTACGAGCCGGTGTTTTCCGGGAACGCCACGATCACCGAGGGCCGCATTCGACACTTCTCGCTGCCCAACGCGCTCGATGCGATCAACGGTGTCATTCACTTCGACTCGAGCGGCCTGCGTTTGGACGATGTCACCGCGGTGCTGGGCGGCGGCCGCATACAGTTCGGCGGCCGCATCGGCTTCGAAGGGTACTTGCCGGGCGAGCTGAGTGTCAGCGCGCGCGGTACCGGCATGCAGCTCCGGTATCCCGAGGGCGTTCGATCCCTCGTCGATGCCGACCTGACCGTGCGGGGCAACTTCAAGGCACCGACCCTGGTCGGCACGGTCACCGTCAGGAACGCTCTCTGGAGCCGGCGGATCGACTCCACGGGGGGCCTGTTCGATTTCGGCAAGGGCGACGGATCGACGGCCGGAGCGCCTGAATCGGCAGCCGCGACCGCCGCGACGGTGCCGCTGCGCTTCGACATTCAGGTGCAGGTCCCGTCGACGCTCCGCATCCAGAACAACATGGCGCGGCTGGTCGCGAGCGCCGATTTGCAGTTGCGCGGCACCTACGATCGCCCGCAACTGTTCGGCAGAGCCGAAGTCGACCGCGGCGAGGTGACCTTCGAAGGCCGGCGCTATCTGGTGACCAAGGGCGACATCGACTTCACGAACCCATCGCGCATCGAGCCGTTCTTCGACGTCGAGGCGGAAACGCGTGTGCGCGTGCCTGGCCAGACGTACCGCGTCATCGTGAGGGCCGCGGGCACGATGGAGAGGCTGCAGCCGACGCTCGAGTCGGACCCGCCGCTCCCCCCCGCGGATGTCCTCGCGCTCTTGTTCAGCGATGTCCGCCGCGATCAGGGCCCGGGCAACGCGGAGCTCCGCGCGAGGCAGAACCCGAGCGAGATCGAACGCGATATTCTGACGACGCGCGCGACGCAGCTCCTCGCCAGCCCGATTTCGTCGGAGGTCGGGCGCGTGGTGGAGCAGACCTTCGGGGTCGACACCTTTCAGCTGACGCCATCGCTGTTCGATCCCTACAGTCAATCGCAGACGACGCGCGTCAGCCCCTCGGCCCGCGTCACGGTCGGCAAGCGCATATCGGAACGCGTGTACATGACGTTCTCGCGCAGCCTCAACTCCTCGTTTGCCGACCAGATCCTGCTGCTCGAATACGACGAAAGCGATCGCCTGTCGTGGATTCTCTCCCGGAACGAAGACGAGACCTACGCGATCGAGGTTCGCGTGAGGCACACCTTCTGATGCGGGCGGCACCGGCATGCCTCGCGGGCATGCTCCTCGTGTTCGCGCCCGCGGCGGCCGGCGCGGACGTCGGCGAGTATCTGGGCAAGCCCGTTCAGTCCGTCCGGCTCGCCACCGAAGGCCGCGATGCCACCGACCCCAAGCTCCTGGAGATGGTTCAGACGCGGATCGGACGCCCGTTGACGATGCTCGAGGTCCGCGAATCGATCGCGCACCTGTTCAGCATGGGCCGCTTCGAGGGTATCGTCGTGCACGCGGAGGCGGCGGGCGCCGGCGTCGCCCTGCGGTACGAGCTCGTCCCGGTGCACACGATCGAGCGGATTGAGTTCGCCGGCACGCTCGATGCGCCCGGCGTGGACGAGAACGCGCTGCGCGAAGCGGTGGCGACACGGTTCGGTGCGGCGCCGTCGGGCGCCCGGGCCCCGGACATCGCCGGCTTCGTCCGGGATCAGCTGGCGGAGCGCGGGTACTTGCGCGCGCGGGTGACGGCGCGACCCGACATCGCAGGCCCGACCCGGGGAGGCGTGCTGGTCTTCGGGCTCGACGTCGGCGCGCGCACCACCGTCAGCGCGATCGACATCATCGGCTCAGCGGGAGTCTCGCGAACGGAACTGCTGAAACGGCTCGACCTGTCCGTCGGGGGCCCCTACGAGCGCGAAGCGCTGAACCGGCGCATCGAACAGTACATCGAGAACCGCCGGAGCCAGGGTCACTACGCGGCGCGCCTGACGATCCGAACCGAGCTCGTGGACGAGGACCGCGTCGCCCGCGTGACGCTCACGCCCGTCCCCGGCCCGCGCGTGCGCGTCGCGTTCAACGGGGATCCGCTTCCATCGGGCCGGCGCGACGAGCTCGTGCCGGTCGCACGTGAAGGGTCGGCCGATGAAGATCTGCTCGAAGACTCCAGCAACAACATCGAGGAGTACCTCCGCTCGCAGGGCTACCGCGATGCGGCGGCGCCGCACAGACGCGAAGAAACCGGTGACGAGCTGCTCATCACCTTCGCCCTCAAGCGGGGATCGCTCTACCGTGTGACGCGCGTGGAGATTTCCGGCAATCAGTCGGTCCCGCTCGAAGATTTCGCTCCCGCGCTTCGGGTGCGCGCCGGCCAGCCGTTCGCCGCCGCGCAGCTCGACGCGGATTTGTCGGCGATCGAGAACCTCTACCACCGCCGCGGCTTCGCCTCGGCGCGGGCCGAAGCGGCCGTCGAACCGGCACCCGCGGGCGCGGCCGCTGAGGTTCCGGTCTCGATCCGCCTCGTCATCACCGAAGGCAGGCGCACGGTGATCGGCTCGGTGAGGGTCACGGGCAACCAAGCCGTCACCCAGTCCGCGCTGACCGGCACGCTCGGGCTCCAACCCGACCGTCCATTCTTCCTGACGCAGATGGCCGTCGATCGCGACGCCATTCAGGCCCGTTACGCCGACCTCGGGTTTCAGAGCGCCACCGTCGACAGTAATCCGGGGCTCAGTGCCGACGGCACGCGCGCCGACGTCGTGTTCACGGTGCACGAGGGGCCGCGCCTGTTCGTCGAACACGTGCTCATCGTCGGCAACGAGCGGACCCGCGCCGAAACGATCGAGCGCGAGCTGCAGGTGAAACCGGGCGATCCGCTGGGTCTGGCCGCGCTCACCGAGAGCCAGCGCCGCCTTGCCGCGCTCGGGCTGTTCCGACGCACCCGGATCACCCTGCTCGGCCACGGCGACGAAACGACGCGCGATGTCCTGATCACGGTCGACGAGGCGCCGGTCACGACAGCTTCGTATGGCGGCGGTTTCGAAGTGGGACGCCGCATCCGCAGGACGGAGGACGATGAGGGGCTGGTCTCCGAGCACCTGGAATTCGCGCCCCGCGCCTTCTTCGAGATCGGCCGGCGGAACCTGTTCGGCAAGAACCGATCGGTCAACTTGTTCACGCGCATCAGCCTCCATCCGAAGGACTCGACGTTTTTCGGGAATCAGACGCCGGTTCCAGGCGACGACGAGTCGGGCTTCGGATTCACCGAATACCGGGTCCTCGGTACCTTCCGCGAGCCGCGCGTGTTCGGCACGGCCGCCGACGCGTCCCTCACGGCGCTGGCCGAACAGCAGATCCGAACGAGCTTCAACTTCGCGCGGCGGGCATTCAGCGCCGAAGTCGGCCGCCGCCTCACGCGCCTGGTGAGCATGAGCGGCAACTATCAGATCCAGCGCACCGAGCTGTTCGACGAGAAATTCAACCCGACCGACAAGCTGCTGATCGATCGGTTGTTTCCTCAGGTGCGGCTCTCGTCGTTTTCCCTGTTGACCGTTCGCGACGCGCGCGACGACCCGGTCGATCCGGTCACCGGGCACTACCTCAGCGGCAGCGGGCAGCTCGCGGCCCGTGTTATCGGTTCCGAGGTCGGCCTGGTCAAGTCGTACTTCACCGCACAGCTGCTCCGCACGCTGCCCCGGGCGAACCGGACCGTCTTCGTGGCGAACGCCAGGCTCGGGTTGGCGACGGGATTTGCGCGCGAGGTCGTCCGCGTCGACCAGGACAACCAACCGATCGTCGGCGCAGACGGTAAGGTGGTCATCGATGCCTTCAAGGACCTTCCTGCAAGCGAGCGCTTCTTCGCCGGCGGCGACACGACGGTCCGGGGTTTCGCGCTCGACCAGCTCGGGACGCCGGCCACGATCGACAAGGACGGGTTTCCGATTGGCGGCAACGCGCTCGTGATCTTCAACGCCGAGCTCCGGATGCCGGTGGCCGGGGGACTCGGCGTCGTCGGTTTCTTCGACACCGGAAACGTGTTCGCACGTGTGGGGGATATCGACCTGACGGAGCTACGGAGCGCCGTCGGGTTTGGCGTCCGGTATAAGTCCCCGGTCGGGCCCATCCGCGTGGACCTGGGGTTCAAGATCGGGCGTCGTGACATCACTCCTGGCGTTCCTGAGAGTCCGAACGCGTTGCACATCAGCCTGGGACAGGCATTCTAGGCGTCATGAAATTGCAGATTCCAGATTTCGGATTTCAGATTTACTGCAGATTGCAGATCTGCTGCCGGGTGCTCGCGTGCGTGGGGGTCCTGGCCGGCGGATCGCCGGCGGTCGCCGCAAGCGAAATCATCGACCGGGTCCTGGCTGTCGCAGCCGGCAATCTGATCATGCTCAGCGATGTCACCGCCGCGCTTGAATTCGGGCTCGTCGGGCCCGGCCCGGCCCCCGATCCGGTCCGTGACACCCTGTCGCGGTTAATCGATCGCGCAATCATCCTGGCCGAAGTTGAAAGGTATGCACCGCCAGAGCCGGACGCCGACGCCGTCGATCGCGAACTGCAGGCTGTGCGTTCGGGATTCGCCTCGCCGCAGGCCTTCGACCAGGCGCTCGCGCGCGTCGGCGTGAACGCCACGCATCTACGCGAAACGCTCCGGCAGAACCTGCGCATCCGCGCGTACCTGGATCAGCGGTTCACCGTGGCCGCACCCACCGACGAGGAAGTGGGGCGCTACTACCGCGAACACGAGCAGGAGTTCTCCCGAAACGGCGCCATCGTCCCCTTCGATCAGGCACGGCAGAGTGTCGTCCAGGCGGTCCGTACGGAGCGGCGACGCATGCTCGTGGACGAATGGGTAGCGGGTCTGCGGCGCCGCGCAGAGATTGTTGACATGTACCGTCCGGGAGGATAGGTGACATCATTTCAAGTCTCAAGTCTCAAGTCCCAAGTCCCAAGTCCAACCTCAAGGCCTCGCCCGACTTCTTATGACGTTTTTTTTGAGACTTGAAACTTGAAACCTGAGACTTGAGGTTACCTGCCGGACACGAAAAACTGGGCAAGCTGCAGAAGGTTGAAGCCGGCATGGCTGACCACCGGCGCGACGGCGGACCGACGGCGCAGATAGATCACCGACCAGAATGCGCCGAGCAGCCCGGTGGTGATCGCCGCGTCCGCCCCCTGCACGAGGTGTCCCGCGCCGAAGGCCACGCTGGTGACCACGACGCCGACGCCCGCACCACCCATCCACTGCTCGAACCGGCGAAGGAGGAATGCCCGCTGGATCTCCTCCCGGATGCCGCCAGCCACGACGACGACCACAGCGAACACCGCGGCGTCGCGAGGCGTCTGGATCAAGTCCTGCAAGGGGTTGTGTTCAACGGTGTGAAGCCACGGTGCAACCTGCTGAATGCCCGCAAGCACCGCGACGCCGAGTATCAACGCCATGAAGGTGAACGGCAGGCCGACCAGCGCCTCGCGCCAGGGAGACCTCGTTCCCAGAAAGACATCGCGCGCGCGTTCGCCGTGGGCGGACAGAAACATCGCGATGAGCGCGAGCAGGAGCATCGTATCCGCCAACGACAGCAGGGCGACGTAGGGGACGGTCAGCGGTTCCCCGGCGAGCGGGCCATATCCGAGCGCCCCTAACAGCCCGGCCAGCCCTATCTGCGTTGGGTAGTCCGAGCAGAGGAGGATTTCGACCAACGCGCCCGCCCGGCCGCCGGTCGTCCGGGTGGGCGGTTCCGCGCCGTCTCGCGGCTCGGGGGCCGAGCCCATGGATTCGAATTGCCCCTCTAGGGCCATTGGTTCAGACTACTGTAAGCCGAACTGCCGAGCTTGCGTCCGGCCCGGTTTGGCGCTAACAATGTAAAAATGACATGGTGCTTCAAGGAGGAAATATACAAATGAGTCTCGCCGGCGACGGCGCAGTCCAGACGGAAGTCACCGCTTCCCACATGACGTCCGAGCGGGTTCTGATCGTCGAAGACGATGCGGCGGCGCGCGTCGGGCTCGAGCAGTTGGTGAAAAGTTGGGGTTTCATTGCAGAGTCGGCATCCGACGGGGAAGACGCGCTGCAGAAAGTGACGAGCTTTCGACCAGCGATTGTCATCTCGGACCTGGTGATGCCGCGGCTCGACGGGCTCGGCCTGCTGCGCGCGCTGCAGGCGCAGGGCGCAGACGTCACGACCTTGCTCCTGACGGCGCAAGGCACCGTGGAAACCGCCGTCGAGGCGATGAAAGAAGGCGCGTACGACTACCTGACCAAGCCCGTCGACATTCAACGCCTCAAGCTCTTGCTCGACAAGATTGTCGAGCGGCTGGAGACGTTTCGCGAGGTGAAGGCGCTGCGCCGCCAGCTTCGCGAACACGGCATGTTCGGGTCGATGATCGGCAACAGCCCCGAGATGCGCAAGATCTACAACGTGGTGGAACAAGCGGCGCCGACCGGCGCGTCGGTGCTCATCGCGGGCGAGTCTGGCACCGGCAAGGAACTGGTGGCGCAGACCATCCACCAGCTCAGTCCGCGCGCGTCGTTTCCATTCGTCGCGATCAACTGCGCGGCCATCCCTGAAACCCTGCTCGAAAGCGAAATCTTCGGACACGAGAAGGGGGCATTCACGGGCGCCTCCGACCGGCGCCAGGGATGCTTCGAGCTGGCCGATCGCGGGACGCTCTTTCTGGATGAAATCGGGGAGATGACACCAGCCACGCAGGTCAAGCTCCTGCGCGTGCTGCAGGAACGGACCTTCCGGCGGCTCGGCGGCCGCACCGAGCAGTCCGTCGACGTCCGCGTCATCGCGGCCACGAACATCGATCCGCACGAGGCCGTTCAGAAAGGCAAGTTGCGCGAAGATCTGTACTACCGGCTCAATGTCTTCTCGTTGCGGCTTCCGCCGCTCCGCGACCGTAAAGAGGATTTACCGCTGCTGATCCAGGCGTTCATCCACGAATTCAATACCCGCAATCAGCGAGCCATTGTCGGCGTCAACAACCAGGCCATGCGAATGCTCGAGCAGTACGGGTGGCCCGGAAACGTGCGCGAGGTGAAGAACGTCATCGAACGGGCGACCATTCTGGCGGCCGGGCCCTTCATCGAGCCACAGCACCTGCCGCCGTCGCTCTCCGAAGCGCCGCCGACACCCCCCCATGCCCAGATGCAGCTCGCGCCCGGTACGACGGTCGAGGAGGCCGAGCGGCAGCTGATCGTGATGACGCTCGAACATACGCGCGACAACAAGACCCGCGCGGCGGAAATTCTCGGCATCAGCCTGAAGACCCTTCACAACAAGTTGAACAAGCTGCGCCTCAGACCGAAGAAGTACATCGACTAGGAATATGCGACTAGGCATCAAGGGCAAGCAGGTCCTCGGCGTGACGACGATCGTCGCTTTGATCGTCGCGGGGCTGAGCCTGATGCATCTGGCCGAGCTGGCGCGCGTCAAGCTGGATGAGAGCCGTTCGCGCGCCGAGCTGCTCGCCAATGCCGTCTATCATCGCGCGCGCGAGGTGGTCGCCTCCGGCAGCGATCCGGCGCTGGCACTTGCCGGCGACCCCGGTCTTCGCTCGATCCTCGAATCCAGCCTCTATTCGCCCAACGTCACCTTTGCGGCCCTCGTCGACGTGAACGACAAGGCCGTGGCCCATGCCGATCCCACGCTCGAGAGCCAGCCGCTGCGGGCGGCACCAACCCTGGACTCGCTGCTCGCGAGTTCGTCAGTGACGCAACTGCGCGAGATCTATGCCGACCAGGGACGTAACTTCGAGTACCGGCAGCCCCTGTATCTGGTCGGCGGCGCGGAGTTCGGATCGATTCGGATCGGCGTCTCGACGCTGCTCATCAGGCGGGAGCTGAGCGCATGGCTGAGACCGGCCGCGGCGACGGCGCTCATCGCGCTCGCCGCCTCCGTGCTCGGCGCCATGCTGCTGGCGCAGCTCCTGCTGCGACCGATTCACGTCATCCGCAGCGGTCTGACGCGCCTCGGCAAAGGCGAGTTCGGCGTGCGGCTCGACTTGAACCAGCAGGATGAGTTCGGAGAGCTCGGCACCTTCTTCAATACCGTCAGCGCACAGCTTTCGGCCGACCGGTCGCAAATGGCCGGCCAGGTCGCCAATCTCGAGTCGGCGGTCGAGCGTCTCGAAGACGCCGTGGCGATCATCAATCAGAACGGAGAGTTCCTCTTCGCCAATCCCGCGATGCGCGCGATCCTGCCCGGTGCAGCGGCCGGCACGGCACTGAGCA
>Ga0190274_10001526_pt1 | contig 13544 bp, 12 predicted proteins | sample Popmic531T_FD_133002 | JGI IMG/M metagenome (GOLD analysis project Ga0190274, IMG submission 133002) | Populus adjacent soil microbial communities from riparian zone of Yellowstone River, Montana, USA - 531 T | ecosystem: Environmental > Terrestrial > Soil > Riparian zone | place: USA: Montana...
GGGAACTGGTCGGTGTCCCAGCCGCACTGCATGTCGCCGCGGTTCATGTCGATCGAGCCGAAGATGCCGAGGGCCTGCGCGGTCGCGATCTCGTGCTCGAAGCTGTGCCCGGCGAGCGTGGCGTGGTTGGCCTCGATGTTGACCTTGATTTCCTGCTCGAGCCCGTTCTTCTGCAGGAAGCCGAACACGGTGGCGACGTCGAAGTCGTACTGGTGCTTGGTTGGCTCGCGCGGCTTGGGCTCGATCAGGATCGTTCCCTTGAAGCCGATCCTGTGCTTGTGCTCGACCACCATCTGCATGAAGCGGCCGAGCTGCGCCAGCTCCTGCTTGATGTCGGTGTTGAGCAGCGTCTCGTAGCCCTCGCGGCCGCCCCAGAGCACGTAGTTCTGGCCTCCAAGCCGCAGCGTCGCTTCCATCGCCTCCTTGACCTGCAGCGCGGCGAGTGCGAAGACCTCGGGATTGGGATTGGTGGCCGCGCCGGCGATGAAGCGGCGGTGGCTGAACAGGTTGGCCGTGCCCCAGAGCAGCTTCATGCCGCTGTCTTGTTGCTTTCGCGCGAGCACGTCGACCATGCGCCGGAAGAGCTCGACCGACTCCTTCGGCGTGCTGCCTTCGGGCGCCACGTCGCGGTCGTGGAAGCAGTAGAACGGCGCTCCCAGGCGGGTGAAGAAGTCGAACGCCGCGTCGGCCTTGGCCATCGCTGCCTCCCATGGGTCGGCCATGCGGTGCCAGGGACGCTCGAAGCTGCCGTCGTAGCCGAACACGTCGAAGCCGTTCCAGGCAAAGCTGTGCCAGTAGCAGACGGCGAAGCGTAATTGGTCTTCCATGCGCTTGCCGAGCACGATGCGATCGGGCTGGTAATGGCGAAAGACGATGTCGGCGGTCTCCGTCGGTGCGGCGAAGCGGATCGGCTCGAGGCTGGAGAAGTAGCTGCTCGTCATGGTGGTGGCCTTGAAGTGGAACTGCGCGGTCAAGCGGCGTGCATCTGCGGCGCAAGCGTGCGGTACAGCTGGCGAAAGCGGGTCAAACGATGCGACAGCCTTTCGTGGCGCGTCGCATCGGGCTCGAAGCGATCGAGCAACGGCGGCGCGAGGCAGACCTCGGCCACGCTCTCGCTGCCGCGCGCGAGCCGCGCCAGCCGCGCCGCGCCGAGCGCCGCACCGACCTCCGAGCCCTCGTGCCGTTCCAGCGTGCGCCCGAGCGTGTCGGCGAGGATCTGCGCCCACAACGCGCTGCGCGAGCCGCCGCCGACCAGCGACACCCGCGTGATGGCCGCTCCCCCGGCGAGGAGCGCATCCTGACCATCGGCGAACGCGAAGGCAACGCCTTCCAGCACCGCGCGCGCCAGCTGCGCCCGGGTCGTGTCGTGGCTCATGCCGAAGAACACGCCGCTCGCGCGCGGATCGTTGTGCGGAGTGCGCTCACCGGACAGGTAGGGCAGGAAGGTCGGACGCTGGTCGTCATCGCCGGCGGTCTGCGCCTCCTCGACGAGTTGCGCTTCGCTCTGGGCGTGCGTCAGTCCGCGCAGCCAGCTCAGGCAGCTGGCGGCCGACAGCATCACGCTCATCTGGTGCCAGGTCTCGGGAAAGCAGTGGCAGAACGCATGTACCGCGAGCTCGGGTGCTGGCGAGAACGCGGCATTGGCGACGAAATAGACGCCTGACGTCCCGAGCGAGAGAAAGGCCGTACCCGGCGCCGCGACGCCGATGCCGGCCGCGCTGGCGGCGTTGTCGCCCGCGCCGCCGGCGACAAGCACCGAGGCGGTGAGGCCGAGCTCGGCCGCGACTCCGGGGCGGAGCGTGCCGCTCGCTTCGCTGCCCTCGACCAGGCGCGGCATCTGCGTCGTGTCGAGCCCGGTCGCGGCCAGCAGGGCATCCGACCAGCGCCGGGCCGCCACGTCGAGCCACAGCGTTCCCGCCGCATCGGACATGTCGGACACAGCCTCGCCGGTGAGTTGCAGCCGCACGTAGTCCTTGGGCAGCAGCACGCGCCGGACCGCGGCGAAGACCTCCGGCTCGTGCTCGCGCACCCACAGCAGCTTGGGCGCGGTGAAGCCCGGCATTGCGATGTTGCCCGAGATGCGGCGGCTGGCGGGCTCGCGCCGTTCGAACTCGGCGCATTGCGCGGCGCTGCGGCCGTCGTTCCATAGGATCGCCGGGCGCAGCACCCGGTCGCGTTGGTCGAGCAGCGTCGCGCCATGCATCTGACCCGACAGGCCGATGCCGCGCACGGCGGCGTACGCGACAGGTTGCGTCTCACGCAGCTCGGCGAGCGCAGCGAGCGTGGCCGTCCACCAGTTACGAGGATCCTGCTCCGACCACAAAGGGTGCGGACGCGACACCGGCAACGGCGCATGTGCGGTGGCGACGACGCACTGCGCATCGTCGAGCAGCAGCGCCTTGACCTCGGACGTGCCGATGTCGATGCCGATGTCCATCGTTGATGCAGCAGCTACAGGGACAGTCGCGCGTCGACCCAGCGTCCGTCGGCTCGACTCGACTCGACCACGGCCTCGATGAACTTCATGCCGCGCGCGCCGTCCTCGGCGTTCGGCACCCAGCAGGCGAGGGGGTCGGGGGCGCGCCGCTCCCAGCGCGCCTGGATCTGCTCGGCCACGTCGCGGTAGAGCTGGGCAAAGCCTTCGAGGTATCCCTCGGGATGCCCGGAAGGGATGCGGGTGGCGCGGGTCGCCGCGGCGCCGGCACCCGGGCCGCCGCGGGTGATCAGCTGTGGTCGGCCGCCGAGCGGCGTGAACCAGAGTTGATTGGGATGCTCCTGCGAGAAGGAGAGACCGGCCTTGCTGCCGTAGACACGAACGCGCAGCGCATTCTCGTTGCCGGGCGCCACCTGGCTCGACCAGAGCATGCCACGCGCGCCGTTCGTGTAGCGCAGCAGCACATGGCAGTTGTCATCGAGCCGGCGGCCCGCGACGAAGGACTGCAGGTCCGCACTGACCTGCGCCAGCTCGAGCCCGCTGATGAATCGCGCCAGGTGCTCGGCATGGCTGCCGATGTCTCCCAGCGAGCCGCCCGCGCCGGCGATCGCCGGATCGACCCGCCACGCGGCCTGCTTCTGGCCGGTCGATTCCAGGTCGGTGCTCAGCCAGTCCTGCGGGTACTCGGCCTGGATCACACGGAGCTCGCCGAGCTCGCCCGCCGCCACCATCTCGCGTGCCTGGCGCACCATCGGATAGCCGCTGTAGTTGTGCGTCAGCGCGAACATGCGCTGCGTCTCGCGCACCTTGGCGACCAGCGCCAGCGCCTCGGCAAGCGTCGTCGTCATCGGCTTGTCGCAGATCACGTCGATGCCGGCGTCGAGAAAGGCGGTCGCGATGCGTCCATGCAGATGGTTGGGCGTGACGATCGCGACGACGTCGATGCCGTCGTCGCGCGCCGCCTCGCGCCGGGCCATGTCGGCATAGTCGGCATAGCTCCGCTCGGGCGCGAGGTGCAGCTCGGCCGCGCTCGCGCCGGCCCGGGCCGAGTCGGACGAGAGCGCACCGGCGACGAGCTCGTAGCGGTCGTCAAGCCGCGCCGCCATGCGATGCACGCCGCCGATGAACGCGCCCTGGCCGCCACCGACCATGCCCAGGCGAATGCGCCGCGGCGCGGCGACGCTGCTGACGCCTTCGATCGTCATGTGCCCCTCTCCCGATCAGGAGATGCCGAGCATCTTCTTGTTCGCGGCCAGGTCGACACCGCCGCCGGCGAAGTCGTCGAACGCACGATCGGCGACGCGGATGATGTGGTCGGCGATGAAGGTGGCGCCCTCGCGCGCGCCGTCTTCCGGATGCTTCAGGCAGCACTCCCACTCGAGCACGGCCCAGCCGGGAAAGTTGTACGCCGCCATCTTCGCGAAGATCGCGCCGAAGTCGACCTGGCCGTCGCCGAGCGAGCGAAACCGCCCGGCACGATTGACCCACGACTGGAAGCCGCCGTACACGCCCTGCCGCCCGGTCGGGTTGAATTCGGCGTCCTTGACGTGGAAGATCTTGATTCGCTCGTGATAGATGTCGATGTAATCGAGGTAGTTCAGCTGCTGCAGCACGAAGTGGCTCGGGTCGTACAGCAGGCAAGCGCGCGGATGGTTGCCGACGCGCTCGAGGAACATCTCGTAGCTGACGCCGTCGTGCAGATCCTCGCCGGGGTGGATCTCGTAGCACACGTCGACGCCGGCCTCGTCGAAGGCGTCGAGGATTGGCCGCCAGCGCTTGGCGAGCTCGTCGAAGGCGGTCTCGATCAGCCCGGCCGGGCGCGGCGGCCATGAGTACATGTAGGGCCAAGCCAGCGCACCGGAGAAGCTCGCGTGCGCGGTCAGCCCGAGGTTGGCCGACGCCTTCGCGGCGAAGAGCAGCTGCTGCACCGCCCATTGCTGGCGCTTGACCGGGTCGCCGCGCACCGCTTCGGCAGCGAAGCCGTCGAAGCCGGCGTCGTAGGCCGGGTGCACCGCGACCAGCTGGCCCTGGAGGTGCGTCGAGAGCTCGGTGATCTGCAGCCCGTGCTTCGCGAGCGTGGCCTTGACCTCCTCGCAATAGGTCTTGCTCTTGGCCGCCTTCTCGAGATCGAACAGCCGGCCATCCCAGCTCGGAATCTGCACTCCCTTGTAACCCAGGCCCGCGGCCCAGCGCCCGATCGAGTCGAGGGTGTCGAACGGCGCGCTGTCGCCGGCGAACTGGGCCAGGAAGATGGCCGGCCCCTTGATGGTCTTCATGCGGGTCTCCTGTGTCGAATAGCGACGTCTCGGTCGCGGCGGGCGAGCCTGCTGGTCCGACCAGAGCGGTTCGGAGGCGCGATGATCGCGCCACATCCGATCAGCTGTCAATCTCTGGTCCGACCAGTTGACAGCGCCGGGGCGGCGACGGTATCCTGATCTGGTCAGACCAGGTCCGACGGATGACGAACACGGCGCGGCCTCAGGCCTAACGACGCCGAACAAGGAGACACGCATGCTGAAAACACTTTCGAGGCTGTTGGCTGGGGCGACGCTGATCGCCGTGGTACCCCTTGCCGCGGCGCAGGGCAAGCTGACGATCCTGTGGGCGCAATGGGATCCCGCCAACTACCTGCAGGAGCTGGTCAAGGACTACGAGAAGCAGACCGGCGTCAAGGTCACGGTCGAGACGACGCCGTGGCCCGACTTCCAGACCAAGGCCTTCAAGGAGTTCAACGCCAAGGGCTCCGCCTATGACATGGTGGTTGGCGATTCGCAATGGCTGGGCGCAGGCTCGACCGGCGGCCACTACGTCGAGCTGACCGAGTTCTTCAAGAAGTACAAGGTCGCCGAGACGATGGCGCCGGCCACCGTCAAGGGCTATGCCGAGTACCCGGGCAACAGCGGCAAGTACTGGGCCATTCCGCTCGAGGGCGACGCCACCGGCTTCGCCTACCGCAAGGACTGGTTCGAGGATCCGAAGGAAATGGCCGCGTTCAAGGCCAAGTACAAGTACGACCTCGGCGTGCCCAAGACCTGGAACGAGCTCGCCGACATCGCCGAGTTCTTCCATCGGCCGAAGGAAAAGCGCTACGGCCTGACGATCTACACCGACAACAGCTACGACGCGCTGGCGATGGGCGTCGAGAACGTGATCTTCAGCTTCGGCGGCGAGCTCGGCAACTTCGGGACCAACCAGGTCGCCGGAATCATCAACTCGAAGGAGAACATCGAGGCGCTGGCGTTCTACAGGAAGCTCTATGGCTACACGCCACCCGACTGGGGCAAGACCTTCTTCCAGGAAGCCAACCAGGCAATGACCGAAGGCCTGGCGGCGATGAGCATGAACTTCTTCGCCTTCTTCCCGGCGCTGGCCAATCCGTCGACCAACAAATACGCCAAGCAGACCGGCTACTTCGCGATGCCCAAGGGCCCGACCGGCAAGCAGTTCGCGGCCCTCGGCGGACAGGGCATCTCGATCGTGAGCTATTCGAAGAACAAGGAAGCTTCGATGAAGTTCCTCGAGTGGTTCGTCCGCGAGGACGTGCAGAAGAAGTGGGCCGAGCTCGGTGGCTACACCTGCAACGCCGCGATCCTGAAGTCCGATGCCTTCCGCAAAGCGACGCCCTACAACGAAGCCTTCTACCAGTCGATGTTCATGGTCAAGGACTTCTGGGCCGTGCCCGAGTACGCCGAGCTGCTGACGGCGGCCAACAAGCGCTGGCACCCGTTCGTGGTCGGTGGCAAGGGCACCGCCGCGGAAGCGATGAACGGCCTGGAAAAGGACTGGGCGGCGACCTTCAAGAAGTACGGGCGCGCCAAGTAGTCCGGTCGCACGGATAAGCGTGCCGGGGGCGGCCCCGGTCGCTCATTCGACTTCAGCTAAGCGGGATGTGCGGCCGCTGCCTGCACCCTCGGCTTCGGCCCACACCGCGCGACCACCGGACGTCGACGTCCGGTGGTGACCCGCGCCGCTCACCGATCACAGAACCTGTCCATGGCCATCGCAATCCGATCCGATCGCAGCACCCCGGCCTCCGCCCGGCGCGGCATGAGCGATTTGGCGATCCGCAACTGGTTCATCATCCCGACGCTGATCTTCCTGATCGTCTTCAACATCTCCCCGCTGCTGTACTCGCTCGGCTACTCGTTCACCGATTACCGAGCGTCGATGAACGATCCGGCGCGTTGGGTCGGCCTGCAGAACTACCGAGAGCTGCTCGCCGACGAGAACATCTGGAACAACTTCACCCTGACCGCCAAGTACGTATTTGTCTCGGTGGCCGGTCAGGTGGTCGTCGGCTTCGGCGCCGCGCTGCTGATGAACCGCCCGATCCCAGGCAAGGGCCTGCTGACGACGATGATGATGCTGCCGATGATGATGTGCATGGCCGTCGTCGGCCTGTTCTGGCAGCTGCTCTACAACCCGTCCTGGGGCATCGTCAACTACCTGTTGTTCACCGATGGCAAGGAGTGGTTGTCGAATCCCGACTGGGCGCTGTACGCGGTGGCGATCACCGACATCTGGATGTGGTCGCCGTTCGTGATGCTGCTGTCGCTGGCGGGGCTGTCGGCGATCCCGCCCTCGCTCTACGAAGCGGCGGCCATCGACCGTGCCTCGCGCTGGTTCGTCTTTCGCCGCATCACCTTGCCGCTGGTGGCACCCCTGCTGCTGATCGCGGTCATCTTTCGCACGATGGAGGCGTTCAAGACGTTCGACATCGCCTACGTGATGACGAGCATGGACGAAACCGAGCTGGTGGCGATCCGGCTCTACAAGATGGCGTTTCTCGAATGGCAGACCGGCCGTTCCTGCGCGCTCGCCTACCTGATGCTGCTGGCGGTGCTTGCGATCACCAACGTGTACGTCAAGTACCTCAACCGCCTCAAGGCGCGATAGCTCATGGCCGTTGTCCAGTCCCGCACGTCGCGCTGGCTCAATCGCGCCGCGATCGCGCTGGCGCTCCTGATGCTGGTGGTCAGCATGATTCCGCTGTACTGGATCGCGTCGACGGCGTTCAAGGCGCGCGCCGATGCGTCCACGGTTCCGCCGACGGTGTTCTTCAAGCCCGAGATCACGCCTTTCATCAAGCTCTTCACGGCCCGTGTGCAGGAGCGTGGGGCGCGTGACGAGGCCGAGTACGCGAAGGCCCCGTGGTGGGAAAGGCTGGTGATGGACGGCGGCGACCGCTTCATCAAGGACGACAAGGGCCAGATCGAAAGCTCGGGCTATCTGTCGCGCTTCCTCAATAGCATCGTCATCGCGGTCTCCAGCACTTTCCTGGCGGTGGCGATGGGCACCATCACCGCCTACGGCTTTTCCCGCTTCAAGATGCCGGGCGAGGACGACTGGCTGTTCTTCATCCTCTCGACTCGCATGTTGCCGCCGGTCGTGGTGGCGATCCCGATGTTCCTGATGTACCGCATGGTCGGGCTGGTCGACACGCATGTCGGCTTGATCATTCTCTATACCGCGTTCAACCTGTCGTTCTCGGTCTGGCTGATGAAGGGCTTCATCGATGAGATTCCCAAGGAATACGAAGAGGCTGCACTGGTCGACGGCTACACGCGCATGGAGGCCTTCCTGAAGATCGTCCTGCCGCAGGCCACCACCGGCATCGCTGCGACCGCCGTGTTCTGCTTCATCACGGCGTGGAACGAGTACGCGTTCGCCCTCATGATGACCAACCGCAATGCCCAGACCGCGCCGCCGTACATACCGTCGCAGCTGGGCTCCGGCCTCACCGACTGGACCGTCATCGCTGCCGGCAGCGTGCTGTTCCTGATCCCGGTGACGCTGTTCACCTTCCTGTTGCGCGCGCACCTGCTGCGCGGCGTGACCTTCGGCGCGATCCGTCGCTGAGCCAGCGTGTTCGCCCGTCACGCCCGCCGACTCGAGATGACCAGCATGGCGGCGATGCTGCTGGGCATCGTCTTCCTTTGCCAGCCCTGGAGCGAGTTTCTCCACCGCTACAGCATCCTGACCATCATCGTCGGGCTGGTGGCCTTCAATGTGTTCTCGCGGATCGCGTCGCCGTCGGCACCCGAACGACCCTGACATGGCCGACATCCAGATCATCGACGCCGACAAGTACTTCGGCGCCAACCACGTGATCCGCAAGCTCAACCTGCACATCCGGCACGGCGAGTTCGTCGTCTTGCTCGGGCCGTCGGGCTGCGGCAAGACCACCACGCTGCGCGCAGTGGCCGGGCTCGAGAGCATCGACGCGGGCGAAATCCGGATCGGTGGACGACGCGTCGACCAGCTGCCGCCGCAGCAGCGCGACACGGCGTTCGTGTTCCAGCTGTATTCGCTGTATCCGCACCTGAGCGCCTTCGACAACATCGCCTTCCCGCTGCGCGCGGCCGGCGTGGCCGACGCACAGGTGCGCGAGCAAGTCGCCGCGGTGGCCAAGGTGCTGCGCATCGAGCACTTGCTGAAGAAGCGGCCCTCGGCGCTGGCCGGCGGCGACATGCAGCGCGTGACCATCGGCCGTGCGCTGGTACGGCGGCCGTCGGCGATGCTGATGGACGAGCCGATCGGCGCGCTCGACGCCAAGCTGCGCGAGCAGATGCGCACCGAGCTGCGCCGGCTGCACGTCGACAACGACTCGACCACGGTCTACGTCACGCATGACCAGGTCGAGGCGATGGCCATGGCCGACAAGATCGGCATCATGAACGACGGGGTCCTGCAGCAGTACGACAAGCCGGACACGGTGTACGACGAGCCGGCCAACCTGTTCGTCGCGCAGTTCGTCGGCAGCCCGATCATGAACGTCGCCGACTGCCGATGCGAGCTCGCCGACGACCATGTTCGTGTGCAGCTGACCGGCATGGTCGAGCCCTTCGTGCTGCGCGAGCCCGCGCTGCGCCGGCAGCTTCAGGCCGCGCCGGCGGCTGCGCAGGACCTTGCGCTCGGCATCCGGCCCGAGGCCGTCGCCGTGAAGCTGCAGCCTACGGCCGGGTTCGTGCGCGCCGATGTCAAGCTGGTCGAGCCGCTCGGCGCCTACGACATCGTCGACATCGCCGTCGGCGAGCAGAACCTGCGTGCGCGCACGCCGAGCCAGCTGGTGCGCTCGCAGGGCCAGCCGGTATGGCTCGGTCTCGACGGCGCGCGCTCGCACTTCTTCGACAAGCGCAGCGGCCGATCGCTGCGCGCGGCAGCCTGAGCGAGATGGCGGCGATCTCCCTGCGCCAGCTCGGCAAGCGCTTCGGTGCCGTGACCGCGCTGCACGAGCTGACGCTCGACATTCGCGACCGCGAATTCTTCGTGCTGCTGGGCCCGACCGGTGCCGGCAAGACCACCACGTTGCGCTGTATCGCTGGCCTCGAGCGACCGGACCGGGGCGAGATCCACATCGCCGGCGATCGTGTCGACACATGGAGCGCGGCGCAGCGTGACGTGGCGCTGGTGTTCCAGCAGTACTCCCTGTACCCGAACTACACGGTCCGGGAGAACCTGGCCTTTCCGCTGAAGTCGAAGCTGCGCAACTTCACTGCGCAACAGATCGACGAGCGGGTGCGCAAGGCCGCCGAGACGGTGCGCATCGGCCATTTGCTCGATCGCCGCACCGATCGGCTGTCCGGCGGCGAAATGCAACGGGTGTCGATCGGCCGCGCGATCGTGCGCGAGCCGCGCGTTTTTTTGATGGACGAGCCGCTGTCCAACCTGGATGCCAAGCTGCGCGAGCTGCTGCGTGCCGAGCTGAAGGGCCTGCAGCAGCGCCTGGGGACGACACTGATCTTCGTCACCCACGACCAGGTCGAGGCGATGACCATGGGCGACCGCATCGGCGTTCTCGATTCGGGGCAGCTGGTGCAGGTCGGGACACCGGACCAGATCTACAACACCCCGGCGAATGCGTTCGTCGCGTCCTTCGTCGGCTCGCCAGCGATCAACCTGCTCGACGTGCAAGTCGACCTGGCTCGAAACGTCGCGCACAACGGTGCGCTGAGCTTCGAACTCGATCCCACCACCCGCGAGACGTTGGCGCCGCTGCTGCCGCCCGACGGCCGGGTACGCCTGGGCATTCGGCCAGAAGACATCGCGCTGGTTGCCGACGAGGGCATCGCCGGCTCGATCTACGGTGCCGAGAACCACGGCGCCGAGATCATCGCGGTGATCGAGGCCGGGGGCCACCGGCTTCGCGCGACCGTGCCGGCAAAGACTCCGAGCGCGTTGAACCAGCCGGTGCACATCGCGTTCGCGCAACCACGACTGCACTTCTTCGACCCGCTGTCCGGCCGCAACCTGCGACCGCTATGACCTCACTGCCGCAAAGGAGACGACCATGCACATCGCCACCCACAACTGGATGCGCCCGGAATCCATCAAGCGCACGATCGAGCGCATGCGCGAGACCGGCGTCGACGCGCTTGAGATCTCAGGCGAGCCCGACCAGTACGACCCGAAAGAGGTGCGCAAGCTCCTGGCCGACAACGGCCGCAAGTGCTGGGGCTCGGTGACGCTGACGCTGGGCGAACGCAACCTCGCCGCAACGAACGTCTCGCAACGCGAGAAGACCGTCGACTACATGAAGCGCGTCGTCACGTTGGCCAAGGAGTTGGACGGCCAGATCATCACGATGGTGCCGGCCACAGTCGGCAAGGTGGTGGCCGACGGCACGCCCGACCAGGAATGGAAGTGGCTGGTGGAAGGCATCAAGGAGGTCTATGCGCACGCCGAGAAGGCCGGCATCCGCATTGCCATCGAGCCGCTGAACCGCTTCGAGACCTATCTCATCAACCGCGGCGACCAGGCGCTCGCCCTGGCCGATGCGGTCGGCCCGAACTGCGGCGTGTGCCTGGACCTGTTCCACATGAACATCGAGGAAAGCGACATCCTCGGCGCTTTTCGCAAGTGCAAGGGCCGCATCTACGACGTCCACATCGCCGACAACAACCGCTTCGCACCGGGCATGGGCACGCTGGATTTCCGCGCCATCGTCGAGACCATCAAAAGCGTCGGCTACGACGGCGCGCTGACGCTGGAGTTCGTTGCCACCATCGACCGCACCCCGGCCAGTCCCTACGGCGACCAGGTCGAGACGAAGCCCGTAGACGTCACGCCCGAGCAGATGAAGTTCATCATCGACCACGGCTCGAACCTGCTGGCGGACAAGTTCTACACAGGGCTGTTCGAGCAGTCGGTCAAAGTGCTTCGACCGTTGATCTGAGGCCTGGAATCACGCGACGGAGGCCTCGATGCTGTTCGGCAAGCTGTTCCACACGGCGATCAGGACCGCCGACCTCGATGCAAGCGTCCGCTTCTATACCGAGGTGCTCGGCATGGTGGTGGCGCCGCGGCCACCGATCGGCTTTCCAGGCGCTTGGCTGCGCCCTGCCCAGGTCGACACGGAGCCGACCATTCACCTATATGCCGGCGACGCGGCACGCGAGCCCGACGGCCGCGTGCTCGACGGCAGCGGCGCGATCGATCATGTGTCGATCGTCTGCCAGGGCTACGGCGACTTCAAGCAGAGGTTCGAGCGCTTCGGTCTCGAATACCGCGAGAACCTCGTGCCGGCCACGCCGCTGTGGCAATTGTTCGTTTACGACCCGAACGGCGTTCAGCTCGAGCTGACCTTCCATTCCGCCGCTGAGGGCGAGGTCGAGCCGGCGATCCCGCCGCGGCGGCAGTATGCGGCACGAGAGCGCTGGTTCCGGCCCGAGCCATACCGGCAGTTCGCCGCGTCGCGTTGAACGCTACGACGATGAAGATTACCCGCGTCGAGGCCTGCTGGTTGCAAGTGCCGATACCGACGGCGCAGCAGCATGTCAGCGACTTTGGCCGCGCCGCCACTTTCGACACCGCGCTGGTGCGGATCGATACCGAGGGCGGCCTGATCGGTTGGGGAGAGGCGAAGGTCTCGGCCGGCAGCAGCGGCGACTATCACGGTGTGTGCGCGCTGATCAACCGGGAGTTCGCACCGCTGCTGCTCGGCCGCGACGCGCGCCAGATCACCGCGATCTGGGAGCAGCTCTACAACGGCAGCCGCGCCCACTACGCGCTGACCCGCGGCCACGTGTTCCCGGCCATGAGCCGGCGCGGCGTGTCGGTGTCGGCGATATCGGGCATCGACATCGCGCTCTGGGACCTGCTCGGCAAGTCGCTCGGCGTGCCGGTGTGGCAATTGCTCGGGGGACGCCGTGCCGAGCGCATGCCGGCCTATGCGTCGGGCGGCTGGGCCGACGCCGCCGGCATCGGCGCGCAGCTCGGCAGCTATGTCGTCAATGGTGGGTTCAAGGCCGTGAAGATGCGCGTTGGCGTGTTCGATGGATCGCCCGCGGCCTCGGCCGAACGCGTGATTGCGGCGCGGGCGGCGCTTGGGCCGGGGATCGAGCTCATGTGCGATGCCCACGGCAGCTTCACCGTGTCCGAGGCGCGCCAGTTCTGCTACCTGGTGCGTGACTGCCAGCTCGCCTGGTTCGAGGAGCCGGTCACCGCCGACGACAAGCGCGGCCTGGCCGAGGTGCGGCGCTCGACCCACATTCCGATCGCCAGCGGCGAAAGCGACTGCACCCGCTTCGACTTCCGGGACCTGATCGATTTACGCGCGGCCGACGTGCTGCAGCCCGACCTCGCGATCTGCGGCGGCATCACCGAGGCGATGCGCATCGGCGCGATGGCCGCTGCCGCGAACCTGCGCGTGGCACCGCACCTGTGGGCCGGCGCGCCGGCCTTCGCCGCGGGCTTGCATTTCGCAGCGGCCTGTCCTGCCGCGCACATTCTCGAGTACTCGCTCGGCGCCAACCCGATGATCCACGACTTGGTCGAGGAGCGCTTCAAGATCGAGGACGGCATGCTGGAGATTCCCGAAAGGCCGGGCCTGGGAATCACGGTGCGCGAGGACTTCGTCGAGCTCCACCGCAGGCACTGAGGCGCATCGCCGTGGAAGGCCTCGACCAGACCGCCAAGCTGCTGCAGCTGATCCGCGAGCGCGGCTTCGAGCCCGGCGACAAGCTGCCTTCCGAGCGCGACTTGGCAGCCGAGTTCGGCATGAGTCGCGGCGCGGTGCGCGAGGCGCTGATCCGGCTCGACACGCTGCGCATCATCGAGAGCCGGCCCAAGTCGGGCATCTACCTGCAGCCCTATGGCGCCGAGCGCAGCA
>Ga0190274_10001527_pt1 | contig 13543 bp, 16 predicted proteins | sample Popmic531T_FD_133002 | JGI IMG/M metagenome (GOLD analysis project Ga0190274, IMG submission 133002) | Populus adjacent soil microbial communities from riparian zone of Yellowstone River, Montana, USA - 531 T | ecosystem: Environmental > Terrestrial > Soil > Riparian zone | place: USA: Montana...
GGTCTGAGCGCTCGTCACCCACTCATAAAACGCGGTACCGAATATTTGATCAAGGAGCAAAACAAGGATGGGAGCTGGGGCGATCCTGATGAGGAAAATATTCGTACGCGATGTCACACCACCTGGACCGCGATCGATGCGTTACGCACTTACGCCTGGCGCGGTGAGCGCTCAATCGCTCCCGAAGTCAAAAAAATCTTGGGGAAAAGGGGAAGGGGTAAAGGGTAAAAGGCAAGCGATAAGAGTCGATCAGTCCTCCTTACGAGGGTGTAAAGAGCGTAGTGGGTGCGCTCACTCCTTTCCCTTTCCCCCTTCCACTTTCCCCCCATCGTCCCCTCACCCGCAATTGAAGTTATTCATGATGTTGTCTTTTTTCAATGGACCCCAATACACACGGGATATCTCCTGGGCGATTCGGCAGGTCCCGAACTGGTTGGTATTACTCAGGACGATGATCCCCAGGCTCTCGAATGTCTTTGGGTCGATTTGCTTTCCTGCTCTTGGAATAACCCATCTGGCGCCGCGGGCAATGTAACTGCGCCAGGCCAACCAGATGCCGCGATGGTATTCAGCCCGACTTTCATATTTCCTGGTAACGCCCTTAATCGTGGCTTCATACTTATCCCGGGATAAATGCCAGCCCCAGCCATAATCCACTTTCTTGCGACTCTTGAGCTTTACCGGCGTCCACAGCCTTTCCCGAAGGGCCCGCATGTCCCCGCGCGCCATCACATCGTCGAACACGTTCAGGAGGTTCTCCCAAATCGCCAGGTCCACAATTGTCGAGTGGATATTTCCATCACCAGTCAGGAAGTTCATTGGGGTGTAACCAACCGGGACAAAGCCGCGGCCGCTCACACGGTTGTAGCACCTGGCGTGATTAACTACTTCCGGCGCGTCATCCGCGAAGGCACTAAGATCATCAAACACGTAAGTGTCCTTCATCCCAAAAGGTCTGAAGAGCTTATTCTTGAGCGTGGAGGCAAACCTCTTTTTGGTAACTCTTTGCACCAGCTCTGCGAGTAGGACGTAGCCTGAATTTGAGTATTTGAATTCAGTGTCTGGCGGGCGGGGCAGTAGTGTCTGGGTGGCGATCCATTTCATCACATCCTTGTTTGTAATCTTCTTCCTTCCAGTAGACATCTGGGGATACCACTCATCTGGTCTGGCCATGGCGCCGTCGTACCAATCTTTCTCTGCTCGCCTCGACTGCACGTATATCTCGAGGTAATCCGGTAGCGATGACGTGTGGTGAATCAAATCCTCGACCGTGATGTCATCAGCATAACGAGGAAATCCCTGGAAAAACTTCGAAAGCGGATCGTTTAGATCGAGCTTTCCACGGTTAACCAAGTCGAGCACCGCCACGGCCGTAAACTGTTTGGACAACGAACCCAGATCAAAAATCGTATCCGGAGTCACTTTCGTTCCGTTTTCAAGGTTGGCATATCCGTAGCAGTTGAGGTGGAGGACTCTATTTTCCTTCCTGACCGCCACGGCCACGCCGGGAAGGCGATCGCGGTCTTCAGAGTTTGTCAGCTCGGCCCGGAGTTCATCCAAATGCCGATTTACAATGGCATCAATCCGCGGATCGTTCGGCAACGCATTTCGATCCAGCTCGTAAAGGTAATCGAGACTGTCGCTTGGTCTTTCTCTGGGAACTTTCCGAGCAACCATTGGTATATCTCCGGAACAGAGTCTGTTGAAGCGCTCGCATACTAAGACAAAAGCAGGCGACGATCCACCAAAATGCACGAACAAATACCAACGCCATTTCGTGCTCGTTTCGTGTGATTTAGTGGGTCGTGCTTCTGAGCGAAAACGAATACCGCCTTGCGCTTGAAGTCGAAATTCAAAATTAAAATGGATTGACTTTGCAATGCAAAGTCATTTACAGTGCACCGCACTTTGAAAAACCGTGGAGCGCAGGCATCTTGCCTGCCGTGCAGCGGGACCCGGGAACCGTGCCAACGTCTTGACTGCTAAGCAACGTGGCCACGAACGATAGCAGGCAAGATGCCTGCGCTCCGAAGGAGTCGACTCTGAACCGAACGCAATCGTTTAGCAGGGTGCTTAAAAGCGTGAAGCTGATCCTTCCCGCGTTGACTGAGGCAACCAGTCCCTATTGGCGGCCGATCAAGTACTCGCTCTTCCCTCCCCTTGGCCTGGCAACTCTCGCTGCCTACCTAGATTCAGACGTGGAGATCTCGCTGCAGGACGAGCACGTCGAAAAGCTCGACCTCGACGACCAACCGGACCTGGTCATCATTCAGGTTTACATCACCAATGCATATCGCGCGTACCAGATCGCTGACCACTATCGAGCGCGTGGTTCCTATGTGCTACTCGGTGGCCTCCATGTCACTTCACTTCCAGACGAGGCAGCGCCGCATGCAGACACGATCTTTCTTGGCCCCGGCGAGCATACCTTCCCGCAGTTCCTGCAGGATCTGGCGACTGGCACACCTCAGCGTCGATATGAGTCGGCAGTGCGGACTCTGGAAGGAATACCGCCCATACGGCGAGACCTGATCAAGCGACACCGGTATCTGGTCCCAAACTCGATCGTGGTATCGCGAGGTTGTCCACATCATTGCACCTTCTGCTACAAGGACGGATTCTTCGAAGGAGGACGCTCCTTCTACACGCAGGTTGTGGACGATGCGCTGGCCGAGATTGAACGGCTTCCCGGCCGGCACCTCTACTTCCTTGACGATCATCTTTTCGGGAATACCCGGTTTGCGCGCGAGCTTTTCCGCGGCATGAAAGGGATGGGCCGCATCTTTCAAGGCGCGGCCACGGTCGACTCCATCCTGCGCGATGATGTGGTCGAAGAGGCGGCCGCCGCCGGTTTGCGCAGTCTGTTTGTTGGGTTCGAAACACTCTCTAACAGCGGACTCGCAGGCGCCGGCAAACGGCAGAACCTCGGCCGGAGCTATCGTGAAGTCGTACGCCGGCTCGACAGTCTCGGCATCATGATCAACGGCAGCTTCGTCTTCGGTCTGGATGGAGACGATGGCGATGTCTTCCGGCGCACTGTTGACTGGGCCGTCGAGGTGGGAATTACCACGGCCACATTTCACATTCTCACGCCGTACCCCGGTACTGCGTTGTTCACAGACATGGCCGCTCAGGACCGAGTCGTCACGCGAAACTGGGACTTGTACGACACGCGCAATGTCGTGTATCGCCCGACGCGTCTGTCACCTGAAGACCTGAAGCGGGGTTATGACTGGGCTTATCAAGAATTCTACCGCTGGAGCAATATCTTTGAGGCAGCTTCAGCGCACGATTCCGTCAAGCATCGCCTCAAGCATTTCTTCTACAGCGCGGGTTGGAAAAAGTTTGAACGTGCCTGGGACTTGGCCATCCGGATCCGGCAGTTGTCCCAGATACGGCCTTTGCTTGAAGCTGTTCTTTCACCGGTTCCTACGGGTCCTCTGGACGAAACTGACGAGCCGATCCACGAAACGACACGAAGTGACGCCAACGACATTTCGCGTTCGTTCGTGTGATTTGGCGGATTCGAACTACGAACTCCTTTTCATGCCGCTTTCGTGTTATTTCGTGGATCGTCCTTAAGCATTCTCTTCCCGCTGGATTAAACCCATCGATTTCGATTAGTCTACGCCCATCGTTACTCCCCGGGGTCGTTCATCTTGATCCCAAATTGCAGAACATCATCTATCGGAGGAAGTAACTTACATGCGTAAAGCAATCCACTCAATACTCCTGGTCTTGTTCCTGACGGTTAGCCATGCTGCACAAGTAAAGCCTGCAGCCAGCGTCGACATTATTCCGGATGTAGTCTATGGCCACAAAGATGGCATGGCGTTGACGTTCGATATCTTCAAGCCGAAGGCGAACACGAATGGCGCCGCGATAATCTTCATGGTCAGCGGGGGCTGGGTTTCCAACTACATGCCCCCGGAACTGGCGCAGTCTCGATACCAGGAGTTGCTTGACGCCGGTTTCACCATAATCACACTGCGACACGGTGGGAGTCCGAAATACCTGATTCCTGAGATTGTCGCCGATGTACGTCGCGGCGTGCGCTTTATTCGTTACAACGCCAAGCGTTGGGGCGTCGATCCGAATCGTCTCGGTGTTTACGGAGGCAGTGCCGGCGGTCACTTGTCGCTGATGATTGGCCTGGCCTCGGACAATGGCGATCCGGCTGCGAAGGACGATTTCATGAAAGAGAGCGACCGGGTGGCGGCTGTCGTAGCCTATTTTCCGCCGGTTGATCTACGTCCACTAGCGCGCGGTCTGAATCCGCCGCCAACCGGTACCGTCCTTGATCGCTTCCCGGCTCTGAACTTTGAAAAAGAACGGGCCGCCGACTACTCACCCATCGTCTTTGTCTCTTCCGATGATCCACCGACACTTCTGATTCACGGCGACAAGGACCAATTGGTAAATATCAGCAACAGCCAAATTATCTTTGAAGCACTCAAAAAGAATAATGTTAAATCGGACTTCATCACACTCCCCGGCGCCGATCACGGCTTTCGCGGTGAAGACGCGAAGAAGGCCATGGCGGCGACTGTGAGTTGGTTCGAACAGGCATTGGTCAAGACCGACAAGAACGCCAAACCATAACTCAACTCCCAATTGTCACTTCTTCGTGAGATTTAGTGTGATTTCGTGGATCGTCTCTTTGCCAATCGGGGCCATACGATCCACAAAATCACACGAAATCTCACGAAAGAGCGTTGCATTATTGGTGTTGCTAAACTCGCTCTGAGGAGAACCACAAATGACGGTGCTCAACAAACTAGCGAGTTCCCTCGGGCGACGCGACGAAGTGCCTAATCAACTTCTGGCAGAGGAGATTGCTCGGAGCAAGAACAAGGATGCAGTGAACGAACTCGTTGAGAATCTTTCCAACTGCGACCGCCGGATTCAAAACGACTGCATCAAGGTCCTCTACGAGATCGGCTACCGTAATCCGGACCTGATCGCCGGCCACGCCGGTGTTTTTGGTGACTTGCTCACCAGCAAACAAAACCGGCTCGTTTGGGGTGCGATGACGGCGCTCGACTCAATCACCTTGCAGAATCCAAAGGAAGTCTTCCATCTCTTACCAAAAATCCTCGACACTGCAGATAAGGGATCTGTGATAACCAGGGACCATGCTGTGGGAATCCTGATCAAGCTCGCGTCTTTCAAACAGTATTCAGACAAGTGTGTGCCGCTAATTATCGAACAGTTGCAGGCCTGTCCTGGCAATCAATTTCCAATGTATGCGGAGATGTCGTTACCGGCGGTGAAACCGAAGAATGTGAACCTGTTTCAGAAGACGATTGGGGATAGACTTGAAACACTCGAGAAGAACTCGCAGAAAAAACGAATTTGCCGGGTGCTAAAGCAATTGGCGAGTCGGAGCACTTCACCGACGTGATGGGACGATCCGGCCAGCCGAGTCACTGTAAGTGCCGCCGGAGATCGCTTCTAGAATTTTGACTGTCCATTCAGTCGTCTGCATTTGCGAGCCACCAGGTAAAAGCGACTGCTCCTATCAAGTCACCCAATGCAACCAGCGGTGCAGTTACTGAAAAGTCACCGGACCACCAATAGACGAATGTAAGACTCCAGAAAGCAAACTTGCCGGTGGCCGCTATGATAAAGAAAGCGCGGTCGGAACGGCCCGTCAGACCCAACCAGCAATAGAGAACGCCAAAACTTCCAATCCAAATGGTTGCCAACCACAGATAAAAACCAGGTGCGTCGGGGACGCCCATTAACCTGCGCCCAATTGAAAGCAGGGGGATAAAAACAAGGACCCCGAAGGCGTTATAGAGAGTCGACGCCAACAATATCCAGCGCATCCATTTCGGCAGCAGCTTCATTTCTTTTGACGAAATTGTAAGGGCATCAATACATGGGTGTCCCGGTAGATAAGTATCCGCGACGAGTACCCTGTTCTTACTCATCACTCAACACTCATCACTCATCACTCATTTATCCCCGGCACCTTCACAAACCACGCACTCACCGCGAGCAGCAACACCACAACCGTCAAGGCATAGAACATGGCTGCGTAGGAACCTGTGCGCGACACACACTCGGCGAGAAGGAGCGGTCCAATTGCCGAGGCGACAACTGTGAGGGCTTGCGCTGCACCCTGAATCTTACCCAGGTGGGAACGGCCATAAGCCCGGCTCCAGAACGCGAAGAAGATCACGATCACAAAACCGCCGGCCAGTCCCATCACCAGCGCGTAGAGAGCGACATGCGTCTGGGTGGTAACGTGCGGCAGAGCCAGCAGCGAACCGGCCAGCAGGATCATCGCTACCGCTAACAAACGGTTCATTCGTCCACGTGAAATCAACCAGCCGCCCAGAAAATTTCCCGCCAGCGCCGTGAGTGCAACGATGACCAGGCTGCGGTGATAGGTGGACGCATCGAAACCTCGTTCCGCTAATATGGATTCATTAAAGAGGGCGATGCCGGATGCAATCAGTCCATAGACGGCCGAGGCTATTCCAAAAACCCAGAAGCCTGGCGTCAGCAACGCCTGACCCAGAGTGAAACTGAAAGTAGCCTCATCGTTGGCGTGCTCCGGCGAGACGTCGACATCAGGCTGAACCGAACACGATTCGGGAGACTTTCGCGCGAGCAGCCACGCGAGCGGCGCCAGACCAAACATTAGCGCCAGGCCAACTATCCACCAGGTCCGCCGCCAACCGCTTTCAATCACCAAGGCACCAATTAGCGGGAAGGCCAGCATGAAACCAATGCTGAGGAGGATAGTGTAAACGGCCATTGCCAGGTTAAGACGGCGCACAAACCACTTGCCAACCATGGTGATACTGACAACCGAGAGGGCGCTCTGGCCGAATCCCCGCGTCAGTGTGATCAGGACTGCGAGTAAGAAAACAGTTCGGGTCCCACTCATCAGCAGTACCACGGTGGCGAGTGCGAGAGTGACGATCGTAAGGACAATCCGGCTGCCAAACCGATCGATTAATCTTCCCACACCCAGGGCAAAGAGGGCGCCAATCAACGTGGCCCAGAGGTTGATGCGGGCGAAGACGACGCGATCGATTTGCAGGTCTGCGAGTAACGGTTCGGTGATAAGTCCCAGACCCTGAGTCCGGCCCGGGAGAGTTCCCACCATTGCCAGCGCTGCCACAAAGACGTTGACCCAGCCGTAATAAAACGGCAGGGCTATTGGACCAACCAGGGGGCGGCGCATTTCGGTGTTCATGATTCAGTGCCCACCACGCGGTGACGTTTGAGTTGCCTCTTGGGAGACGCTCATTTGGAGTGCGGTGACCTGTCACCGCTTTGGAATTCGGCGACCTGTCGCCGCCGTCACTGGGAATACCAGGTCTGTATCACCAAGCGGAGGACTGCGGCGACAGGTCGCCGATTACCAAAGCGGTAACAGGTTACCGCACTCCAAATGACGTATCGATTGGGTGCGCCCACTCTCTAACGATACGCAACCACATCAGCGTTAAGAGAACGCAAATGCCTAAACCAACCCAACGCACAACACCATGACCAAACACAACCGTGGCGTTGAAGATGATAAAAACCAGGAACCCATGCCATGCTGCCACGAGGAACCGCGGCCGCTGACGGTAAGAATTGAGTCCACCCTGCCACCACCAGCCGATGTCCACTATCCACGCAATGAGCAAAGCATAGTTGACAAACAAACCACCGCCCCAGTTCAACCCAAACACCTCGCCAGTTTGACGGGCAGTGTCTCGATAAGCAGCCGCGTGGCTCCAACCGTGATGAAACTGAAACGCGCTAATGAAATGGGCAATTAGACTGGCACAGGCCACAGTCCATACAACTCGTGCCGGCGAGTCCCATCGCGATGGTCCTCGCGACGAGGGCGTTCTTTCTCGAGAGAACGCGAACAAAACACTCCCCACCAGATAGCCAATGATGGAAACCCAAATCGTGCCGCGCGTTAAGAATTTTCCAATATCCACCATACGATTGCGGATTGTAGATTTCGGATTGCTGATTGCAAATTTCGGATTTCGGATTTCGGATTTCGGATTGGATCTCTGCCTTCTGCCTTCTGCCTTCTGCCTTCTGCTCCTGCCTCCTGCCTCCTGCCTACTGCTCCTGCCGTCTGCTCCTGCCGTCTGCCTCCTGCCGTCTGCCTACTGCCTACTGCCTCCCTGCGCCAACCGCAGCACCGCTCCCATCCCCGCTCCCAGAAACAACCCGTACAAAATCCCCCACAACAACATACCGCCCTTGCCACCAACGTAATCGTTTAGCGCCGAGCCCGCAAAGTATCCGAGGGAGTTCGTCACAAAAAGGATCACTGACAGTTTCATGATCGACCGTAAGGCGCCAAACCCGAATGTGAACACCAAGGCCATTAAAATCGATCCCGCAATCGAGCCAACCCATTCACCCGTTGTGCCTCTCAAGGTGAAGTACGCCCCAACCCACCCAACCGCATAAGCGAAGAAGGCAGCCCCATATAGCAGATAAAACTTTGGCAGGCCCCAACGCCCAACCACAATGGAGCCCAGCGCCGCGCCTCCCAACAAAATAAAAAGCGCGGTCCAAACAAGATAAGCGCCCAGAATTCCTGCATGTGTGTAAAGCCACCTTTCACCAAAAGCAACTGTGGCAAACACGCACAAGCTCGCCAGGCTAAAACCACCTCCGCCAATCACCACTGCCCGCGACAGTGACGGCAACATCTTTGATTGATTTGTCATGCTTGATCCATCCACGGATTTTGCAGCGCGGGCCAAGGGCCGCCTACAAAACCGGTTCAATGACTCCGTCGCGCAACCTTCGCCGCGCGGAGCGATCTCATTCGCACCGTGGCTTTAGCCCGGTGCCAGAGGAGTTAATATGAAAGACGAACCGTTTCAACGGTTTTGGCTAGCCAGAGACCACGAGAAACCGTTGAAAACGGTTCTGAGGTCGTTTTCTCGCAGCTCAATCACCGGGCTAAAAGCCACGGTGTGAATGAGATCGCTCCGCGTGAACCAGGGCTGCGAAACCTGGCCGTTGATCAGGAACTTTGTCAGAAAAACAAGAAATTAGACCACTGTGGCACAGATCCTAAAGTCTTACCACGAAAAGTGAATCCATACCCACATGAAAAATCTCGAAAACTGACTCTGACTTGGACCAAACGGTTTTGTTGAATATGCGTAATCGGGGTAATTGGTCCATCGATCCGCTTCGCGAGTTGATTCCAACGAAAATAATTCTTTTCTTTGTGACTAAAAACGCCGGCGAAGTTCGCGTTAGAAGATAGAGAATGAAGCACGATGAGCCTAATTCCCTTTTGGCGGGAAAGGAGCCGTGCCTGAGGAAAGGATTGGCAAAAGGAGTCCCCGATGAAACTCAACGCGAAATATGTGGTCTTTTCAATGATTACTGTGGCGAGCACATATGTGCTCTATCACAATGAACGCTTTCTGGTCGACTCGTCGCATCCAGTCTGGCAACACTACGCACCTTTTAAGTGGTGGTTGCTGCCCCACGGTATCTTCGGCGCCATCGTACTCCTGGGCGCGCCGTTCCAGTTTTCCGACCGGCTACGGCAGCGATTCACCAAAGCACATCGCGTTGTGGGACGAATGTATGTGCTTGGGGCCTTCGTGCTCGCGCCCACCGGTGCGTACATACAGTATTATCAGGAGCAGTTTGGAGCGCCGCGTTCTTTCACGGTACTCGGGATAGTGGATGCGCTGATGCTGATTGGGGCCACGGCCCTGGCTGGTCTATTCGCCTACAAACGCAAAATCGGCTTGCATCGTCAGTGGGCCACGCGCAGTTATGCCATCGCGCTGGTCTTCATTGCCGGGCGCTTTGTATTGGGGGTGACGGGATGGGAAACTCTGGGAGTTGAAATTGTTCAGGCGATAATCTGGTCGTGCCTGGCGCTGTCAGTTCCATTGGCCGACGTTGCGATCCATTGGAAAGATATTCGTTCTTCGGTAACGGTACCTGTTAAGTCAGCTGTGAAGCTGAAAGGCAGCTTGCCAAAGAATGCGGTCGGCGCCACCTAAATTCCTGGCCGCGCGCCGCTGCTACCAGAATTCGCCCCTGATTCTGAGCAATCGATTGAATTCCTGCTCGCCAAAACCTATCGTCACACGAATACAGAACCGGAAGCGGTAGCGACCGGGTCCGGCTTCAGCTCCACGGACTTGTCATCGCAGGCAGACCCGGTCGCTACCGCTTCCGGTTCTGTATTCCTCGACCCACGCTGAAACTTCTTTTGCGAAGGTGGATGACCGAACGCCTTCAATCCTTTTCAATCGTTGGCATGGCACGACAAAGAGCGGGGGCAAGCCCACGTTCCCGACCCCTAACTGTTCCCAAGGTCCACTAAGGCTTTCGTGTCAAGGTGATTAGAAGAGGCCATCTGCTTGAAGCGCTCCCCTCTGCAGGGCGCTGACGCACTGCACAATTTCGCGAAACGCACAGCCAAGCTATTTACGATTCGCTACTGTACGATCTACGATTCGCCGGTGTTTTTCCGAATATCGAACGATTGGATCGCAATGGCAACACTCCGGAGGTGCAATGAAGCGAATCTGTTTCTTGATGTTTGTACTGGTCCTTACGGGATTCATCCGTAGTGACGCAGGTGCCACCCGTACGCAAGACCCCCTGGTCGTAAACGCAAAGAGCATCGCCTTGAAACTCGAAAACGCACGCGTGCGTGTTCTGGAGGCGACGCTGAAACCTGGCGACAAGGAAGAGACGCACACGCATCCCGCCTATGTCATCTATGTCATCGCTGGTGGAAAGGTTCGCATGCACAATGCTGCCGGCAAAGTCACCGAGAAAGCCTTTCGAACCGGCGACGTCTTATATCGTGATCCGGTAACCCACTGGGCTGAGAACATTGGCAAAACAACCATCCGCCTTGAGTTGGTGGAGCTCAAGAATTAGGTGGTGGGTAATAATCTGGGTAATCTGCGGATAGGTCTTTGGATGCCTGCCTTGTGAACTTGACCACCGTCACGATCTACGGTGATCTTGAGTGGCATGAAGAAATCCACGAAGACGTCGCTGATTATTATCGCGCTGTTGTTTGTCGCCGGCGTCGCTGGTCTGGTCTGGTTCGTAACGCGAACCAACGAGTCAGTCACTCGAAGCGGCTCGGGCGCATCCCAGGGTCCCTCATTCGAGGTGAGCATCGAGAGGCCTCGCATGGACCGGTTCCTCGGCGGGATCCTCCCAATCAAGATCGAAGGGAAGCTATTTGGGGAAGAGCTGCGGTTAGACGACACGAGCCGTGGCGCCAGGATTGGGATTGTCGGAACCGACCGGCTCGAACTAAGCGCCGACGGATGGGATCTCCTGATCCAGACCGACGGTGAAGGGCGGGTCGCTCCGGGTACGCGCCTGGTGTTCCCGATGAAGTTGGCAGAGAAACCGTATTCGTTGCGCTGCCGGCCGGCAGATCGTGCCAACGGCTTTCTCAATACCACAGTGCGGGCCGGCTCTGACCTGCTCGACGGTGGCTTCCTGGTCGAACTCGCCAAATGTGAGAATGCGGAGACGGGAAAGATCCTGGATACGGAAGCGGGGGGCAATCCGGGCCAGGCGTGGCCGTCATCGCCGCTGACTCTCCGTGGAAGCTTCCAGGGTCTGCCACTCGGTCGTCGCTAGGCCGCGAGGATGACCAGAGATGGCAGTAGTGGTTTCTCGGAATTTGTCACCGTAACTGTCACTTAGGATTGCTATGCAAGTATTCTATTGTTTTTTCCTGGTTGTTAGTTTTGCTCTCTGCCAACAGTCTAATAACCCGCCGTTCAAGATCGCAATAACCGCAGAAGACTCCACGATCGTCGCCGGCGCCGAAGTCTCGATCAAGGTCAGCCTGACAAATACATCGAATCAGGATGTCTATGAGGGCGTCATGTATAAAGATGGAATAGGCCTCGATTCAACTTTTCGCTTCGTAGTTCGGGACGAGCATGGAAAACTAGTTCCAAAAAGAACCTACCCATACGAAGAGTTGCGGTCAGGCAAGGTGAGCTTTCGCACCATCGCGGCCGGCCAAACGCTTACTCAGCTGCAGCCAGTGAGCGCGCTGTACGACATGCGGAAACCCGGCAAGTACACCATTCAAGTATCTCGAGGAGCCTCCGACCACAGAGTGAGCAAATCTAATATCGTCACGGTAACGGTAACTCTCAATGGCAAAGATCCGAACGCGAAAAAACGGTAGTCAGGTCAGATGGCAGAACTCAAGACCCTCGAAGTTAGGAGTCGCCGGCAGTGGCGGGAGTGGTTGGCGAAGCACCACGCGTCAACTTCCGGAGTCTGGCTCGTGTTCTACAAGCAGCACACGGGGCTGAAGTCGATGCCTTACGAAGACGGCGTCCGTGAGGCGTTGTGCTTTGGATGGATCGACAGTCTCGTCAAGCGACTGGATGACGACAGATACGCGCTCAAGGTGACACCCCGACAGCCCACCAGTAAGTGGTCGGATATCAATCGAAGACGGTGGATGGAACTGAAGGCAACCGGCTTGCTCACTCCAGCAGGCCTCGCGGCTGCACCTATTGAGAACACCTACGGGCCGCGACCGGTAATTCCCAACCTGCCGAATTACATCGCGGAGGCGTTACAGGCCAATGCCAAGGCCTGGAATTTTTTTCGGGAACTGGCGCCAACCTACCGTCGTGATTTCGTAGTTTGGATTCATACGGCCAAGCGGCCAGATACCAGGGAAAGGCGCATTCGTGAATCGCTCGTACTGTTGGCAGCGGGAAAGAAACTCGGTTTGAAGTAGCCCGGATGTCTCTCGTTTTTGGGTCGTCTAAACGTTGCGTTGAAGTTGACGAACACGCGCACCGGGGCCAACCGCACCGATCGATTCGGCCTCCGCGTTCGTTGCCAGCTTTACGCCTGCGTTGTATCGCCTAACACAGTATGATTGAGCAGCTCTGACAAAACTTAGGCTGTTCGACGGACGTTGGTATGACGGATGGAACGGAAGGAGGCTGAAGTGGGCTCGATCCTGAATGATGTTGAACGAACGGCGATCTGTCAGCGGATTGGTTCGTTGACTAGCGCCTCGGTTGCCCGTTGGGGACAGATGGATGCCAAAGCCATGCTCACCCACCTGAAGCAGTCGGCACTGATGGCTCTCGGCGAACTCCCAGTTGCCAACAAGAACAAGCGGGCCTTTCAAGTATTCCCAATCAAACATCTTATCCTGTACGTGGTGCCGTTCCCGAAGGGCGCGCCGACTGCGCCGGAGCTGCTGGGTTCCGACGCGGCGCCTGTCGACGCGATTCGGTCTGAGCTCGTGTCGCTAATAGAGCGCATCGGGGCAGGGCCGCGCGAAGGCGATGGGCCGGTCCACCCGCTGTTTGGCCGGCTCTCGTTCCGCGAGTGGGGCGTGGCCACGTACAAGCATACGGACCATCACCTACGGCAGTTCGGTGTATAACTTACAACGCCGTCGAACCAGGACTTGATTGCTGGGACCGCGGGCGCCCTCGCCCGCAAATGAGCGCGCCAGCGCGAACGGTGCTGGGGATAGAATTAGAACCAAAGAATAAAGTCGCCTCTA
>Ga0190274_10001528_pt1 | contig 13540 bp, 13 predicted proteins | sample Popmic531T_FD_133002 | JGI IMG/M metagenome (GOLD analysis project Ga0190274, IMG submission 133002) | Populus adjacent soil microbial communities from riparian zone of Yellowstone River, Montana, USA - 531 T | ecosystem: Environmental > Terrestrial > Soil > Riparian zone | place: USA: Montana...
CCTCCTGGGGCCCCATGACCCTGAAGTCCTCGGCCAGGCCCAGGCGGTCGGCGGTGATGATGAGATCACCCCACGACCCCACCTGCGCGTCGGAGGCAGCCGCGTTGAGGTCGCCGTCGTTCGCGAACCACGCGTCGACGTCGTGCTCGTCGCAGAAGGCGCTGATCGCCTGCACGCTCTCCTCGCCCGCTTCACAGAGTGATATCGCGCCCTTGTCACCGAACTCCGAGACCAGTCGCGGCAGGTCCCCCCAGTAGCTGTTCACGAACCCGCCGTTGCGGCCGCTGGGCCCGCCACCGCAGATGTCCTGCTCCAGGATCGCCAAGTCGGTGCCGGGGTCGAGCTGCTTCAGGTGGAACGCGGTCCACATCCCGGTGTAGCCGCCGCCCAGGATCACGACGTCGGCCGTGGTGTCCTCGGTGAGCGCGGGCGAAGGCTCGCCGGCGAACTCTGGTCGCGCGAGCGCTTCGGTGAGCCACCAGCTCCGGCCGGCGTCGGGCGGGATGGAGATCGTCGCAGTGTCAGCCATGTGCGGTTCTAGGGTACGTGGACCAGGCAGAACTCGTTGCCCTCGGGGTCGGCCACGACGCGGTACTGGCACCCCAGGTCGTAGCGCAGGTCCCGATCGATCCGGGACCCGCCGAGCGCCTCGACGCGGAGGGTCGCGGCCTCCACGTCCTTGACCGTCACGTCCAGATGGACCCGGTTCTTGACCACCTTGGCTTCCTTCACCCGCTGGAAACACAGCAGCGGCACGCCGGGAACGGGAGCGACGTCGACGAAGCGCGGCGGGTCGCCGTCGATCTCACCGAGTTCCGAACCGAAGACGGCGGCCCAGAATCGAGCGAGCGCCACGGGATCGGCGCAATCGATGGTGACGGCTTCGAGTCCTCCGATGGCGTCCACGGCTGCGAATCCTATCCTCGCAACGTCGAGATCTCGCAATCGAATGTGGTTCGTCGGAGCGGTCGAGCGGTCCCTCCTGATCCCGGAACCGGTATCGATGTGGAGTCCCCGATGCCATCTGCGTCGTGGAGATCGGTTCCGGTATCGGTCCGCCCAGGTCAGCCCCGGGCTGGCGTTGCTACCGTGAGGTCCCCATCCCATCCGCCGAGGAGGCTCCACGATGGCAGGCACCGATCGTCTCCGCAGTCGAGACGTCACCGAAGGTCCCGAGCGCGCACCTGCCCGCGCCATGCTCCGCGCCGTGGGGTTCTCGGAAGAGGACTTCGGCAAACCCCAGATCGCGGTGGCCTCCAGCTGGAACGAGGTCACCCCCTGCAACTACCACCTGGACAAGCTCGCCGCGCTCGCGAAGGAAGGCGTGCGTCAGGGCGAGGCGGTGCCCGTCGAGTTCACCACGATCGCGGTCTCCGACGGCATCGCGATGGGCCATGAAGGCATGAAGGCCAGCTTGATGAGCCGCGACCTGATCGCCGATTCGGTCGAGCTGGTGATGCACGCGGAGCGGTTCGACGGGTTGGTGGGCATCGCGGGCTGCGACAAATCCGAGCCCGGCATGTTGATGGCCATGGCGCGCATGAACCAGCACGCCGTGTACCTGTACGGCGGCACGATCCTTCCGGGCACCTACCAGGGCAAGGACATCACGATCCAGGATGTCTTCGAGGCCGTGGGGGCGCACGCGAAGGGCACGATCGACGATGCCGAACTGCACGCGGTCGAGCGCGCCGCCTGCCCCACGACGGGGTCGTGTGCGGGGATGTACACCGCCAACACGATGGCGGCCGTCGGCGAGGCGATCGGGATGTCCCTGCCCGGGAGCGCGTCGCCGCCCGCGGTCGACTACCGGCGCGAGGTGTTCGCGCGCGAGAGCGGGATCCGGGCCGCCCAGCTCGTGCTCGAAGGTGGCCCACGTCCGCGCGACATCATGACCAAGGAGGCGTTCGAGAACGCCATCGCGGTCGTCATGGCGGTGGCCGGCTCCACCAACGCCGTGCTGCACCTGCTGGCGATCGCGCGCGAGGCCCACGTCGACCTGCAGCTCGACGACTTCGACCGGATCGGGCGCACGGTGCCCCACCTGGTCGACGTGCGACCTGCCGGCCGGTTCGTGATGAGCGACATCGACCGAGTGGGCGGCGTGCAGGTCGTCATCAAGGAACTGCTCGACGCCGGTCACCTGCACGGCGACTGCATGACCGTCACCGGCAAGACCCTGGCCGAGAACGCGGCCGCGATGGACATCGCCGAACCTGACGGGGTGATCGTGCATCCGCCGTCGGATCCGATCCACCCGTGGGGCGGGCTCGCGATCCTGCGCGGCAACCTCGCGCCCGACGGCGCGGTGTTGAAGGCGGCGGGCGCCGAGGAGCTGGTGTTCGAGGGGACGGCGCGGCCGTTCGACTCCGAGAAGGAGGCGTTCGACGCCCTGACGTCCGGCGCGATCGTCGCCGGCGACGTCATGGTGATCCGTTACGAGGGACCGAAGGGCTCGCCCGGCATGCCGGAGATGCTCGCGGTGACCGCGGCCGTCGCCGGCGCCGGCCTGGGCAAGGAGGTGGCCCTGATCACGGACGGCCGCTTCAGCGGTGCCACGAAGGGGTTCAGCGTTGGCCACATCGCCCCCGAGGCGTTCGTGGGTGGGCCGATCGCGCTCGTGCACGAGGGCGACCGCATCCGGCTCGATGCCGACGGACGTTCGCTCGAACTGCTCGTCGACGAGGCTGAACTCGACCGCCGCCGGGCGGACTGGAAGCAGCCCGAGTACCGCTACAACCAAGGGGCGCTCGCGAAGTACGCGCGCACGGTGGGCAGCGCCGATCACGGCGCGGTGACCTGGTAACTCGCCAGGAGCCTGGTCCCAGAACGCCGTCGCTGTACCCCGAACCACCAGGGAACGCCGCAACCCGTTTGTGTACCTTGACGGGTACGTAACCGGTAGGGTACATTCGGTCGGATGGATGCGGTGATGCACGCGTTGTCGGATGCCAATCGACGCACGGTGCTGGAAGCCCTCGGGCAGGGTGATGCCACGGCGGGCCAGCTGGCGGCCTTGCTGCCCATCGCTCGCCCGGGCGTCTCTCGCCATCTGCGGGTGCTTCGCGAGGCCGGGTTGGTGGAGGTGCGCCGAGAGGCGCAACGGCGTGTCTACCGCCTGCGGCCTGAGCCGCTCGCCGAACTCGACGATTGGCTGGGGCGCTATCGATCGCTGTGGGACGCGCGCCTCGACGCGCTGCACACCGAAGTCGCCCGAGGGAAACGAGAGCGGAGGAGGAGCTCGACATGATGTCCGAGAGAACAGGATCCGTCCGCCCGATGGGTTCGCTGCGAACCACGGAGGGCAAGGCCGTCGTGCGCATGGAAGATCGCTTCCGGACCGACGTCGACGACATGTGGTCGGCGATCACCGAGCCGGAGCGGTTGGCGCGTTGGATCGCGCAGGTGGACGGTGACCTCCGGCTGGGCGGCGTGTTCCGAGCGAGCTTCACCAGCGGGTGGGAGGGTCAAGGGCGGGTGGACCTGTGCGAACCTCCTCGGCGGCTACTGCTCACCATGTCCCCGGACTCGGACGAGCAGACCGTCATCGAGGTCGAACTCGTCCCTGATGGTGCCATGACCGGTCTGGTGGTGGAGGAGCGTGGCCTCCCGCTGGGAGAGGCTGCCGTGCACGGTGCTGGATGGCAGACCCATGTCGAGGATCTCGCCGCGCACCTCGCCGGGCGGCCGAGGGGCGACTGGCGGACGCGATGGAACGAGCTGACGCCTATGTACCGCGAGCAGGAACGCGAGCTCACGAGCTAACTCGGCTGGGGCCGCCCTAGGGCCGTGTGTACACTGCCGCCTTCACCGCTTGATCGGTCTACTCGTACAGGAAGAGCCGCAGGTTTCGAGTCCATGAGCGTCCATCCGACGATCACGTCGCCCGCCGCGCTGCAGTGCCGCATCTGCGGCCAGCAGTACCCGGTGGAACCGCTCACGATCTGCGAGGAATGTTTCGGACCGCTCGAACCGGCCTACGACCTGCAGTCGGTCGACGGCATGGACTTCCGCAAGCAGGCCGAAGCGGGACCCGCAACGCTGTGGCGCTACGAGTCGCTGCTGCCCGGTGGTCCGGGCATCGAGCGGATCGACCTGGGCGCCGGGTTCACGCCGCTGCGCCGTGCCGACAACCTGGCGAAGGCGATCGGGATGACGGGCACGCTCTGGATCAAGGACGACAGCGTCAACCCGTCGAACTCGTTCAAGGACCGCGTGGTGAGCGTGGCCACCACGATGGCGCGCGCGTTCGGCTACGAGGCCATCAGCTGCGCGTCCACCGGCAACCTGGCGAACGCCACGGCCGCCCACGCCGCGAAGGCGGGCATGCCCTGCTACGTGTTCGTGCCCGAGGACCTGGAGCGCGCGAAGATCCTGGCCACCGAGGCGTACGGCGCGAAGGTCGTCGCGGTCAAGGGCAACTACGACGAGGTGAACCGCCTGTGCAGCGAGGTCGCCGAAGCGCTGCCGTGGGCGTTCATCAACGTGAACATGCGTCCCTACTACGCGGAGGGGTCGAAGTCGCTCGGGTTCGAGACGGCTGAGCAGCTCGGTTGGCGCCTGCCCGACCACGTCGTGGTGCCCATCGCCTCTGGGGCTCTGCTCACGAAGATCCATCGGGCCTTCAGCGAGCTGATCGCGATCGGCGCGGTCGACGAGAAGCCCTACCGGGTCAGCGGCGCCCAGCCCGAAGGCTGCCGGCCCGTGGCCCAGGCGTTCCTGGACGGCGCCGAGGAGGTCACGCCGGTGAAGCCGGACACGATCGCGAGGTCGCTCGCCATCGGGGCGCCCGCCGACGGCTACTTCGCGCTGAAGGTGGCGCGCGCCACCGGCGGGCACATCGAGTGGTGCACCGAGCAGGAGATCCGGGAAGGGATCCAGCTGCTGGCCTCCACCGAGGGCGTGTTCACCGAGACAGCGGGCGGGGTCACGATCGCCAACCTCAAGCGCATGGCGGAGCAGGGCATCATCAAGCCCGGCGAAGAGGTCGTCGCCTACGTCACCGGCAACGGCTACAAGACCATCGAGGCCCTCGAAGGCTTCCTCGAGCCCTCCTACAGCGTCGCGCCCGACCTCGACGAGTTCCTCGCCGTGCTCGGCGCCTGACCCTCGCCTTTCCCGCTACGGCTCGATGTGGAAGATGAAGGCGTACTGCTCGCCGCCGTGCCGCGCCTTGATGTCCATCGTGCCGCGAGCGTTGCGGTACGCGGCCCGCCCGCCGGTGATCGCCAGCGTCGAGTCGCGGTCGTCGTAGAACGGACCTTCGACGGTGATGGCGCCGTCCGGCAGGAACGTGATCCACCGGCACTCCCAGCTGGCCTCGCCGTGGTCGATGCGGATGCACACGCCCTGATCGCGACCCACCTTCTTCTTGTTCTCGAAGTCGTAGACCGTGTTGTGGAACGTGAGGATGTCGCCGGTCGAATCGCCCGACTTGCCCACGTCGACCACCTTGTCCGTGGTGGGCCGTTCCACCACCTTCACCGTGATGGGCTCGGTGACGTCCTTCGGCTCGCTCGCGGCCGAGACCAACGTCGCGATCAGTGCGATGACGACGAACGACGCCATCAGTGTGACGACCTTGCGCATGGTGATCCCCTCCCTGAGTCCCTGCGCGGATGTCCGGAGCTTATGCCGCGGGTCCACCGCAAGGGAAGGGCTACCGAACCGGTGCCGACGCCGTGGCGAGCCAGTCTTCGAACGCCTCATCGGCGGCGTTCTGCAGCAGGCGCGAGAAGTGGGTGTCGGCATACGCGACGTAGTCGACATCCAAGGTGGAGATCCCCTGTTGGACCACGCCCCACATCGCCTCTCGGAAGTCCGACATCACGCGCATCAGCGCCAAGCGCGCGCGATGCACGTCGTTCACGGACCCGAAGTACAAGGAGAGCAGCGTCTCCTGCGCCTGAGGAGTCAGGCCGTTGTTCACGGCGAGGTTCCCGAGGTCGAAGAACGGATCGCCCATCCCGGCGTACTCGTAGTCGACGATCCACACGTGGTCGCCGTCCAAGAGGAAGTTGGCGTTCAGCAGGTCGTTGTGACACGTGGCCGGTGTCATGGGTGCGGCGTCGAACGATGCTTCGATGCGAGCGGCGACCTCGTGCGCGTCGTCGTAGGCGCCGGGGATCTTCACGCCCCGATCGGACGCGATCCTTCGATAGCTCTCCACCAGCCGGAACACCGGGAACTCCGAACTGATGGGCGGACACGAATGGAACGCGCGGAGCGAACCTACGACCGACGCGAGCACCGTTTCACGCTGGAGGTCGGCCTCCGGGATCGATGCTCCTGCGACGAACCGGGTGACCAGGCAGCTGAGGTTCGGGAGCCACGCGTAGATCTCCGGGCCAACGCCGGCCGCCGCCGCGGCGCGACCGGCTTCGCATTCGGCCTCCCGGTCGATGCCCAGCAACTCCGTGTCGCGACCGGCGAGGCGCAGCACGAACGCTTCGTCGTCGGCCTCGACCAGATAGTTGTGGTTCGTGATCCCCGTCGTGATCGGGGTGATGCCGATGTGGCGCCCTTCCCATCCCGGGACGGCCTTGACGGCAACATCCAGGCGGGGATCGGACATGGGTTCCATCGCGGGGGACCGTACGCGCATCCCAGAGCGAGGGTCAAATGCGCAGGAGGGAGCCACCACCCCCGTCTCCGGTGCTGGCCTCCTCGACCCGGACGTGTGGCTATGCCATCGTCGGGCCATGGTTGCGATCGAGCAGCGGTTCGAGCTGGAACGGTGGATGCGCCGGGTCTCGATCGGGGTGTCCACGGGCACGGTGGCCGGCCTCGTGATCGGTGGTGTCGGCGGCCGGCTGGCGATGTTCGTACTGCGGCTCACGTCGAGTCCGTCGCTGCACGGCGTGGAGACCGACGACGGATTCACGATCGGGGAGTTCAGCCTGGCGACGCTCTTCCTGCTGCTGGTTACCGCCGCCATCGGAGTGCTTGCGGGCCTTGTGTACCTCGTGATCCGCACATGGCTCCCGTGGCGGTGGCGTCCCTGGCTCTTCGGTGGGTTCGGCGGGCTCGTCGGCGGCGCGCTGCTGATCCAGCCCGATGGGCTCGATTTCCGGCTGCTGGAACCGTTGCCGTTGGCGATCGCGTTCTTCATCGCGATCCCTGCCGGGTGCGGGTTCGCGATCAGCGCCTACGTAGAGCGGCGGTTCTCGCAAGCGGATGACGTCGCAAGCACGTCCGCGTCTTGGATCGCCGGGCTGTTACCACTCGTGCTGCTGCTCGCTACCGGGCCGATCGGGATCGCGCTGGTGGCCATCACGATCGGGACCGGCCTGGTGGCTCGATCGGTCCCGATGGCTTCGGTCATCTGGGGTTCGAAGCCGTTCGTCTGGCTCGGACGGATCGCGCTGGTGATCGTTGCGGGGTTCGCATCGGTCGCGCTCGTGCAAGACATCGCCGAGATCCTCTGACCTGTCTGCACATCAGGCCGCGTCGACCGCGTCTATCCGCACAGACGGGGCTGGTGACGGAGTTCGGGCCGCCTGGTGCGCTAGGAGGTGACGGACACCGATCGAGCGCGATGCTGGAGCACAGGGCCGAGGGCCACCCCGATGATCGCTCCGATCGCCGCACCGACCATGATGGTCCGCCACGACTCTCCGAGCACGCTGACCGCTACGGTTCCCGCGCCTGCGCCGCTGATGCCCATCATCAGGCTGAGTGCGATCGCCGGCCGGCGCCTCCGCAGGACGAAGGCGGATACGAACGTCGTGCCGGCAAGGGCGAGGATGGGCAACCCGAACGATGGGTAGCTCACCGTGGCTCCGATCGCCCACAGCACGACGCCCCCGGCGACGAACGCTGCGAGCAAGAACCACGTGCCTCCGGCGGCCTCGCCGTCGACCCGAGCCGGCGCGTCGTCGACGGGTCGTACCGAGATCGCGAACAGCACCACCGCCAAGAACGCGGCGTCCGCGGCGACCAGCACGGGCACGGCCGGGAAGTGGCAGTTGGCGTCGCTCCAACAGGACTCCAGCACGCGTGAGCCCATCCACGTCGCCGTGATGCCGGCGACCGCGACGCTTCCGGCGAACCACCGAAGGGCTCGAGGGGAGGGTCTGGGAACGACGCGGGTCGATCCCGCCAAGCCGATCACGCCGCCCAGTACCAGTCCCGCTGAAGCACCCATCGCGCCGCCGAAGGGGATCTCCTCGAGCTCGAGCCAGTCCATCGATGCCCCGAGCAAGACGCCCAAGGGGACCCCGATCACCGACCCGAGCAGGGCGAGTCCGACGGCCGGTAGCCGCATCGCGAATGCGGCGATGCCTGCCGCGACCGTGGCCACCAACCAGATGACCACGGCTTCGCTCACGAGGTCGGCGGTGCTCGTCGCGGCGAACATGCTTGGAGCATCGGCACCGGCCGCGGACCGCACAAGACATGCCATCGAAGTGCCACAGCGTTGCCACCGCCATCACACGGGTTGATGTCGACTCGGCGCTCCGACGATGGAACGCGGATTAGCCCTTCCCGAGTTCGGACACGCGCCGCTGCAACAGCCGCCGTTCGGCGTCGTCGTGCACCAGCGCGAGCGCACGCCGATACGCGTCGCCGGCTTCGTCCGTGCGTCCCAGGCGACGCAGCAACTCGCCGCGCGTGGAATGCAGGTAGTGGTAGTCCTCGAGGCCAAGGCGTTCGACGATGTCCAAGCCCGCTTGCGGACCCTCCGCCTCCGCGACCGCCACGGCCCTGCTCAGCTCCACCACCGCCGAACCGGTGCGCTGCGCGAGCTCGCCGTACAGCGCTGCGATCTGTGGCCAGTCGCGCGGTTCCTCGGTGTGCAGTGAGGCGATCGCCCCCTGCACGACGTAGGGCCCGCGCCCGCCGAGCGCCAACGCCCGGTCCAACACCGTGCGACCGTCGGCGATCTGCTCGGTGTCCCACAGGGATCGGTCCTGGTCGGCGAGGAGCACCAGGTCGCCGCCCCGGAACCGCGCTTCACGCCGCGCGTCGTGCAGGAGCATCAACGCCATCAGACCGAGCACCTCGGGTTCGGCGGGCATGAGCTCGGCCATGGCGCGGCCGAGCTGCAGCGCCTCGACGGCCAGGTCGCCGCGGCCGCCATACCCCTGGTTGAAGATCAGGTAGACGACGGCGAGCACCGAGTCCAACCGCTCGGGGAGCAGGGACGGGGGCGGCACCCGGAACGGGATCCCCGCCGCCGCGATCTTCCGCTTCGCGCGCACCAACCGTTGTGCCATGGTCGGCTCGGGCACCAGGAACGCGCGAGCGATCTCCACGGTCGTGAGGCCGCCGAGGGTCCGGAGCGTGAGCGCCACCTGCGCGTCCACGGCGAGCGCCGGATGGCAACAGGTGAAGATCAGCTCGAGCCGTTCGTCCGGGAAAGTGGTGGCGTCCATGTCGATCTCGGTTGCCTCCGGCACCTCGAGCAGGCGTGTCTTCGTGGCCAGGGTGCGATCGCGGCGGATGCGGTCGATCGCACGGTTCCGCGCGGTGGTGACCAGCCAGACGCCGGGATTGGACGGTGTGCCGTCGCGCGGCCACCGTTCGGCGGCGATCGCGAAGGCCTCCTGCGCGGCTTCCTCGGCGAGGTCGAAGTCGCCGAGGAAGCCGATCAGGGCAGCGAGGACACGTCCCCACTGGTCGCGGAAGACCTGGTCGAGGATCGTTACCACTCCGCGAGCGGTCGCACCTCGACCGCGCCGCCCATGCTGGCCGCCGGGATGCGCGAGGCGAGTTCGATCGCGGCGTCGAGGTCGTCGGCCTCGAAGAAGAGGTAGCCGCCGATCGACTCCTTGAGTTCGGCGAACGGACCGTCGGTGGTCAGGGTCGCGCCGTCGGCCACGCGCACGGTGGTCGCCGTCTCGGGCCCCTGCATCTGCTGGCCCGGCGCGACGCCCGGGGTCTCGTTGATCGACTGGTAAGCGGCGTACACCTTGCCCTTCTCTTCGTCCGAGAGGGCCTCCCACTCAGCCGACGGCGGCACCGGGGTGGAACCCTGGTGGATCAGCAGCATGTACTTCATCGCGTCCCCCTTCTGGGATCGGGTCGCGCATAAGACGAACGAAGGACCTCCGAATCGACAGCTCCCCGCGAGAAAGACGATAGCGGCGATCCCGGCCCTCGATCTGCGCCCCCCTCGACTGCGTCGGGGCCATTCTGGGAAGGTGGCTACCGACGGGTCGGACCTCGGATCGTGACCCGTCGGAGGAGGGAACGATCGATGGAGCACGGATCCGGTGTGCCGAGCGAGATCGACGGCCCGGGGGGTTCGGGGAGCACCTTCACCACGGACACGGCCGGTATCCCGGACGTCACACAGCCCGACGTCATCCGGCTCAAGGACGGTGATCGCTACGCGTTCCGCATCGGCCCCGTGCGGAAGCGGCTCGACGACGCTGACCTGCGGATGCTCGCGTACAACGGCTCCATCCCCGGACCGGTCCTCCATGTCGATCAGGGCTCCGAGATCACGGTGGACGTGGTCAACGACGGGGACGTCGAGGCGACCGTCCACTGGCACGGGCTCCGGCTGGAGAACCGATACGACGGGGTCCCGCACGACACGCAGGCACCGATCGCGATCGGGGAGACCTTCACCTACAAGGTGCAGTTCCCGGACGCCGGCTTCTACTGGTATCACCCGCATATCCGCGAGGACTTCGGGCTCGAGATGGGCCTCTACGGCACGATCGTCGTCGAGCCCTCGGACGCCGAGTACTGGCCTCCGGTCGACCGCCACTTGACCATCACGTTGGACGACCTGCTCATCGAGGACGGGCACATCGCTGCGTTCAACACGGCGGGGCCGAACTACACCGCGATGGGGCGGTTCGGGAACGTCATGCTGATCAACGGGGAGCCGTCGTTCTCGGAAGACGCGGCGCCCGGTGAGGTGGTCCGCCTGTACGTCGTCAACACCGCGAACACACGGATCTTCAACCTGGCCATCGCCGGGGCACGCGCCAAACTCGTCGGCGGTGACGGCGGCCGGTACGAGCGGGAGACGTTCGTCGACGAGGTCCTCATCTCGCCGTCCGAGCGGGCCGTGATCGACGTGCTGTTCGACGCGCCCGGTCCCGTGAAGCTCGAACACAGGACGCCCGAGCATACGTACGACCTCGGAGGATTCACGGTCATCGGCGATCGCCTCGAAGGTGCGGCGTCGACCTTCGAGACCCTGCGCGTGGACCCCGAGCTCACGGCCGTGCATCAGGCGATCGAGCCAGACCTCGACCGGCCGCCGGACAAGGTGCTGGCGTTCTTCTCGAGGATGCCCCTGCTCTACGGAGGGGGCGCGGCTGATTCCTACGTCTGCCCGATGCATCCGGAGGTGACATCCACCGAGCCCGGGACGTGTCCGAAGTGCGGCATGAAGCTCATCGGTGTCGAACCAGCGGCACCGACGTCCTACGTGTGCCCGATGCATCCGGAGGTCACCGCGACCGAGCCGGGGACCTGTCCCGAATGCGGGATGAAGCTCGTCCCGTCGGAAACGCCCGCTTCGACCACCCCCCCGCACGAGATGGAGCACGGCGGCCACGACGGAGGCGACGGTCTCGAGTGGGAGGACCTGATGCCGGATATCAACCGGGCATCGGATGCCAGCAACATGATCTGGCAGCTCATCGACCGGGAGACGGGAGCCGAGAACGGAGCGATCTCGTGGTCGTTCACCGTCGGTGACCGGGTGAAGATCCGGCTGGTCAACGAGATGGAGTCCGACCACCCGATGCACCACCCGTTCCACATCCACGGAGCGGGCAGGTTCCTCATCCTCGCCCGGGACGGCGAATCGGAGGCGAACCTCGTGTGGAAGGACACCGTCCTCGTGCGGGCCGGCGAGACGGTCGACATCCTGCTGGACGTGTCGAACCCCGGGCTCTGGATGGCGCACTGCCACATCGCCGAACACAATCAGAGCGGCATGATGTTCAGCTTCAACGTGGCGAGACGAACCGAAGGGTCCCCGGCATGACGAGCCCTGTCCCGACCGCGCCGCACTCGTTGCGCGCCCCGATCGCATGGGGCGGGGTGTTCGGCGTTCTGCAGGCGGATGGAAGGTGATCGCCGTCGAGACCAGCGTCGCCTGGGTGTTCGTGGTGATCGCCGCCGCGGCCGTCACAGGCGTTCGCGCTTCCGCCTGACGCGTGTCTCACAGGGAAGGAGTCGTCATGGGAACCGACGGGATGCAGGCGTGGTTGTGGGAGAAGTACGGACCGCCCGAGGCGCTTCGACTGGCGGAGGTGGCGAAGCCTCGCCCGGCCTCACACGAGGTTCTGGTCAGGGTCCGGGCAGTGTCCATCAACGCGGCCGACTGGCATGCGATGCGAGGCAAGCCAGCGTTCGCTCGCCTCACCTACGGCCTGGTCCGTCCCAAGCGTCAAAGCCTCGGTGTCGACATCGCGGGGCAGGTCGAGAGCATCGCCGAAGACGTCGAGGCGGTGAAGCCTGGCGACGAGATCTTCGCCAATCTCTTGGACCACGGCTTGGGGGCCTTCGCGGAGTACGTGTGCGTGCCCGTCGAGGCGCTGGCCGTGAAGCCTGCGAGCATCTCGATGGCGGAGGCGGCAGCCGTCCCCATGTCAGGCGGGACGGCGCTTCAAGGTCTCGATCACCTGGGACCGATCGAGCCGAGACACAAGGTCCTGATCAACGGTGGCTCCGGAGGCGTCGGTACCTTCGCGGTGCAGATCGCGCACTCCTACGGCCCTGATCTCACCGTCGTGACGGGTCCACAGGGCCTCGAAACTGCCCGGTCGCTGGGCGCCGATCACCTCATCGACTACACGACGACGGATTTCGTCGAGAGCGGAGCCCGATACGACTTCATCCTCGACACGGTCGGCAACCGATCGGTCTCCGATCTCAAGCATGCCCTGGTCGAAGGCGGCAAGGCCGCAGTCACCGGGTTCACGAGCATCGCGAACCTGTTCGGCGTCTCCCTCCGCGGCGGCAAGACCGTCACGCAGGTGCAGGCGCACGTGAGCACGGATGACCTTGATCGACTCTCCGGCCTGATCACGAGCGGCGTGGTGCGTCCAGCGATCGACCGGTCGTTCGCGTTCACCGAGATCCCGGCGGCGGTCGCCTATGTCGAGCAGGGCCACGCCCGAGGAAAGGTCGTTGCGGAGGTGCCCTAGGCCGTCACCACGGTGGCTGAGGGCGCCGACTGCGACTGCCCACATCACGTTGAGATCTTCCGCGTCCGTTCTCGAGGTTGCCCGTCCCCGTCCCCAGGTTGACAGGGGAATCCTCGCCTCTACACTGTTGTGACCATGTTCATGCGCACGATCATCACCGGACGCAGCGACCTCGTACTTATTACGTAGGCGCGACCAGGCCCGCAGAGGCCTGTGCTCGCGCCTGATGACCCCTCGGAACCCGGGGGGTTTTTGTTACCCCTTCATCAGGCGAACGCCACGTAAACACCGGGCAGCGGGCCCGGAGACAAGGAGACCACCATGCGGTACGAGTTCGAGCGAGACGGCACCTTCGTCGCCAGCGTGCTCTGGGAGGGTCCCGGCCAGGTCACGGTCGAGACCGCCGAGCCGTCCACCCG
>Ga0190274_10001529_pt1 | contig 13537 bp, 16 predicted proteins | sample Popmic531T_FD_133002 | JGI IMG/M metagenome (GOLD analysis project Ga0190274, IMG submission 133002) | Populus adjacent soil microbial communities from riparian zone of Yellowstone River, Montana, USA - 531 T | ecosystem: Environmental > Terrestrial > Soil > Riparian zone | place: USA: Montana...
CGCGGCCGCGTCCTCGTCCAGGACCGCCCAGCCGATGTCGTCGTGGCAGCGCAGGTAGGTGGCCCAGGCGGTGGAGGCCGGCTTGGCCGGCAGGCGGTCAAGGACCAGGGTGGCCAGGCGGGCGTCCCGGGTCGCCACCGCCGACCAGAACTGCACCATCAGGCTGTTGTGGTAGGCCAGGTCGGAGATGCGCCCGTGGTGGCGGCCGACGCCCAGGTAGGCGGCGAGGTCGATGGGGCTGACGATCGCCTCGGCCTTGAAGATCACCGCCGGGGCGACGATGCGGGCGCAGGCCCGCAGGGCCAGCAGCAGGTCGTGAACCTCGGGCTGGTTCTGGCAGCTGGTGCCGAGGCGCTTCCAGATGAACCCGACCGCGTCCAGCCGCAGCACCTCGACGCCGCGGTTGGCCAGGTTGAGTAGCACGTCGGCCATCTCCACGAAGACCCGCGGATTGGACCAGTTGAGGTCCCACTGGAAGCTGTTGAAGCTGGTCCAGACCCACTTGCCGGTCTCGGGGAGGAAGCTGAAGTTGCCGGGGGCGAAGTCGGGGAAGACCTCGGGCAGGGTCTGCTCGTAGGCATCGGGCAGCTCCCGGTCGGGGAACATCCAGAACATCGCCTCGGCCTCGGGGTCGCCGGCGCGGGCGGCCACCGCCCACTCGTGCTCGGCCGCGCAGTGGTTGAGGACCAGGTCGATGCAGACGCTGATCCCCCGGCGCCGGGCCAGCCCGCAGAGCCGCTCCAGGTCGGCCATGGTCCCGAGCTTGGGGTCGACGGCCCGGTAGTCGCGCACCGCGTAGCCGCCGTCGGAGTCGCCCTCCCGCGGGGCCAGCAGGGGCATCAGGTGGAGGTAGCGGATGCCCAGCTCGCCCAGGTAGTCGAGGCGCTGGCCGACCCCGTCCAGGGTGCCGGCGAACCGGTCGGCGTAGCAGACGTAGCCGATCATCGGTGGGTCCTGGAACCAGTTGGGCCGGATGCTGCGCTCCAGGTCGAGCAGCTTCAGCTCCTCGGCCCGCTCGGCGTACCGCTCGGCCAGCAGCACGGTGACCCGCTCCAGCAGCTTCCCGAGGTCGCGCCCCTCCCCGTAGGGCCCCCCCAGCCCCTCGGCCAGGTCGTGCCACCACCGCCGCAGCCGGACCAGGAACAGGTCGACGTCCCGCCCCGCCAACCCGTCCAGCACCCCCCGGGCCCGTTCCTCCACCGCCTCGGGCACCGCCTGCTCCATCGCACCTCCTCCGGGGGGAGCGTAGCGGACCCGGGCGGGATGGTCCTGCGGCCGTCCACAACCCCACCTCCCCGCGACCGCGGCCCCACGACCGCGGCCAGGAGCCCTAGCATTGAGGTGGTGGGCACCGAGGAGGCGACCGTGACCATCGACGGCAAGGAGCTGGACCGGCGGGCCCTGCTGCGGCGGGCCGGGCTGCTGGCCGGCACCGGCGCCCTGGCCGGGCTGGTCGGCTGCGAGCCGGACCGCGCCCCTCAGCGGGTGGCGGCCGCGCCCAGCGGCTGGGCCGGGGTCCGGGCCCGCTTCGAGCTCGACCCGAGCAAGCGGCACTTCGCCGCCTTCGTGCTCGCCTCCCATCCCCGACCGGTGGCCGAGGCCATCGAGCAGCACCGCCGCGGCCTCCAGGCCGACGCCGACGGCTACCTGGAGGACCACGGCCAGCGCCTCGACCGACAGGCCCGCTCGGCCGCGGCCGAGTACCTGGCCGACGGCTCCGGCCCCGGGGGGCGCGGCCCCGACCCGGGCCAGGTCGCCTTCACCCGCAGCACCACCGAGGGCCTGGGCCTGCTCTACGGCGGCCTGCGCCTGCGGCCCGGCCAGGAGGTCGTCACCACCACCCACGACTTCTACGCCACCGCCGAGGCGCTGCGGCTGCGGGCCGAGCGGACCGGGGCCAGGGTGCGGCGGATCAGCCTCTACGACGACCCGGCGGCCGTGTCCTCGGACCGGCTGGTCGCCGCCGTCCGCCGCGGGCTGGGCCCGCGGGCCCGGGTGCTGGCCCTCACCTGGGTCCACTCGGGCACCGGCGTGAAGCTGCCCCTGGCCGAGATCTGCGCGGCCGTGGCCGAGCGCAACCGGGACCGCGACCCCGCCGACCGGGTGCTGGTCTGCGCCGACGCCGTCCACGCCCTCGGGGTCGAGCCGGAGGCCGTTCCCGCCCTCGGCTGCGACTTCCTGGTCGCCGGCTGCCACAAGTGGCTGTTCGGCCCCCGCGGCACCGGGCTGGTCTGGGGCCGGCGCGACGCCTGGGCCGAGGTCACCGGCACCGTGCCCAGCTTCGACGGGCGGGCCATCGGCGCCTGGATCGGTGGCCGCGACCCGGCCGGGCCCCGCTGGGCCCTGTTCGAGCCGGGCGGGTTCCACACCTACGAGCACCGCTGGGCCCTGGCCGAGGCGTTCCGCTTCCACCTGGAGCTGGGCAAGCAGTCGGTCGCCGAGCGGACCCGGGCGCTGGCCGGCCGCCTCAAGGACGGCCTGGCCGCCATGCCCGGGGTGCGCCTAGTCACCCCCCGCGATCCGGCGCTGTCGGCCGGCATCGTCTGCCTGGAGGTCGAGGGCATGAGCCCGGGCGAGGCCGTGGCCGCCCTGCGCCGCCAGGGCGTGCTGGCCAGCGTCACCCCCTACGCCCGGCCCTACCTGCGGCTCGGCCCCAGCATCGTCACCTCCGAGGAGGACGTCGACGCCGCCGTCGGCGCCATCCGCGGCCTGGTCTGAGGGAGTCGCTCAGCAGCCGGCCCAGCGCTCGACCCGCTTGAAGCGCTGGACCCGCACGAAGGCCTGGCCGACCCGGTCCCGGGAGAGGCGGCCGTCGGCCACCGCCCGCCGCAGGTGGTCGAGGACGGCCGGGACCTCGGCGTGGCCGGAGAGGATGAGCTGGTCGACCCCGGCGGCCAGGGCGCGCTCGGCCGCCACCGGCAGGGACATGGAGTTGGCCAGGGCGCCCATCTCCAGGGCGTCGGAGACGACCAGGCCGTCGAAGCCCATGCGGCCGCGGAGGAGGTCGCCGACCACCGCCGGGGACAGGGTGGCCGGGGCCCGGGGGTCGACGGCGCGGACGACCAGGTGGCCGACCATGACCGCGTCCAGGCCGGCGCGGATGGCGGCCCGGAACGGGGCCAGGTCGTGGCCGTGCAGGCGGGCGCTGCTGGCCGCCACCACCGGGAGCCGCTGGTGGGAGTCGACCGTGGTGGCCCCGTGGCCGGGGAAGTGCTTGCCCACCGGGGCGACCCCGCCGGCGGCCAGACCGCGCTGGAAGGCGACGGCGGCCCGGGCCACGGTCGCCGGGTCGCCGCCGAACGACCGGTCGCCGATGACCCCGTCCCCGCGGGCCCCGGTGACGTCCAGGACCGGGGCCAGGTCGGCGGTGATCCCGAGGGCGGCCAGGTCGCGGCCCATGGCCCGGCCGTAGCGCTCCACCCGGTCGGCCGGCATGCGGCCCAGCTCCCGGGCCGAGGGCGACGCCCTCGCGATCCCGGCCAGCCGGGCCACCCGCGTCCCCGGCTCCTGGTCGACGGCCACCTCCATCGGGATCTCGGCCCGCTCCTTGAGGTCGGCCAGCAGCCCGCGCACCTGCCCGGCGGAGACGACGTTGCGCCGGAACAGCAGCAGCCCACCCACGCCCCGGTCGACCAGCCCGCGGCTGACGGGACCGGCGGTGGTCCCGGGGAACCCGACCAGCAGCAGCTGCGCCAGCTGGGTGGAGATGGGCGGAAGCTCCGCGCACGGGCCCTCCGCGGGGACTCCGGGGCCTGCGGGGCCCGCGGGGGCTGTGGACAACCGCCACCGCCCCTTCTCGCCCTCGGCTACCCTCCCGGTTCGGGGGCCTACGGATCCAGGGAGGGACGGGCTCTCGCCTGCCTGGTCGCGCGCCGACCCGGCGCCCGGCCGCTCTCCCGCCGAATCCCCGCCCACGCAGGCGGCCAACGACGAGACCAGCGCCAGCACCAGCCCGGCCGCCAGGAACGGGCGGCGGGTCAGGCCTCGACCTCCTGGCCGTCCTCGGACCAGCGGGTGTGGAAGTAGCCGGGGCGGTCGATCCGCTGGTAGGTGTGGGCGCCGAAGAAGTCGCGCTGGGCCTGGAGCAGGTTGGCCGGGCCGCGCTCGCGCCGGAAGCCGTCGTAGTAGGCCAGCGAGGAGGCGAACGCCGGGGTGGCGATGCCCAGCTCCGCCGCGGTGGCCACCACCCGGCGCCAGGCGTCCTGGGCCTGGCTGACGGCGTCGCGGAAGTACTCGGCGAAGAGCAGGTTGCGCAGGCCGGTGTCGGCCTCGTAGGCCTCGCGGATGCGGTCCAGGAACCGCGCCCGGATGATGCAGCCGCCGCGCCAGATGGTGGCCAGCCCGCCCAGCTCGACGTCCCAGCCGTGGGCGTCGGCGGCCGCCGCGATCTGCTCGAACCCCTGGGCGTAGGCGACCACCTTGGAGGCGTAGAGGGCGTCGCGGACGTCGTCGACGAAGGCGTCGGCCCGGGCCGCCTCCAGCCGCCCCGACGGCCCGGGGAGGACCTTGGCGGCGGCGATGCGCTGCTCCTTCTGCGACGACAGCACCCGGGCGAACACCGCCTCGGTGATGCCGGTGACGGGGACGCCCAGCTCCAGGGCGGACTGGACCGTCCAGCGGCCGGTGCCCTTCTGCTCGGCCTGGTCGAGGATCACGTCCACCAGCGGCCGGCCGGTCGCCTGGTCGACCTGGCGCAGGACCTTGGCGGTGATCTCGATCAGGAACGAGTCCAGGTCGCCGGCGTTCCAGCCCTCGAAGATCTCGGCCAGCTCGGCCGCGTCCCGCCCCGCCCCCTGGCCGAGCAGGTCGTAGGCCTCGGCGATCAGCTGCATGTCGGCGTACTCGATGCCGTTGTGGACCATCTTCACGTAGTGGCCGGCGCCGCCGGGCCCGACCAGCCGGCAGCAGGGCACCCCGTCGACCTGGGCGGCGATCCTGGTCAGGATCTGCTCGACCAGGCCGTAGGCCTCGCGGGTGCCGCCGGGCATGATGCTGGGGCCGTGCAGCGCCCCCTCCTCACCCCCGGACACCCCGGTGCCGAGGAAGCGCAGGCCCCGCTCGGCCATGGCCCGCTCGCGGCGGACGGTGTCCTCGAACCAGCTGTTGCCGCCGTCGATCAGCAGATCGCCGTCGTCCAGATGGCCGGCCAGCTCCTCCAGGACGGCGTCGACGGCCGGCCCGGCCTTGACCATGACCAGGATGCGGCGGGGCTTCCTCAAGGCGGCCACGAACTCGGCCGTCGAGAAGGTCCCCACCAGCTCGCCCTCGGAGCCGTGGCGGTCCAGCAGCTCGCGGGTCCTGCTCTCGGTCCGGTTGTGGACGGCGACCGGGAACCCGTTGCGGGCGACGTTGCGGGCCAGGTTGGCCCCCATGGTGGCCAGGCCGGTGACGCCCAGCTCGCAGTGTCCAGCCATCGGCCTCCTCCTGCTTCGGCGTTTGCCGTGCGGGCACGCTACCCAACGAAGCCCGCCGTACGCCACGGGCTCAGGGGTTGGCGGTGGCCTTGCTCAGCCAGGCCAGGTAGCCGGCGCTGCCGTGGTCGACCGGGACGGCGGTCAGCTCCGGGGTCTCGTAGCCGTGGTTGGTCTCGATGTGGGCGGCGAGGGCGTCGAAGCGGGCGGCGGTGGTCTTGATGATGCAGAGCCACTCGTCGGCGGTCTCGATCGCGCCCCGCCACCGGTAGGTGCTGGAGATCGGGCCGAGCACCTGCACACACGCGGCCAGGCGCCGCTCGACCAGGTCGCGGGCCAGCCGCTCGGCGTCCGAGCGGGCGTCGGTGGTGGTCATGGCCATCAGGTACCGGTCGGGCACGGGGCGTCTCCTCGTCGGTCCGTCGCGGGGGTCCGCGCCTCACGCCGAGCCCCCCGGTGGATTGGGCGCAGGGATCGTACGGCTGGGGATGCGCCGTGCGAGCATCGCCGCCCCCAGGGCCACGGTGGCGGTGAGGGCGAAGGCGCCGGCGATGCCGGCCCCGGGCGGCCAGCCGGCGGCCGCCCCGACCGCCACCAGGACCCCGCCGAAGCCGGCCCCGAGGGCGACCCCGAGGGTCTCGGCCAGCTGCAGCGAGGCGCTGGCCGCCCCCTCCTGGCCGCTGGGGGCCTCGCCCAGCACCAGCAGCGAGATCGGCGAGTAGGCGAGGCCGATGCCGAAGCCGCCCACCGCCCAGCCGGCCACCGCCACGGCCACCGGCACGGCCGGGAGCAGGGCGGCGGCCTCGCCGGCGATCCCGAGGGCGACGATCAGGAACCCGGCCCGGATCAGCCGCCGGCCCGGCCACTGGGCGGTCCGCCGCTCCTGGACCCAGGCCCCGGCCGTCCAGGCCAGGGTCGCGGCCGTCACCGCGATGCTGGCCACGGCCGTGCTGCGGCCCCGGACCGAGGTGATGGCCAGGGGCACGTAGGTGTCGGCGCCGAAGAAGGCGAACGTCAGCAGGGCCCGCGACAGCACCGTGACCGGCAGGCCGGGCCGGGCCGTGAGCGTCCCCGGCGGCAGCAGGCCGCGCAGCGGGACCAGCCCCACGGCCAGGCCGGCCGCGACCAGCAGCGCCCCCAGCAGCAGCGAGCGGCTGGTCAGGCCGGCCAGGACCAGCCCCGCGCCCACCGCCACCCCGACCGCCCTGGCCAGCCGGCCCCGCTGGACAAGCGGCTCCTCCGGCGGCCCCAGCCGGCGCAGCGACGGCCAGGCCAGGGCGCCGGAGGCGACCACCAGCGGGAGCAGGCCCAGGAACACCCAGCGCCAGCCGAAGCGCTCGGCCACCAGGGCCGACACCGCCGGCCCGATCAGGCCCGGCACCACCCAGGCGGTCGACAGGACGGCGAACACCCGCGGCCGCAGCGCCTCCGGGTAGCTGCGGCCGATGGCGGCGTAGGCGACCGCAGGGATGGCCCCGGCCCCCAGCCCCTGGAGGCCGCGGGCCAGCACCAGCACCAGCATGCTGGGGGCCAGGCCGCCGATGGCCAGCCCGGCCACGAACACCAGCACCCCGGCCACGAAGGGCGGCGCCGGGCCGCGCCGGTCGGCCTGGCCGCCCGCGACCACGATGCCGACCAGCAGGCCGAGCTGGAAGGCGCTGGTCACCCAGCCGTAGAGGCTGATGCCGTGGAGGTCGTCCTCGATCGCCGGGAGGATGGTGATCACGGCCAGGGCCTCGAAGGCGACCAGGGTGATGGTCAGGACCAGGCCGATGGTGAGCCCGCGCCGGGCCGGCGTCATCAGCCCGGCCGGCCGCGTCGACGACCGCTTCATGGTTGGCCCACGCGGCCATGCTAGCGGCCGCCCGACGGCCGTCCTGCCGGCTTGACAGGCAACAGTCGGGTTTGGAAGGGTACGCCCGTCGTCGGCCACCCCCCCAATCCCCCAAATTGGGCCAACGGCAGGCCAAGTGGCGCCCACGAGTCTGGCGTTCGTGGAGTTGCCGCGTTGGTGACGCCCTGGCCCTCCCCCCGAGAGGCTTGCCAGCTTGCGCAACGAACCGGCACCACGCGGCTCCAGGGCCCGCCCGCGGCACGCCCACGCCGGCTCGCCGTGGCCCGGCAAGCTGAAGATGGCCTTCCTGATCGTCTTCCCCCTGCTGCTGGCCTGGGCCCTGCTCCCGGCCAGCGCCAAGCCGGGCGCCGGGCGGTCGATCGGTCAGGACCGGACCGCCTCGGCCGCTCCGGCGCCCGACACCGTCCGGGGGGCCGGAGCCCAGGACGAGAAGGGCGCCGTCGGCACCCGCCGCCCGGGCCGGGCCACGACCACCAGCGCCGCCGCCCCCACGACGACCACCCGGGCCGCGACCAGCACCAGCAGGCGGCCGCGGCCGGCGGCCCCGCCGAGCACCGCGGCCGCCCCCACCGGCGGCGGCTCCACCGCCCAGAAGCTGACCAACGACCTGTTCGCCCGCCTCAACGCCGAGCGGCAGGCCCGGGGCCTGGCCGCCCTGAAGTGGGACGGCGACCTGGCCCGGGTCGCGTCCGACTGGTCGGCCCAGATGGCCAGCAGCGGCAACTTCAGCCACCGCGACCTGGGCTCGGCCAGCGGCCTGCCCGGCATGGCCAAGTTCTCGGCCCTGGGCGAGAACATCGCCTGGGTCGAGGGCTACCCGAGCATGGGCACCCAGCTCCACGTCGGCTGGATGCGCTCGGAGGGGCACCGGGCCAACATGCTCCAGCGGGGCTTCGACTCGGTCGGGATCGGGGTCGTCTGCTCCGGCGGCCGCGCCTGGGCGACCCAGAACTTCGGGCGCCTGGACAGCTCCGGCGCCCCGTCGATGAGCTCCGGCACCCCGGCCGAGGAGCCGATCGTGGCCACCCGCAACGACGGCGTGCGCTGCTGATCACGACCTGATCGCGACCCGGCCCGGGAGGTTTCCCGGCCGGTGGTAGTCGTGGTCAGATGGGCGGGCCAACGACGGACGACCGAGGCGGTGCGGGCATGCTCAAGGCATGGGTGCTGATCCAGACGGAGGTGGGCAGGGCTGGCGAGGTGGCGGCCGCCGTGACCGCCATCGACGGGGTCGAGCTGTCCGAGGTGACCGCCGGCCCGTTCGACGTCATCGCCAAGGTGCAGGCGCCCAGCCTGGACGCCCTCGGCCGGCTGATCGTCAGCCGCGTCCAAGCCGTCCCCGGCACCCTGCGCACCCTCACCTGCCCGCGCCCCGGCCCCGACCGCCCCGGTGACTGAGCGGCGAGTCGTGGGCCCGCAGGCGCCGCCGCTGCACCCGGACGTGGAGCTGCTGGCCGGGCTGCTCGGGACCTGGCGGGGCGAGGGCGCCGGCGAGTACCCGACCATCTCGCCGTTCCGCTACGGCGAGGAGGTGCGCTTCTGGCACGTGGGCAAGCCGTTCCTGGCCTATGCCCAGCGGACCTGGAGCCTGGACGACGGTCGGCCCCTGCACGGCGAGGCCGGCTACTGGCGGGCCAAGCCCGGCGGGGTGGTCGAGCTCGTCCTGGCCCACCCCACCGGCATCGTCGAGGTCCAGGAGGGCCGCCAGGATGGCGGCCGGATCGAGCTGCGCAGCACCACCATGGCCCGGACCGCCACCGCCAAGGAGGTCACGGCCCTGCAGCGCCGCTTCGACCTGGACGGCGACCGGCTCAGCTACACCGTGGCCATGGCCGCCGTCGGCCAGCCGTTGCAGCACCACCTGGCGGCCGAGCTGCGCCGGGTCGAAGCTGGTTGAACGGCGCCGTCACGGGGTGATGACCCTGCCGACGTCGGGTGGGGGCGGCAGGCCGGCCTGGGCCGCCTCCAGGGCCTCGACGGCGGCCAGGGCGTCGGCGGGCAGGGGGGTGGAGCGGCGCGCCGCCAGGTCGACGTGGAGGGCCAGCTCCTCGTGGGTGGCGGCCAGGACGCCCCGGTCGAGGTTCTCCATGGCCAGCAGGTAGTGCAGCTTCTTGGCGGAGTGGCCGACCATCCGGGCCACGATCCGGTAGCGCTCCCCCTCGGCCAGCTCGGCGTGGTAGCGGGTGTGCTCCTCGACCACCATCAGGGTCGCCCCGGTGCGGACGTTGTACTGGTCCGGCCCCAGCCCCAGGTGGGCGAACAGCCCGTCGGTGGAGAGGTCGAACGCCGCCCGGTAATGCACGACGTTCATGTGCCGGTTGTAGTCGATGTGCTCGGGCCGCACCCGGCCCTCGCCGACGAACAGACCGTCGACCGCCATGGGCGCAGTCTACCGGGCTGGTATGCGACCCTTGGCGCCATGGACGACCAGGCGGCGCGGCCGTTCTGCTACCTGACCACCACCGGGCGGGTGTCGGGGCGGCCGCACACGATCGAGATCTGGTTCGCCCTCGACGGGCGGACCCTCTACCTGCTGTCGGGCGGCGGCGACCGCTCGGACTGGGTCCGGAACCTGCTGCGCGACCCGGAGGTCACCGTCCGGGTGGGCAGCCGCCGGGCGCCCGAGCTCCGCGGCCGGGCCCGCGCGGTCGACCCCGACTCCGATGAGGACGAGCTGGCCCGGGCGCTGGTCACCGGCAAGTACCAGCCGACCTACGGCGGCGACCTGTCCGGCTGGCGCCGCGACGCGCTGCCGGTCGCGGTCGACCTCGAGCAGGTGTCGCCCGACCGGGCGGGAGCGGACCGGGTCGACTAGGCTTGCGGCCATGGCGGGCACCGAGGACTGGACGGTCGAGCGGGCCAACGAGGCCCTGCCCCGGGTCGGCGCCGCCCTCACCCGGATCCGGGAGCTGGTGGAACAGGCCAGGCGGGAGCGGGAGGAGACGGCCGGGCTGCTGGAGGGCAACGGCCATCCCGCCACCCCGCGGGGCACCGGCGAGCTGCGGGCGGCGGTCGAGGCCCTGACCACCGAGGGGATCGTGCTGCGCGACCTGGACACCGGGCTGGTCGACTTCCCGGCCCGGCTGGCCGACGGCCGCCAGTACCTGCTCTGCTGGGTGCTGGGCGAGCCGGCGGTCGAGTGGTGGCACTGGCCCGACGCCGGGTTCGCGGGCCGCCGGCCCCTCTCGGACCCGCCGGCCTAGCCCCGCGGGCCTGCGTCCGCGTCCCCACAGCGGACCCACAGCGCCACGTCAGCGCGCCCGCGCAAGGTGCAGACGACAACCCACCTTGCGAAGGGAAGACCCGATGAGCCAGCTGATCACCGCCACCGCGACCCGCCCTCCGGCCCTCCGGGGCCGGGACGAGACCGACCAGGTCGACCGCCGCGCCGAGCGCCGACGGGGCCGGCTCTGGACCCTGATCGAGGCCCTGGCCTACGCCGGCGCGTACATCGACCCGTCCGGGATCCTGGCCGTCGAGCGCCTCCGCCGGGCCCAGGAGGAAGAGGAGGAGCGTCATGCCCGCCAGTGACCACACCGAGCGGGTGCCAGTGGTGATCGTCGGCGCCGGGCCGGCCGGCCTGGTGACGGCGGTCACCCTGGCCCGCCACGGCGTCGCCTCGCTGCTGGTGGAGGGCCACCCGGGCCTGTCGCCACTGCCCCGGGCCACGGCCGTCAGCACCCGCACCATGGAGCTGCTGCGCTCCTGGGGCCTGGAGGACGAGGTCCGGGCCGGCCAGCTCGAGATCGCCGCCGTCGGCGCCTGGGCGGCCGAGACCCTGGCCTCGCCCGAGGGCGCCGTGGTGCCGCTGGGCCATCCCGACTTCGAGCAGGTGGTCGAGGCCAGCCCGACCATGCTGGCCGCCGTGCCCCAGGACCACTGGGAGCCGGTGCTGCTCCGCCACCTGGAGGGGCTCGGGCTCGCCGAGGTCCGCTTCGGGACCGAGCTGGTCGCCCTCGACCAGGAAGCCGACGGCGTCACCGTGGTGCTGCGGGAGCCGGCGACCGGCGGGCTGCGGACCGTCCGGGCCGGCTACGTGGTCGGGGCCGACGGCGCCCACTCGCTGACCCGGGCCCTGCTCGGCGTCGCCATGGACGGCCCCGACCATCTCCGCGAGCAGCTGACGGTGCTGTTCGAGGCCCCCCTGGGTGAGGTCGTGGGCGACCGCCGCTACGGCATCTACTTCATCCAGCACCCGGAGGCAGGCGGCGTCTTCGTGCCCAACGGCGCCGGCGACCGCTGGCTGTACGGTCGCGAGTGGGCGCCGGGGCGGGAGCGGCTGGAGGACTACACCGACGCCCGCCTGAGCGGCCTCATCCGCACCGCCGCCGGCGTCGGCGACCTGCCGGTCCGGGTGGTGGCCAAGGGCGCCTTCTCGTTCGCGGCCCAGGTCGCCGAGCGCTACCAGGACGGCCGCGCCTTCCTGGTCGGCGACGCCGCCCAGCGCATGACCCCGCGAGGCGGCATGGGCATGAACACCGCCGTGGCCGAGGGCCACGACCTCGGCTGGAAGCTCGCCTGGGTGCTCCGCGGCTGGGCCGGGCCGGCCCTGCTGGACACCTACGAGGCCGAATGGCGCCCCGTCGGCAGCCGCCGCGCCGCCCGCTCCGCCGACCCTGGCCCAGAGCTGCCCGGCCCCGACGCCCTCGCCGAGGACCTCAACGGCCGCCTCCCCCACGCCTGGCTCCCCACCGGCAACGGCCACCCCCACTCGACCCTCGACCTCCTCGGCCTGGGCCTGACCCTCCTCACCGGCCCCGTCGCCGAGCCCTGGACCGCCGCCACCGCCCCCCTCGTCCCGTCGTTCCCCCTCGACGTCCATCATCTCGACCCGTCGACCGCCAGCAGTCTCGGTATCGGCCTGGACGGCGCCATCCTGGTCCGCCCCGACGCCCAGGTGGTCGCCCACTGGCCAACCGCCCCCACCGACCCCGCCAGGGAGCTCGCCGGCTGGACTGGGCCGCGCTGGTTCGAGCGGCTGCCACCACCCGATCGACGCTCACAGCAACAGGTGGAGCTCGTCGGCGGTCATGCCGGCCTGCCGAAGGATGGAGCCGAGCGTTCCCCGCGGGAGGGCGCCTCGGTGCAGAGGACGATGACCGTCAGGCGCCGCTCATCGTGAAACAGCTGGCAGTGGCTGCCCTTGGCGCCGATCCGCTTGAACCCGGCCCGCTCGAGCGCTCGGACGACCGCACGACCCGAGACGACCGGGAGCTTGGTCACGCGGGGATGCGGACATCAACCGATGCGAGCTCCGGGTTCACGTCGACGTCGGGGACCGGGCTGTCCTCGAAGTAGAGCTCGAGCGCCTCGCGGAGGTTGGCGAGCGTCTGCTCGTGAGTGTCGCCGTGGCTGGCGACCTCCACGGCCAGGCAGCGGGCGACGTAGACCGGGCCGAGGTCGTCACGCTCCAGCGTGACGACAGCCGGAAGCCGCACGGTCTGGCCACCGCTCCCGGTCGCCATCGTTGCCCTCCTCGAGGCGGACGATCCACTGGACTCGGCTGTCAGTATGCCGTGTGCGGTAGGCGGCCACCAACCGCTATCCACAGCCCCTAAGCTGCGGTATCGAGTCAGCTCCTGAGCTCGGACAGGACCGTGGCGGCGTCGCCGTCAGCCTTGACGTTGTGCCAGGCGCGCTCGACGCGGCCCTGGTCGTCGAGGAGGAAGGTGGAGCGGATGACGCCGACCGACTTGCGCCCGTAGGAGGTCTTCTCGCCCCAGGCGCCCCAGGCGTCCATGACGGCGTGGTCGGCGTCGGTCAGGAGGCCGAAGCGCAGGCCGTACTTGCTACGGAAGCGCTGGTGGCTGGCGGCGTCGTCGGGGGAGATGCCGATCACGGGGACGCCGGCGGCCTGGAAGCCGGCCAGGTTGTCGTTGAACTGGCAGGCCTCCTTGGTGCAAGCCAATGTTGACTTATGTCCCTTCTTGCTTCTAGCCTGCTCAGATGGGTCAGCGTTTTGCTATCTATGCGCGGCTAAGTCAGGACCGCGACGGGGCTCAGACCGCCACGGCCAGGCAGATCGCCGACTGCCGCGCGCTCGCCGAAGCCAGGGGCTGGCCGGTCGCCGATGTGTACGAAGACACCGACCTGACCGCCTACCGACGGGTAAATCGGCCCGGCTACGAGCGGCTTCTTGCCGACCTAGAGAGGAGCAAGGTTGACGCGGTCTTAGTCTGGAAGCTGGACCGACTGGTACGGCACCCCGCCGAGTTCGAGCGCTTCTGGGCGGTCTGCGAACGCCGCGGGGCGATCCTTGCCAGCGTTCACG
>Ga0190274_10001530_pt1 | contig 13524 bp, 14 predicted proteins | sample Popmic531T_FD_133002 | JGI IMG/M metagenome (GOLD analysis project Ga0190274, IMG submission 133002) | Populus adjacent soil microbial communities from riparian zone of Yellowstone River, Montana, USA - 531 T | ecosystem: Environmental > Terrestrial > Soil > Riparian zone | place: USA: Montana...
ATTGATCTTCGATCCGGCCACGCATCGGGTTCTGGGCGGCGGCATCGTCGGACCCAATGCCGGCGAGCTGATCGCTGAAGTCGCGCTGGCCATCGAGATGGGCGCGGATGCCGTCGACATCGGCTTGACGATTCATCCGCATCCCACGCTCAGCGAGAGCATCGGCATGGCGGCAGAGGCCTTCGAGGGCACGCTCACTGATCTCTACCTGCCAAAGAAGAAGATGCCGAGTTAGCCGATTCCGCCGAAAAGCCCATTGCGAAAGCAGCGCTTGCCATCGTCGCGTTGGGAGTGTAATAACTGAACGCGCCGTCCACGCGGGGTGGGCCGGTGCTAAGGCGCCTATAGAACGTCGGCCCAATGATCCGGGCTCTTGACACCGAATTCAGGAGAAGACCCATGAGACCATTCATCGCACTGGCTGCCCTGCTGGCCTTCGGCGCCATTGCCACCGCACACCATTCGCCGGTGGCGGTGTTCGACATGGACAAGCGCGTGACCCAGAAAGGCACCTTCAAGGCCGTTCACTGGACCAACCCGCATGTGAATTTCGATGTCGAAGTGCTCAAGGACGGCAAGCCGATGACGTGGCAGTTCGAAAGTCACGGCGTGTCGTACTTCACCCGCAACGGCATTCGCCTGCGCGATTTTCAGGCCAAGATTGGCCTGGGGGTTGAGGTGCTGGCTCAGCCGGCCATCAACGGCAATCCGTTCGGGTTCGTCCGGGTCATGAAGTTTGCCGACGGCACCGAATTCAAGATGTTCGAAGACTGATCAAGCGGCGATGCGCGCGAGGAGAATGATCATGAGAAATCGACACGGTCTGGTGATGGCTGTGGTCGCCCTGGCATTGGTTTCGGCCCTGACCCAGGCGGCGGAGAGCGCCACGGCGCAGCAGCAGGTACGGGCCAACATGGGGGCGTTCCGCGCCAGGGAAAATCAGTTGATCGAGGCAGCTGAAAAGCTGTCAACGCCGCGAATGGCGGACGGCAGGATCGATTTGACGGGAACCTTTCCGACCGATTTCTACATGGCCGGCACGCAGGCCAATCGTGCCGGCGGCAACATCATCCTGATCTCGCCAGAATATGGCCGCGGTGGGCGCCAGCCGATGCCGGCGGATGGTCCGAAGTACAAGCCGGAACATCTGGCCAAGGTGGACTTCAACGACATCAACCAGCCCAAGGTGGACGGCACGTTCCACTGCGGGTGGCCCGGCACGCCGCGGATCGGTTCGCCGCAGCAGATTTTTCAGACGCCACGAGAGGTGGTCTTTCTGTACAAGGACTATTCCGGCATGGTCTGGCGGGTGATTCCCACCGACGGGCGCAAGCATCGCGATGTGGACCCGACGTACTTCGGCGATTCGGTCGGCAAATGGGAAGGCGACACGCTGGTCATCGATTCAGTGAATTTCGTCGAGGACACCTGGTTTGGCGAACGCGGCTATTTCCACTCCGACAAGATGCGTGTGACCGAACGGATTACGCGCAAGGGCGACGTGCTGTATTGGGAAGCCAGGGTTGAAGATCCGGAAGTGCTTGCCGCGCCCTACCTCATCAAGCAGCGCAAGTTCCGCAAGGCTGCGGAGGGCACGCTGCTTGAGGAACCGCCACGCTGTGTCGAAAATGACTTCAAGGATATGGTCAACATGGATAATCACGGCCAGCGGTAGGCACTCAGACACGCACGGCAATGAGTCCGGCGGCACGCTGGCAGGCGTGCGGTATCGTCGGGCCCAATGCCGGCGACATCGGCTTGACGATCCATCCGCATCCCACGCTCAAAAGGAGTCTGCACCGTGATCGTAGTCACTGGAGCCACTGGCAAACTCGGCCGCCACGTCATTGCCGGTCTGCTCAAAAAGGTCCCCGCGGCCGGCATTGTTGCCGCGGTTCGCGATACGGCAAAGGCCGCCGACCTCGCGGCGCTTGGCGTTCACGTTCGACACGCCGACTATGGCGATGCCGCCAGCCTGGATAGCGCCTTCAAAGGCGCGAAAAGTCTCCTGCTGATCTCATCGAGCGCGATTGGCCAGCGAGTCCCCCAACACGCAGCCGTCATTGCAGCGGCCAAGCGCGCCAACGTTGAACAGCTTGCCTATACAAGCATCCTGCACGCCGACACCTCTGGTATGGCTCTTGCCAGCGAACACCAGGCCACCGAGGCCGCCATTCGTGCAGCAGGCATTCCGTTCGTGTTCCTGAGGAACGGCTGGTATCTCGAGAACTACACCGAGAATCTGCAGCCGGCACTGGCCCACGGCGTCATTCTCGGCAGCGCCGGGGACGGCAGGATAGCGGCCGCAGCGCGCGCAGACTATGCCGCCGCTGCGGTGGCAGTGCTGACGGGGTCAGGTCATGCCGGCAAGGTCTATGAATTGGCTGGCGACAAGGCTTTTACGATGACGGACCTGGCCGCCGAGGTTGCGAGGCTTTCGGGCAAGAAGGTTGTTTACCAGAACCTTCCAGCCGCAGAGTACGAAGCGGCACTGACCGGCTTCGGAATGCCCGCTCCTGTCGCACGCTTTCTTGCCGATGCCGATTTAGGTGTATCGCGCGGCTGTCTGGACGATTCCGGCGGCCAGTTGAGTAAACTCATGGGGCGTGCAACGACTCCATTGGCAGTGGTCTTGGACAGCGCCATCAGGAATCAGTAGATCTTTCGAGAAAGGCTTGCCCCGTATGCCGAGGCGGGATTTGGCCAGGCTGTTGGGGTTCGGTTTGAGCTATGCCCGTGAAATGTGCGTCCGGTTTTATTGGGAGTGAATTCATGAGATTGGCAATACGTTTTCTGCAGGCCGCTGCGGTCGCCCTCGTATCCGCCAATGCGTCGGCGGAAGTACCAGCAGCTTCAGTGACCGCGATCTCGGTGCCGGGCACCACAATCTTCGGGGCGACGACTATCGACATGGCGCGACTCGGCTATGTGGAAGAGGAGTTCTATATCAGCGGTACGGCCAGCCGCTATCGGATTGCCAATCCGCTCGCAACGGCTGAAGTCATTGACGGGGGTCACCCGTACAAGTCGCGCATCGTGGTCCGACGGCCTGCCCGTGCCAACGACTTCAACGGCATCGTCGTGGTGGAGTGGTACAACGTGACGGCCGGTCAGGATGTGGATTTCACGTTCGCGGCAATGCGAGATCACTTGCTGCGCGAGGGCTATGCCTTTGTTGCGGTGTCCGCGCAGCTCGTGGGCATCGATGCGTTGCGTCGAGTGGACCCGAAGCGCTACGGGACGCTCGGGGCCAGCGCATCGAATGTCGATCCGGTGACGAACGGGCCGGTCGATATCGGTGGCGGGCCCGGCGGCGCCACCAAAGACGTCCTGTCATGGGATATTTTCGGTCAGACCGGAGCCGCACTGCGCTCTTCGGCAGGTACGCAGGCACTGGGCGGTCTGAAACCCAGGTACGTGATTGCCCTGGGAGAGTCGCAGTCCGCCGGCCGCCTTACCGTGTACTACAACGCCATTCAGCCGCTGCATCGTGTTTACGACGCGTTTCTTACCTATGACCGTAGCGGTGTATTGCGCGACGACACGGGTACCAAATCGATCAGCATCGGCACGGAGTTCAGCGGAACCAGGGCGGCGCCGCCCGAGGATTCAGTGAATCACCGTTGGTGGGAAGTCGCCGGATCATCGCACGTCAGCGTGAACGACCTCTTCTATCTCGATCCCATCATCAAACGGGACGGAGCATTCCGCAGCCCCACGGGCGTTGCAATGAGCCTGACGGACATCGTAGCGGTAGGGCAGTGCCAGGCGACACCGATCTGGAGTCGTGTGCCGAGCGGTCATGCACTGAATGCGGCGCTGGAGCAACTGGTTGCATGGGTGGCCAAAGGGACAGCCCCGCCGAAGGCACCGCGCCTGACGCGCGACGCCGCCGGCAAGGTCGTGCGGGATTCCGAAGGACGTGTGAGCGGTGGAATACGTCTTGCCGCCTACGAGGCGCCCTCGGCACAGAACAGCGGAGTCAATTCCGGGCCGGGTTTCTGCACACTCGCCGGACAGCACACGGACTTTACGCCAGCGCAGCTATGTGAGCGCTACGGCAGTCCGGATCGCTATGTCTCACGCGTGACGAAGGCGGCCGAGGATGCCCGCAAAGCCGGCTTCCAGGTCAAAGCCGATCAATTGGCCGATATTCGCGACGCCAGGAAACTGCGTTTCAGCTGTGGCCAGTAGTTCAATGCCATCCGCGGCATTACTCGCGAGTGACCGGCGGCATCCCGGCTTCTGATGTTGCAGGCACTGAACAACAAGGGGGGTTCGGAATGAACGATCAGTCCACCGACAGCGGCCGCTATCGAAGCGCGGCCATCACGCTGCACTGGATCATGGCGGCACTGATTCTCACGCAGTTCTTCGTTGCTGCTTACATGGGTTCGCAGCCCGATGACTCGGTGGCGCAGGACAATGTGGAAAAGGTCCACGTATCGATCGGACTGACCATCTTCCTGTTTGCGGTAGCGCGCCTGGTGGTGCGGCTGATGTATCGCGCACCGCCGTTGCCGGCGGGAGTTCCGCAGTGGCAGCGCGGGCTGGCCAAGGCCAGTCACATGACGTTCTACTTCCTGATCCTGGCAATCCCGCTGACGGGCTGGTCGCTCAAGTCGTTCTTTCCGAGGCCGATTTCGTTCTGGGGCTTCGAGGGTTGGCCGCGACTGCCCTGGTTCAGTTCGTTGCCGCCGGAACAGGGGGCGCCGCTGTACGGTCAGGTCGAATCATTCCACGGCGCCATGGCCGGGCTGCTGATGCTGTTGCTGTTGTTGCATGTGGGGGCAGCGTTGCTGCATCAGTTCAAGGGTCCGCCGGTGCTATGGCGCATGCTGCCCTTCATGCGGCGCCCGCCCAACCTATAGGAGAGCCGTCGCCGCAACGCCTGGCGTGCGGGCGCTTCGCACTTCTTGTCGGAGGACCGTCCGGCAAGCGAGCAACCTAGATCGCGAGGTGCCCGTCATGCTGTTGAAATGCATTCCCGTACCCTGTGCCGCCGTGCTGGCGCTCGCGGGTGGCGTTACGGCCGCGTACTCCGCAACTGTTCCCACTCCGGATACCGCCATTACGCTGACGGGCCGGTCGATCAGCGTTCAGGGTTCCGGTGCCGTGGCCAGCGGCAATCGCGTCACGATCAACAGGTCAGGCACTTTCAACGTCAGCGGCAAGCTCGATGACGGGCAGTTGATCGTCGACACGCCCGACAAAGCGCTGGTCCGGGTGGTACTGAACAACGCCTCGATCACCAGCACCAGTGCGGCGCCGATTGAAATCCGCACCGCGGAGCTGGTGGAGATCGCGTTGCCGGCCGGCTCCAGCAGCGTCGTGGCCGGCGGCCCGCCGCTCGGCGCGACCAGCGGCGCAACGGACCGGCCCAATGCCGCGATCTACAGCCGTGAGGATCTCAGCATCGACGGCCCCGGTGCGCTGCAGGTGCGCGCGACGCAGCACGGCATCAACAGCCGGGATGATCTGAAGATTCTGGGCGGGAACCTGCGCATCACGGCCGGCAACGATGGCCTGAAGGCCAATGACGAGCTGCGTATCAGCGGCGGCGATGTCACGATCAACGCGGGCGGCGATGGGCTGCAGGCCGACAAACAGATCAGCGTGCGCGGCGGTACGCTGGTCGTCGAGGCCCGCGATGACGCAATCAACTGCGATGGCGAGCTCACGATCAGCGGCGGAGTGCTGCGCCTGGCCGCCGGCAATGATGGCATTCATTCCGATGGGAAGCTGACGGTGGCGGGCGGCGATGTGCAGCTCAGCCGTTCCTTCGAAGGCCTGGAGGGCGCAGTGATCGTGATCAGCGGCGGCCGCGTGCAGCTGGTCTCGTCCGACGATGGCGTCAATGTCGCCAACGACCGCTTCGGCGCCGAAACCTACATGGCCATTCGCGGCGGCACGCTGATCATTGATGCTGCCGGTGATGGTCTTGATTCCAGCAACAGTCCGGTGGAAATGTCGGGTGGCACGGTGATCGTGCATGGACCGACGATGCGCGGCAACGGGCCGATCGACTACGACCACAGCTTCCGTGTCACCGGCGGGCTGCTGCTCGCCGCTGGCAGCGCCAGCATGTCGCAGGCGCCGAGTCCGTCCTCCACGCAGAACTCGGTGCGCGTGAATCTGCCGACAATGCATCCGGGCAACACACCGGTGCGAATCGCCACCGCATCCGGAGAGCTGGTGCTCGAGTTCACACCGGCCAAGGCGTACCAGAGCCTGGTGGTGTCGTCGCCAAAACTGAGGCAGAACGAAACCTATGTGGTGTACCTGGGTGGTGCCGATGGTGGCGGCGGCACCGAGGCGGCGCGCTTCACCGTCTCGAGCGCCGTAACTGCGGTAGGTTCGGGCGGCGAACGCGGCGGACGGCGTCGCTGAAAGAGAAGCCCACGCAGACGCAGGCCGATCGCCCGCGCCTTGTCGAAGTCAACGTGAAGACGGGCGTCTGACGACTGGAAGTTCGGGCAGACGATCGATACCGGACCACATCCGGATGGCATCCCTGGGGCAGACTGCCCTGGCTCGAGGGCTTGATGGGGGACATGGTGACACCAATGAACAGACGCGATTTTCTGGCAACGATGGCCGTGTCGGCCGCTTCTCCTGCCGTGTTCGCCCAGCAGGGGCCCACGGCGCTGCCTCCTCGTCGCGAACTGCTGATCCGGAATGCATATGTCATGACGATGGATCCCGCACTCGGCGATATCGCCGGCGGCGATGTGCACGTCAGAAACGGTGCGATCGTTGCAGTCGGAAAAGGCATCAACGCCCCTGCGGCAAGGGTGCTCGACGGCCGGCGCAAGGTCGTCATTCCCGGGCTCGTCGAAACGCACTGGCACATGTGGAATACCTTGCTGCGCAGTTTTGCAGGTGACAAGGCAGACCAGGGTTACTTCCCGACCGCCGCTGCGCTGGGCGCGGTGATGACTCCCGACGACATGTATCACGGCACGCGACTGGCTGCCGCCGAAGCGTTGTTCTCGGGCATCACGACGGCACACGATTACTGCCACAACGTGCGAAGTCGCGCGCACGCCGAGGCTGATATCCGTGCGCTGCACGAAGCCGGCCTCCGCGCGCGCTGGTCTTTTGGATGGGCGCAGGGACAGCCGGACTCCGAAACAGTCAATCTCGCCGATCTCGAGGCGCTGCATAGCCAGTGGGACGAGTACTCGAACGAAGGACTGATCACGATGGGGTTTGCCTGGCGCAGCATGTTTCGCAACAGTCCCCTGCCACCGCGGGTGTACCGCACGGAGTTCGAGGCGGCGCGCAGGCTGGGGCTGCCGATTTCCGCGCACATCGGCAGCAGCGAACAGGCGGTCGGACAGATTGAAGCGCATGCGAAGGAGAATCTGCTCGGCAAGGATGTTCAGCTCATTCACGCGCTCTCTGCGTCGGCGGGTGAAATCCAGATGGTCGCCAGCGCGGGTGCTTCCGTCAGCGTGTCCCCCGGCACCGAATTGCGCATCGGATATGGCTTCCCGAAGGTCAGCGAATTCCTGGATGCAGGGGTGCGCGTCGGAATGTCGGTCGACACGACGGTCCTGTCGGGCGACGCGAACCCGTTCGATATCCTGAAGATGGTCCGCAACAACGAAAATGCGCGAGCGCGCAGCGAATTCAAGTTCTCTGCGCGGCGGGCACTCGAGCTGGGAACGATTGAAGGTGCGCGCTGCCTGGGGATCGACCAGTTGGTGGGATCCCTGAAACCCGGCAAACGCGCGGATATCGTGATGATTTCCACGGACAGCATCAACCTGGGTGCCCTGACCGATCCCGCCCACATGGTCGTCGAGGCGGTTCAGCCGGCGAATGTCGACACGGTCATCGTCGATGGGCGTATCCACAAACGGGCCGGCAAGCTCACCTCAATTTCGATGGAGCGGGTGCTGCAGGATTCAGCGGCTTCGTTCAATGCCATGCGTACGCGAGCGAAGTGGCGACTGCCTTGAGGGGCCAGCAGACCGTAGCCGGCAGTGCAGGTACGCGCGAATCTACGCTCCAGCCTCGCGCGCGCAGCGGATCATCGCTGCAAGGCTCCGTTCCACATCCTCGTCGGTTGTCGACCAGTTGCACACACTGATGCGCATCGCCGTGCGGCCGCGCCAGACCGTGCTGCCGCACCAGCAGGTACCATCCGCCTGCAGCGCGGCGATGGCGCGCAATGTGGTGTCGGCGTCGCCGAAGCACACCACTACCTGGTTCAGCACCACCTCGTTCAGCACTTCAAAGCCGGCCGCGCGCAGTCCTTCGGCAAAGCGTCGCGCCTGCGCGCAGTTGCGTTCGATCAGTTCGGCGAGTCCCGCGCGGCCCAGCGACAGCAGCGCGGCCCACACCTCGACGCCCCGCGCGCGCCGCGACAGCTCCGGTGTGTAGTCGGCCGGCATTCGCTCCGCGCCTGCGCGCGGCAGGTACTCGGCACTGACGGCCATCGATGCCGCCAGCGAATCCGCATCGCGCACGAAGGCCAGTCCCGAGTCGTAGGGCACGTTCAGCCATTTGTGCGCATCGGTGGCCCAGGAGTCGGCCAGCGACAGGCCATCCACCAGCGCGGCGTGGCGCGGCGAGACCGCCGCCCACAGGCCGAATGCGCCGTCCACATGCACCCAGGCGCCGGCTTCATGCGCGGCAATGCACAGCGTACGCAGCGGATCGCTGCCGCCGCTGTGGATGTTGCCGGCCTGCAGGCAAAGAATCGTGGGACCCTGCAGCGGCGGCAGCGCGCCGGCGCGGATGCAGCCCTGCGCATCCACCGGCAGCCGCGTCAAGCGTGTGCGGCCCAGGCCCAGCAAGCCCAGCGATTTCACCAGCGTCGGATGCACTTCCTCGCCGACCAGAACGTGGATGGGTGGCGCGCCAAACAGTCCATCGGCTTCCACCGACCAGCCGGCGCGTACCAGTACGGCGTGACGCGCGGCGGCCAGTGCGGTGAAGTTCGCCAGCGTGGCGCCGGTAACGAAGGCGCCGGCAGTGCCCGCCGGCAGAGAAAACAGGTCGCGCAGCCACTCCAGCGCCACCTTTTCCAGATGACTGGCGCCGGGAGCCACCGGATACAGCGCGGTATTCTGATCCCAAGCCGTCGCCAGCCAGCTCGCCGCCGTGGTCGCCGGCAGGGCGCCGCCGATGACGAAACCGAAGAAACGCGGACCGGCCATGGCCATGGTGGCCGGACTCACGGCTTCATCCAGCAGCTGCAACACCTGGTCAGCCGGGAATCCATTCTGCGGCAAGGGCATATCAAGGCGCGTCAGCGCCGCCACTGCAGCCGGGTCGGGACGCACTGCGCGCGCGGACAATCCCTGCAGGTAGCGGATCGCGCGCTGTGCGGCGTCTGCGAGCAGGGTGGAGGAATCGAATCGCATGATCTATCTCCAGCTGATATCGACGACGTCGCCGGCGTGCAGCTTCTCGCCGGTACCCGCGACAATGATGGCGTTCTGACCGAAGGCCACGCCGCGCAGCTGCGCGTCGAAGCGGTAACCGCGCAGCGTGTCCAGCGGCTCATCGCCGTCGCGCACACCGGTGGCCTGGTCGGTGGTGGTGATCACGCAGCGCGTGCAGGGCTTGACCAGCCGCACCCGTGCGGCACCGATGCGCAGTTCGTGGATCCTGTCCTCGGCATGGGGCTCGAGCCCGGCCAGCACGATGTTGGGACGGAAGCGGTCCATTGGCAGCTGGCGGCCCAGGCGCCGGTTCAGGTCGTTCAATGATGACTGGCCGATCACCAGGATCGGGTAGCCATCGCTGAAGGCGTTGTCGGCCTGCACGTCGCCGGTCCATTGCGCACTGCTGAACCGGTGCTGTTGCAAGTCGAAGCGCACCAGCCGGCAGTCGTGCTGCAGCCAGTCACTGAGCCAGCGAGCGGCCGCGTCGCCGGCGTCGATGGCCGCACATTCATCGCGCCAGATCTGCACCGTGCAACGCTCGCCACTCACCAGCGGCACGCGCAGTGGTGGCTGCCCTGGTGCACTCAGCAGCAGATGATCTGCCTGCGGCTGCGGCTGGGCGGACAGCAACGCCAGCTGTGGCAGCTCGCGCTGGGTGAGGAAGCGCCGGCGCGCATTGACGATCAGCCACTCGCGATCGCCGTCGAGGCCGCGCGTGCCGAGCCGGGCTGCGGACAATGCAATGCCGCGCGCCGATTTCAGTGGGTAGACGTGCAGCGATTGCAGCGTGGCGGTGTTCACAGTCGGCGCAGCGACTCGAGATAGGCGGCTTCATCCGGTGCGCGGCCGGCGCGTTGTGCATCCCACAGCAGCGTGGCCAGCACCTCGATCATGCGGTGCTCGGCTTCGTGCGCCGAGCCCATGCGTTCGCTGAGCCGACGGTGCAGCACGCGGATGCCCGCGGGCCGGTCGGTGCCCACCTGCTCGCGGATGGCCAGATGCAGGCCCATGTGCAGAAAGGGATTTTCGCGGCCGCCTTCAGGTTTGAAGTCACCGGCCGACGCGGCATCGTCAGCCAGCAGGGCGTGATATTCGGGGTGGGCCGAGATCACGTCGGCGATCTGCGCCTGCAGCGGTTGCAATGGCAGGCCGTCGCGTTGCCGCTGCCAGGCCTCGCGCCAGGTGGCGCGCAGCGCATCGCGATTCTGATCGGCGAACATCATGCGGGCGTCTTGTCCGGATATTCGCACCACTGCTGCACCGGGCATACCGGGCATCGCGGCCGGCGCGCCACGCAGATGTAGCGTCCCAGCAGGATCAGCCAGTGATGTGCATGTTGCAGGAACTCGTGCGGGGTAACCGCCAGCAGTCCGTCTTCGACGGCGCGCGGGGTCTTGCCGGGAGCCAGGCCGGTGCGGTTGGCGACACGGAAGATATGCGTGTCCACGGCGATGGTGGGCTGGCCGAAGGCCACGCTGAGGATCACGTTGGCGGTCTTGCGGCCCACACCCGGCAGGGCTTCCAGCGCCTCGCGGTCGGCCGGCACCTGTCCGTCGTACCGATCCAGCAGCTGCGTGCAGCATTCGATGACATTGCGTGCCTTGGTGTTGAAAAGCCCGATGGTGCGAATGAATGGCTTGAGTCCGGCCACGCCCAGCGCGCGCATGGCCGCGGCGTCGGGTGCGCACTTGAACAGCGCCGCGGTGGCGGCATTGACGCTGCGATCGGTGGCCTGCGCCGACAGAATCACGGCGATCAGCAGCTGGAACGGCGAGTGGTAGATCAGTTCCGTTGTGGGGGCGGGATTTGCCGCACGCAGCGCGGCATAGAAGGCGTGGCGTTTTCGCGGCGTCATGAACCGGACTCCGCGCCGCGCTTGCGCTCGGCCAGCAGCGCCGCGCGATCGCGCTGCTGCCGTTCCAGGCGCGACTGATGCGACTGGTAGCGGCGCTGGTTGTCGGCCGCAGCCGGGGCCGCATCGCCCGGCGCACGCGGCTGCATCGTGATGCAGTCCACCGGGCAGGCCGGCACGCACAGTTCGCAGCCGGTGCACAGCTGCGGGACGACGGTGTGCAGCAGGTTGGCCGCGCCGACGATGGCATCGGTGGGGCAGGGTGGCAGGCAGCGTGCACAGCCGATGCAGGTGCCGGCATCGATCACGGCCAGCAGCGGCGGACCCTCCGCGCCGCAGGCCGGATCCAGCGGCAAAGGTTCGCGTCCAAGCAGCTCGGCCAGTTGCGCGATCAGTGTCGCGCCGCCGGGCGGGCAGCGATTCAGCGCAGCGTCGCCAGCGGCCAGCGCTTCGGCATAGGGTCGACACCCTTGATAGCCGCAGCGCGTGCACTGGGTCTGCGGCAGCAGTGCATCGATGGCCGCTTCGAGCGCATGCAAGGTATTGTTCGATGGCACAATGCCGGCAGTTTAAGGCAATCACCGGTCAATCATGTTCCGAACTCTGACCCCGATGGTGCGTACGCTGCTGCTGATCAATGTCGGCGCGTACGCGTTGCAGGTGCTGCTGGGCGATGCGCCGCTGCTGCGGCTGGCGTTGTGGCCGTGGGGCGCCGACAAACTGTATGGCGCGCCCCCCTTCGAGATCTGGCAGTTGCTGACCTACGGCTTCCTGCATGGCGGCTGGACCCACCTGTTCTTCAACATGTTCGCGCTGTACATGTTCGGCCCGGATATCGAGGACCTGTTCGGATCGCGCCGCTTCCTGTACTACTACCTGGCCTGCGTGGTGGGCGCGGCGCTGGTGCAGCTGGCGGTGATGTACTGGATCTTCCACAGCGCCGTGCCCACGGTGGGCGCATCAGGCGGGGTGTTCGGGCTGCTGCTGGCCTATGGCATGGCCTTTCCGCGTCGCCAGCTGATGCTGCTGTTTCCACCCATACCAATGCCAGCCTGGCTGTTCGTCACGCTGTACGGCGTGGCCGAGCTGTTCATGGGCGTATTCGGCACCAACCAGGGCGTGGCGCATTTCGCGCATCTGGGCGGCATGGCCGCCGGTTACCTGCTGATCCGCTACTGGCGCCGCCACCCGCTGCGCCGCCGCCGCTAGCGGGCCCGCGTTCGCGCCGCGGGTCGATCCGCTGATCGCTCATGGCGGCGCGTGCTGGGGCATTCCCTCGCTACGGCCTGCGCGTCGCAAGGCAAGCTTGCTCCGCGCCATACGGCCTACACTCGGCGCGCCGCAAATCGCGATCACTGGATCGACCCTCGACACGAACGCGGACCGGGTCTTGGCATCTCAACAGTCCTGATCGTCAGATCAGGGTGTCCACTGAACCGAAGGAACTATCCGGATCGCTGCATGCGGTTGTTAGGCGACACGTGCACCACCTTTCTGCTCTTACGCGTCGCTACCATATCTGTTACGAAGGCTTTGGATGTGATCGATGTCAGTGGTCTTCGTAGCCGAAAGGCGGGCTGCCTCAAGGCGTCCAATACAGAGCTGGACACGGGGTATGGGTAAGACTTCTCTGCTATGACTCTCAACATAGGCGATGAAGCCAGCCAGAGTGAACACACCATTTGGCACGTTCGTTTTGAATCTGGCATCTCCGGTGAAGACAACGGCCGACCGAATGGCATCAGCGGGAACAAAGTCAAGTAACTCCCGAACTGCACAAACGTGCCGATAGTTCTGTCGTATGGGGTTCTGGAACCTAAATCGAGATTGGAAGAACACTTGAGTCCAGTACCGGTCAGTTGCCCCGCCAAAGATCCAGCCTTTGTAGTCCTTCGTCTCAATGACGAATACCCCGAAGCGGGAAATGAGAATGTGATCGATCTGGGTTGTACCCTCTTTTGGACGAAGAGTTACGTGATTTAGAAGATGAAAGTCCGGTGGAACAAACCGCCTATTCACCGCACGCGACAACGTCGCTTCGCCGCGATTCTGAAAGATGTGAGCCTTGAGTTTGCCGAGCGAATAACCGACGACGAGAGACACGAGGGATGTGATGACGATGACTAGCTCCACGTTTAGTGTCGCCTAGCGCTGCCGTTAACCCGGAGCGCGTTTCACGCGCGATCGGGTTGAACGGCTTGTTCGGCTCCGACTAACTGAACAAGTCCAAAGCTTGATCATTCCACTCATGTCCGTTAACGCTCGAGGTGC
>Ga0190274_10001531_pt1 | contig 13524 bp, 10 predicted proteins | sample Popmic531T_FD_133002 | JGI IMG/M metagenome (GOLD analysis project Ga0190274, IMG submission 133002) | Populus adjacent soil microbial communities from riparian zone of Yellowstone River, Montana, USA - 531 T | ecosystem: Environmental > Terrestrial > Soil > Riparian zone | place: USA: Montana...
GCTCAACGGGGCCAAAACCGCGCAGATCGGGCGCGATAAGCTTCCATCCCGGTACACCCTTCGACACTTGAGGCAGCCATTGCTCCGCGTTGAGCGGAAACGCATGCAGGAGCAACACGACCGGCCCGGCACCGGCTTCGAGGTACCGCACCGATCGCGTTGCAAGGTTGGCTGTCTTGACCATCTGTCTAGCAGTGCGGGTCTCGCCCGGGGTCTAGCAGACCGGGTCTCGCCCCACAGAGACAATAAGAGACCCGCTCTGTTTTGTCACCGGTCTGTTTTGTCATCAGTTACCATTTACGGCATGTCGCGCCGCCTCGTCGTACTCGTCCTACTTGCTCTCTCGATGTCCGGTTGTCGTTTAAAGGAGGAGGGGGCAACGTCCTCGATTCCCGCACCGCCCGACGTCGCCGCGCCGCCGGCCGATGCCATCAAGACCTCGTCCGGCCTGGCCTCGAAGGTCCTGCAGATCGGCTTCAGCAACGCGCGTCCGACGCCGCGGTCCACCGCGCGCGTGCATTACACCGGCTGGACGACTGACGGCAAGATGTTCGACAGCTCGGTCGCACGGGGCGAGCCGGCAGAGTTTGAAGTGACGGGCGTCATCCCCGGGTGGACCGAGGGCCTGCAACTCATGGTCGTCGGCGAGAAGCGCCGGTTCTGGATTCCCGGCGCCCTCGCCTACGACACCGATCCCGATCCGAACAAGCCGAAGGGGATGCTCGTGTTCGATGTTGAACTGATCGCCGTCAAGTAGCCGGTCAGTACCGGCTGAGCGCGGACATCAATGTTGCGGCGGCGACCGGGCTCGCGCGGCGGCTCGTGACGATCTCACGGTTGGTGAGCTTGCTGCCGTAGAGTTCCTCAATTTCAGAGTCGTCTTCGCGTAGCGTCGAGCCCTGCAGCGCGACTCCGGCGAACACGCCGCGCGATCGCGACCACGCCAGCATCTCGGCTCGCATCGTCGCATCCGTCTGCGCCGTGGCCTGACGACCCACCGGCCCGGCCGCCACGCCAGCGTCGGCACCGAGCGTGAATTTGTTCGACAGCAGGCGCTCCACACCGCGATCGTTCATGACAATCATCAGGACGTCGGTTTCCGATCCGCCGATTTGAAAGCCGACGCTCCCGCCCTCTATGCGCACCGCGCCGGGGGCGCTCCATCCGGCGGGATCGGTGGTTCGACACGAGATGTAGCCGCGGCCGTACTGCGCGCCGACAACGAATGCGGCCTTCTTGACCGCGGGAATCACGACCACGCACTTGGACTTGGCGAGCAGGTTCTGCGGGATTCCAGTGTCGCCAGCGCCGGCCATTTCGGTCAGCACGAGCGCGGCGTCCTTCAGTCGGTCGTTATCGGCCCTCAACGCGGGCGCCATTACGACAAGCATCAGCGTGAGAAGTGTGAATCGGTAAATCATCAAGTTCCTCCAAGACGACAGGGGGGTGGCCCCGGAAAGGGCCGGCTGGCGTTTACAGCCAGCGGCGGACGCGGCGGCGGTACTCGCGGTAGTCGTCGGGGAACGAACTCTGCAAATGCCGTTCCTCGTGCTGAATTACGGCGAGGAGCAGCACAATCAGGACAACAGGCAAAAAGAGGAGGGGCCACGCCTGATTTAGCAGGATCGCGAGCCCGAGATACCCCACGCTCAACCCGACGTACATAGGGTTCCGGCTGAAGCGATAGGGCCCGTGACTCACGAGCACACGGGCGGGTCGTACGGGGACGACGGCTGTGCGGGCACGCGAGAAGGTCAGCAGCGCCCAAGCCATGACCGTGAGGCCGGCAACGAGTAGCAGGAGTCCGACGATCTGCTGCGGGAGCGAGGGCCCGTCGCCGTCGATCTCGAGCGAGAGCCGCCGATTGAGGAGCCAGGCCGCAATCCAGCCAGCGACGAAGATAAACGGAGGCGGCACACGCACGCCCGGACCACGCGAGCGATCGGCCATGCCGGGAGTGTACGCCGGGGGTGACTGGGACTGGGCTTCTAGAAAATCGTCAGCCCGACGCCGAACGTCCACGTGTTCCACGAGACATCATGCCTGGCGGCGTCGCCTGAGGCGATGTCTCCGATCGCGCTCATGTACCAGCCGGCATATGGCGTCAGGGCAAACGACCTGTGGACGCGTAGGTCGTAGCCAGCCCCGAACGCGATCCCGGTGCCGTTCCGGATCTCGGACGGCGTCTCGCCAGGCAGCGCCACGCGGACACGCGACAGCCCGAGTGAGAACTTCACGTAGAACGGAGACTGGGATGGATAAAACCGCGCCATGCCGGCGATCGACGACGCGGTGACCTTCAGACCGTTCTTAGACGAGGGAAAAGCCGCACCGACCTCCACTCCGAAGGCGACGCGACTGCCGATCGACCTGCCGACGGCCACTACCGCGGCTGGGGACTCGTAGACGGGCTGCTCCTCTCCGCAGCCCTCGCAGGCAAAACGAATCGCGCTGAAACCACCGCCAACGCCTCCCCACCACCCTGCGGGGTGAGCGGATGCCGGCTCGCTTGCCGTCTGGGCTATCGCGGGCGCTGCTCCCGCCAGCAGCAGAACGAACGCGATCAGGTGAATCCGACGCATGGAACAACCTCGTAACAACCAGTTCAGAGACCGGCCCTCGCGGCCAGCGATCGGCCGTTCGCCCAGGTTTCGAAACCGGCTCAAAACCGCACACCCAGGAAGACGCGGGACTCGGGGTACTTGGTGAACGTGTCGGGATTGATCTCGTAGAAACTGTTGCGCACGAAAAATGAGACCAGCGCACCCGCGCTCAGGCGCCGTGAGAGCGGCCATGAGCCGAGCGCCTGGAACATCTGGACCGCGTGGTTGCCGCCAGAACCGTTTACCGCCTTCAGGTACGTGGAGTTGTAGAAGAGGCGAAGCACGGATTCCTGCTGGTGCCGGATGGCCAGGAGCCCGGAGGCCCCCGCCGTCGGCCCATAGTCGTAGGTGCGTTCGTTGACCTCGACGTGCTCGGCGGAAATCGCGGCGAGCGGCATGAACTGACCCGATCCATAGAGGTACAACGACGTCTGGCTCCCTAAAGACTTCGAGTACGCCACGCCCATCCCAACGGACTGGCCGCCAACGTCGTACGCGGGATTGGACAAGAAGAGGAAGCCCTGCGTCAGTTGCAGACGCGTAGCGGACGTCGGTGTGTCGTCCAGCGCCTTGCCCCAGAGCCGACCGTTGACGACAAACTCCGAGAAGCCCTTCCCACCGCCGAGCACGAACTGCGCCTGGAACGCATCAAACGGTTTACCCGCGGGTGTCTTGATCGGATCGCCATAGGCGAGGTCGAGCGCGAGATACGGGTACGCCTTCGCCTGGTCGAGGGTTCCGGCCGCGCCGCGCCAGATCGCGCCTATCTGGGCCGACATGCCTAGAGAGTCCGGCCGCTGGTCTGGCGGATTGGCCTTCACCTCTCCCCATTCGCCGTTGAAAAGCCGAGTGAGCCCGCCGACCGGATCGACGGCGGTCGCAATCAGCTCCTTGGTGGTACGGCCGCTCGTGGCCATGTTGTCGCGCACGAGCCCCGCCATGCGGTGGAACACCTCGCCGAGCACCATGCCGCCCATGGTGGTCGAGTAGAAGTCATTCATCGATCCGCGATGCGTCTCGCCGCAGCACTCCCACGTGAAGCTTCCCATGGCAGACATCGCCGCCGATTCCCAGTAGTTCAGACCGTTGGCGCGGCCGGCATTGAAGTACATGCCGCCTTGGTACGGATGACCGAACTGATTCACCTGGAAATTGTTGTCGTCGAAGATGTAGCCGTACTTGAGATTGCTCCACCACGTTTCGGGCGTGATCTTGAACTCATCGCGCGAATCCGGACGGAACGTAAGGTTCAGAATGTTGAACGCCACGTTCGTGCCGAACGTGCCGATAAAGGCCTTGCCCCAGCTCCGCTTCGGGCAGCCCGGGCAGCCGGGCGATTGGTAATCGGGGATGCGCACCGCGACGGCGGGCGCCGCTTGCTCGGCGGCAGTCGGAATCGGCTCAAGCGGCGGGTCCGCACCAGGCAGTGGGGCCGCCGCGGCGGCGGCCGGCACGACGACCTGCTGGGCGGAGACGCCAACGGGCGTGAGGGCTAGCAGCAGTCCGAAGACCTGGCAAGACCGGATCAGGCGACGAATGCCCGGAGATTTCGGATTCATCGCCTCTCCGTCGGGCTCAAGCAGATTTCGGTAGGATTCATCTGCGGCATTATGCATCACACCAGAGACTCCCCCACCGGAAGGTTCTTGTACCAAGGCGAAACATTCCACCGAGAGGTGTGACCCCTTCGCGACCCTCACCACGGGCGAATGGGAACAGAGTCGGCCTTCCGGACGCTTCCAACTCGACAAGGCTGTCGGATCAACCGCACGGCGTCAGACCGAGTTGTCGGCAGCGCGGCGGTCGTGTTTTTGGGCCGATCGCACGTGTTACGATGCCGCAGGTTTCGTTCTGGAACCTGTCGCAAGGACTCCCCATGGCCCACGATGTCTTCATCAGTTACGCCTCGAGCGACAAGGCCGTCGCCGATGCCGTCTGTTCACAACTCGAGTCGATGCATCGAATTCGGTGCTGGATCGCACCCCGCGATGTGACCCCCGGCGCGTCGTGGGCCGAATCAATCATCGACGCACTCGACGGCTCAAAAATCATGGTGCTGATCTTCAGCAGCAACGCGAACGCCTCGATGCAGATCGAACGCGAGGTCGAGCGCGCCGTCCACAAAGGCATCAACATCATCCCTCTGCGGATTGAGAACACGTTGCCCACCAAGACGCTCGAGTACTTCATCAGTGCGCCACATTGGCTCGACGCCTTGAGCGTGCCACTCGAGCACCACATCGAGAAGCTGGCGACGAGCGTCAATGCCCTGCTGGCCCGGCAAACGCCGCCGCGCGCGGCGGCTCCTTCCACCATGCCGGCCGCGGCGCCTACACGGCCAACTGGACCCGTCGGACCGATCCCAGCAGCCGCAGCAGGGAAACCGGCTGTTGCGAGCACTTCAGGAGCTACAGCGCGACCGCCGGCCGCACCGCCACCATCTGCCGCACGCGTGCCAGTTCGCACGCCAGTCACCGCTCCAGCTATGACGCCAACGCCCGCGGCGACGACCGAAGCGCCGCGACGACCACGGTGGCTGGTGCCGGTCGCCATCCTCGCCGTCGTGGGCGTCGGCTTGTACTTGTATGCGATGACCCTGCGGTCGACGCCTCCGGCTACCGATTCAGTAGCCGAAGACACGACCACGGCACCGGTCGCCCCTTCGACAGCGGCCGCTACATCTGCCGTTGCGTCTCCCGCGGCGCCTGTCACGGCGCCGGTTGCGCCGGCGACCGCACCGGCCTCGTCAGTCGGCGGAACGCCAACCTCGGCAGCCGCCGTGGTTCCTGGGGGACCCAGCACTCCGACGCGCAGCGTGGCAACCAGGGGCCCGAACGTGGCGGTTGAACTCGACAGTAACCTTCCGAAGGGTTCGATCAGAGTGGTCGTGGACGGCGGTCAGCGATGGACGACGACACTCGACGGGAGTGCGAAGACCGGGTCGCTTACGCTGGCCAAGGGCCCGCACCAGGTGATTGTCACGTTGGTGAATCCAGCCGGTGAGGTGAAGGAAACGCGGACCACGAGGCTCGACGCCGATCCCGCGGTCGGTCACACACTCAAGGTCCGACTGTCGCGATTCAGACGGAACCTCGAACTGGAGACCACGGTGAGCAAGCCAGGGGCACGTGCCACGGCTCCTGACGGCTCAACCAAGGACAGCACCCCTGCGAAGCCGGCAACGACGAAGCCCTAGCTCGTGCGCACTCAACCGGTTGTTGTCCGCGAGTCCCCACTGCCGATCGTGGTTGGGATCACGGGACATCGTGATCTACGACCCGAAGACGTGCCGGCGGTCGAGACGGCTTGCCGCGAGGCGTTGCTCGAGGTGCAGCAGCGCGCGCCTCATTCGTCGATTGTCCTGCTTGCGGCGCTTGCAGAAGGAGCCGACCGGCTCGCGGCCCGGGTGGGGCTCGATTTGGGCATGCGACTTGTGGTGCCCCTGCCGATGCCAAGAGACCTCTACGAAGACGACTTTCGCGCACCGGGATCGCGTGAGGAATTTGCTGCACTGCTCGATCGCTCTAGCGGGATCGTGCAACTGTCGCTATTGGGCGAGGGAACGCGCGAGGACATCCGCGAACAGGGCCCCGCGCGCGATCACGAGTATGCCAAGGTCGGCGCCTACATCGCACGCCACAGCCAGGTATTCCTCGCCTTCTGGGATGGAGTTCCGGAGAGCACCGACACGATAGGCGGGACGGCGCACACCGCAGGTTTCAGACTGCGTGGGGTGCCGTCCCTTTATGCGAGTCGTCCGCACGCACTGCTGATCGTCCCCACTACAGGTCCGGTCGTGCACATTCAGACGCCGCGGCGGAGCAACCCGTCGGCTGCAGCATCGCCAGGCAGCCGACGCCTGCTTCAGCCGGAAGATGGGAACGGCGATGGGGCCAGCCAGATCCTGAGCCGTATCGACCTGTTCAACGCCGAGGCGCGCAGACACCATCACCAGTTGGACGCCGAGGCGGATCAGAGCGTCGGGTACCTGCTAAACATCGATCGGCCAGCAGTCGCCGGCGTGCTCGTGTCCTTGCCTGCGTCGTGTCAGCGTATTGCCGCACAGTATGCGGCTGCCGATGGGCTTGCGCTGCAGTTCGCCGCGCGGACCCGCTTGACCTTGAAGCGGGTGACGCTCGGCGTCGGCGCCGCGGCCATTCTCTTCCACCTCCATGCCGCATCGTTCGAGCCACACGCCGGGACTTCTTCGTCGGTCGCAGCTGGCCTCGCCACGTTGCCGTGGTTGCTCATCGCGTTCATCGCCCTCTCCTCCTTCACCGCAACCGGAATCTACGAGCGCGCTGAAAAGCGCGAATACCAGACCAAATATCTGGACTATCGGGCGCTGGCCGAAGCGCTGCGCATCCAGTTTTTCTGGCGAATTGCCGGCGTCGGCGAGCCGGTGGTCGATTACTACCTCAGGAAACAGCACAGCGCGCTCGAATGGATCCGAAGTGCGCTGAAGTCATGCGACGTCCTCACGTCGGCTGCCGGGTCGATGGCGGTCGGCATCGAGATGTCGCATGCGGAGCGGATGGGTCTCATCACCGCGTGGATCAAGGACCAGCGGCGCTACTTTGCCTCCAAAGCGAGGTCTGAAGGAGAGACGCTCGAGAAGGAGAGACGGACGGTCCTGTGGCTCCTCAGGACGAGCGGCGGCCTGGCGGCAGTGCTGGCCTTTGTCCTTGCGATTCCGTTTATCTCAACGGTCGTACCCTGGGTTCAGTTGCGCGCATTGACGCTCGGACATGTGCCGTACGAGGCGCTGATGATCATCGTCCCGCTCCTCGCGGTCGGCGCAGGGTTGCTCGCCACCTACGGCCGCCTGCTCGCGCGGGCCGAACATGTCCGTCAGTTCACGCGGATGAGCGAGCTGTTCGCTGCGGGCGAACGGGAACTCGAACGTCAGCTGGCGAGCGGGCCGCAGGCCGAGGCTACCACCCTCGTGCGTGAGCTCGGCATCGAGGCACTCGACGAGAACGGCGACTGGCTGATTCTTCACCGGGAACGGCCGATCGAAGTACCGAAAGGATGATTGGGAGGACGTGTGAAGAGGGCGCGGCTGCTCGCGCTGGATGTGGCCGGGTAGGCGCCGCCGGCGCCGAACCAATGACGGGCGTGTCATTTTGCACCCAGTCCGGGCTTGCCGCCTGGCCAAGGGCCCGGTGCCCCCGCGTCTAAAAGGCCGGCCACATCTGGCCCGAAATGTGCTCAAGGAGTCGTCATGAGATCCGCGCCGACGCCCCACACCCCAATCCGAACCGAGCCCGGAGTCCACCGCGCCAGCGGGGCGCCTCGCGAAACGCGTCAAAACGATACCCCCAGTCATCGGACAGCCTCGAGCGACAACGCCCGAGCGACCGGGGGGACAGTCGAGGAGCTTCTCCGTCGTTACGCCTCCCTCGTCTACGAAATCGAGTAACCGTCTCAGGCCGGTCCCTCACGTGCGTACGTAGGCCAAGCCTTCAGGCTTGGCGGATCCGGCGGACCTGAAGGTCGGCCCTACGCAGGCAAGATTCGGTTTTAGTCCCGCCGAATCGCTCCCAGTAGCACCTCACCGAGATCCTCGACCTTCCTCGCACCGACGCCGTAGACGTGTCGCAATGCCTCGAGCGAAGTGGGCTTGAGCCGCGCGAGTTCACGCAGCGTGGTGTCGTGGAAAATGACGTACGGCGGCACGCGCCGATCTCGCGAGATCGCCAGCCGTAGCGCGCGCAGCCGGGCGAACAACTCTCGATCGACCCCTTCCCACGACTCCGTCTCGCGGCGTGTACGCGTGGGCATGGCGTCCTTCGCCGGCCGGCGTTGGCGCGCCAGGGCCAGGTCCGGCATCACCAACGGATCCTTGAGTAGCGCCAGCCCGCCTCTCGTCAGTTGCAAGACCGGGAAGGCGTCGTCGGTCTGGCGCAGGAGTTCGGCGCCAACGAGCTGGTCGAGGTAGCCTCGCACTTCGTCGACCGATGCATCCCGCAGCAGACCAAACACGCTCAATTCGTGATGCCCGCGGCTCGAAACGAGTTCGGTGGCGCTGCCGCGCAGAACGTTGGCCACGTGCGCGGCACCGAACCGTTGCCCGACGCGGGCCACCGCCGAGAGAATCTTGCGTGCGAGCGTGACCGCATCGCCAATTGGCTCGAGCTCTCCGAGGCAGTAGTCGCACGAACCACAGTCGCGACGCTCGTACGACTCGCCAAAGTAGGCAACCAGCCGCTTGTGCCGGCAGCTCACGCTTGCCGCATAGCGCTCCATGTCCCGCAGCAGCGATCGGCGTGCGTCCGACATCTCGCCGTTCTGTTCGAGCATCACGCGCCACTTGGCAAAATCGCCGCCCGAGTAGATGAGGGCGCACTCGGCCTCGAGACCATCACGCCCCGCGCGGCCGGCCTCCTGCTGATAATGCTCGAGCGACTGCGGCGCACCCGCGTGTATGACAAATCGCACGTCCGACCTGTCGATCCCCATGCCGAATGCCACGGTGGCCACCACGACATCGGCCTCTTCGTTGAGGAACGCATCTTGATGACGATGCCGGTCCTCGTCTGCGAGGCCGGCATGGTACGGCACAGCCCGCACGCCGGTCTCAACCAGCCATTCGGCGAGCCGCTCGACTTGCTTGCGCGATTGGCAGTAGATGATGCCGGCCTGGCCTTGATGACGGGCCAGTACGTCGGCTATCTGGCGTTTCAGTGTCGCTCGTGCGAGCACCCGATAGAGCAGATTGGGGCGGTCGAACGAGCCGACCCGCACTGATGGTTCGCGGAGCCCCAGTTGCGAGACGATGTCGCGGCGGACGCGCTCGGTGGCCGTGGCAGTGAAAGCGTGCAGGCTGACAGCCGGCCATGTCTCGCGCAACGTGGCCAACTGCCGGTACTCCGGACGGAAGTCGTGGCCCCACTGGCTGATACAGTGCGCCTCATCGACTGCAACAAAACTCGGCGGCCGGCGGCCGATGAGCGCGCGAAACCCATCGCCGCCCTCGCCCACCAGCCGCTCGGGCGCGACATAGAGCAAGCGATAGCGCCCCTCGCGTATGCCGGCCGTGACCGCCGTCTTCTCGGACGGCGCAAGGGCGCTATGGACGCACGCCGCCGCGACACCGTTGCCGACGAGCGTGTCCACCTGGTCCTTCATCAAGGCGATGAGTGGCGAAACGACGACCGCAAGCCCGTCTGTCGCGAGGGCAGGCGCCTGAAAACAGAGCGACTTGCCACCTCCGGTCGGCAGCACCAGCAAGGAATCGCGGCTGGAGAGGATGTCCTCCATCGCCTCGCGCTGCAGCGGCCGGTACGAGGTGTACCCCCAGTAGCGTTCGAGGATGGGAAGCAGCGCGTCCGACACGCGATTGATCGTAGTGCAAGTGCGGACACCGACGGCACAGAATGGACGGATGCGCGGACGCACGATCGTCGCAATCGGATTGGTGCTGGTCGCTTTGCCGCCAAGAACGAGCGCCGCGCAACCGCCGCCAGCGACCCTTGCAGCCTTCGACAACTACGTGCGGCTCACTGATGGACGTGCTCGCTCTGAGGTGACCGACTCGTTACATTTTCTTTGGATCGACGGACTCTCTGACACCCGTCGCGGCCAAGTTTTGAAGAGCCTCGGCCAGGGTGACGTGGTCGTCGAACGCACCGAGACACGTGACCGGAGCCGCGAGATCGAAGTTCCTGGCGCGATGCTCCACCACTGGGTCGGCACGGTCTTCGTGCCCCATGTGGCGGTTGGACAGGCAGTGGCGCTCCTACAGGACTACGACCGGCATGGTGAAGTCTTCGCGCCGGTGATTACACAGGCGAAGCTGCTGTCACAGAACGGCAGCGACTTCACTTTCACGATGCGGTTTGTCATTCGCAAGGTCATTTCGGCCACCCTCAACACCGACGAGAAGGCTCACTTCGAGCGGCCGTCAGCGGATCGCGCGTGGAGCCGGATCGTCGCGACGCGAATTGCCGAAGTGGACGACGCCGGGACGGCTGTCGAAAAGGAGAAGCCGCCGGGCCAGGACCACGGGTATCTATGGCAGCTCATCAGCTATTGGCGGTTTCTCGAGCGTGACGGCGGCACCTATATCCAGTGCGAGAGCGTTTCGCTGTCGCGGTCCCTCCCATTTGGTGTCGGATGGCTCTTCGGGCGCGCCGCCGCAGGCGTTCCACGGGATATCACAGCGTCGAATCTGGGCGCGGCCCGGCGATACCTGCTGCGGTGAGGACAGATGGAGCTGGCGTGTGAGCTACGCTGTCGGAATGACCTCCGGCGACTTTCGTCGCATCGCCCTCAGCCTGGACGGCGCGGAAGAGGGCTCACACATGGGCGCAGTGGACTTCCGTGTCGGTCGACACATCTTTGCCACCCTCGCGTCGATTAAGCAGGGCTACGGCAACCTGATGCTCACGCCTGAACAGCAGGCGTCGTTCGTCGGCGAGATGCCCGATGTGTTTCTGCCCGTGGCTGGAGGCTGGGGGCGCATGGGCATTACCCATGTCCAGCTGGCAAAAGTGACCGAGGACGTCCTCACCGGTGCGCTGCGAACGGCCTGGAAGTTGCGGCTGGACAAGAATGCCAAGGCGCGGCCGAAGCGACACAGGTAACGGTCAATTTTGAGCCAAGGGCGATTCACAGGGAGAAGCACGAGAAGAACTTGAGGCGACAGCCTCGAGGACTTCTCATCCTGCTCCCAGTAAGTTCGCTCTTGGTCTGGTTCACGGCGGGCAACTCGGCCCCGCCGCTGAACTTCGTGGCCCCTACGCGCAACCGCTGGTCGTGCCGCAGTTGCTGCACTTGTAGCAGGCGCCTGAGCGCACCATGATCGAGCCGCAGGTCGAGCAGGGCGGCGCATCTTCCTGGTTCTGAATCGCCGCGAACTTCGACGCCTTCGCAGACGAACCTTGGGTCGCCGTCGCCACGACAGCGGCGGAGGCGGCCGGCGCGGAGGCGGCAACGTCGAGCACGAGTTGCTCTGGCGTCGTCACTTCATCCCGGTTGTTGACGCCGGCGCGGAACTGCGCTTCGGGCGAGAGAAACTTCACGGCGAGCCACCTGAAGATGTAGTCGACAATCGACTTTGCGAACCTGATGTCCTGGTTACGCGTCATGCCGGACGGCTCGAACCGGACGTGCGAGAACTTGTCCACCAGATCCTGCAACGGCACGCCGTACTGCAGCGCGTAACTGATGGCCTGCGCGAAGGCGTCCGCAAACCCGGAAATCGTCGAACCTTCCTTGGCCATCGTCAGGAACAACTCGCCCGGCTGCCCATCCTCGTAGAGGCCCACCGTGATGTAGCCCTCGTGGCCCGCGATGTCGAACTTATGCGTGATGGACTGCCGCTCGTCGGGGAGCCGATGACGCAACGGCCCGGCAGCAACGGGGGCCATCGCGTCAGCCGGTTGCTTGTCGCGCGACGTATTGAGCGGCTGCGTGCGCTTGCTGCCATCGCGGTAGATCGAGACGGCCTTGGCCCCAATCCGCCAGGCGTCGATGTAGGCCTGCTCGATCTCCTCGACCGACGCCGCCTTCGGGACGTTCACCGTCTTGCTGATCGCGCCCGAGATGAACGGCTGTACGGCGCCCATCATGCGGATATGGCCCATGTAGTGAATGGACCGCAGCCCGTTGCTCGGCTTGAACGCACAGTCGAACACGGCCAGGTCGCGATCCTTCAGATGCGGTGCGCCTTCGATGGTCTCGTGTTCGTCGATGTACCCGACGATGTCTTTGACTTGCGTCGGCGTGTAGCCGAGCTTCGCGAGCGCCATGGGCACCGTGTTGTTCACGATCTTCATGAGGCCGCCGCCGACGAGCTTCTTGTACTTGACCAGCGCGATGTCCGGCTCGACACCGGTGGTGTCGCAATCCATCATGAATCCGATGGTGCCGGTTGGCGCGAGCACGGTGGCCTGGGCGTTGCGGTAGCCGTGCTGCTCGCCAAGCTCCACGCATTCATCCCAAACGTGTTTGGCGTAGCGCAACAGATCGGTCGGCACGTTCGTACGATCGATGTCCTTGATCGCCGCGCGATGTTTGCGCATGACTCGGAGCATGGGCTCACGATTGCGGTCGTAACCGGGGAAAGGCCCGCCGTGGTCGCGGGCGACGCGCGCCGACTGCGCGTAGGCCGCGCCGTGCATGATGGCCGTTATGGCGGCCGAGTAGTCACGACCGCCGTCGCTGTCGTAGGGCACGCCACGGGACATGAGCAGCGCGCCCAGGTTCGCATAGCCAAGTCCAAGCGGGCGGTAGTCGTGGCTGTTGCGCCCGATCGCTGGAGTCGGATAACTGGCGTTGTCGACCAGAATCTCCTGCGCCGTAATGAACGTCTCACACGCCTTCGCAAACGCCTCGGGCTGGAACTCGCCCTGCTCGTCCACGAACTTCATGAGGTTGATCGACGCCAGATTGCAGGCCGAGTCATCGAGGAACATGTACTCCGAGCATGGGTTGCTCGCGTTGATGCGCGCCGTGTTCGGGCAGGTGTGCCAGTCGTTGACCGTCGTATCGAACTGCATGCCCGGATCGCCGCAGACCCAGGTCGCGTCCGCGATCTGGCGCATCAGATCGCGAGCCTTGTAGGTGTTCATCACCTCGCCGGTCGTCACCGCGTGGGTGGACCACTCCCCGTCGTCGAGCACCGCACGCATGAACTCGTCGGTCACGCGCACAGAGTTGTTGGAGTTCTGGAAGAACACCGACGCGTAGGCCGGCCCGGTGAACGATCCGTCGTAGCCTGCATCGATGAGCGCCCACGCCTTGCGCTCTTCCTCGACCTTGCAGTTGATGAACTCGACTACATCGGGGTGATCGGCATTGAGGATGACCATCTTCGCCGCGCGGCGCGTCTTGCCGCCAGACTTGATGACGCCCGCAAACGCGTCGAAACCTTTCATGAACGACACCGGACCCGAGGCCGTCCCGCCTCCGGCGA
>Ga0190274_10001532_pt1 | contig 13523 bp, 8 predicted proteins | sample Popmic531T_FD_133002 | JGI IMG/M metagenome (GOLD analysis project Ga0190274, IMG submission 133002) | Populus adjacent soil microbial communities from riparian zone of Yellowstone River, Montana, USA - 531 T | ecosystem: Environmental > Terrestrial > Soil > Riparian zone | place: USA: Montana...
TACTCTTAACCCTGTATTTTTAGCTAAGAGAACAAAAAGGAAAAGAGGATGAAAGAGGCTTGAATTTCAAAATTCCCTCTTTGTCTCCTTTCTCCTTTATACTCTTAGCCCTGTATTTTTAGCTAAGAGAACAAAAGGGAAAAGAGGATGAAAGAGGCTTGAATTTCAAAATTCCCTTTTGTCTCCTTTTCTCTTTATACTCTTAGCCCTGTATTTTTAGCTAAGAGAACAAAATGGAAAAGAGGATGAAAGAGGCTTGAATTTCAAAATTCCTTTTGTCTCCTTTTCTCTTTATACTCTTAGCCCTGTATTTCTTTCTTCCTTGATTTTATTATTTAATAAACACTGAAAACAAATGCGCAGATCAGAATTCCAATAAAATTCAAAAGAATATCCAACCAGGAGAATCCTCCGCCTTCTTCAATCAGACAAAAATTAATCTCTGTTAATAGTTAACTAGTTTCATCACCGTTTCCTCAAGACGTGCGCTTGCCATAAATGTCTTTTCCAATTCTATATTAAACGGGATAGGTGTATCCAGCGAGGCGCAACGCATTACCGGCGCATCCAACAATTCAAAACAATGTTCGCCGATCCAGGCAGCGATCTCTCCACCAATTCCGCCGGTTAATGTGTCTTCATGTAACAACAATACTTTACCACATCTTTCTACCGCTGAGCGTATAGCCGCGTAATCCAATGGTAATAATGTTCGCAAGTCGAGTATATCAATGGATATCTCGGGATGTTCATCGGCAAATGCTTCGGCCCAATGCACTGCTGCTCCATAAGTGATAATGGAGATTTCTTCTCCTTCCCGCACATGACGGGCTTTTCCGATTTCAATTTCATAATATTCCTCGGGAACCGGACCCGTTATACTTCTATACAATGCCTTATGTTCAAAATACAATACAGGGTTTGGATCATTAATAGCCGCGATCAGTAATCCTTTTGCATCCATCGGAGTAGAAGGGTACACCACTTTCAATCCAGGAGTATGAGCAAACCACGCTTCATTACTCTGGCTATGAAAAGGACCGGCTCCTACTCCACCGCCTGTTGGCATTCGTATTACCGTATCAGCATTCTGCCCCCAACGATAATGGATTTTAGCAAGATTGTTTACGATCTGGTTAAAGCCCACTGTTACAAAATCAGCGAACTGCATTTCCATCATACTCTTGTATCCTTCTAAACTTAATCCCAATGCAGCTCCAACAATTGCGCTTTCACAAAGTGGCGTATTGCGCACTCTTTCTTTCCCGAATTCATTTACGAATCCTTCTGTTATTTTAAAGGCGCCTCCATATTCGGCAATATCCTGTCCCATAAGAATGAGATTTGGATGTTGTTGCATCGATTGACGGAGGCCGTCGCTGATTGCATCGATGAGACGTTTTTCGTGAGTGCTGAGTGGTGAACCGTGAGACGTGAATCGTGAATCGTGAGTGACCTCCGAGTTATCGAGACTTCTGACTCCGAACTCCTGACTCCCGACTACTGACTCTGCGTAGACGTCATTGAATTCTTCCTCTTCATCAGCAACAACAACCGGCGTATTAAATCCAACAGCCAGTTCACTTTCAATCTTTTCCTTGAATTCTGCGCGGATATTTTCAATATCGGTATCCGATAAGAGGTTTTCGGCTTTCAGGTATTCTTCATATTTTTTTACCGGATCTTTTTGTTCCCATATCTCGAATAAATGTTTTGGAACATATTTGGTACCACTCGCTTCTTCATGTCCGCGCATGCGGAAAGTCATACATTCGATTAAATAGGGTTTTTGATTTTCGATACAATAATCACGCACCCCTTTTATAGTATCATATACAGTGAGGATATTATTTCCATCGATCTTAATTCCATCCATGCCATAGCCTCTTGCTTTTTCTACCAGGCTATCACAACGGTATTGTTCATTCACTGGTGTACTCAATCCATAGCCATTGTTCTCAATAATAAAAATAACAGGCAAATCCCAAACTGCGGCTGTATTCAGCGCTTCATGAAAATCCCCTTCACTGGTACCACCATCACCAGTAAAGGCAAGGGCTACTTTCTTTTCTTTACGAAGTTTATGTGCCAATGCCACTCCATCGGCAATAGCCAATTGTGGACCGAGGTGAGAAATCATCCCGCAGATATGATGTTCCTTATTGCCAAAATGAAAACTTCGCTCACGCCCCTTACTATAACCCTCGCGGGCACCCTGCCATTGCATAAATAGCTTACTGAGCGGCATGCCCCTTGAGGTAAATACGCCGAGGTTCCGATGAAGAGGCATGATCCATTCGTCCTGCTCTAATGCTAACGCGGCACCAACAGCTATGGCTTCCTGGCCAATGCCACTGAACCATTTACTGATCTTGCCCTGCCGTAGTAGTACGAGCATCTTCTCTTCAATCATCCGTGGCCAGAGCAGGTTCCTGTAAAAATCGATAAGCTGAGCGTCGGGCAGTTCTTTACGATAGAATTTCATAAATGAAATAATAAATCAGTCGTGAAGTTAACTCAAAACTGGTCACACGGTTGCAACCTGTGTTTAATTAGGTATTACGATTTTCTTTGGCCGGTTCTTCTTTATATAATACAGCGGTAACAATGGAGAGCAGCAGACTGAAGAGCAGTGCCCACCAGAAGCCATCAACAGTAAATCCATCGATGAACTTATCGGCCAATAGAATAATGGCGGCATTGATGACAAAGAGGAAAAGGCCAAGCGTAATTATAGTGATAGGGAGAGTAAGTATGATAAGAATAGGTTTTAGAAGCGCATTCAATACCGCTAGCACAACGGCGAGGATGATGGCTGTCCAGAAAGAATCGATCTTAATCCCTCTTAATATATAAGAAAGCCCGAAAGCTATGACTGAGGTTACGATGATGCGCATGATGAATTTCATGGTCTCTTGTTTATCGTTTATGCCCGCCCGGATGACCGGTCGGACGGGGTTTATCGTTTCCTAGATCGGTCACCCTAATAAATTGCACAGATGCTTTACTTTGAAATGAATTTTTATAAATGATGTATAGTGCAATTAATTTTAAAGTTACACCTGAAGAACTATAAACTATAAACCCCGTCCTACCGGTCATCCGGGCGGGCATAAACTAAAAACTCTTCAAACTACCACCAACTCATAAAACTCCTCCGGCTGCAAATATTTATTCGCTAATTGTTGCAATTCCTCAGCGGTAATGGTCTTCGCGATTTCAATTCCTTTATAAAAATACGTTTCATCCAATCCATTCAGGAGCAAATTTTTCCATCTGCCAATTACCTGGAAGGGACCATCCATATCTCCCAGCACTGTTCCAATCATATAATTCCGTATCATTTGTAATTCTTCCTCATCGACTGGCTCTTCACGCAATAACTGCATTTCTTTATATACTTCAGTAATGGTGGCTTCGCTTACATCTCTCCCCGCTTCCGTGCTGATCATCCATCCGCTTTCCTTTACCTGGTTCATTATATAACTATAGATTCCATAAGTATATCCTTTGTCTTCCCGGATATTGTTTGAAAGTCTCGAACCAAAAAATCCACCGAATACATTATTTAATACAAGCACTTTCTGAAAATCCGGATGCAGCCGGTTCGGAAAGGGACGAACAATACGGATGGCAGCTTGTACGCCATTGGGATCATTCGTTATCACATATTTTTTCTGCGCTGCAGGTTGTAAGGGATGAATAATTTCATTTCCGGCAGCGCGGTGGGAGTGAATAGGGAGTTTCCCAAAATGATTTTCCAGTTGCTGTTCCAGGTCGCCTGGAATTTTTCCGGCGGCGAAAATGATACAGCGACCATTTTTATAATACTGGTTGTAGAAAGAAACCAGTTCTTCCCTGCGCAAAGCAGCATAATCTTCCAGGTTATTATAGGTGCCGTAGGGATGTTTTTCTCCGAATAAATACGAATCGATAAGACGACCCGCGACAAAATCATTTTTCTGCAGTCCTACTTTTAAGCGTTGTTGCGAATTCTGACTATAAATTGCTAATTCTTCTTCAGGATAAACCGCATCGGTAATCATCTCCGCCACTACAGGCAATACTTCATTTAAATGTTTGTTGAGACAATGAAGTGTTATCTCCCCGGTTTCACTGTGGCAGCTACGACTTAGATAAGACCCGTAATATTCAAAATGTTCATTTAACTGGAAAGCGGTTTTTTGTGAAGTACCATTTTTCATTAGGTAGTTAGTAGCCGAAGCCACTGCCTTTTTTTCTTCGAACCAGTTACCGGCACTAAACACCCAATTCACCATCAGGAGATCTTCTTCTCCCAAATTCACATAATAAACCTCCACTCCATTGGATAACGTAAATTTTTCACAGGGAGGTAACTGTATATCAAAATCAACCGGTTCTTTTATTACCGGAGGTATGGCTCTGTTGATTCTGCCAGCTTCACTGATCTTAGTTTTCACCATAATAATAAAGCGTATTGGAATTGTTATTATCAAAAATCGTACGACTGTATTGGAGGATATCGTCCGCAGTTATTGCAAAATATTTGTCGCGGTCCGAATGAAATAGCGCCGCGTCACCCAGCAATTCATAAAAGGCGATACTATTTGCCCTTGCCATTACACTCATATCTTCAAAAGCGAGCGCGGACTCTGTTTTATTTTTGATCTTGGTAAGCTCTTTATCAGTTATACCCGTCTGTTTTAATTTCTCCAGTTCTTCTTCTACTGCCCTGTCCGCATCTTCCATTTTGACGCCCTTTACCAGTTTACCTTCAATGGCCAGCAAACCCGCATCCACTGTACCATACTGATAACATTCTATATTGCTAAACAATTTTTTTTCTTTCACCAACGACTGAAACAAGCGACTCGATCCACCACCACCTAATACTTCTGTAATAAGATCGGCCGCATAGTATCCTTTACTCATCCGGTCTTCCATATGCCAGCATTTGTACAATGCATCGAGTGGTACTGTTGATTTTATTTCTTTTTTACGGGGAGCCGTCTGTTTAGGTTCAGGTAAAATATTCCGAACATATTTTTCACCCGCCGGAATATCGCCAAACCATTTTTCTGCCATCGTCTTGATTGCTTCTGTCTTAACATGACCCGCAACTACTAATATGGCGTTCTGCGGCCGGTAATGTTTAAAGAAAAAATTCTTTACGTCCTTTAATGAAGCGTTTTCGATATGAGAAATTTCCTTTCCAATCGTCATCCACTGATAGGGATGTTGCGTATAAGCCATCTGCCGAAGATGAAACCATACATCGCCATAAGGCTTATTGATATAATGTTCTTTAAATTCCTCTACCACTACTTTGCGTTGCACATCGAGACTTTTTTCACTGAAAGCCAGTGAAAGCATTCTATCACTCTCGAGCCAAAAAGCTGTTTCAACGTTTTCGGCGGGAAGTTGAATATAATAATTGGTAAGATCGTTGCTGGTGTATGCGTTATTCTCTCCGCCCGCCATTTGCAGGGGTGTTTCGAAATCTGGAATATTTACCGATCCGCCAAACATGAGATGTTCAAACAAGTGCGCGAAGCCGGTCTTACCCGGATCTTCATCTTTTGAACCCGCATCATAAAGCACGTTCACAATTGCCATAGGAGTAGAATGATCCTCATGCACTACCACCCTAAGTCCGTTACTGAGAGAAAACTTTTCTAAATGTATCATTGAAAAAAATTCAGAATAGCAAAAATAAGAGAAGTTTGGGGGTTTTGGTTTGTAGTTTATGGTTTGTGGTTTATCGTTCTTTGAGTGCGGCATTCCTGAGTAGAATTATCGCCATTCCTGTTTTAAGAATGACTGGTAGTACCTAAAGAACCACAAACGAAAAATGATAAACTCTAATTATAAGATACTTTTAACTTTCAAGGTCAACAACAACGGCCCGTCTTCGCGCAGTACCAATATTTTCAATTTACCTCCCGGCGTTTGGAGTAAAGTTTTATACGCCTGAATATTATTGGTGAAGTTATTTTCGATTGCCATTACAATATCACCCGGTTTGAACCCCGCTGTTTCAGCTGGTGAGCCAGGCATTACATCAATCACTCTTATTTCGCCATCGATCACGTACATACCCAACCCGGTATAAGAATAATCGAAAGGTTCGCGAAGATGCGAATTTGGCATCAGGTAAAGATCGCGACGGTCATAATTAATGATAATATTGAAACGGCGGAGCAGGTCATTTCCTATCAGGCCACCCAGGTAAGGATATGATGTGACATTAAAATCATCTTCAAAAATATAGGTGGGTACATTGCGGAATTTATAGGGACCCAATTTCATCATCTTTAATACACCCTGCTTCATGGGAGCCTTTCCTCCCAGGCCCTCTGCCTGTGTTGCGTACCATTTTCGCCGTGGACTTACGAAATTACTGTCTTCAACAAAATCCTTTGATAACAAAAGGCACATGCCAGCGCCCGTATCAAAATAGTAACGGTTCGATACTTCACGATCATCTTTTATAGTTGTACCAAACACCGGTATATTAATAAGTAAAGGTCGGATCAGGAAACCACCCCGTGGATATTTCATCGTTCCCTTGGTATAAACGAATATCCGTAAGCTATCGTAATCAATTTTAACGATATAACGCGACAAGAACGAATAACCTATTATGCCATCGATCTTTTCTCCATATGAACTGGTCAATACATCGTAGTCATTGATGTGAAAGTTAAGACTGTCAACCGTAAGTTTTGGCAAGTGCAATTTCATGTTGTACGAAAATCTTACCTGTCTGATGCCAGCAATTCCACGGATAGTACGATCACTCATTTCTGATTTGATCTGGAGTCGTTCGGCTGTCATTGAGTCGAGTGAAATTCCCCCGCTACCGGTATCAAGAATGAAGTTGAGAGTATCCTTATAATCCCCCACCTGAGCTTTCAGAGTTACGATGCCCCCGGTAAGAATCTTGAAACGAAAGCTGGTAATTAATTTTGCGGGAGGAGGTATAAATTCTTCCTGTGCATGTAACAGGTTACAAAACAGCAAGGCGATAACGAGAATCCTTGAGAACTTTGACATGGCAAGCAATTGAATCAACTGTTTCAGAGACAATAACTTTATTTGTTTTGCTGCTCTTTGCAGTACGGTAAATTACTTTATTTATTGTAAATAGCCTTAACCGCTGGTAGAATTATAAACAAACTATGCTGTCAATTTTTCCTTTAGTATTTTTGCGCTTCAATAGTTATTATGGACCTGCAGCAGTTATTTCATCGCGCTTTAAGATTCGAATTTCTTTCCGTTGAAGAGGGGATGTTTCTTTTTCAGCAGGCTCCGCTGGCTGAATTAATGTTTGTTGCGGACGAACAGCGCAAAAAGCAGGTTCCGCATGGTAAAGTAACCTGGCAGATTGACCGCAATGTGAACACTACGAATGTCTGTATTGCTAATTGTAAGTTTTGTAATTTCTACCGCATCCCTGGTCATGCGGAAGCATATATAACAGACATTGCCACTTATAAAAAAAAGATTGAAGAAACCATCCGCTGGGGTGGCGACCAGTTATTGCTACAGGGCGGCCATCACCCAGAATTGGGCCTGAGCTTTTACACGAGTCTGTTCCGGCAGTTGAAGGAATTATATCCTACGATTAAGCTTCATACCCTCGGGCCTCCTGAAGTGGCGCATATAACAAAGCTTGAAAAATCGACCCATCGTGAAGTATTAACCGAACTGAAAAAAGCCGGAATGGATAGTTTGCCAGGAGCAGGCGCCGAAATACTCATCGATCGTGTTCGCAGACTTATTTCTAAGGGGAAATGCGGGGCGCAGGAATGGCTGGATATAATGCATGAAGCACACAAATTAAATATCACTACTTCGGCTACCATGATGTTCGGTCATGTGGAAACCATACAAGAACGCTTTGAACATTTGGTGAAACTTCGTGAAGTGCAAAGCCGCAAACCAGAGAATGCTAAAGGATTTCTGGCGTTCATACCGTGGACCTTCCAGGATGCGGATACTTTACTCGCCCGTATCCGAGGCGTGCACAATCTTACTACCCCCGAAGAATATATCCGCATGATCGCTATCAGTCGTATTATGCTTCCTAATGTAAAGAACATTCAAGCTTCGTGGTTAACAGTGGGTAAACAAACCGCTCAGATCTGTTTGAATGGCGGCGCTAATGATTTTGGAAGTATTATGCTGGAAGAAAATGTAGTGAGTGCTGCCGGGGCACCTCATCGATTTACTTATAAATCCATACAACAGGCCATCCGTGATGCAGGATTCGAACCTCAGCTGCGCAACCAGCAATATGAATGGAGGGAATTACCGGAAGTGATCGAAGAGCAGGTGATTGATTATTGAAGAAAAGCTTCGAGCCGCGAGCTATGAGCTGCGAGCGGCTTCTGAAATATATTTTCGACATTATAATTTTTAACCGGGCGCAGCTAGTAGCTCACAGCTAGCAGCTCACAGCTTCTTCAAATGACTAAGCTCTCCTTACTGCGCAAAGCAGGCATTGCCGAGGGAATATCTTTTCTTGTATTGCTTCTTATTGCCATGCCGTTGAAATATTTATTTCAGCAACCTATGGCTGTAAAAATTGTTGGGTGGATACATGGCTTGCTATTCGTACTATTTATCGGAATAGCTTGGGCCTATAAAGATGAACGCAATAAATCATTTAAATGGTTTGTGCTTGCAGGTATTGCGGCACTGGTACCGTTGGGAACGTTTTGGTTTGATAAGTATTTGCGAAAAGAACATAAAGTATAAAAGAACCAAGAACCAAGATGCCAAGAACCAAAGAAAGAATACAAAAGAAAAACAAGAGCCAAAAAAAGAATACAAAAGAATACAAATGGGTCTCAGCTAATACGGAGTCTCTTTTGTATTTTTCTTTTTTTGTATTCCTTCTTTGATTGTTGGCTCTTTGATTTTTTTATTTGGTTCTTGGCATCTTGGTTCTTGGTTCTTTTAATTATTCCGCGGCTACAGAAGGAACACTGATGCTTCCCCCATAAAACAATGCGTTCAGAAAAAGTTTATTCGTTCCATACCAGGTTCCGCGAAAATTTGGATTATCAGTAAATAAAATTACCCGCCCGCCACCTTCGTTTCCCACTAGTATAGAAGCTGAATTGCGTACGCGTTTCAAGGTGGTTGGGTGAATATAACCACCAATCAATGGGTCGCTGGTATATTGTGCAATCGTACTATATGGATTGATACTGGGCTGTAAAAAGGTTAACCCATTGCGATACACAGAAACTTTTCGATCAGTGAATCCAAAACCAAGCGGATGGGTAGTATCTAAATCAACGCGAAACAATGAACCACCCATTCCTTTTGCTCCTTCAATATGAACCGCCATATCATAGTCTTTGCGCGATGGAACAGACTTGCTACTGTCGACCGGCAATAATTTTTCCCTGGTGAATCCATTTCGTATGGCCCATTCAGTTCCGGATTTAATTGTAATCAAGGTATTCCCATTCTGCACCCAGGCTTTTATTTTATCAGAATTGTTTTTATCTATCAACGAATAATTTCCCGAAACCATGATAATCGTATTGTATCGACTGAGATCGGCCCGATTTAAATTCAACAAGTCCAATTTAGTTATTGGCATTTGTAAGCGTTCATCTAACAAATGCCAAATCTCCCCTGCTTCCGGAGCCGATACGCCGGTACCGACAATTAGTGCTACTTCAGGTTTTTTCAATGTGCGAACATAAGCACTACCCATATCGATACCTCCCGAACTGAAACCAGAACTCAAGGAATAAATACTAAGTCCTGTGATTTTATTTACTTCACTCACTAAGCGAAAAAGTGAATCGGATGAAATGCGTTGAAGATTTACAGGTAACACAACAGAACCATATCCAAAATTCTTTAGGGCTCCTTTGATCGTTGTTGAAAAGGGACGAAAAGCAGATTGTACAATAGCACCACCTTCCTGCAAATGATGAATGGCCTTGTGAATATTGTAATCTGTTGCCTCCATTACATATGCGTAATTGCTTTTTTCAACAGGCATTATCATTCGTGCCGGTAATACAGTCAACCGTTTGCCTTTCCCCATTGCTGTTTTTAATTCTGCATGAGGAAGGTTGTACGCGTGGACAAGACTCCATGCTGATGCGTCATAAAATGAACTATCCTGGTAGGTAATTTGTTTTTCAAATACAGAACGAACCATAATATAATTGTCCTGATCGCAGGGAACATAGTAGGTTTTCTTCGAATCGAATTTTTTCCCGTCAACCGTTACCGTATTTTCATTTTCATATACTTCTATTTCGTGCAATAAAAGCATATCTAAAAATGCCCTTGTTCTCGTTTCATCATTTACGTCGCCAAAAACATATCCTTTGACCGGCGATTTAGAAGCTTGCTCTTTAGATGCGCGATAAAATTCTTTGCGCAATTTCAATAGGTTATCTTTTTCCACGAGCGACGCTCTCAATGTAGTTAGTGATGCGATGAATTGATTACGTATGGTAAAGGCAAAGCTTATGGGAATGGTTGTCGTTTCCTGCAAATGCCCTCTTGAACTGGCTTGCTCGAATAAAAAACCCGCACCTCCATAAAAGTTGATATAACTACTTCCATAACCCGGGTATAATTTATCGTAAGCTTCCTTGGTAAAATACATCGAACCAATCTTATCTGCAGCAGCTGCAAAATATTTTGCATAGGTTGGATAAATTGTCTTGTATAAATAATCAGGCACAATGGGATTATTGCTTGCGTCTTCTCCCGGATCAAAATAAAAACTAGCATTGCTTCCCATTTCATGATGATCCGTTTGCACATAAGGTCGCCATTGATGAAAGAACTTTATTCGATTTCTTGTCTCTGGAAAAGTTCCCAGAAACCAATCCCTGTTTAAATCGAACCAATAATGATTGAATCGACCACCGGGCCATATTTCGGTATGTTCGCGATCGATGGGGTCAGCTACTACGGGTGAGGCTTTATGCATGTTTGCCCAATGCGTATGTCTATCTCTTCCGTCGGGATTAATAACCGGATCCATCAATACCACCATTTCATTCAGCCATTTTTTAGATTCGTCACTTTCTGATGCGGTGAGATAATAAGCGGTGAGCATGGCAGCTTCACTGCTGGAGGGTTCATTGCCGTGAACATTATAACCCATATGAATGACCAGAGGTATTGATTGAGTTGAACCGTTTACCTGCCCGGTAAGATGTGCTTTACGAATCTCTTCTAACTTTGAATGATTCCCTGCAGAAGTGAAAATAGCCGCAACCTGTTGCCGGTGTTCATAAGTTTCGCCGATGATTTTTACTGAAACGCGATCCGACAATCGATCCAATTCTTTAAAATACTCTACCAGTTTATCATGACGTGTATGATGCGTCCCAATCTCATATCCTAAAAAAGCAGCGGGGGTAGGGATGGCGTGGTTCATATTGCCCCCATCTGGATAAAAATAAGCGGGTTGAGCATTGGTGATGACGCCAAAAAAAATAGCCAGTAAAGCAAGAAAAATTCTTTGCAGCATAGTGTTGGTTTTAATTCGGTTCTCCGCTAAAACTAACAAAAAATAAAATCTAGGGTTGAGCTTTTTTCAAGGGGTTTTAGGGGCCAATTTTCCTCATAATTCCTGTTCAAATTGATTATTGTCAACTATCGCGACTGCGACCACCATGTAAACCCTTACAAAAACAAAAAAACTTACCCCCATATTCAATAGAACCCCCTGTTTTGCAGTTATTTAAAATGTACGATATCCTTTGTTGGAAAAATCATGAGCACACCTTTCAGAAAAATACTGCGGATAGCGATTCTTGTAGTGGCGGGAGCCTTACTTTTTAATTTTTTCGGTTATTACCTGGTTAATCGCAAATCCCATGAAAACGAAAAACTGGTTCGTTTTTCCGACATCGTCGCTAAGCAACGAATGTTGAGCCAGGTGATGACAAAGGACGCATTGATTCTGATTGGTGCAAGATTACCTGAGACAGTTGACACTACATTAAGGAATGCGCTTAGAAACGATATCAAGTCTTTTATCAGCAATAACGAACTATTGCAAAAAGAAATAAGCTTGCCCAATATACCGGTAAGTCAGAACACACTTGAGATTAAACGCCTGTTCAACAATTCACAAACACATTATAAAAGTATTGTAGCCGTTGCCACAGAAGTTGTGCAGGCCGACAGCCAGCTAATTGAGTTGAATTCTACACTCTATAAAAGAGAGTTGTTCCAAAGCGAAAATAAATTCAGCCCTTTAATGGGTGAAATAATTGAACGTTACTTAAAAGCGATCGAAGGAAAGAACGAAGACGCTGCCGCGATCAATACCAGTAAATTTATTTCGTTGGTGATCGCGTTACTCTGCCTGGTACTTCTTGTAATTGAGCCTCTCTTCCGTAGCGGAAGAAGAAATTATGAAGCCTTACTCAATAACGAATTAAAATTCCGCCTTCTGGCAGAACACTCCGAAGATATTATTACGGTAAACAGTATCGACGGAACATTACAATATGTTTCACCTTCTGTACAAAGAGTTTTAGGATATAGCCAAGACGAAGTGGAGGGAAAGAATATCTATGACTACGTTCATATCGAGGACCTCTATAAGTTTTCTCCAACCGGAGAAAGTCAAACACTGGATGAAATAGTAAATCTTACAATCCGCTATCGGATGCGTTGCAAGAACGAGGACTATATCTGGTTAGAGACCATTATCAAACCTGTGAAAGAAGAAAACGTGGTGGTAAAACTCATCTGCACCAGTAGAAATATCACCGAACGGAGGAACGCGGAAAGCGAACGGGAACAATTGCTTGCTGAAGCAAAGCAGTCGGAAGAATTATTACGAAGCGTTATCAACTCTACGCCCGATTGGATATTTATCAAAGACCTGAGTCATCGATATCTTCTGGTTAACCAGTCTTTTGCTGATTCCATGCATCAGTCTCCTACCTATTTTGTTGGCAAAAACGATATTGAAGCAGGCTTTCCTATAGAGTTAGTAAAAGGAAATTCTGAAAAAGGGATTCGTGGATTTTGGGATGATGATTTGGATGTAGTGAAAACAGGCAAGTCGAGATTTGCGGAAGAAGAAGCGAATATAATAGATGGGAAAACCCAATACTTCAGCACAGTAAAAGTGCCTTTGCGTGATAGCGATGGTTATATCTGGGGCGTGTTGGGCTTCGCGCATAACATTACGGACCGAAAGATGGTGGAAGAACACCTGCAACGAAAAGATTTATTACTACAGGCAGTAACGGAAGCTACGCATCGATTAATCAGTAACAATAGTCTTGAAGACGCGATGGGTGAGGCCATCCAGTTACTGGGGATTAAAATGCAGGTTGATATCGTAAACATCTATAAAAATGAAAAAACAACCGATGGCGCTTCGGTAACCAATGAATTACTTCGCTGGGAAAATGGGAAGGATGAGTTGATTCACAAAAACCACGCGAGACAAGGTCTTGTGATGAATTTGCAGAGTTCATTATTCCGGACATTACAGAATGAGGATACTTATTTCAACCTGGTAA
>Ga0190274_10001533_pt1 | contig 13522 bp, 12 predicted proteins | sample Popmic531T_FD_133002 | JGI IMG/M metagenome (GOLD analysis project Ga0190274, IMG submission 133002) | Populus adjacent soil microbial communities from riparian zone of Yellowstone River, Montana, USA - 531 T | ecosystem: Environmental > Terrestrial > Soil > Riparian zone | place: USA: Montana...
CCGGGGCGCGCGGGCCCTCGGCGTGAGAGCCCTGCGCCTCCCGGCGCTCCACTTGGCATCCGATATGAGGGATGCCGGCCCCGCTCCGTCATCCAGCATCGCGATCGACGACGCCCTCGATTGAACGGGACGCGATCAATATGAGGCCGGATTCAAGGGCGGGGATAAGTTTATTTTTTTGCATGTTGCGCACTTATCCCCGCGGGGATAGCACGCCACTTGCTTCTATCCCCGGTCACGCAAACCTAACCGATGTCGTCCCCGCGAAAGCGGGGACCCAGACTCCCGGTGGTGGTTATGGGTCCCCGCCTTCGCGGGGACGACAACTGAGCGCGCGGCGGACGCTTTCTCTCATCGCACTGACCCGCTAAAACACCGCCGTGCGCGCTCTCGCTTTCACCGTTCACATCTTCACCGCGCTCGGCGCCGCGCTCGGGCTGCTCGCGCTGTTCGCCGCCGTACGTGACGAATGGGCGATGATGTTCCTCTGGCTCGGCCTGGCGCTGCTGGTCGATGGCATCGACGGCACGTTTGCGCGCGCGCTGCACGTGGCCGAGCGGCTGCCGCGCTGGTCCGGCGACGCGCTCGATCTGGTTATCGATTTCGTCACCTATGTATTCGTGCCGGCCTACGCGATCGTGGCCAGCGGTATCATGCCGCTGGCGCTCGGCATGCCGGCCGGGTTCGCGATCGTGATGACCGGGGCGCTGTATTTCGCTGACGGCAGCATGAAGACAGCCGACAATCACTTCCGCGGCTTTCCCGCGGTGTGGAACCTGATCGCATTCTACCTGCTGCTGCTCAAGCCGCCGGCGTTCGTCGCGGCCGCTGCGATCGCCATTCTGGCGGTGCTGACATTCGTGCCGGTTAAATTCGTGCACCCGTTCCGTGTCAGCAGATTGCGGCATCTCACGATCGCGATGCTCACGTTATGGGCCGTTCTCGGCCTGGTGGCCGTTTTGAACGATCTCGCGCCCGGACCCTGGATCACCGGAGGCCTGTGTGCCGTCGCACTTTATTTTCTCGTCATCGGCCTGTTGCCCGAACGCCGTTCACAATAGATACGCATATGCTCGAACTGCTTTTCGATCCTCACGCCTGGGCCGCTCTCGTCACCTTGACGGTGCTCGAGATCGTGCTCGGCATCGACAATATCGTCTTCATCTCCATCCTGGTGTCGCGCTGCGATCCGAAGCAGGCGAAGCGCGCGCGCCAGATCGGACTCGGCCTGGCGCTGATCTTCCGCGTCATCATGTTGTTCGGCCTGACGTTCCTGATGAAGCTGACTGCGCCGCTGTTCTCGATATTCGGCATGGGGATTTCCTGGCGCGACATCATCCTGATCGGCGGCGGACTGTTCCTGATCGCCAAGGCGACGCACGAGATCCACAATGAAGTCGAAGCTCGCGATGGACACGGGGGACCGGGCGCGGTCTCGCAATCGTTCTTTATCGTGGTGCTTCAGTTGATCGCGGTCGATCTGATTTTTTCGCTCGATTCAATCATTACCGCGATCGGCATGGTGGACCGCATCGAGATCATGATCGCAGCTGTGATCATCGCGGTCGGCGTGATGTACGCGGCGTCCGGGCCGGTATCCGCATTCATCGCCGAGCACCCGACTACCAAGATGCTGGCGCTGGCCTTCCTGGTGCTGATCGGCGTGGCGCTGGTCGCCGACGGGTTCGAGGTGCACATTCCGCGCGGTTACATCTACTTCGCCATGGCGTTTGCTGCTGCGGTCGAAGCATTCAACGTCATTGCCGGTCGCAACCGCGGGCGCGCCCGGCGCAAACCGAGGGTGTGATGCCAGTTCTTCTGATTACGGGTGCTGGTCGCGGCATCGGCGCCGCGACCGCGAAGCTCGCCGCGACGCGCGGCTTCGATGTCGGCGTGAATTATAAGTCCGACGCTGGGTCGGCCACGGCCGTGGTAGATGCGGTCAAGGCGCAGGGCCGCAAAGCCGTCGCGATTCCGGGCGACATGGCGTCGGAAACCGACGTCGAGCGCATGTTCAAGACGGTGGACGACAAGCTCGGGCCGCTCACGCACTTTGTTTACAACACCGGCATTCCCGGTACCGCCAGCCGGCTCGATGTGGCGAGCCCGGCGATGATCCGCGAGGTGATGGACGTCAACGTGCTCGGCGCACTGTGGTCGCTCCAGCATGCGATCCGGCGCATGTCGAAGAAGCACGGCGGGCAGGGCGGCGCGATCGTGCTGCTGTCGTCGGTCGCGGCCGACATCGGCGGGCCCAATGAATATGTCTGGTACGCCGCCTCCAAGGGCGCGATCGAGTCGATCACCTACGGGCTGAGCAAGGAGCTCGCCGGCGAGGGCATCCGCGTCAACTGCGTGTCGCCGGGTGCCAGCGAGACGCGTGTCCACGCCGACGCCGGTACGCCTGACAAGCTCGCGCGCATCGCGCCGATGATCCCGATGGGCCGCGCCGGCAAGCCGGAGGAGCAGGCGGAGGCGGTGATGTTCCTGCTCTCGGATGCCGCGTCCTACATCAGCGGAACGGTGCTGCGAGTAGCGGGCGGGCGTTAGATTATCGTTCTGGCGTCACTTGCTTCCACGCCGCCCGCGCCTATGATCCCGGCCCGACGGATGGATTTTTCAACGGCAGTTGCGTGATTTCGCGCGTGCCAGTTCAGGGAGTAAAAACATGGTTGCAGCAGTCCGCGTCCATAAGACCGGCGGTCCCGAGGTTCTCACCTTCGAGCAGATCGACATTCCGGCGCCCGGCCAGGGCCAGATTAAGCTCAAGCAGCACGCTTGCGGCGTGAACTACATCGACACTTATTTCCGGATGGGCATGTACCCGTCGCCTGTGGGCCTGCCGTTCACCTCAGGCAACGAGGGCGCCGGCGAGGTCATCGCGGTCGGACCCGGCGTCACCGACTTCAAGGTCGGCGATCGGGTCGGCTACGTGACGGCACTCGGCGGCTACGCGCAGGAGCGCGTGATGCCCGCCGACCGCGCCGTGAAGTTGCCCGACGGCATCACTTACGAGCAGGCCGCGGCGATGATGCTGAAGGGCATGACCGCGCAGTACCTGCTTCGGCGCACCTATAACGTGAAAAAGGGCGACACCATCCTGGTGCATGCCGCGGCGGGCGGCGTCGGCGTCATCCTGTGCCAATGGGGCAATGCGCTCGGCGCCACCGTGATCGGCACCGTCGGCGACGAGGAGAAGGCGAAGCTCGCCAAGGCCAACGGCGCACACCACACCATCCTTTATCGCAACGAGGATTTCGCGGCGAAGGTGAAGGAGATCACAGGCGGCAAGCTCTGCGACGTGGTCTATGACGGCATCGGCAAGACGACGTTTCCGGCCTCGCTCGATTGCATTCGGCCGCTCGGCACGTTCGCGAGCTTCGGCAGCGCGTCCGGGCCGGTCGAGGCCTTCAACATCAATATCCTGCAGACCAAGGGGTCGCTGTTTGCGACACGGCCGACGCTCAACAACTACGTCGCCAAGCGCGAGGACCTGCTGGCCACCGCCAAGGATTTGTTCGACGTGGTATCGAGTGGAAAGGTCAATATCCCGGTCAACCAGAAGTACGCCCTGAAGGATGCCGTGAAGGCGCATCAGGACCTGGAAGGCCGCAAGACCACAGGCTCGACCATCCTGATCCCGTAACGGTTGCAAAAAAATTGGGCTGTCATGGCCCGCGCAAGCGGGCGATCCAGTATTCGTGGTGCTTGAGATAAGGCCCGCTCGCTGACGGTTGCGTTTACTGGATGCCCGCTTGCGCGGGCCATGACAGCCGCGTTTAAGATGACCGCATGGGCCGCCTCACCACGCACGTACTCGACACCGCTTCCGGCAAGCCGGCGGCGGGCGTTCGCGTCGTGCTGCGCCGCGACGGCGATGCGGCGGTTGTGGCCGAAGGCGCCACCAATTCGGACGGCCGGCTGGACAAGCCGCTGCTCGAAGGCGGCGCGTTCAGCAATGGCCGCTATGAGCTGACGTTCCATGTCGGCGAGTACTTCCGCAGGTCGGGTGCAGCGCTCGCGGACCCGGCTTTCCTCGACGTGATTCCGCTGCGCTTCGCCATCGCCGAGGACGCGCACTATCACGTGCCGCTGCTGGTTTCGCCCTACGGCTATTCGACCTATCGGGGAAGCTAATGGACGTCTTCCTCGGCGAATGGCTGAACCTGATGCTGCGCTGGGCCCACATGGTGGTCGGCATCGGCTGGATCGGCACGTCGTTCTATTTCATGGCGCTCGACTACACGCTGATGAAGCGTGAGCGCATGAACCCCGGTGTGTACGGCACCGCCTGGCAGGTGCACGGCGGCGGCTTCTATCACGTCGAGAAATACACCGTTGCGCCGCCCGCTTTGCCCGACGTGCTGCACTGGTTCAAGTGGGAGGCGTATCTCACCTTCGTCACAGGCTTCGGCTTGATGATCGTGCAGTACTACGTCCACGCTGAGGCCTATCTGATCGATCCGGCGGTGATGCCGCTGACGCAATGGCAAGCCATCGCGATCTCGGTCGCATCGCTGACCGCGGGCTGGTTCATCTACGACGGGCTGTGCCGCACCAAGGTCGGCGAGCACACGGTGCTGCTGGCGCTCTCGGTGTTCGCGCTGATCCTGCTCGCGTCCGTCCTCTACACCAGAGTGTTCTCCGGACGCGGTGCGTTCATCCACGTCGGCGCGCTGGTCGGCACCATCATGGCGGCCAACGTGTTCGCTATCATCATCCCGAACCAGAAGAAGATGATCGCGCAGATGATGGCCGGGCAGACGCCCGAGGCGCGGTTCGGCCTGATCGGCAAGCAGCGCTCGATCCATAACAATTACCTGACGTTGCCGGTGCTGCTGATGATGGTGTCGCAGCACTATCCATTTCTGTTCAGCCATCCGCAGTCCTGGCTGGTGGTGGCGCTGATCCTGATCAGCGGCGGACTGGTGCGGCACATCCTCAACCGGCTCGACGCCGGCGACGGCTGGGACGGCTACGGCTGGGCGTTGCCGGCCGCGGCGATGGCGCTGCTCGCCGCGATTTACGTCACCACGCCGCAAGCGCGCACCGCCGCGGCCGGTGCCCCCGTCACCGACTCCCAGGCGCTGGCGATCACAACCAAGCACTGCAACATGTGTCACGCCAAGGCGCCGAGCCATGTCGCCTTTCGCGAGCCGCCGAAGAACGTCTCGCTCGAAACGATCGCGGAGATGCGGCGCTGGGGCAAATTGATCGTCGCGCAGACGGTTCAGAACCGCGCGATGCCGATGGGCAACCAGACCGGCATGACCGACGAAGAGCGCGAGATGCTCGGCCGCTGGGTCAGCGGCGCGAAATGAGCGCGCCCGACGCGCAAGCGCTGGGAGCGCGCGCCGAGGCGATGCTGACCGAGCTTGGCGCGATTTCGGCCGAGCCCCGCCGCCGCGTCCGGCTTTTTCTCACGCCCGAGCACCGACGCGCCGCCGATCGGGTCGCACTGTGGATGCGTGAGGCTGGTCTCGCCGTCAGCGAGGACGCGCTCGGCACGGTGAAGGGCCGCACCGGCGAGGGCAAGCGGCTGCTGATTGGCTCGCACATCGACACGGTGATCGATGCTGGCAAATATGACGGCCCTTTTGGCGTGGTTGCTGGAATCCTCGCGGCCGAGCATTTCATCAAATCCGGCCAGCGGCTGCCGTTCGGCATCGACGTTCTGGCGTTTGGCGACGAGGAGGGCTCGCGGTTTCCGTCGACGCATTCATCGGCCGCGGCATACGCCGGCGTGTTCGAGCAGGGCACGCTCGGCCTCGCGGACCAGAAGGGCATAACCTTCGCCGACGCGCTAAAGGCTTATGGCAAGGACGCGCGCCAAATATCCGCTGCCGCGTACCGCTGCGAGGACGTGGCCGGTTACGTCGAACTGCACATCGAGCAGGGGCCGGTGCTGGAGGCGAAGAACCAGCCGCTCGGGGTTGTCACCGGCATCTGCGGCCAGAGCAGATTGCGCGTTACCGTCACAGGCGAAGCCGGTCACGCCGGCACCGTGCCGATGGCGCTGCGCCACGATGCGCTGGCCGGTGCGGCAGAGATGGCGTTGGCGCTCGAAGGCATCGTCAAGCAGCATCCCGAAGACGGCATGGTCGGGACGGTTGGCCGCATCGAGGCGCTGCCCGGCGCAGTGAACATCATTCCGGGCACGGTGACGTTCACCATCGATCTGCGCTCGCTGACCGACGCGCTGCGGCTTGCGGCGCTGAAAGCATTCGAGGCCGAGGCGAAACGCATCGCCGGCAAACGCGGCCTGTTCTTTTCGATGGAGGCCTTCCACGAGATCGCGACGGCGCACTGCGCACCGGCCTTTCAGGATGGGTTTGCTGCCGCGATCACGGCACTCGGTCACACGCCCATCCGCTTGCCGTCCGGCGCCGGCCATGATGCACAGGTGATGACGCAGTTATGTCCGTCGGCGATGCTGTTCGTGCGCTGCCGTGGCGGCATCAGTCACAACCCGGCGGAATTCGCGAGCGTTGCCGACATGGGGCTCGCGGTCGCCGCTTTGATCCGATTCATCGAACGCTTCGATCCGGGAAAGATCACGTGAGCGATTTCATTGAGACGAATTTCCATCGCCAGGTCGAACTGCTCAAGGCGCTGGTGCGCGTGCCGTCCGACAATCCGCCCGGCGATTGCGCGCCGCATGCGCAGGCGGCGAAGGCGCTGCTGGAGAAGCTCGGCTTCAAGGTCGAGACGCACAAGGTGCCGGATCAGATTGCTCAAAAACACGGCATGGCTTCGGTTACCAATCTCGTCATCCGTGAACGATTTGGACCGGGGCCGGTGATCGCGCTCAACGCGCACGGCGACGTGGTGCCGCCGGGGCAGGGCTGGACCCACAATCCGTACGGCGCGGTCGAGCAGGACGGCGCGATTTACGGCCGCGGCGCGGCTGTGTCCAAGTCGGATTTCTCGACCTATGCGTTCGCCATGCTTGCGTTGAAGGACGACTCCGCGGGCCTCAACGGCACGGTCGAACTGCATCTCACCTACGACGAGGAAACCGGCGGCTTCGTCGGTCCCAAATGGCTGCTCGACGAGAAGATCACCGAGCCGGACTACGCGATCAGCGCCGGCTTTTCCTATGCGGTGGTCACCGCGCACAACGGCGTGCTGCACCTCGAAGTCACGGTGAAAGGCCGCCAGGCCCATGCCGCGATGCCCGAAAGCGGGGCCGATGCGCTGGAGGCCGCGACCGGCGTCCTCGCCGCGCTCTACAAGGAGCGCAAACGGCTGGCGAAGAAAAAGTCGAAATCACCCGGCATCGGCTCGGCCAAGCTGACGGTCGGGCAGATTTCCGGCGGGTTCGCCACCAACGTGGTGCCGGATGTGGTGACACTGCGGCTGGACCGCCGCCTGATCCCGGAAGAAAACGGCATCAAGGTCGAGAAAGACCTGATGGCGCTGATCAAGCGCGCGGCGAAGGGCACAGGCATTTCTGTCGACTGCCGCCGCATCATCCTCGCCGAGCCGCTCAGACCGGTCGCCGGAGTCGAGAATCTGATCGAGCCGATCCGCCGCCACGCCAAGCGCGAACTGAAAGTCGCCATCCCGGTGAAGGGCGTGCCGCTCTACACCGACGCGCGGCACTATTCGGCGGCCGGCATCCCGACGGTGCTTTACGGCGCCGGCCCGCGCTCCATCCTCGAGGCCAACGCCCACGCCGCCAACGAGCACGTCATACTTTCGGATCTGAAAGCCGCGACCAAGATCGTCGAAGCAACGCTCCGGGACATGTTGTCAAAGTAGGTCGGCGATCGGCTTGAATGCCGCCGGATCTGGCTTGTACTTGAGGCCGACGATCGGAATTGAAGGCGCAAAACACTTCAGTCGCGCGACAGTATCCGAGAACGGCACCGGCGAACCGGGCGTCTCGTTCACCACCAGTGCCTTGATGACAAGCTCGCGCCGCTTCAGGACGTCGAGACACGTCAACGTATGGCTCAGCGTTCCAAGGTAAGTGCCTGTCACCAGCACCAGCGGAACGTTCAGCGCCATCATCCAGTCGAGCACGGTATGACGGTCGTTCAGCGGCACCATGATGCCGCCGACGCCCTCGATCAGGAGCTTGCCGGAATGCTTTTGGATGGCGCGCTGCGAGAATGCGACAAGTTCGTCGAACGGCAGAGCGCGCCGCTCTCGGCTGCTGGCGACATCGGGCGAAAGCGGTGCGGCATATCGCCAGGGCGAGACGCGTTCGATCTCCTCAACCGTGACCGGCTTGCCGAGCGCCTTGAGCAGTATTCCCGCGTCGTTACCTTCGGCCTCCGACACATCGAAGCCTGTCGTAACCGGTTTGAGGGCTTCAACTGGCTCTCCGGCTTTCTTCCAATGGCGCAGCAGACCGGCGGAGACGAATGTCTTGCCGATGTCGGTGCCGGTCGCAGTAATAAAAAACGCGCTCATCGCCCCGGCAATATGCGCTCGCGAAACACCGCCGCAAGACGCGAAATGTCATCGCCGCTATGCAGCGCGGAGAACGTCAGCCGCAGCCGCGCCGTGCCTTCAGGGACGGTGGGCGGGCGGATCGCAACGACCAGGAAACCTTCATTCTCCAACAATCGCGACGCATCGAGTGCATCGTCCGCCTTGCCGATGACTATGGGGACAATGGCACTCTGCGCGTCAGGCAGATTGGTTGCCTGTGTGAACATCCGAGCCTTGGCGAGAGGAAGGGTTAGCAACTCTGGCTTACCTTCGATCAGGCCGAGCGCAGCAATCGCCGAGGCGAGCGTCGCGGGCGGCAGGCCGGTCGAATAGATCAAGGTGCGGGCCCGGTTGCGGATCAGCTCGATGGCCGGCTTTGAGGCCGCGACATAGCCACCATAGGCGCCGAGCGCCTTCGACAAGGTTCCGATCCGCAGCGGCACGCCGGCGCGCGCGGCGGCGCCGAAATCGAGGTCGTGCGCGTCGTCGGCGAGCAGCCAAGCTTCCCATCGCTCCGCCAGCAAGGCGAGCTCGGCGAGCGGCGCGCGGTCGCCGTCCATCGAAAACACACCCTCGGTCACGATCAAGGCGCGGCGATGCTTGGCGCGATGCTCGTTCATCAGCGCCTCGGCGTGCTTGAGATCGTTGTGCCGGAACGCATGCACGTTGGCCTGCGAGAGCCGCGCGCCGGTCCACAAGCTGGAATGCGCCAGCTCGTCGATCAGCACCAGGTCCTCGCGTCCCGCGAGGGCGGGTGTGACCCCGGCATTGACGAGGTAGCCGGAGCCGAACACGCAAGCGGCTTCCGTGCCCTTCAGCCTCGCGATTCGACCCTCGAGCTCGGCATAGAGCGGATGATTGCCGGTGACGAGCCGAGAGGCGCCGACGCCGACGCCGTGCCGCTCGATCGCCGCGATGGCCGCAGCCTTGATGGCGGGGTGCTGCGAAAGACCGAGATAGTCGTTGCACGACAACGACAGCAGCCGGCGGCCGCCGCGGACCACCCAGATGCCGTCGGTGCGCTCCGTGTCGGCGAGCGTCCGGCGAAGGTGTGCCTTCTCCAGCTCGGCGAGCTTCTCGTTCGCGAAATCATCGAGTGACGGCATGTTTGCCGTTTATAGTACGGGCCCATGGATGGGAACCACTGGTATGGGCCGGGCCTGGAGCACGTCTGGCTGCCTTACGCGCAGATGAAGACGGTGCGGCCGCCGCTGCCGGTCGCTCGCACGCACGGCTGCCGCATCGTGCTCGCGGACGGGCGCGAACTGATCGACGGCATCGCGTCCTGGTGGACGGCTTGTCACGGCTACAATCACCCGCATATTCGCGAGGCGCTCGAGCGCCAGCTCGCCACGATGCCGCACGTCATGTTCGGCGGGCTGGTGCACGAGCAGGCCCTGACGCTGGCAGGGCGGCTCGCGGCGCTGCTGCCGGGCGATCTCGACCGCGTGTTCTTCAGCGATTCAGGATCCGTTGCGGTCGAGATCGCGATGAAGATGGCGGTGCAATACTGGCGCAACCGCGGCGAGCATTCTCGCTCGAAATTCATCGCGTTTCGCGGCGGCTATCACGGCGACACCACCGGCGCGATGGCGGTGAGCGATCCGGACGCCGGGATGCACGAGGCGTTCAAGGGTCTGCTGCCGGAGCATGTCATTCTGGATTTGCCGGCAGCGAGCGACGCCGCGCTGTCGGCGTTCTTGCAGATTCACGGTGAGGAAATCGCCGGCATTATTGTGGAGCCGCTGGTGCAGGGCGCCGGCGGCATGAAGTTCCACGATGCGGTCGTGCTGCAGCGACTGCGCGCGCTGGCGGATCGTCACGGGTTGCTGTTGATCTTTGACGAGATATTCACCGGCTTCGGCCGCACCGGAAGCATGTTTGCCTGCGAAGCGGCGGGTGTTGTGCCGGACATCGTGACGTTGTCGAAGGCGTTGACCGGCGGCACGCTGCCGCTCGCCGTCACGGTGGCGCGCAAGCATGTGTTCGATGCGTTCTGGTCGGACGATCCGGCGCAAGCGCTGATGCACGGGCCGACCTATATGGCCAACGCACTTGGCTGCGCCGCTGCCAACGCCTCGCTCGATCTGTTCGAGCGCGAGCCGCGATTGGAGCAAGTGAAGGCAATCGGCGATCAGATGACGCGGGAGCTTGCGTCATGCCGCGAGATCAAGGGCGTCAAGGACGTTCGGGTGAACGGTGCGATCGGTGTCGTCGAGATGGAGCGGATCGCGGACTTGAACGCCTTGCGGGCGCGGTTCGTGGAGGAGGGCGTGTTCATCCGTCCGTTCGGCAACGTGATCTATCTGACGCCGAGCTTCACGATAGAGGCGGATGAGTTGAGCAGGCTCACGGGGGCAATTGTGAAGGCTGCGAAAGCACTATCTCCGTCATCCTGAGGTGCGAGAGCGTACGCGAGCCTCGAGGCATGAACGGCCACGTTCTTGCAACAGCCCGGCCGATCCATCCTTCGAGGGCCGCCTGCGGCGGCCACCTCAGGATGACGGAGACAGGTCAGAGCCCGACTACGGAGCCGTGCAGGTCGTATTCGTCCGACTTCTGAATCTTCACCGACACGATATCACCGACCGTCAGCGGTTGTTTGCTCTTCATATAGACCGCGCCGTCGATCTCCGGCGCGTCGCCTTGCGAACGGCCCTTGGCGATCGTCGGCCCGGCCTCGTCGATGATGACCTGCTGCTTCGAGCCGACCTTGCGCTTGAGACGCTTCGCCGAAATCGCCTGCTGGCGCGCCATGAAGCGATGCCAGCGGTCCTCGACCACGTCAGCCGGCACCGGATCTGCGAGATCGTTAGCCGGCGCGCCGCGCACCGGCTCGTACTTGAAGCAGCCGACCCGGTCGAGCGAGGCTTCGTCCAGCCACTCGAGCAGCATATCGAAATCCTGCTCGGTCTCGCCGGGGAAGCCGACGATGAAGGTGGAGCGCAACGTGAGGTCGGGGCATTGCTCGCGCCAGCGCGCGATGCGGCCGAGCGTCTTCTCCTGCGCGGCCGGACGCTTCATGCGCTTGAGAACCTCGGGGGAGGCGTGCTGGAACGGGATGTCGAGGTAGGGCAGCAGCTTTCCGTCCGCCATCAGACCGATCACTTCGTCGACGTGCGGATAGGGATAGACGTAGTGTAGCCGTACCCAGGCGCCGAGCGTGCCGAGTTCGCGCGCGAGATCGAGGAATTTGGCGCGCACCTCGCGGTCCTGCCATTTGCTCGCGGCGTATTTGATATCGACGCCATAGGCCGAGGTGTCCTGCGAGATCACCAGCAGTTCCTTGACGCCGGCCGCGACGAGCTTCTCCGCCTCGCGCAGCACGTCGCCCGCCGGACGCGACACCAGATCGCCGCGCAGCTTCGGGATGATGCAGAACGTGCAGCGGTTGTTGCAGCCCTCTGAGATTTTCAAATAGGCGTAGTGCCGTGGCGTCAGCTTGATGCCCTGCGGCGGCACCAGATCGAGGAACGGATCGTGCTTGGGAGGTGCTGCGCGATGCACGGCGTCGAGCACGCTCTCGTATTGCTGCGGGCCGGTGATCGCGAACACGTTGCGATAGCGCTCGGTGATCTTTTCCGGCTCGGCGCCCATGCAGCCGGTGACGATCACCTTGCCGTTTTCCGCCAGCGCGTCGCCGATCGCCTCGAGCGATTCCTCCTGCGCGCTGTCAAGGAACCCGCAGGTGTTGACGATCACCATGTCGGCGCCCTTGTGCTCGCGCGTCAGCGCATAGCCCTCGGCGCGCAGCCGCGTGATGATGCGCTCGCTGTCGACCAGCGCCTTGGGGCAGCCGAGCGAGACGAAGCTCACGACAGGCGCCACTTGGGACGCGGCTTTGTCGCCGGTTTGTTTCGGGTTGTCGGATCGCACGGAGAGGAGCTATAGGCGAACGCTGGCGAGATCAAGCTCCAGCAGCTATCTAAGGCCAAGTTCGAAAGTCAGGATTGCTGCCGGTCATGTCTGAGCACCAACACGCCTCCGCACCCGCCGCCGGCCGGGTGATCGATCCCGTTTGCGGCATGACGGTCGATCCGCAGGCCACGCCGCACCAGCACACGCATCACGGCAAACTGTATTTTTTCTGCTCCGGCGGCTGCCGGACCAAGTTCGCCGCCGAGCCAGAGAAATTCCTCGGCGCCAAGGCCGAGTCTCAAAGGATGCCGGAGAACACGGTCTACACCTGCCCGATGCATCCCGAGGTCCGTCAGATCGGGTCGGGGAGTTGCCCGATCTGCGGCATGGCGCTCGAGCCAGACGTGGTGACCGCCGATAGCGGCCCCAATCCGGAGCTTGCCGACATGACACGGCGGTTCTGGATCGCCCTTGCGCTTACGATCCCTGTGTTCGTGCTGGAGATGGGGCAGCACGTGTTCGGCCTGCAGCTCGTTGGCCCGCCGTGGTCGAACTGGCTGCAGTTCATCTTCGCCAGCCCGGTGGTGCTGTGGGCGGGCTGGCCCTTCATCGTGCGCGCCGACCAGTCGATCCTGACGCGCAACCTCAACATGTTCACGCTGATCGCGATGGGGACGCTGGTCGCCTGGGCGTACAGCACGTTCGCGACGATCGCGCCGCACTTCCTGCCGCACCAGTTCCACGGCCACGACGGCGCGGTCGCGGTTTATTTCGAGGCGGCAGCGGTGATCACCGTGCTGGCGCTGCTCGGCCAGGTGCTGGAACTGCACGCGCGCGAGCGCACCTCCGGCGCGATCAAGGCGCTACTTAACCTCACGCCGAAGATCGCGCACCGGATTTTACCCGGCGGCTACGAGCGCGACATGGCGGTCGATGCCGTCAACGCCGGCGATTTGCTGCGCGTCAAGCCGGGCGAGCAGATTCCGGTCGACGGCGTGCTGACCGAAGGCCGATCGGCGGTCGACGAGTCGATGCTGACCGGCGAGCCGATGCCGGTCGACAAGGCGCCGGGCGCGAAACTGGTCGCGGGCTCTCTCAATACCACGGGCAGCTTCACGATGCGCGCCGAGAAGGTCGGTCGCGACACCATGCTGGCGAAAATCGTGCAGATGGTGGCGCAGGCGCAGCGCTCGGGCGCGCCGATCCAGCGCCTGGCGGATCG
>Ga0190274_10001534_pt1 | contig 13513 bp, 19 predicted proteins | sample Popmic531T_FD_133002 | JGI IMG/M metagenome (GOLD analysis project Ga0190274, IMG submission 133002) | Populus adjacent soil microbial communities from riparian zone of Yellowstone River, Montana, USA - 531 T | ecosystem: Environmental > Terrestrial > Soil > Riparian zone | place: USA: Montana...
AAGCGAAGCTGCCCGTCATGCTCAGGGCTCCGGATCGGGATCGACCAGATCGATCTCGATATCGATGTCCAGGCCCGCCGGATCTTCCAGCGTGCCCTCGATGGTGACCCGCTCGATGAGCCCGGCATCCTCGGTGGTCGACAGAACGAACGTGCAGCAGGTGGTGAATTCCAGCGCGTGGATGCTCATCGCGTGATCGTCGGCGATGCCGCCGAGGTTGCGGGTGGTGCGTGGAAACACCGTGATGAGGATGCCGGCCGCGTCCATGGCCTCCTTCACGCTCACCTTGCGCAGCCCGAGGCGGCACTGCTCGATGAGCCAGAGCGCGTCGAGATCGCCGCTGTCGTGCGCGGACTCGGCCCGCACCTGGACGACGATGATGGCCATCGACTCGAGCCGCTGAATGCCGCCCTCATCGAGGGCAGAGTCCCGGTCGTCGAACTGCGAGCTGACCACCGAGAGCAGCAGGCGATGCTTGGCGTGCAGCCGAGGCCCGTCCTCCCAGGTCACGGCGCACTCGGCGAGCACCGCGGTAGGCTGGGCTGCCTCGATGGCCGCGACGATGGCGGCCCGGTACTGAAGCCAGGTGGTAGACGGCAGCGTCACTGCGACACCTTCAGCAGCGAGCGACCGCGCACGGCATTCCTCAATTGGCCGGTATCGATCAGAGGCTTACTCGAGCGCTTGGCCTCGATGGTCGCAGGCGCATTCGGAGGCGGGATGCCGCGCGCGATGCGTTGCTTGACGCTGCCCTCGAACGCCAGGGCAATCCTCTCACCGGCCTTCTCGGCGGTGAGCTTGCCGGCGACGACCAGCGCCATCTGCGACTGGAGCGTCTCGGCGATGAAGGCCTGCGACTCGTCGAACCAGGCCCGAATGAAGCTGCGCTGGGGGATGCCCGGGTGCACGGCGCCGCTCCGGAGCTGGAACGGCGAGACGCCGAACTCGTGGTAGGTGCCGATCTCGGCGACGGTCAGGCCCGAGGAGGACTCGACTGCGCCGTCGCTCGCGAAGGAGCCGCCTCCCAGATGGTCGTCTGCGCCATCATCCCCGTGCACGCCGACGGTGATGACGAGCTCGCCCTGCGGAAGCGCGACAGGCGCGCGGCCCTTGCGCTCCGGGATGGTCGGCATCAGCAGACCTCGGGCGAACCGAGCCGGCTGGCGCTGACCGCGTTGGCCTCCTGCAAGCGGAGAAGCCGGAGCCCGTAGGTGGAGCTGAACTGGTGATCGACGCCCTTGGGAGCGAGGCGCGCGTCCCTGCCCGCCGGGTCGAGCGACAGCTCGTGAGCCAGGCGCAGCATGACGGCCAGGTCCCGCGACTCGCCGAAGCTGTCGGAGGTTTCTAGCTCGGCCATCGCCAGCTGAGCCTCGATCTGAGCCGTGTTCGTTTTGACGAACGAAGGGAACGCGACGAGGAAGCTGGCGACTGAGACCGTCATGAGACCGCCTAGGCGGCCCCGTTAGGCCGCGATGTCCAGGTAGGCGATGCCGGACGAGTCGAGGATGCGGCAGCCGCCCGTCACGAGAGAGGCATTCGCCTCGAAACCGCGGGTGACTTCCCGCACCTGGTCGACGCCGTAGGGCTTGCCGGTGATGTAGGCCGCGACGTTCTTGTCCGACGCATTGAGCGCCGCGATGCGCGGCCCCGTGCTGATGGTGCCCAAGGCCGCGAAGCGGTCCCAGACGATGATGCGACCGGGCTTGCCGAGCCGCGCCGCCCACTCTTGCTGGAAGGTGGACAGAACGTTGGCAGCGTAGCCCGCCGGACGGATGCGCACGAGCGCGTTGTACTCGTCCTGGGGCATGATGATGGTGTCCGCCTGGTGCTTCTCTTTGCTGCGCGTGTAGACGGCAGAGACCACGTTGTGGAGATCATCGAGCACGAGGGCGAAGTCTGCCGCGACCGCCGACGTCCAGGCGCCCGTTGCGCCCGAGGCCTTGGTCGTGGCGGTCACGATGCCATCGGCGACCACGTTGGCGTCGTTGCCGAGGCCCGTGAGGCCGAGGCCCATGTCCCGAGCACCAGAGGCGCCGTACTGGGTACCGACCAGGCCCGTCGCGATGAGGCCATCGAGGAACTCCTCGGCGGCCTGCGCCTGAATCATGGCGCGCTCGGTCTGCGGGTTGATGCCCGTGATCGCAGCCCGGATGAGCTCCCGATTCCAGTACTTGTACCCGTTGACGATCTCGAACACGCGCCCGGTGGCGGTGTCGCGCGAGATGTCCGCGGTGACGATGTCCTGGCGGCCCACCTGGCTGGAGAGCTGCACCGAGCCGTTGCCGGTGATCTTACTGATCTCCCAGCGCTCGGCCCAGTCCGGGATGGGCTCGCTCTGCAGCACGGTCGCGTACTTGAGCGGCCGGTAGTGATCGCGCACGTACTCGAGGACGTAGTTCAGATCGCGAGCCAGAGGCACCGCGCTGTCCGAGCGGAAGCCCGCGGGCAGGCCTCGGCAGAAGTCCATGGCGCCGCGGGACTGCGCTCCGCGCGCCCAGTCCATGTCGATGCAGCCGTCTGCATCCAGGCGCAGGACGGCGCCGCCGCCCTCCATGAGGCCGCCGGAGCCGTCGTTGAACCCGAGATCTACCTGGTGGAGTTGCATTGTTTTCCTCGTTCGCGCGCGGGCGCGGACTAGTTGACCTTGGCTTGGCGGATTTCCTCGTTCGCGCGCGGGCGCGGACTAGTTGACCTTGGCTTGGCGGATTTCGACGAGGCCGGCGCCCGATCGGGATTGATCAAAGAAGGCGCCCGGGACGCGCACGGCCTTCTGCGTGTCGGTCTTCACGTAGAGCAATTCCGCGGCGTTCGTCGGCGCCTGCAGGAACACGATGCTCACTTCCTTGCCGGTCTGCGCCGTGATGGTGGCGGTCGTGGTGCCGGTCGCGGCGAAGTTGGCCGAGGCGTCGATCGCCGCGACCAGGCCCGTCACGATCTGGGTGGCGGTGCTCGTGCTGGCGGTGAACTGGAAGTACTCGGTCACCACCCCATTGCTGAGACCGACGGTGTACTGACCGTCGACCGTCGCGGTCGTGGTCAAGGTCACGCCGCCGTCGCTATCGCCTCGGGCCTTGCCGACGATGAGATTCGAGCCGCCGTCGCTCGTGATGCGCGCGTATACCGGCTGATCCGCCACGCACGTCCCTTCACAGAGCACGTGCATGTGGCCGCTCTCCATCACCGCCACCGCCTCGTTGTCGGCGTAGTGGTGGGTGGCGTCGAAATCCTCACTCATCGGGCGCCAAACGGTCCAGCCGCACGATGCTTGCACCAGTGCCGCAGTGGTGACGCTGATGCACTCTTGCCCGGCGGTGCCGGACGGGCCCACGAGCAGGCCCTCGGCGATGCCTGCCGCCAGGTTGAGCGTGCGGGTGGATACGAAGGCGCCGAGCCGGCTGATGCTGCCCGCCTTGGCGAGCGCGAGCACCTCTAGCGGAACGAGGAGGGATGCCATGTTACTTCGTGTCTCCCGCCCCAAACGAGGCATTGAAAGCGTCCGCGCGCCGGTCCGTGCGCTTCTTCGTCTTGTCGCCGGTCGAGTCGGTGATGACCGACGGGGTGTGCAGCGCAGCAGGCGTCTTGCCCGCGGCGTCGAGCTTGATCTTCAGGTGGGCCGCGACGTAGCCCGCGCGCTCCGGCTCGCTCGTGAGCTTGGCCGCCTCGGCCATCACCGCGGGTCCCACGGCATCGGCCTTGACCTGCTCGCGGCTCTTGCCCGCAAAGTCGTAGGCCTTGCCGTCCGCCTTCGGAAGCACGGGCAGCATCGACTGGCGGAACGCGAGCTCGTCCTGCACCAGGGCGCCGATATCGCGGGCCTTCAGGGTCGCCAGCTCCGCCTCGGCCGCGTCGAGCTTGGCCTTCTGCTCGCCGTTCAAGGTCTGCGCTGCGGTGAGCGAGGCCGTTGCCTCGTCGGCGCGCTTGGTCTGCGCCGTGATGCTGCGCTCGAGCAATGAGATGTGAGTGTCGCTGCCCTTCTCGACGTCGATGCCGTCGACCTTCACGAGGCTCTTGGTGGGCGCGCTGTTGTCGTCGGCTCGGAACATGGGCGTGGACTCCTGGTTGCCGTCGAGGCGCAGGCGCGCTCCCGAGCCGGCGCGGGCGTGCCCATCCTTGAGCAGCGCGAGATGATTGAAACGGATGTTGGTCTGCTTGGCGTCGTAGGGCTGCCCGTCGGGAGCAATGCCCGCCTCGGCGATCACATCAGCGAGGTAGCTCATGCTCACCTCGGCGAGCTCGCCGGACTCCACCTTGCGGAGCGCCTCGGCGTCGTGCACCACGACCGCGGTGTCGAGCCACTCGAGCGGGCCGTCGGAGCGGCGCCCAGATGGGGCATCGGAGACGTGGCCCACCGACAGCGACCGGTAGTTCCGGGGATTCACGCCCTCTGGCGGGTGGCCTACCGTGACCGGGATGCTGCCGAGCGTCTCGAGCGAGGCCGGCGCAAACACGGCCTCGGGCGGGCGGTACTCCCGGACGGTGTTGCCGCGCTCGTCGGTGTACACCTGGACCCCAGTACGAGCGACGGAGGCCGGCACCCGCGCGCCGCCGGCGCCCGTCCGCTTGGCGCGGTCGAGTCTCCCTACGTCGAATCGCTGGACGCTGGCCACTGCCCCGGATCGTAGGGGTCAGCCGGCCGCGCAACCACGGCAGAATGACCCAACGACGGGGGGGGCTTCAGCGCCGCGTCGACAGCTCGGCGCCGGTCTCGTGGGGCGGGTGAAAGCTCTGGCGGAATGCCGCGTCGGCTCGCTCCTGCCACCGGCGCAGGTCATGGCGTGCCCGTTCGATCCTCCCCAAAGGAGTCACGACGCGACTGCTCCGGCACCAGAGGTTTTTCTTGGCGAGCCAGTGTAGCCGGTCGAAGGCCGAGTCTTTGCTGATGCGCAGCTGAGCGGCGATCTCGCTGAGTGATGGCGAGCGCCCCTCCAGCAAGGTCAGCGCCGTCACGATGCGCAGCGTGCGCCGCTGCTCGCTCGTTACGCCGCGCACGGGTCTGTCTCGTCGGCGACGCTCGACCCGGTGCAGTCTCGGCGTCGCGTCAACCACCATGGCCTCACGCCACAGCGTAGCCCGGTTTGGCACGCTTGTCGATTTGGCTTCAGGTCTGCCCGGCTGCAGCCGCTCACCATCCACCAGAAGGCAACGCCGCGGTCACCCGCGACCGACCTTCGGCCTAAGCCTCCCCAGGCGCCTCTCCGGAGATAGGGCTAGCCCAAACCCACACAGGCTCAAAACCAGCTGGGGGCATCGTAGGCGCTCATATCCTACAGGCCGACGACGGGCCACAACGGTCGGGCAAACGCCGACACTCGAAAGGGTGTCGGCCTTGGCTGTTTTGTCTCAAGGGTCGCTCCTCCCGCCCGTTCCTCTGAGTCATCATGCACAGCGCAACGGTCCAGCTCAGCAGCAAGCGGTCGGTAGAGATCAACCTCGTCGACTCCCGCATCGCGCGGATCATCCCGGCGCCCGGAGCCTACACGGAGCTGCTCGGCGTCAACGCGGTCGACGCCGCTGCGGCCAAGAGCCTGGCCAAAGAGTGGCGCAAGCTCGGCGTCAAGTCGGCGCCGATCGGCGAGTGCAGCCTAGCGGTTTCGCTCGTCCCGGTTCGGCGCTGACACCAGCCGGCCCTGCTCGTCGCGCTGGCGCCAGCCGCCCTCTGGCTCCCGGTCATCGTTGGTGACCAGGATGTCGTCCGCTACCCCGTTGGTTTTCGGGTCGGCGCTATCGTGCTTTTTTGGCGACGTCATTCCGCAGCTCCGTCTTCATGCGCTCATACGTAGGCGTGCCCGGCCGCACCTTCATGACCAGCTTCTCGATGAGGCGCGGCGAGTCTCCGGTCTCCCCGATCAGAAACTCCTTCCCTATCTGTCTAGCACCGATGCGCTCAATCGCAATGTCGCGTAACGAGCCAGCTTCGGCAGCAATGCTCTCCGCGTTGGGGATGTCGTGCGCGCGGAGATACCGGAGAAACTTGTCTCGGTAGTAGGGCATCCGGTCTGCCTCGTCGGTCAGCTCGAAGCCCAGCTTAGGCCACTGGTACTTCCCGATCCACGCGGCATCTAGCTCGATACGGTCCACCCCGGCGCGCTCGTACGCCTCCAGCTGGTCGAGAATGACCTGCGACCCGAGCCCGCGGCCCTGCATGTAGTCCGGCAGCGTCAAGAGATCGTGCTTCACCACGAGATCCCCTTCTGTGTCCCGGAAGAAGTTGCGCGACACCTTCAGCTCATCGCCGCCGTAGAGCGAGACGTTGACGTACTCGACGCCGTCTTGCGTGTGCGCCACCACCTCGGTCACCGGGGGTGCGCCGGATTTGTCGTATTGCACCAGGCTGCGACCGATCACCGCGTCCAGCGACTTCGCATCGAGCGGCTTACCGAGGATCGCGTTGAGCTTGGTTTCGGCTTGTGGATGGATGAAGGCCTCTCCGACTTGCGACAGATGCGACTCGAGCCCGACGGGCCGCGCAGCGGCGGCTTGTCTGGCCCGGGCGAGCTCCGCCTCTCGGGCAAGCCGCGCCGTCTCCTCTGCCGCTGCCCGCTCGGCTGCCTGCCTCTCCCGCTCGGCCTCCCGCGCTGCCCTCTCCTCGGCCAGCCGCTCACGCTCCAGGTCCACCGGATCGGGTCCGGGCTCCGGCGGCAGCTCCTCGGGAATGTCGTTGGCGGGCTCGCCTCGGACCCGCACCGACGGGCGCACCTCGCTGATGGGCTCGAGGTCATCGCTCAGCACCGGGATAGCGGCGCACCGGCATTGAAAGTCTCCGCCCGGGTGCTCTTTGCGCCCGGACTTCTCGTCCACCACCGGCGGGTCATCCCAGCGGAAGGTCCTGCCCTCGAGCTTCCAGTGGTTGCCGTGGCTCTTGGGGTAGAGCCCGGCGGGGTTGCCGCGGACTCGCTCGTCGAGCGACGTGCTCCAGACGTACTCTTCGATGCCAGCCTGGGTCTGCCGCTCCTCCTGGATTTGCCCGTAGAGCTTGAGCGTCTGATCTCGAGCAATCAGCTCCGCACGCGAGCGCACGACATTCATGCGCGCCTGGATGCGGTCGCGGATCTCCTCCACCCGCACGCCCTCCCGGATCGGCGCGTCCACGATGCGGGCGACCTCCTGGCGGGCCCGCTGCTCGAGACGAATCAAGGATGTGTTCCGGTCGATCCATTCCCGCTGCAGCTCGGCGGCTCTCGGGAGCGTGTCCTTCATCGGCACCGGGACCACGCGTTGCAGATCGTTGGCCGCTTGCTGATCGACCAAGTGAAACATCCGCTCGAGGAACGGCTGGGTCAGCTCGCCCTCCCGCACGCGATCGAACACCTCCCCGAGCTCGACGCGGTCGGTGCGCGTCACACTCGCGGCATCGGCGCGGGCATCTGCACGGCTGCCGTAGCGCTCCTCGAGCAACGGCCCTAGCTCCCGCATCAGCCGATCGGTGTAGGCCTGGACCACCCCGATGGCGGCGACTTGCATGCGCTCGACCAGGGCATCCGGCGCCCTCGGTCCCTGGCGCGGCGAGGTCCTCCGGATCCGCGCTGAGACTCGCGCCGATGCCACCGGTTACGCCTTCGGCGGGAACGGGCTCGCAGGCTTGGGCGGCGCCGGCTTGTCGGGCGCGTTCGGATCTTCCACCTTGGCCGGGTTGTCTCCGGGCGGGATGACCGCGACGGTGGTGACCGGGCGCGTCGGCTCAGCCGTGGGCTCGTCGCTGAACTCCATTTCCTCCGGCAGCTTGCCCTCGTTCTCCGACTTCCTGATCTCCGCGTCCGACCAGACGCCCATCGACCAGAGCCGCTCGTTGGTGTTGGTGCGCAGCTGCCGGACCTCGGCCTGTTCCTTCGCGGTCGGCTGCCACAAGGGCTTGAACTTCACGGTCACCGGGTGCTGCTCGGTGATGCTGAGCGTCTGCTCGAGCCGAGGGTGAATCATCCACTGGCAGTAGGACTGGACCCGATCGTACCAGCCGCGGATATCGCTCTCGCCCGTCGCGTTGAGCCCCGCAGGCGAGCGACCAAAGAGCCGCGTGATGGGCATGCCGAAGGCGCCCGCGACCGCGGCCTGCGTCTCCTGGAGCAGCGCCGGCATGTCGGTGAAGGAGACCGCCTCCCGCTTGTACTCCTCGCCCTGCTTGGCATCGAGCAAGAGCAGCCGCGAGAGCGAGAGCGTCTCGTTCAGCAGATCAATGCGCGCCTCGGCATCGGCTTGCCGTTTGCTGCTCAGCATCTCGATGAGGCCGTGGAGCTTGAGCACTCCGACGCTCGCCAGTTGGATGAGCGTGGAGACCGCCTGCCAGGTCACGCCGTACCGAACCACGTCGTCCCAGACGGCCTGGAGAATCGAGTAGCCCCAGTCGCGGTCTTGCTCGGTGGTGCCGGTGTCGGTCGCCTTAGCGGACCCCGGAAAGCGGATCATGCGAGAGGCATGGAACCGCAGACCCGCTCTCCGGGTGCCGACGACTTGCCAGGCCTGGGGGCGGTCATACTCGGGGGAGTCGACCTCACGCACCCGGTCGTAGCCCTGGAGCTGAAACCGATCGAACACCTCGAGGAACGCCACCTCGGACCCCACCGGAGCAGGCTGGAGCAAGTCCTGGCCTTCGCCCTGGGCGTAGCCGATGAAGAGCCCGGCGCCTCCCTTCAGGTCCGCCATGTGGCAGGCTCTTTCGAACGCGCCCTCGGTGTGGGTGGCGGTGTTCAGGCGCAGAAAATTCGTGAGCGGCTCCGTCTCGTCCACGCCCCAGCCGCTTCGCAGGGCATCCTCACACCGAGCCTCGACGGCGCGGCGCACTAGCCACTGGTCTTTGTAGGCGGCTGACAGGGTGTAATCGTCGAGGGTGGGATTCGGGACCAGCCGCATCCGGTCGACTCGGCCCCGATCCTGCCTACCCCCGAAGCTCCCGAGCGACGAGCGCCAGGAGTCCGCCCGCCGGGACGCGCCGTAGAGCAGGGCGAGATTGTGCACCTCGGTCAGTCTGGGCCGGCCGGGCCGGGGGAGTCCCCGGCAGAATGACCCAACGGGCGGACGGTGATCCCAGGGGGATCACTCCCACTCGTCCTCATTGCGGCCCTGCTTGGCCAGCTCCCGCACCGCGGCGTAGTACACGCTGGTGCCCTGGGTCAGCCGCGCCAGCGCCATTGAGCTGGTATCGACGCGGTCGTCTCGCGCGCCCCGGGGAAACGCCAGCAGCTCCCGGCGGAACGCGTCCGGGCCCGGGCCGTCGCGGCCATCGATCGGGTCAGGCACGGTGCGCTTCCAGGGCGGGAGCAGCACGCGTCCCGCGTGGTACTCGCCCAAGTTGGCGCGGTGCCGGTCGAGCTTGCCGAGCTGAGCCAGCGCCTTGCACTCGTCATTGATTTCGTGGAACGCGACGACCCCTGCGAACTTGGTGGCGTAGCGCTGGAGGATGCCGATGCCGGCGGCCTTGGCCTCGATGATTCTCGCAGCCGACCTCTGCCAGTCGGGCATCGTCTGGGTCGTCTCGAATTGCCGCTCGGATTCCGGCACGGTCCAGATGCCCCAGACCTCGTCGACGAGGAAGTAGCAGGTCTGCTTCGGGCCGCGCTGAAGCACCCGCGTCGGCTCCTCCCCGCGGTCGCGGTCGGCGATGGTGTTGGTCAGATCGTGCCAGGTGTCGCACTCGGCTGCGCACCACAGCGCCCCGTGGACGGCCGAGTGCGTGGCCTCCGTCCCGCGTGCGGCGAAGTCCCAGACCTGGATCCAGTAGCCGTGGCTCGGGATGGAGATCCACTCGTGGCAGAGGTGTTGCTCCTCGAGCAGGCCACCGGTGCGCGGGATCGGGTTCTGTTGGAGCTGGGCCGAGGCGTGCGGGCCCCATTGCTTCTCCTGGTCGGCGACGGACTCCTGGGTGTGCCGGGCAGGATGCATCAGCTCCCCGGGCAGGGTGCGCGGGTCGAGCTCGCGCGACCAGTGACCCCGGATCCAGGTGGCGTTGGGCTCGTACCGCATCGGCAGGACGAGCGAGGCCCAGCCCTGGTCTATCCGGACGCCCGCTGGATCATTCTCGAGCAGCCGCTGCATGGTGAGCATGATGCCGAAGGTGGCCGGATCGGCGCGGCGACCCGGGAGCGTGCCGGTCATCCAGCGCTCGGTCTGCTGGAGGCCCACGAGCACATCCGACAGCTTGCCGTCGATCACGTCCTGGGGCTTGACGGGGTCATTGACCGAGACGTCGTGGAAGTGCTTGCCCATGCCGCCCTTGCCCGCGGGGGAGGTCGACACACGGTAGCCGCCGGCCACGGTCCACATCTCGCCGCGGGCGCGCTTCAGGGGATTGAGCTGTGTCCCGGGCCACGCCTCCCGGTAGGTCCCGGACTGGAGGATGTTCCGGACCTTGTCCGCGTCGCGCAGGCACAGGCCCACGTCGAAAGCACAGTTGAGGAACTTCCGACCGGGCTCGTCCTTCCAGACCCACGCCGGGAACATCACGTCCACCAGCAGCGACTTGCCCGTGCCCGGCGCGATGTTGAGCACCCCGTACTGGAACTCTCGGCGGTACCAGGCCTCCAGGAACTCGCACACCGCGCCGATGTGCCAGCCGTCGAGGAACGGGGCCGAGGGCTCGACGATGCTCCAGAAGGCCCGGACGAAGTCGACGAGCCGCACGCACGTCTCGCGATAGAGCGCCGCTCGGTCTTCGGCGGACGGGCAGCGGGCGGCCTGCATTCAGACGTAGTCGACCTTCAAGAGCAGCGCTGCCAGTTGCACCCGTTCCTCACCCGAGAGCCGCGAGTAGTCCGCCTTCTGAGACTCGCCGTCCTCACCCCGGGCCGCAGCCGCGCCGAGCTCGGTCGCCAGCCGGAGCAGCGCGATGCAGTCGCTCATGTCCACCAGGCCCGGTTGGCGCATCGACAGATCTGCCCGGTAGGCCAGCTCCCTCCGGAGGATCACCACAGCGTCCTGGCTGATGTTGGCCACGGCGACTTGAGCGGTTTCCACGGGCCACGAGGGGGGAGGCTTGGCCAAGGCAGCGCTCTTCCTCCGGGTGTCCCAGCCCTTGCGAGCCGAGGCCTTGCGCTTGCTCTTGGGGCGGGCCTTGGCTTTCTTGGCCACCGTCACGGGCTCGTCTCCCTCACCCACCAGAGGGCAAAGCCGTTGCGGTCGGTGCCGGCGAAGCACAGCTCCCGCCCTCGCTCATCGGGCCCCAGCCTCGAGATGGCCTGAGCGACCTCGGTGAAGGCCCGGGCGTGCCGCATCACGAGCTTGGCTTGCCGGGCTTCCCTTGCCGTGACGGGCGCTCCCAGGACGGCCTGGGCAGCGAGCACGGCGCCGATGACCCGGTCCCGCATCAGGAGCGGCAGGGCGTCCCGGATGAGCGGGGCCAGCTCTTGGTGACGGCCTGCGCTCGTCCGCGTTGGTCCGCGCTGCTCCGCGTTGGTCGGCACGCTTCAGCTATGCCACGGACGGGGCGGCATTGCACCCTGCTGGGCCCGTGCCCTGCGCGCTCGTCATGGTCAGGGCGGACTCGCCGGCTCTCCTCGGGGTCGCCCGCATTCTGGGTCCCAAAAGGGGAACCCATGGCGCGGGCCGCTTGTCCCTGGTGTGACTCCGGTTGTGGCTGGCTGACAGGCGAGCGCGCAGGCAGGGGCCGAGTAGGTCTCAGTACCTCGGAGGCGGCAGCAGGCGCAGCCTCGGGTGCGGCCGGCGGGGAGCGAACGGATCGGGCTGGTTGCCCCAGCTCCGGAGCCAGTCGAGCAGCAGCCGATCGTGCTCTTGCCGGGACACGACCGCGAAGCACTGGGGGCAAAGCTTGCCCTCGGGGCTACAGCCGCATCGGCGAGGCTCATCGGGACGGGCCATCACGACGCAGAGTGTGAGGCTGCAGATCGCATCTGTCAAATTGGCACGCCTCACCCGGTCATGTCGCGGATGAGCGTCACCGCCTCTTGGCCCGAGGTCACCGTGATGCGGGGCCAGCCCTGAGTCAGCTCCCGCCAGTCCTTCTGGGCCTTCGTGAATTGAGACTCGGTGGCTTCGCCGCGTAGGTTGCGCGGGCGCTTGATCTCACAGAGGAGCCAGAAGCGGAACGGGCAGTATCGCGTGCGCTGGAGCCCCACCAGCAAATCCTCCACCCCGTTGCCCGCCGCGCTCAGGTCCATCACGGGATACCCGAGCGCCCGGATCGCATCGGCGATGGCCTTGTGATTCGAGTCTTGCCGGCCCTTGGCTGCGAAGTTGCGGCGGGTCACTCGGTGGCCTCCGGCTCATCCTTGAAATCGGGGTCCAGCTTGGCGCCGCAGAAGGGGCAGAAGGGCAGGATGATGTTCTTGGTCTCGGTGCGCGCTTTGCCGCGGCCCTTGCCCGGCATCACGTAGACGATGGGCGAGCGGGACGGCTTGAACGTTTGGGTGTTGAAGAGATGCGCCACCGAGAGCCCAGGCAGACTCACGCGCGAGTCGTATTGGCGCTCCGCGTGATGGGTGACAGCCTCCCCCATGACCGGACAGCAATAGGCCCTCACGTCCGCCTCCCCACAAACCCGCGCCACCGGACAAACCAGGTCGCCACCATCCACCGATACCTCCAGCGCAGACCAAGGGCATGAGAGGCGAATCTAGCCACGGGGGTCGAGCCGTAGAAGATCGCGGCTCCGGCGATGTAGAGGTAGAGCAGCAGGAGGGTCATGGGTGCCCGCCCAGCCAGCGACCGAGGATGCCAGCAATCCTGCCCGACGGCACGCTGCCACGGCAAGTCTCCTCGTTGTAGATCTCCCGGAGGTCCCGGAGGTAGCCGATGAGGCGCGCGCTAGCCGGACACGGGCAGACCTCGTTTGGGTCCGTCCCGATAGGAGGCCGCTCGGGGTTGCAGGGCTTCTCGTGGTGGCCGACGCAGAGGCACTGGGGGCAGCGCTCCGCCTCCGGCACGGTGGGCTCGGCGCAGAGCTGCTCGATGCGGTTGCTCATGTTCACGGCCCCGCTCACCACTGCGATGCTCCCTGCACCGTAAGCAACGCGGCAGATGGTAGCGATCTCCGCATCCACCTCCGCTCTGGTCCTCAGCAGGGGAGCGATCTCGGCGCGGTAGGCCTCGATTGCCTCCGTAAACCACTCTGCCTCGTTCGATCCAGCGTGACGGTGATACTTGTCGGCGGCATCTGCCAGCGCCTTCAGCGTGGCTAGGCTAGGCTCTCGCTTCATGCCTTCTCCCGTCGGGCCAGCTCGGCCTTGGCCAGCGCCAGATACCAATCCGGCGTAATCTCTGCGTCGTCCACGTTCTGTTGCAGCGATTCGCCGGGCGCCTTGCTCATCGCCTCCAGCACCGCCCGGTCCTTCGCGTCCACGATGCGCAGGCCTTGGGTGGCGAGCAGGGCTCGGAGTTCGTCCAGAGACGTAGCGGTCTCTCCGTTCCACCGGAACCACACGCGGCCCGGGGTCTCCCACATATGCCACCCCTCCGGCAGCTCCGGCGCTGCAGTCCTCTCTCTCGGGCAAGGCACGAGCTTGCTGTGGCTGTACCCGTCGTGATGGCACATCTCGGGGGCTGCGGGTGGCGTACGGCTCATCGCAGC
>Ga0190274_10001535_pt1 | contig 13506 bp, 7 predicted proteins | sample Popmic531T_FD_133002 | JGI IMG/M metagenome (GOLD analysis project Ga0190274, IMG submission 133002) | Populus adjacent soil microbial communities from riparian zone of Yellowstone River, Montana, USA - 531 T | ecosystem: Environmental > Terrestrial > Soil > Riparian zone | place: USA: Montana...
CAACCATCCGAACATCATTACGATTCACGAAATTGGCCAGCTGGGCGAGCGTTACTACATCGCGATGGAATACATCGAAGGCGAGACGCTGGGTGAAAAGATCCATCGTGAGCGGGTGCCGCTGGAAAAGCTTCTCAAGTACCTACAGCAAGTGGCGGAAGGACTGACTAAAGCGCACGCCGCCGGAATCGTTCACCGGGATCTGAAACCGGACAACATCATGATCACTAGTGACGGTTACGCCAAGATTCTCGACTTCGGCCTGGCGAAACTGGTTGAACAGCCGGAGCGGCCGGGCGCGGCTGAGCCGAGCGAACCAAAGAGAGCCTTGCTGACGCCTACGTCAATACCCGGGATGGTGATGGGGACGCTCGGTTACATGTCGCCGGAGCAGGCGCAAGGCAAGAGCGGCGAGATCGATCATCGTTCGGACATCTTCTCGTTCGGCTGCATTCTCTACGAAGCAGCTACTTCGCAAAAGGCTTTTGAAGGCAAAGACGTGCTCGATTCGCTGCACAAGATCGTCCACGCGCCGACGCCATCGCTGCTCGACATCACTCCGAATGGGCCACCTGATTTGGAGCGGATTGTGCAGCGCTGTCTCCGGAAGGACCCGGAAAAACGTTACCAGTCGATCAAGGACGTGGCCATTGAGTTGGAGGAACTGCGGCAGGGGTTGAAGGGTGAGACGAAACCATTGCGCCCGGCATCTTCGGAGCCGGTCCAACTCGCAGCCGTCACTAACGCGGCGGCCGCATCAACCAATGAACTGACGGGCCGCACAACCTCCAGCGCCGAGTACCTGGTCGGTGAAGTCAAACGCTACAAGCTCATGGCAGTGCTGGCAGTCGTGGGGCTCATCGCGCTGGCGGTCGCCGCTTACTTCTACTTCGCCCCGCGCAGTCGTGCAATTAACTCGCTCGCTGTACTGCCGCTGGTTAACGCCAGTGGCGATCCCAACACCGAGTATCTCTCGGAAGGGATCACTGAGAGCTTGATCGACAACCTTTCGCAGCTTCCGAAACTGCGCGTGATGTCACTTAATTCCGTGCTGCGTTACAAGGGACGCGAGCTTGATGCACAAACCATCGGGCGTGAGCTCGGCGTTGAGGCGGTCGTCACCGGTCGCGTCGTACAGCGCGGCGAAGGCCTGGTCGTCAGCGTCGAGATGGTGAACGTGAGCGACAACAGCCGCCTGTGGGGCGGACGCTATGACCGCAAACTTTCGGACCTCCTCGCCGTGCAGGGTGAGATTTCGCGCGAGGTGTTAGACAAACTGCGGCTGCGGCTCACCGGAGAGGAGGAGAACCGCGCCACCAAACGCTACCCCAGGAACACGGAAGCTTATCAACTCTATTTAAGAGGACGCTACCACTGGAATCGCCGGGCAATTGACGACATCTGGAAGGGCCTCGAGAACTTCCAGCGAGCGACTGAACTCGATCCAAACTTCGCGCTCGCCTGGGCAGGTCTCGCTGATTCTTACATCACCATGGTCCTGGGGGGACCTTTTGGAACAACGAAACGACCGCCGATGACACTTGCCGAAGTGAGGACGAAATGGGGGCCGGCGGCGAGACGCGCGGTCGAGTTGGATCCAGACTCGTCGGAAGTACACGCTACCCTGGGCAAGGGGTTGGAGTGGTTCGATTGGGATCTCGCGGGAGCTGAACGCGAATACAAGCGTGCGCTCGAACTAAATCCTGACGACGCCACAGCTCATCACCGTTACGGCGTCTTCCTGGTTGTGAGCGGACGCACAGACGAAGGATTCAAAGAATTCGATCGCGCACTGGAACTGGATCCCGCGTCGCTTCCCGTCAATGCCGATTTAGGCACCTATTATTGCACCGCCCTGCGCGACCTCGACCGAGGCATCAAGCAACTTAAGAAAACGATCGAGCTGGCACCAGATTGGCCGCGCGTCCATCTGGCCCTCAGTAACTGCTATGCAGAAAAAGGTAAGTGGACCGAGGCCCTCCAGGAACTCCAATCGAGCGGTTTGCCTGGCGTCGTACAACTCGCGCGCATGTACGCTCGCACCGGCAAGCGCGACGAGGCGTTAAAAATTGTCGCGGAGATGAAGGAGAGAGAGAAAAAGCAGCTTACCTCACCTCAGACTGTAGCAAATATCTATGCTGCTTTGGGCGATAAGGACCAGGCTTTTGAGTGGCTTGAAAAAGCTTATGCTGCACGAATACCTATATTGCGTGGGCTCAAGATCGGTCCTGTGTGGGAGCCGCTGCGCTCAGACCCGCGCTTCGCAGACCTCCTCAAGCGCGTTGGCCTGCCGCCGTAGGTTCGTCGGCATGTCAATTTCTTTGCCCGACGTCGTCTAACTCGATCTGCATGTCGCCGTCGTCCAGAGTATTCGTCGACTCATCTTACGGACTCCGCACTGGTAGAGAGCAAAAAACGCTGATCAAGGTAGTCTTTCGATCCGGACAACCAGCGTGTAGTCTCCCTTGAGCCTGTCGTCATCCCGGTAGTGAAGATCGACAACGCCACCGTGCGATGCGACAGCGTAAGGGAGCACGAGCGCAAGGGGCTTGAATTCATAGTGGTCTCCGGCGTCTGTCATGCCGATGGGTCTGTTCCGCGGGTCGCCCGACAAAGTATCGCCAACACGGACATCACTCCCGGCTCCACCCTTTAGCAGCTTCACCGTCCAGGGGTCTTGATCGAGCACGTTCAGCGCCGAAAAATCGACCGGAGGTAGCCGCTCGGGCGAAGGATGATGGGGCGGCTTCGGCGGGGGACACCTCTTCACGACGCAATCACCGCACGGGCACGGCGACGTCGGCAAGGCTAACGCTGTGTCCGGCGGCAACTCACCTCCGCGCGTGCGCCCGAGAAAGTAGTTCACGTCGTTGGTGGAGCTAATGACGGGCGCTGCGACGGGCCCCGAGTCGTGCCCCGGCGAGTCCCACTCCCAGATCGTCAGGACGATGAGCGCCACGTTTGTATCGTAGGAATGTGGCGACCACCTGCTTACCAATTCCCCCTCCCACAGAAGCATCGGCGGCGCGTCCGTTCGCGCTCGGACAGGTGGGATGACGAAGCTCGCGGGGAACTGATCGCCGGTGCGCAGGCCGCCTGCGTCAGAGACGCCGATGCCGAAGAGGCCCGGGTTGGCGGGCGTCGAGCCGGCAGCGATGCGCTCGGGCCGACCGGTCGGGTCACCCATCACGCGGCTGCGGAGGGCTCCCGAGTCCGAGAGCAGCCGGCCATCGATGCCGTAGACGAGTGACTGCGCCGCGACGTAGACCTCGTCGCGCTTGCCGTCCCGCTCAAGCTCGTCGTCCCACGTCTCGCGGTTGACCTTGAACCCGATCAACGAGACGCGGAAGCGTGCACGCAAGGGCCCGCTCTTCTGCGGCGACCCGGCGCAGGCCGTCGTTTTCATTTCCAGCAACGGGAGCGATAGAGATGCGATGGCGGCCAGCATCAGGACCGGGATGGCCGCGAATGTTGTTCTTCTTGCCATTACAATACACTCCTTTGCGACCTAGGTAGGTCGAGTTTGAACCCGAAGCGGTCGTCACTCTCGTTTTATCTGACCGGCCTGACTGGCGTTACCCGCTAATCGATTTGCACCAAACAGGAAGTCGGGCCGCGCGCGAAGCTCGGCTGCTGGCCGCGACGGACAAGTTGTTTGCGCACCGGGCGCGGCCCGGTCTAAAATCTCGCTTCCCCCCGGCACGTTCATGTGGCTGATGTCCGTTGTGGACCTTCACTCATTTACGCGTGAACCAATTCGAAAACCCTCCACTCGGCGACAGATATCTTTCAGGAGAAGCGGGCGACAGTTCGACGATGCAACCTGCACGGTAGTAAAGGAAAGAATGAGTCAAGCGATGCCGAAGAGTATTAGTCTGATAACTGAAGACAGCTGCCCAGGAGCGCAATCGATGTTGCGGTGTCCATCATTTCGCTCCTACTGAGCTCTTCGAGTATCTATCCGCCTTTATCCATAGACATTTCGTCCCCACGGGACATACTTTGGCCAAACTGTAGTTGCCGGTCGCTTTTTAGACGCGGTCACTAACGTTATGACTCCCGAACGCTGGCAACAGATCACCGGCATCTTCGAATCCGCGCTCAAACGCGACCCGGCATCGCGCGCGGCTTTTGTGGCCGCAGCCTGCACAGCCGACGATGATTTGCGGCAAGAGGTTGAAGCCATGCTGTCATCGCACGAGCGGGCCGGTGGCTTCATCGAATCACCGGCCATGGAAGTCGTCGCGAGACAGGCCGGCGACGGCCAGTCATTGCTCGGACAAACCATCGCTCATTACCAGGTGCTCTCTTTGCTTGGCTCGGGTGGCATGGGCGATGTTTACCTCGCGCTCGATACCAAGCTGGGTCGCAAGGTCGCGCTGAAACTGCTACCCGAGTATCTCGCCAGTGACTCGCACCGGGCGCGCATGTTCACTAAAGAAGCGCGCGCTGCCTCAGCCCTCAATCATCCGAACATCATCACGATTCACGAAATTGGCCGGCTGGGTGAGCGCTATTACATCGCCATGGAATACATCGAAGGCGAGACACTGGGCGAAAAGATCCACCGTCAGAGAGCTCCGCTGATCAAACTCCTCAAGTACCTGCAGCAAGTGGCGGAAGGACTGACTAAAGCGCACGCGGCCGGCATCGTTCATCGTGATCTAAAGCCAGACAACATCATGATCAGCGGTGACGGCTATGCCAAGATTCTCGACTTCGGCCTGGCGAAACTGGTTGAACAGCCGGAGCGGCTGGGCGCGGCTGAGCCAAGCGAAGCAAACACCGCCTTGATGTCGCCTACGTCAATACCCGGCATGGTGATGGGGACGCTCGGTTACATGTCGCCGGAGCAGGCCCAGGGCAAGAGCGACGAGATCGATCATCGTTCGGACATCTTCTCGTTCGGCTGCATTCTCTACGAAGCAGCGACGTCGCAGAGGGCGTTCGAAGGCAAAGACGTGCTCGATTCGCTGCACAAGATCGTCCACGCGCCAACACCCTCGCTGCTCGGCATCAGCCCTCAGGCGCCGCCTGACCTTGAGCGGATTGTGCGCCGCTGTCTTCAGAAGGATCCGGAAAAACGCTACCAGTCGATCAAGGACGTGGCCATCGAACTGGAAGAACTCCGGCAGGAAACAAAGGGAGCGGTCACGCAGAGTGCGCCGCTCCGCGCTTCAACGGCTGAACTAACAGCGTCGCCGACAAGCAGTGCTGAATATTTGGTGGGCGAGATCAAGCGGCACAAGCGCGGCGTTTCCATCGCGCTTGGGGTCGCGCTCCTGATGCTCGCCGGCCTCGCCTTCGGCCTTTACAAGTTCTGGCTGAGAAGAGTTTCGACACCGGCAATCAAGATCACCAGGCTCACTAATAACGGCAATGCATCCGAAGCGGCCGTCTCGCCCGACGGCAAGTTCATCGCTTATGTCGTAACTGAAGCCGGGCAGCAAAGCATCCGGCTCAGCCTCGTGGACAACCCGGCGAGCGCCACTGTGATCGTCCCGCCCGGAAAGATGATTGCCCCCGGCATTTCCCGAGTGAACTTTTCGCGGGACGGCAAGCTCGTTTTCTACAACCTACCTTATTACGAAGGCACCTTTGTCGCGGGCATTGAGTCCGCAATTTATCAGGTGCCTGTCCTCGGCGGAATGACGAAGAAGCTGGCAGACAAAGTGCCGGCCGGCACGTTGCTTTCTTCCGATGGCCAACACCTCGCTTTCGCGCGTCGTCTACCTGATGAAATACAGCTCTGCGTGTCGGATGTCGGACGCGCCAACGAGCGCGTGATCGCAACACGTAAGCTACCCAAAGTGATTTTTCCGGCGGCGTGGTCTCCTGACGGCCAAACGCTCGCTTGCGTCAGTAGCTTCGGAGACGGCTCTACGACCGGCAACATTGTCGTAGTTAACGTAGCCGATGGCTCAGAGAAGCCGCTCACGGCGGCCAGAGGTTGGTTCTTCCGCAGTAATATGAAGTGGCTACCGGACGGCAGCGGTCTCATTTTTGGCGCCAGAGAGCAACAAGTCGGCTTGGACCAGTTATGGCATGTGTCTTATCCCGGCGGCGAGGTGCGGCGGATCACGACGGATCTGGCGAGCTACACCGGCGTCAGCCTGTCTGCCGATGCCGGCATGATCGTCACAACGCAAATCGACCAGCCGCTTAACATCTGGGTCTTACCCGAAGGTGATTCGAGCCGGGCCAGGCCTATCACCTCAGGCAGGCATTTCATCGGCAGCCTTTCCTGGACGACGGACAACCGAATCGTTTACTCAAGCGGCGACGTCACGCCGAAGGATATCTCGGTCGTCGCGTCAGATGGGTCGGGGCAACAGATCCTGGCTGCTGGTTCCGATTCGGCCGGTTACCTCCTACCGTCGGTGTCACCTGACGGCCGCTACATTGTCTTTGCTTCTGGTGGCCGCGCCGGTCGCATGGATCTGAATGGCGCCAACCAGAGAGTTCTGACCACGTCCGGGCCATTTGCACAAGCCCCACAAGTGACTCCTGACGGCCAGTGGGTGATTTACTCAACCAATGATCAACAAACTTCTCGGCTTTACAAAGTCTCGATCAACGGCGGTGAGCCGGTGCAGATCTCTGACAAATTAATCTGGCGGCCTCAAGTCTCACCCGATGGTAGCCAGATCGCCTGTCTCTACCGCGAGACCGGAAACGAACCGTACAAGATCGCCATCCTGCCGTTAGCCGGCGGGGAGCCTGTTAAGGTTTTCGATTACCGCAGCGGTTTCGATATCCTCAGCGGCCCCGCGAGACTCTTGCGCTGGTCGTTCGACGGCCGCGCACTCTATTACACCGATGAGCGCGACGGCATCTCAAACATCTGGCGGCTGCCCGTCGACACAAACGGTCCGGCTACGCAGATCTCCAACTTCACTGAAGGCGTCATTCGCAGTTTCGCCTGGTCCAGGGATGGGAAATTGCTTGCCGTCTCTCGTGGCGTTCCCAGCAGTGACGTGGTCCTCATCACCGAATTCAAATGAAATTACCCGACCCTCGAAGCGGTCAGCGGATCGTCGACTCCTCTGGGCGCTGTGAGGCTCGAACCGATAGTTGGTCTTTTCATTTCATACTTTCTCTCAATTCCACTAAAACATGGTCGGCGTCGGCCACGCTAATCAATCCGGCACGCGGGTATTCGATGTCCATGATGACGTACACCGCGAACGCCATGACGGCAGCGAGACCAAAGATATGCAACCAACTGCGCGACTTGCTTTCGGCCATGCCATAGCCAGCCAGCAGCGCCCCGGCGAGCGACAGCAGGACGATCATGGCGTAGATGATCGGCGGCGGATGGATCTTTGTCGCCTCGGTCCGGGTCGTTACGATGTCGAACATCGAATTGAGTGCCGGCAGGAGCAGCATGTTACAGGCCGGCGAACTGGCGTCTCGGCAACCCGCGACCGAGTAGGCCCATATCTCGTCCTGAATCTTTTTTGAATTTGCCAACTCGGCAAACGCCGCTTTGAGGTCGGGCAACCTTCGATACGTCTCCAAGCGTGAGTCAAGGTAATGCCGAAACTTTTGACGCAACTCGGGCTGAGTCTGATCCGGCAGTAGGCTGATGCGAAGGTAGGCCGTGCCGATGTCGTTTGCCTCCTCGGTGATCAATTGTCGACGTTCGTAAAACCGCGATGCCGCACCGGAGAAAGTGAAGCCGATAAGCAGTCCCAATAGGGCGAACACAGCACCTTCAAGAACACCGACGCCCTTATGCGCATCTTCACCATCCCGCATCTTTCGGCGAATAGCGATCCGGCGCCCCACTTCAGTGAGAATGACCATGCCAAGCAGGAGTGTTCCGCCAAGCACTAGAGCGTAAAATGCGGGATTCATCATTTTTCGGAGCTCCTTAATAGGTTTTGCTTCGGTCCAAGGGTCGAGTTGAGTAAGTCCGCCTGTGGATTGGCGTCACAGAGGTTGCTCCGCCCAAAGCGTGCCGTCATTGTCGAAAGTGGCAATGAGTTAGGCGGTTGAGACAAACTCGGGTGAGTCTTCCTAGGTAACTCCTGCAACGACCGTCATGATTGCTTGTTTTGACTTACCTTCGTTCCATGACAGCAGTGGACCAGCGGACTGCGCAAAGGTGGTGAGCGACGCCACCACAAGAAACAATGTGGCGATTGGCAACTGCGAGCGCTTGTTGCTCATAAGAACAATTTTGGGTGAAACCAAAACGGCGGTAACTGTCAAAACTGACAGCCGCATATTTGCAGGTTGTCCACCGAGGGCCACCCCTTCTGCACCAAGGTAAAGTGCCGTGCGGGGGGAGGTGCGCCCGCCCCTGGTTTCTCGCTACTTGCTCGAGACCTTCCGGAGTTCTCCAGCACTTAGTCGAGTTAGAAAGCTGCCGACTATCTGGTTAGGTGGGAATTCCTTGAACGGTCTTGCTCCCGATTGCCGACACCATCGCGTTGGCTCTTTAAACAATGTTGTGGCACGCAAGCGAAAAACTTTTAAGACTTCCAGGCCGATGCCGCACTCTTAATCAAGGATCTTTCCATTAATGGAGAGGCCACAGACAGCAAGACAATTGATTCTTCAAGGAATTCTGAGGATAGCGCTAGACATAAGCAGTTTTGCATGGTACTTTCAGCGGCATTACAGTAAGGGTGAATTTGCCAGGAAATCGCTCGACTCAGTCAGATCCATATTTTTTGGCCCGACACTATCCACACAAGTCCACACCGGGCTTAGTCAGTAACAACGGAGGAATGTAAAAAATGATCAGCAATACCTTGACTCGTAAGTTCGTCTCAGTGTGGGTAGCGGTTGCTATCCTGATGGTCTACTCAGTGGTCCTAACCGCCAAGCCGATGGTCCGAACCGGCAGCTTATCGATAGTCGGCGACGTTATGGTCGACGGTCAAAAAGTTACTTCTGGCGGGACTTTCTTTTCGGATAGCACCATCGTCACCGGGACAGACAGTCGGGTCGTGCTGAGTCTGGGCAAGTTGGGCAGAGTTGAGTTGCTCCCAAACAGTAGCCTCAGCCTTACTCTCGCAGACAACGGGATCACCGGCACGATGAATTCGGGCCGGAGTCGTGTTTCAACCCCCGCAGGCGTCGCTGTCAACATCGCAACCAAAGATGGCGCGATCAACATTGATGGCAATGAGGCCACCTCCGTTGATATCAACACTGAAAATGTTAGCACCATCATCGGCACTGAATCCGGTTTGGCCGTACTGAAATCCGGCGACCTGGTGAACGAAGTGGCGGCCGGTAAGAACGGTGTTGCCGGAGTTTATCCGCCGCAGCAATTCGTCGCCAGATTGACGACCAGAGGAAACCAACCGATTACGCTTAATGGCGCCAGCGCTGTGAGTGGAGCATCCATCTTGACAGGCGCCACCATTGAGACTCCCGCTTCAGTAGGTGCAACGATTGATCTGGGTAGCCTTGGTGAGTTGGCAATCGAGCCGAACACTCAGCTGTCACTTGATTTCGACGCAAGTGCAAACACCGTCAAGGTTAACCTCAAGAGAGGTTGCGTAAAACTCAAGACCAAAGACAATGTTAACGGCGAAGTTGAAACCGCTGACGGAGTGAAGACTAAATCATCCAAGAAGGGCGCGGCTGTTTGTTACCTTGCCGGCGGTGGTAGCTCTGCAGCCACAGGAGGCGGGCTTTCGGGCGGAGCGATTGCGGCCATAGTGATCGCTATCGGTGGCGGTACCGCTGTACTCATCTGGGCCCTGACCAATGACGACGAAGTGGTCAGTCCAGCAAAATAACAAATGTCGCTAGCTGACTGGCTAGTTACAAAAAAGAAACGGGCGCGGCCTTCGCGCCCGTTTCTTTTTTGCTCCGAGGGAATGATCGGCCCAGCGGGGAGGATAAAAAACTGCCGGCGGTTTTGCACAAAAATCAAGCCATTGAGTGTTGCGGCTTCGCCGCCATCGGTGCAGAAAGGCTGTGCCTTTCAGCAGAGCCGCGCCTTGCTTTCAATCGAGGCTATCTGCCTCGTTCGACGGCGAGGCAGATAGCCTCGATTTAAGATTTGATTCCGCTTACGGAAAGCCAGAGGCTTTCCGCACGGAAGGCGGCAAAGCCGCAAAATGGAAAGTCGGAGTTTTTGTCCAAAGCGACCTGTTGCCTATCCTCAGCGTCCACGGCCAAGTAGTCTGGAAAACTGAAAGCCGCCACCACTGCCGGCGCCAAACCGATAAACATAACCAATTGTGAGCGCCGTCTGACTGCGCTTTTCACCGAGCGTCACCAAACGAGATCCAGTGAATTGAAGAGAGTTGGCGGGATCAATAGTAAGTTGAGCGTTAACGGAGCCCAGCAAGTTGCGCTGGCGGACCGCCATGAATTTGCTCGCAATGTAACCCGCTTCACCCGATAGGTTAAGACGGGCGATTGTCCGCTGCATCCGCAGGCCGAAGTCCCAGTTTTGCGACAGCGGCCGGCTCAACCCACTCAAAAGCAGCGGTAGCGCTTTGCGGTTCCGAAGGAAGAACTGCCCGGGATTCGATCCGAAAACCTCACGAAACCCTACGGGCAACACTGCAGGGTTCTGAAGGACAAGGCTCTCAAAAGATGGCGCGTTGCTTCGGTAGCTACCCAGGCCGGCGATCGAGCCGCGTTTCGATGCATAGCGCAGCTGTTCGCGAATGCTAAAGCCCTTCCCCAAATGGGCCTCTGTGCGCCGTTCCCCGTTCAAGATGATCTGGGCCTCGATCTCATTAGCCCATTTCTTACTAACGGTCTGATCATATTTGACGATCAGGCTATTCGTTTCCATCTTAAGCAGGAAAGGTAACTGCGGAGGCGCCGGAGAATCGCTCACGTAGTTGTTAAGAATGAACCCCAGTCGTGCACTCTTAATTGGAGCGAAGCTGATAGTCGCCAGAAAAAGCTCACTATTAAATTGGAGTCGCTTAATTCGGGTGGGCGGCAGGATGGTGTTCCGGCTGTAACTGACCGCTGCGGTGAAACGAGAGCTCGGCCGCCATTGGCCATTGAAAAGCGAACCCTGACGGCCGCCTGACTGGGCGCCGATCACAATCAGCGGAGAGGTCTCATCGAGGCGCGCCAGTTCGCCGTAGACGCTAAAGGGACCGCGATGCAGATCCAGTTTCGCGCGCCAGGAAAGACCGCCCCTGGTATGGGCCACCTCAGCCTCGAGATTTGTTTTGTCGTTTGGCACGTAACGCAAGTCTGTTTGCACGACTGGGGAGCCCACAGGACTACGCTCACCGCTGACCAGTGGATGATTCGGGGCGATCAGCAGAGCAGCGGCGCGAATCCGCAATGTTTTGCTCTGGACAATTGGGGCGATTGCTCCGGCGATGCGACCTTCTCCCCGCTTGAAAAATGACACTTGAGGACGGGCCGTGCCGGCGAAAATCTCAAGCCCATGCAAGCGAGATTCGCGCGTGGAGGTGAGATGTAATCCGCGCAAGGCATAACCAGTCAATCCCATTTGTGAGATGTCCAGCTGGCTATCGAGGAGATCGATCCTGCTGGTCGCCGTGTCCACTCCAAATGTGATCCGGTTCGGTCCAAACCTGCGGCCCGGCGGAACTGGCAGTCCTCGCTTTCCCAGGTCGAAGATCTTGAAAAAGTCGCCGCTCATTCTAAGCGTGCGCCCTGGTTGAAGCTTTGAACTGAGGTCGAACGCATGGCGAAGAAACGATGGGCTGCCATTGAAGCCAGGAGTAAAGAAGAAGGAATGTGAGCCTGACGCTACTTCCGGACGCTCCGCAGTTTTTTGCTCAGGAGACTTCTTCTCTTTGACTCGAGTTAGAGGTTCAACCTCGATTCCGTAGGTAATGCGCCTGGTCTTTTCCACCACCACGAGGGTAGTTTTGCCCGCGACCAATCCTCTGATGACGACGATTCTACCTCCGGTGATCTCCACCGATGCAATCTTCGAATCCACCACTGCTGCCGAGACGATCGGATTACCGGAAACTACCTCGACACTTTTTCCGGTAGTGACCTTGATCCGTTTGGTATGGTTTCGTTTAGAGTTACTCGCAGGAGTCTTCCCGCCATTCGCCTCCGTCGGAAAAGGGGTTCTCGCTGACGCGGCTTTAAAACTCCCGGCAAAGACAATTACTACAAAGGAAGAAATAAGAATTGAGAGCAGGAGACTGAGCGCACACCTAATCCAGCATCGTCGCGGTTCGATGGTGCAATCCCTGGAGAGGTGCGCTCGCATAGTTGTGACGCCGTGAGCTGCTAATTAACGGCCTTATGATCCCAAGTCCCTTAAGATTAAACCGACAACTGCATCCGCACGGGCACGCCGCGGCGGCGACGGAGGGCCAGTCCTTCAAACTTTAAAGGCTGGCGTCAAAAATAACACCGTCAAGCTACCTATAAAAAGGGCTCCGACACAGTTTGAATACGCGATGGAGTGCTTGCCAGAGAACGGCAACGAACGCGGCTAACTGAGGAGAAGATATTTTCGAATGCTGAAATGACCCCGCGGATGATTTGTCGTTGCTGCCGGATCGTGGGAGATTCACGTCCGCCGATGAGTCGATGGAGTCGGCCTTGTTGAAGCCGGAAGCACAACCAGAGTGGTTCCAAAAGTCGGACCGCTTCCGTACGCTGCTCTTTGGAGTCCACTATCAATCAACCAATATCATTACACATTGACCAATCCCCTTAAGTTCATTGATCCTGATGGACATGGCTATCGGCGAGTCGAACAGAAAGTCAAAGATGGAAAACAGATTGTGCGTTACGAATGGCTGACCGACGAGAAGGTTCACGATGTGAGGTGTCCGATTCGTTTTCCGTAAGAAGCAGGAGGTGAGGAAATTATGCCGTTAGCGCTTGGCAACCAATTGTTAATTGGGGCCTTTGTTGTAAGTCAGCTTGTCAGCTGTGCCCTGTCAGAGCGGAGCACAAAGGTGAAACTGGAAGGTGGAAATCCACCGATCTTCGTACTCTCGGGAAGCGGTAAATTAAGCAACCTAATTGTCTACGGCTCTAAGCAGAGAGAGGTTGCAGGAGATCGAGCTTTTGCTCTTTGGGAGATCAAGCCAGTTGGTGGACACAAAGCCGCTGAGGCTTTAGAAGATTTAGGTCAGATCAAATACGGCACCGTACCACAAAACTATGTGCAATTGTTTCCAGAGAACGGGTCAACTCCGCCTCCTCTGATTGAGGGTAAACAATATGAATATTGGTTCCAGACGCTCAATGCTCCGCACGCGCGAGCATACTTCGAAATACGCGACGGCAAAGCCGTTGAATTGAACAAGTAGCAATGTCTTTAGGAGCGAGGCCGAGTCGTCTAAAATTCCACGCCTGTTGTAGCCAAGCATTGCGCCTGCCAACGACATCGACAAACTAAATAAGTGTGTCGGACGTCAGACGGCGGCGACAGGTCGCCGAATACCAAAGCGGTAACAGGTTACCGCACTCCAAAATTAGGGCGCTCCAAAACCGTTCGATTGGATCTATGGATGGGCCGTGAAGATTCGGGCTGGATCGATTCGCAGTTTCTCCCGAGCTGCA
>Ga0190274_10001536_pt1 | contig 13502 bp, 13 predicted proteins | sample Popmic531T_FD_133002 | JGI IMG/M metagenome (GOLD analysis project Ga0190274, IMG submission 133002) | Populus adjacent soil microbial communities from riparian zone of Yellowstone River, Montana, USA - 531 T | ecosystem: Environmental > Terrestrial > Soil > Riparian zone | place: USA: Montana...
CCATGAATTCCTGGAAGTCGATCGGATTGTCGGCATGGGCGCCGCCGTTCAGGATGTTCATCATCGGCACCGGCAGGGTCGCGGCCGAGACTCCGCCGACATAGCGGTAGAGCGGCAGGCCGCGCGCCTCGGCGGCCGCCTTGGCGACGGCGAGGCTGACTCCGAGGATCGCGTTGGCGCCGAGCCGCGCCTTGTTGTCGGTGCCGTCGAGCTCGATCAGAGCGGCGTCGATCTCGGCCTGGTCCTCGGCGTCCATGTCGAGGATCGCCTCGGCGATCTCGCCGCCGACCGCGACGACCGCTTGGCCGACGCCCCTGCCGAGCCAGCGGCTCTTGTCGCCGTCGCGCTTCTCGACCGCTTCGTGAGCGCCGGTGGAAGCGCCGGAGGGCACGGCCGCCCGGCCGAGGCTGCCGTCCTCGAGAAGCACTTCGACCTCCACCGTCGGGTTGCCGCGGCTATCGAGGATCTGGCGGCCGTGGACGTGGGTGATGGCGGTCATTTCGTTGCGGTCCCGTTGTGAAATCGGCGAGGAAAGACCATATGGGTCGAGGGGCGAATATCGGCCCGTCCGCTCCCATGCAACTTTCCTCGGTTCGGGGCGGAACGCATGGCCCGGGCCGGTGTTGTCGAGCCATCGAGCGTTCCCAGTCAGTGAAGTGGAGATTTCCTATGCCCCGTCGCGATCCCGAGCTTCCCGAAGGCACCGACCATGTCATCCGCGGCGCCTCCGAAACAGGCGAAGGCGGCACCGTCGGCAACGGCCGCACGGGTGGCGAAGGCGGCGGCGGCTTCGTCGCCACGGCCGAGAGCGGCTCCGGCACCGACCGGCTGGTGAATCAGGTCCGCGACCAGGTCTCCAGCCTTCGCGATCAGGCCGGCAATCGCGTTCGCGGCCTCGCCGACGACGGCAAGAACCGCGCGTCGAGCCTGCTCGACGAGGTCAGCGGCGTGATCGCCGACGCCGCCCGCTCGGTCGACGAGCGGCTCGGCGAGGATTACGGCCGCTACGCCCATCGCGCCGCCGATTCCCTCTCCGGTTTCGCCGGCAAGGTCCGCGACAAGAATGTCGACGACATATTGGACGACACCCGCGATTTCATCCGCAAGAGCCCCGCCGTCGCCATCGGCATCGCCGCCGTCGCCGGCTTCGCCCTGCTCCGGGTGATCAAGACCGGGCTCGACGATGTCGGCGGCGGCTCGAAGCGCAGGGGCGGCGACTGACTTGGACGCGCCAGGGGAGGATCCGCGCGAGGAATCGATCGGCGACCTGTTCGGCCGCCTGATCGACGACGGCAAGAGCTACGCGAAGGCGGAGATCGACGTCTATCGCCAGGTCGCGCTGCATCGCGCCGGCCGGGCGAAGAACGGCCTCGTCGCCCTGGTGGCGGGCGCGATCCTGCTGCTCTCGGCGCTGACCGCATTGGTCCTCGGCGCGGTGCTCGGCCTGTCGCTGCTGATCGGACCCTTGCTCGCCGGTCTCGCCATCGCCGCCTTGCTGGTTCTGGCCGGCGGCCTGCTGGTCCGCTCCGGCCTGATCGGGCTTCGCGCGCTCAAGGGCGACGAAGAGGAGAAGAAGGCGCTCGCCCGCGGGGAGGGCCGGCCATGAGCCTGGAGCGGGTCGAGCAGGCCAGGCGCAACCAGGTCCGCGCCAAGGCCCGGCTCGACGGCACCCTGGGCGCGCTCCAGCACCGGCTCAGGCCCGGCAATCTCGCCGGGGAGGCCTGGGACGGGGTCAAGGACAAGAGCGCCGACCTTGCCGAAGGCGCGCTTCAGGCGGTGAAGAAGCGCCCGGGCACGGTATCGATGGCGGTCGGGGTCTTCGCCCTGTTTCTGGCGCGTGGACCGCTGACCAGGGCGGTCGGTCGCTATATTTCCGGCGACGGGACGGATGAGGGAAACGAACGCGGCGACGCGGAGTTGAGCGTCAGCGAAGGAGTGAGTTGAATGGCTTCGAAACAGGATCAGGACAGCAGCACCCAGGCTCAGGACGGCGGCCGGGACGGCGGCGGGCGCAGCCGCGCGTCGGACGCCTATCAGGCGGCGCGCGAGCGCACCGCCTCGGCCTATGAAGCGGCGCGCGAGCGCGCCAGCGACGTCACCGACCAGCTTGCCGTCTATCCGGTCGGCGCGGTGATCGGCGGCTTCGTCGTCGGCGCTCTGCTCGGCGCGCTGCTGCCGCGCACCCAGCGCGAGACCCGGCTGCTCGGGGATACCGGGCGGCGGATCACCGGCGCGGCGCGCGACGCCGCCCAGCGCGGGCTCGACGCCGGCAAGGAGCAGATCGAGCAGATCCGAACCAAGGCGGCGCAGAAGGTCGGCGAGGCGGTGGTCGACGCGGTTTCGGGCAATGGCTGAGGTGCTCGCCGCCGGCCTTGCGCGCGGCGGCGAACCTGCCTAACCGGCCGCTCTCATGAGCAAGCTGCATTTCGTCTTCGGCGGCCGGGTCAAGGATCCGCGCGGCCTCGATTTCGATCTCGATTCGATCGAGATGGTCGGCCTTTATCCCGATTATGCGAGCGCTTTGGACGCTTGGCGCGGCAAGGCGCAGCGCACCGTCGACGACGCCGAGATGAAATATGTGGTCGTCCACCTCCACCGCCTGCTCGAGCCTGAGCTCGGCGGAGAGGCCTAGGCCCGGCGGTAGCGGAACAGCAGCAGGGGATTGGCGAGCAGGAGCCCGACCAGGAAGCCGCCGATATGGGCGCCGACGGCGATCCGGATGCCTTCGCCGTCGGACAGGAAGTCGCCGCCGGCCAGGGCGACGCCCATGCAGATCTGCAGGACGACCCAGGCGGCCATCAGCCACAGGGCGTTCAGCCACAAAGCCAGCGTCGGATTGCCGATCTTCACCTTGTTGCGGCCGAACAGCATCGCATAGGCGCCGAGCACCGCCGAGACCGCGCCGCTCGCCCCGATCATCGGCGCGGTCGGGCTGATCGCATATTGGGCGCCGGCCGCCGCATAGGCGCCGAGCACGTAGAGAATGGCCATGCTGGCCGAGCCCAGCACCGATTCGACCGGCCGCCCGCAAAAAAGCAGGACGATCAGGTTGAAGACGAGGTGCAGGAGGCCCGCATGGAGAAGAGTCGCGGTGAGAGGGGTCAGCCAGATCGGCAGCCCGGCCAGCTCAGCCGGCCGCCCCGGCCAGAACGCGCCCCAGCCGGCGACCGTCAGCTCGATCCCGAGCAGCGAAACCAGCAGCCACGCCGCCGCCGTCGCCGCGGCTATGGCGAGCGTCACCGGCGCCTTGCTCCAGCTGTCGGGAAGTCGCATCGCTCGGCTACTCCGGCGCGTGGGCCCGGCGATCAGACGAACTCGATCTTCTTGATCTCGTAATATTTGTCGCCGGACGGCGCGGAGAATTCGACCTCTTCGCCCTTCATCCGGCCGATCAGCGCCCGGCCGAGCGGCGAGGCGTAGCTGATCCGTCCCGATTTGGCGTCCGCCTCGGTCTCGCCGACGATCTGATATTTGATCTTGTTGTCGTTCTCATCGATCAGGTGGACGGTGGCGCCGAAGACGACCTTGTCGCCGGAGAGCGACTTGGGGTCGATCACCATCGCCCGGCTGATCCGGTCCTCGAGGTCGGCGATCGTCGCCTCGACCTGGCCCTGGCGTTCCTTAGCTGCGTGATATTCCGCATTTTCCGAAAGATCGCCATGGCCGCGGGCTTCCTCGATCGCGTCGATGATCGCCGGGCGCTCGACCGTCTTCAGGTGACGGACGTCCGTCTGCAGCTTTTCATAGCCTTCGGCCAGCATGGGCAGCTTGTCGACCGTCGCCATTTCTCTTCCGTGCCTTTCGTCAAAAACTCAATTGCAGCGACGCTGCGAGAGCACCGCCTGATCTCGGCCGAATTGTGCGGGATCATGCTCAGGAGCGTGAATAATAGTCCTGGAGCGAGCGCACTTCAAGACCGGCGTCCCGAAGCACGGCGATCGAGCGCGCCACCGCCGCTGCGGAGGAGGCGGTGGTGAAATAGGGCACCTTGTTCATCAGCGCCGAGGCGCGGATCGAGGCCGAATCCTTGTGGCTCTGCCAGCCTTCGGTGGTGTTGAAGACGATATGGACGTCGCCGTCCTTGATCCGGTCGACGATGTGCGGCCGCCCTTGCGCGACCTTGTTGACCCGCTCGACGGCGAGACCCTCGCCTTGCAGATAATCGGCGGTGCCCCCGGTCGCGATCGCGGCGAAGCCCATGGCGAGCAGGGCCCGCACCGGCTCGACGATCATCGCCTTGTCGCTGTCCTTGACCGAGACGAACAGGGTTCCGCCGGTCGGCAGATCGAGCCCCGCTCCCTGCTGCGATTTCAGGAAGGATGTGGCAAAGTCGTCTGCAATTCCCATGACTTCACCCGTGGACTTCATTTCCGGCGACAACACCGGATCGATTCCGGGGAAGCGGCTGAAGGGGAACACCGCCTCCTTGACCGCGACATGGGAGACCTCGCGGCGGATCGGCGGCAGATCGGCCAGCCTCTCCCCCGCCATCACCCGCGCCGCGATCTTGGCGATGGGCGCGCCGATCGCCTTGGCGACGAACGGCACGGTCCGCGACGCGCGCGGATTGACCTCGATCAGGTAGACGATGCCGTCCTTCACGGCGAACTGGATGTTCATCAACCCGACGACCTTGAGGGCATGGGCGAGCGCCTTCGCCTGCCGCTCGATCTCGGCGACGATGTCGGCGCCCAGGCTGTAGGGCGGCAGCGAGCAGGCGGAATCGCCGGAATGGACTCCCGCTTCCTCGATATGCTGCATGACGCCGGCGATGACGACGTCATGACCGTCGCAAATGGCGTCGACATCCACCTCGATCGCGTCGCGCAGATATTGGTCGATCAGCACCGGGCTGTCGCCCGAGACCTGAACGGCGGTGTGGATATAGTCGTCGAGCTGCGCGGGGCCGTCGACGATCTCCATCGCCCGGCCGCCGAGCACGTAGGAAGGCCGGGTCAGCACCGGATAGCCGATCCGCTCGGCCACCGCGATCGCCTCGTCGCGGCTTCGTGCGATGCCGTTCAGCGGCTGACGGAGACCGAGCCGGTGGACCAGCTTGGCGAAGCGTTCGCGATCCTCGGCCAGGTCGATCGCGTCGGGGGAGGTGCCGAGGATCGGGATGCCCTCGGCTTCGAGAGCGGCGGCGAGCTTCAGCGGGGTCTGGCCGCCGAACTGGACGATGACGCCATGAAGCGTGCCGCGCGAGGCCTCGACATGGAGGATCTCGAGCACGTCCTCGACGGTCAGCGGCTCGAAATAGAGGCGGTCGGAAGTATCGTAATCGGTCGACACCGTCTCCGGGTTGCAGTTGATCATCACCGTCTCGTAGCCGGCCTCGGCCAGCGCATAGGCGGCGTGGACGCAGCAATAATCGAACTCGATCCCCTGCCCGATCCGGTTCGGGCCGCCGCCGAGGATGACGACCTTCCTGCGGTCGCTCGGCTCGCTTTCGTCCTCGGCCGCGCCGAAGCTCGGCGCCTCGTAGGTCGAGTACATATACGGCGTCCTGGCCTCGAACTCGGCGGCGCAGGTGTCGATCCGCTTGAACACCGGCCTGACTCCGAGCCGGTGCCGAAGCCTTCGCACCTCCTCCTCGGTGGTGGCGCCGATCATCGCCTTGACCGCGTCGTGGATCAGGCCGTGCGAGCGGGTGCGGGTCTTGACGCCGCCGCCGGCGACATTGGCCGATTTGAGGTTGAGCTCGGCGAGGCGCCGGTCGCAAAAGCCCATCGCCTTCAGCCGGCGAAGGCCCTCGGCGTCGCCGGGCAGCCCGTCGCGGCAGAGCGCCTCCTCCTCGGCGACGATCTCGGCGATTCGCTCGAGGAACCAGGGATCGTATTTCGTGACCGCGTGCACCTCGGCGACGGTCAGGCCTTCGCGCAGCGCCTGCGCCGCGACCAGCAGCCGGTCCGGGCCCGGCACCGCCAGCGCCGCTTCGATCTCCTCCCTGGACGCACCGTAGATCTCGCGCACGCCGTCGAGGCCGATCAGGCCGGTCTCCAGGCCCCGGAGCGCCTTCTGCAGGCTCTCGTGGAAGCTCCGGCCGATCGCCATCACCTCGCCGACCGATTTCATCGCGGTGGAGAGAATCGCCTCGGCGCCGCGGAACTTCTCGAAGGCGAAGCGCGGGATCTTGGTGACGACATAGTCGATGGTCGGCTCGAACGAAGCGGGCGTGACGCCGGTGATGTCGTTCTGGATCTCGTCGAGCGTGTAGCCGACCGCGAGCTTGGCCGCGACCTTGGCGATCGGAAAGCCGGTCGCCTTGGAGGCGAGCGCCGAGGAGCGGCTGACCCGCGGGTTCATCTCGATGACGACCAGCCGGCCGTCCTTCGGATTGACTGCGAACTGGACGTTGGAACCGCCTGTTTCGACGCCGATTTCGCGCAGGCAAGCGATGCTCGCATTGCGCATGATCTGATATTCCTTGTCCGTCAGGGTGAGCGCCGGCGCGACCGTGATCGAATCGCCGGTATGAACGCCCATCGGATCGACATTCTCGATCGAGCAGATGATGATCGCATTGTCCGCGCGGTCGCGGACCACCTCCATCTCATATTCCTTCCAGCCAAGCACCGATTCCTCGATCAGCACTTCGGTGGTCGGCGACGCTTCGAGCCCGCCGCGGACGATCTCGATGAACTCGTCGCGATTGTAGGCGATGCCGCCGCCGGTGCCGCCCAGGGTGAAGCTGGGCCGGACGATCGCCGGAAGCCCGACCGTCTCCAATGCCGCCATGGCGTCATCGACATTGTGGGCGATCGCCGAGCGCGGGCTCTCAAGCCCGATCCGGTCCATCGCCTCGCGGAATTTCAGGCGGTCCTCGGCCATTTCGATGGCCGCCGCGTCGGCGCCGATCATTTTCACGCCATATTTGGCGAGCGTGCCGTCCTTGAACAGGGCGAGCGCCGTATTGAGCGCGGTCTGCCCGCCCATGGTCGGAAGCACAGCGTCCGGCCGCTCCTTTTCAATGATCGCGGCGACATATTCGGGCGTGATCGGCTCGACATAGGTGGCGTCGGCGGTCTCCGGATCGGTCATGATCGTCGCCGGATTGGAGTTGACGACGATGACCCGATAGCCCTCCTCCTTCAGCGCCTTGACCGCCTGCGACCCCGAATAATCGAACTCCGCCGCCTGACCGATCACGATCGGGCCGGCGCCGATGATGAGGATGGAGGAGATGTCGGCGCGCTTGGGCATCTATGATAAGCTCGGCGCGAAAGCCCTCTCCCCTGCGGGGAGAGGGTTGGGTGAGGGGGTTCGGCGGTGGGAAGAAAGCGGCTGACGCCAATCGCGCGTCGATTGCGAAGAAACCGGACCGATGCCGAGCACGCGCTTTGGCGACATCTCCGCGCCCGACAACTCGAAGGCGAGAAATTCGTCAGCCAGTTCCAGATCGACCATTATGTCGCCGACTTCGCCTGCCGCACCGCGCGGCTGGCGGTCGAATTGGATGGCGGACAACACGATACAGCGCGCGACGCGGCCCGGACCGGAATCATCGAGAAATACGGCTACCGGGTGCTGCGTTTCTGGAACCACGACGTGCTGGGGAACACCGATGGCGTCCTCGAAGCCATTCGCCGGGAACTCCTGATCGCCCGAGACCGCTCCGAATGACCCTCTCCCCCCCGGGGGTTCGGCGCCAGCGATTACCCTCGGACTCAGAGCCCCCTCACCCCAACCCTCTCCCCGCCGAGGAGAGGGGGCCCGGCCGGCGCCGATGATGAGGATGGAGGAGATGTCGGCGCGGCGGGGCATCAATTCTTTTTCCCGAACAGCTTTCCGAACAGGCTCGCTTTTCCCCGGGGATCGGGCTCGGGCTGCTGACGTTCCATCGAGCCCTCCCAACCATCATATTCCACACCGAATTGATCCGCGATTTCGCACATCTGTCGCATGGTCCGGTCCGCCCACGCCAGGTCGGTGACGTCGTTTCGCTCCGCCACCAGACCATCGGCATCGACGGTCGGCCGAACCTGATAACCCAGCTCGGCGAGTGACCGCGCCATCGCTTCCCAATTGCCGCCATAGGCATAATGGATGACGTGACGCTGATCGGCGAGGTTTTCGCCGTGCTGCAGAAAAGTCGACAGGACCTCCTTCGCCATCGAGACCTGGCGCTCGGCATCGTTCAGGGCGCTCATGCCGCCGATCCCATCGTTCGGACGAACTTTTCGAACAGATAGACGCTGTCTTGCGGCCCCGGGCTCGCCTCCGGGTGATATTGCACGCTGAAGGCCGGGCGGTCGGTCAGCTCGAGGCCGCAATTGCTGCCGTCGAACAGGCTGATGTGGGTCTCGCGGACGTTGGCGGGGAGGCTCTCCTTCTCGACCGCGAAGCCGTGGTTCATGCTGGTGATCTCGACCCGGCCGTCGGCGAGGCGCTTGACCGGGTGGTTGGCGCCGCGATGGCCCTGGTGCATCTTCGCGGTGCGCGCGCCGACGGCGAGGCCGAGGAGTTGGTGGCCGAGGCAGATGCCGAACAAAGGCTTGCCGGTTTCCAGCATCTGCCGGATCACCGGCACGGCATAGTCGCCGGTCGCGGCGGGATCGCCCGGGCCGTTGGAGAGGAAGAAGCCGTCGGGCTCGTGCGCCATCACGTCCTCGAACGTGGCCGTGGCGGGCAGCACCGTCACCCGCGCGCCGGCCTGGGCGAGGCTGCGGAAGATGTTGCGCTTGGAGCCGTAGTCGATCGCGACGACGTGTGGCGCAATAGCCCTCTCCCCGGGGGAGGAAGTTTCGGCATAGCCCTGCCCGAGCCGCCAGAGCCCTCCGTTCCAGCGATACATTTGCCGGCACGACACCTCTTTGGCGAGGTCCATCCCCTCCAGGCCCGGCCAGTCCCGCGCCTTGGCGATGAGCGCCTCGACGTCGAACCTTCCGTCCTCGCGATAGGCGATCACCCCGTTCGGCGCGCCCTCGCTACGAATCTTCCTGGTCAGCGCCCGCGTGTCGACGCCGGAGAGCCCGATCCGCCCGTTCGAGCGCATCCATTGGACGAAGTTCTGCGCGGCGCGGAAGTTGCTCGGCCGGGTCACGTCCTGGCGCACGACGCAGCCCAAAGCGAACGGATTGTCCGCCTCCAGATCCTCGTAATTGGCGCCGACATTACCGATATGGGGAAAGGTGAAGGTGACGATCTGCGCCGCGTAGCTGGGATCGGTCATGATCTCCTGATAGCCGGTCATCGCGGTGTTGAAGCAGACCTCGCCGACCGCCTCCCCTTCCGCGCCGAAGCCCCTGCCCCAGATCGCGCTGCCGTCGGCCAGGACCAATAGGCCCGTCGCCCCGTGAGGCGCAGGCTTGGGTCTGGCGTCGGCCATGTTGGCGGGCACTCCGGCGAAAGATTGGCGATGTCGCTAAGGCCCGACCGCTAGAGAGCGCCTCCGGCAGCGTCAATCTATTAAAAGTCGGGGCGGGCGTTTATGCTGACGGTTTCCTTGTCGAGGCCGTCGAGACCCCATGATTCGCGATCAAATCAAACAGGCGCTGGTCGGCGCGATGAAGGCCGGCGACGCGCCGCGCCGGGACGCGATCCGGCTGATCCAGTCGGCGCTGAAGAATCGCGACATCGAGCTTCGCGGCTCGGCCAATCCGCCCGAGGACGACGTGCTGGTGATGGAGGTGCTGCAGAAGATGATCAAGCAGCGCCGCGAATCGATCGATATGTACAAGAAAGGCGGCCGCGAGGAGCTGGCCGAGGCGGAAGCGGCCGAGGTCGCGGTGATCGAGACCTTCCTGCCCCGCCAGATGAGCGACGAGGAGCTCGGCGCCGCCGTCGACTCGATCGTGGCGGAGACCGGCGCCGCCTCGCTCAAGGACATGGGGCGGGTCATGGCCATGGTGAAGGATCGCCACGCCGGCCAGGCCGACATGGCCAAGGCCAGCGCGGCCGTGAAGGCGCGGTTGAGTTGACCGCCTCGGCGTCAGCTTGTGGACGGAATTCCGGCGTGCAATATTCCGAATGGCGCCGGGCGAGGGTAGCTTCATGACGCTGAGCCCGCAATTTCTGGACGAGATCCGCGCGCGCACGACCCTGTCCGCGCTGATTGGGGGCGCAGTCAAGCTTCAGCGCGCGGGCAACGAGTTCAAGGCCTGCTGCCCGTTCCATAACGAGAAGACGCCGAGCTTCTACGTCAATGACGAGAAAGGCTTCTACCATTGCTTCGGCTGCCAGGCGCATGGGGATGCGATCCGCTGGCTGACCGACCGGCAGGGCCTGTCTTTCATGGACGCGGTGAAGGAACTCGCGGCCCGAGCGGGGCTCGAGGTGCCGGCGCCGGATCCAAGGGCCCAGGAAAGGGCCGAGCGGGCGGCGGGGCTGTACGACGTGATGGAAGCGGCGGCTCAATGGTTCGGCGAGCAGCTGGACGGCGTCGAAGGGGCCGCGGCGCGCGACTATCTGTCGCGGCGCGGTACGTCGAGCGAAACGCGGCGCAGATTCGGCTTTGGCTTTGCCCCGAACAGCCGGGGGAAATTGAAGGAAGCGCTGAAAGGCTTCGGCGACGACATGCTGGTGGAAGCCGGGCTGCTGATCAAGACCGATGACAATGAGCCCTATGACCGCTTTCGCGGGCGGCTCATGTTTCCGATTCGCGACGCGCGCGGACGGTGCATCGCCTTCAGCGGGAGGATCGTTGGAGATGGCGAGCCCAAATATCTGAACTCGCCCGATACGCCTTTGTTCGACAAGGGGCGGACGCTTTTCAATATCGACAAAGCCGGGCCCGCCAGCCGCGCAAATCGGCGGGTTATCGTGGTCGAAGGTCAAATGGATGTCATCGCTCTGGATCAAGCGGGGCTTTCCGAGACCGTTGCCCCGCTGGGCACGGCGCTGACCGAGACCCAGATTCAGTTGCTCTGGAAGCTGTCCGACAGGCCTCTCCTTTGCTTCGACGGAGACTCGGCCGGCCAGAAAGCGGCCGTGCGGGCGGCACGCCGTGCCCTGCCCTTCATCCAGCCAGGTCACACGCTGGGCTTTGTCCAGCTTCCGGAAGGCCGAGACCCGGACGATCTCATCCAAATGGGAGGGGCCGCGGCGCTTATCGGCCTGCTCTCGAACCCGCAGGGGCTAGTCACCCGGATCTGGCACGCTGAAGTCGAGGAGAGCGAGACGGAGACCCCCGAGGGGCGAGCCGGCCTCAAGCAGCGCTTGGCCGAGCGCGCCGCCTCGATCCAGAATCCCTATGTGCGGGCCGAGTATAAGAAGACCCTCGACGACTTGTTTTGGGAGCATTTCGGCTGGGGGAAAAAGCGGATCCAGCAAGTCAGCGCCGAGATCGCCGCATCCAGGAAAACGAAGAGGAAGGGCTTCGACTCCCTTCTCATTCGGGCGATCCTGCTTGGCATGTGTCGCTATCCGGACGTCTTGAGGGACAATCACGATCTTGCCGATGCCCTCGAGATCCAGGACTCCTATCTGCGTCGCTGGTACGAACTGTTGAGCCTGTTCGTTTTGGAGAAGCCCGATCTCGATGAGGGCCTGGTCGAAGAGATGCTCGAATCGTCCAACGTGGCCCCGATCGAAAAGAGAAACCTTCACAAGGACCTGGCGTTTTCGTTTTTCAGGAAGCGCGAACCCGAGCGGGGCCGCAAGGAGCTTCGCGACGTCCTGGGAACGATCATTGCCGAGCGGGAGATCGAAAAGGCCCTTGCCTCGGCCAATTCGAAATTCGGCCAGCAGGTCGAGGCCGCCCAATGGGATGAACAGCAGCGCCTCGTTGCCGAGCGGCGGCTGATGAGGGCGCGCCTGACGAACTTTCTCGAGCACGCCACGGGAGAAACAACCGGTGCCGGCGGCGCCTCCGAACGGGGTTTCGAGACCGCGGTGAGCGAGGCGTGATCGAAGGGAGCTTATGTCGCGCTTGATCAACAGGCCCTCGATACCATATTGGCCCAACGCGGCGGGGCTTCTCTGGTGGAGGCGCTCGGCCGGAAACGTGGACTTGGTTTTTCCTTCACGCGACGTGACGCCGAGCCGGAGCGCGCCTGCCGCGATCTGGCTCTCGTCATAGAGACGCTCGCGGCCCGTCCGGATTGGACGCGGCACTCGAAGCGGCAACCGCGCGTTTGAAGGGCGAAGGGATGATGCGGCGTTCGCGGAGCGGCAACCGCTCCGAAGGGCGCCGGGCGGTGCGGACACACGACTTGCGACATTGATCGAGGCCGACGGGGACTAAGGCCTGATCCAGATTAAGGCGTAGGAATGGCGAAGACGAACACGGCGGAACCCGAAGAGAAGAACGAGTCCGGCGACGCGCCGCTCATCGATCTCAACGAAGCCAATATCAAGAAGCTGATCGGCCGCGCCAAGAAGCGCGGCTACATCACCTATGACGAGCTCAACGACGCTCTGCCGCAGGACCAGATGTCCTCCGAGCAGATCGAGGACGTGATGTCGGCTTTGTCGGAGATGGGCGTCAACATCGTCGAGAACGAAGAGGCGGACGAGGACGGGGAGAAGGAGGAGGATCCGGGCGTCGAGGAGATGGACGGCGCCGGCGAGACCTTCGTTCTCGAGAAGAAGAAGGAGACCGTCGACCGCACCGACGATCCGGTGCGCATGTACCTGCGCGAGATGGGCGCGGTGGAGCTGCTCTCCCGCGAGGGCGAGATCGCCATCGCCAAAAGGATCGAGGCCGGCCGCGACACGATGATCTGGGGTCTTTGCGAAAGCCCGATCACCTTCAACGCGATCATCGACTGGTCGACCGCGCTCAACAACGGCCACATGCAGCTTCGCGAGATCCTCGACCTCGAGGCGATGCTCTCCAAGGGCCCGACCGCCGAGCAGGTCGAGGGCGCCGAGGAGGATGACGACACCATCTCCGAATCGACCGCCGGCCCGACCTTCAAAGAGGAAGAGGAGCCCGAGGAGGCCCCCGCCGAGGAGGAAGACGAAGAGGAATCGATGGTCGAGCGGCGCGCCCCGCGTCCGGTCGAGGAGGAGGACGAGGACAACACGCTCAGCCTCGCCCAGATGGAGGAGACCCTGAAGCCCGCCGCGCTCGAGAAATTCGCGGCGATCACCGGCCTCTACAAGAAATTCGCGAAGCTCCAGCTCACCCGTATGGAGGCGATGAGCGCCGGCGAGGATTATTCCGCGTCCGAGGAGAAGAAATACCAGAAGCTTCGCGAGCAGCTCACCGCCGAGGTCGAGAGCGTCCAGTTCCATGGCGCCAAGATCGAATATCTGGTCGACCAGCTCTACAGCTACAACCGCCGCCTGACCACGCTCGGCGGCCAGATGCTGCGCCTCGCCGAGCGCCACAAGGTGCCCCGCCGCGCCTTCCTCGAAGCCTATATGGGCCACGAGCTCGACGAGGGCTGGGCCGAGCGCGTCTGCGGCATCGACAAGAAATGGACCGCCTTCTGCCAGGCGGAGGCCGGCGCGATCGAGCGGATCCGCACCGAGATCAGCGAGATCAGCCAGGCGACCGGCATGAGCCTCGGCGAGTTCCGCCGGATCGTCAACCAGGTCCAGAAAGGCGAGCGCGA
>Ga0190274_10001537_pt1 | contig 13495 bp, 15 predicted proteins | sample Popmic531T_FD_133002 | JGI IMG/M metagenome (GOLD analysis project Ga0190274, IMG submission 133002) | Populus adjacent soil microbial communities from riparian zone of Yellowstone River, Montana, USA - 531 T | ecosystem: Environmental > Terrestrial > Soil > Riparian zone | place: USA: Montana...
CCGATCGCGACCTCGACAACGACAACGAGTGGGACTACGGCCGCGATGGCACCGATCGCGACCTCGACAATGACGGGGAGCGGGACGAGTAGCGGGCGCAGTAATCGAACAACGACGATCGGATTCCAGACCCATGCCCAGGATCGACATCGCCACGGTCACCGCGCGCACCGGCTCGGGTTATCCCGCTCCGTTCGACGCACCATGCGCCACACGCACGCGCCGCCGACTCGGCGATGCCGGTGGGCTGAACGACTTCGGCGTGAACCACATGACCTTGCCGCCGGGTGGCTGGTCGAGCCAGCGCCATTGGCACACACACGAGGATGAATTCGTCGTTGTGCTCGAAGGCGAGCTCGTGCTCATCGAGGACGATGGCCGGACCTTGCTGCGCGCCGGCGAATGCGCGGCGTTTCCGAAGGGCAGCGGCAACGGCCACCACCTCGTCAACGAATCGGCCAGCACCGCCGTCTACCTGGAGGTCGGGTCGCGCCAGCCGCTGGACGTCGCGATCTGCTCCGACGTCGACCTGATGAGCGCGAATGCCGACGGTCGTTTCGTCCACAAGGACGGCACGCCCTATCCATAGCCCCGTGGGCGGTGCTCGCCGGGAAGAGGCCGGGGGCGCCTGGCCTCCCGTGCATTCCGCTCGGCCGCCGGCCCGAGCGCGCCAACGGCGCGGGGTCGCTGTATCTTTGCGTTGCGACCGCCCGGTCGCCAGACACGGGGCTGGATGCCGAACTCATGGCCGGAGTCATCGCTCGCCATGGTTCCTTGTTCATTGCCGCAACCCGCCTGCAATGCGCGTTGCTGTGCGCCTTGCTGCTGCTTGTCGCGACGCCGACCAACGCCCACCCCGCGGTCAAGCAGATCCTGCTGCTGCAGTCCCTGAATCGCGGCAGCCTGCCGCTGGACCACTTCACCGGCAGCTTCCGCATCGGCCTGGACCAGCGCGCGAACCATCCGGTGAATGTCGTGCAGGTCGTCGTGGGTCCGTCGGGACTCGTCGGCGCATCCGACCAGGCGGTCGTCGACTACATCCGGTCCATCTATGCCGGACGCCAGTCTCCGGATCTCATCATGTCGGCCGGTGGGCCGGCGGCGGCGTTCGCGCGCAAGCATCGAGCCGAGCTGTTTCCCGAGACGCCGCTGCTTTTCGCATCGGTCGACCGGCGCTTCCTGCGCGATTCACCGCTTTCCGAAAACGAAAGCGCGGTCCCGGTGAGCAATGATTTTGCCCACCTGGTCGACGACATCCTGCAGTTGCTGCCCGAGACGCGGCAGGTCTTCATGGTGATCGGGTCAGGTGCGCTTGGTCAGTTCTGGCGGCGGGAGCTCGAAGGAGAATTCAGCCGGTTTCGCGATCGCGTGAAGTTCACCTGGTCCGACGAGATGTCGCTCGACGACATCCTGCAGCGAGTTGCCGCACTCCCGGCCGATTCGGCGATCGTGTACCTCGCCTTCGGCACGGATGCGCAGGGCGGCGCCTACGCCGACGAGCAGGTCCTCGCCGACCTCCATGCAAGGGCGAACGCCCCGCTTTTCGGCGCGCTGACTCCGCTGATGGGGCATGGAATCGTCGGCGGTTCGCTGATGCCAGTCGACGCCGTTGCCGCCAGTACCGCGAGCGTGGCGGCCCGCATCCTGGATGGCGAACCTCCCGCGAACTTCAGGCTCGAGCCACAGCTGGCGCTCGAGCCGGTTTTCGATTGGCGCGAGCTGCGGCACTGGAAAATCCCCGAGGGTCGCCTGCCGCCCGGCAGCGCCGTCAAGTTTCGCGGCCCGAGCCTGTGGGACGAATACCGCTACACGATCCTCGCCTCGATCGCCGTGCTGCTCCTGCAATCGCTGCTGATCGCGCGCCTGCTGTACGAGCGTCGCGCACGCCGGCAAGCCGAGATCGAGAGCCGGCGGAACCTCTCGCTCGCCGCCGACGCCAATCGCCGCGAGACGATGTCGGCACTCGCTTCATCCATCGGCCACGAGCTGGCGCAACCGCTCAGCGCGGTGAAGCACAACGCCCAGGCGCTGCAGCGAATGGTCGCGGCCCACCGCGCGACCGACGAGGAAATGACCGAGATCCTCGCCGACATCCAGTCCGGGGCGGGGCTGGCCATGCAGATCTTCAATCGCCACCGCAAAATGCTGCGCGGGCGGCAGCTGGAAAAGAAGCGGATCGACCTGCACTCGGTGATCGAGGAAAGCCTTGCGCTCGTGCATCACGACATGCGCGCGCGGAAGATCGACGTGAGCCTCGAACTGGCGCCCGGCGCCCGCGAGGTCGATGGCGATGCCGTGCTGTTGCAGCAGGTGTTCGTCAACCTGGTGCGGAACGCAATGGAAGCGATGGTCGAAACGTCGCCGGGCAAACGCCGCATCACGATCCGCTCCGTGGTCGACGCCGAGGCGATCGACACCGTCGTGTCGGATACCGGCAGCGGCATGTCGCCGGAGATCGCAAGCCGACTGTTCACGCCGTTCGTCTCGACCAAGTCGCAGGGCCTGGGTATCGGCCTCACCATCGCGCGTTCGATCGTCGATGCGCATGGCGGGACGATCAACGCGACCACGAATCGCGACGGTGGTGCCACGTTCTGCGTGACGCTGCCGCTCAGCACGAAACGCACCATCGCCGCCGCCGAGCCGCGGGACGCGACGGACCAGCTCGACCGCGCCGGATCGATCGACGCGTGACCGAAGCAGGCTGCTGGAGCCAGCGCGAATGACGCAGGCACTGATCCAGCCGATGGCGGCCCATGTCGCGCTCGCGGTGTTCCTCTACGTGCTGCTGACAGTCGCGCGCGCGCCGTCGGTCTGGGGCTTCGGCCGTCGTCGCGACGGCAGCAATCCGTGGGCGACATTCGAGCCGCGCATCAGCGCCAACCTCTCGAACCAGTTCGAGTGGCCGGTGTTCTTCCATGTCGCTTGCCTGCTGCTCATGCAGCACCAGACCGGTCGACTCGCAGTCGTGCTCGCGTGGACCTTCGTCGGCGGACGCGTGTTGCACAGCGCTGTGCAGATATTGACGACGAACATCCGCCTGCGGGGACTCGTGTTCACGGTGAATTTCCTGGCGGTCCTGGGGCTCTGGACCGTGGCGCTGGGCGCCGCGCTGGAACAACCTTGATTCGGTTGCAGGGTTGGCCAACCTGCGTCGCGACGCCGTCGGCCCCGCTCTCGTAGGGCGGGCAGCTCCGCTGCCCGCCATGCCACTCGCCCGCACGGCGTGCAGCGAAGCTGCGCGCCCTGCGCCAAACGCTTCGCGATGCGTTCCGCCCGGTCCAGGCTGGGCGCACGGCAGGAATGAATTGTGGCGTGCGGCGACCGGCGCTATCGTGACGACGCATCGCTGAAGCCGGTGGTCCGCTTGCCATGAGTTTCGTTGCGCCAGTGCGGCAGGCCGGGACGAGCGCGGACCCGGAATTCAGCACCGGCGCGCAACCCGGCGCCCGAGCCACGTTTTCCCTGCGCACCGTGGCCGCGATCCTGGCCAGCGCCGGGGTGTACTACTTCGCGACGCGGGTCGCCTGGATGCTGTGCTTCCCCGACAGCAAGGTATCGCTGTTCTTTCCGCCGCACGCGGTCATGGTTTCCATCCTGCTGCTCGTCCCCACGCGGCACTGGTGGGCGTACACGCTGGCCGCCGCCAGCGCGCATTTCTTCGCCACGCAGCAGGCCGACTGGCCGGTCGTGTACGCGTTGCAGTGCGAAGCGTTCGATGCCGTGAAGTACCTCGTGGCCGCTGCGGGCATCCGCACGTTCATCAAGTCGCCATTCGATCGCCTCACGCTGCGCGAAGCCGTCATCTTCGTCCTGATCGCGGTCATCCTCGTTCCGTTCGTGGCGGCGCTCTGGGGTGCGGCATTTACCGTCGCCAACCATTTCGGCACGCACTACTGGGTCGAATGGCGCAACCTCGGCGTCTCCAATGGCGTGACCACGATCGTGCTCGTGCCGGCCATCCTGGTTGCCGCGCGCGTGCTCGCGACAAGGCGGTTCCGGGTGCCGCGTGTGCGCGTCCTCGAGGCGTGCCTGCTTGCGCTCGGCGTGCTTGCGGTCGGATACCTCGCGTTCAACCGGCTGCCCGCGGGACCGGATACTTCGCCCGCGTACCTCTATGCGCCAGTTCCCTTTCTCGTCTGGGCAGCGCTGCGCTTCGGGCTCGGCGGCATCAGCGCCACGATGCTGGGCATCACGCTCCTGGCAATCTGGGGAACGATGCAGGGCCACGGGCCGTTCCTCGACCAGGCGCCCGAGGACAATGCGCTCGCGCTGCAGTTGTTCGTCATGATGCTGGCCACGCCCCTGGTCTTGCTCGCGGTCGCGATCGGGGACGAAAGGCGCTCGCAGATGGCACTGCGCATGAGCGACCAGCGCATGAGCCTCGCGGCGGAAAGCGCCCAGTTGGCGCTTTGGGACTGGGACATGGTCAACCACGCCGTCTGGCTGAGCGAGGAAGGCCGGAGGTTTTTCGGCTTTGATCCGGGCCAGGTCGTCGACTACGCCACGCTGTCCGGACGCGTCCATCCCGATGATCGCGTGGCACGCAAGGCGGCAGTCGACCACGCACTCGCAACCGGCGGCTCATACGACATCGAATTCCGCATGGTCCTGCCCGATGGTTCGGTGCGCTGGATCGCCGCGCGCGGCCGCCGGCAGAACCCGGTGGGCGACGAAGCGCCACGCGTGCTCGGCGTGTCCATGGACATCACGGGGCAGAAGCAGGCGGCCGCGGAGATGCTGGCGCAGCGCGAGGAACTGGCGCACCTTTCACGCGTCGCCGTCCTCAGCACGCTCTCGGGTTCACTCGCGCACGAGTTGAGCCAGCCGCTCGGCAGCATCCTCAACAACGCGCAGGCGGGCCAGCGCTACCTGGCACAGGATCCGCCCGATCTCGCCGAGGTTCGCGAGATCCTCGCGGACATCGTCACCGAGAACCGGCGTGCGGGCGACATCATCGATCGCCTGCGCACGATGCTGCGGCGGGGCGAGGTTGCGTTGCAGCCCATCAGCGTGAACGAGTGCCTCGGCGAGCTGCTGCACCTCACGCGCAGCGACCTCGTCGCGCGCGGCGTGACCGTTGCCAACCTCGCCGTCGCCGATCTTCCGCCGGCGATGACCGATCGCGTGCAACTGCAGCAGGTGCTGCTCAATCTCATCGTCAACGCGTGCGATGCGATGAAGGCGAATCGAGCCGAGGACCGCAAGCTCACGCTCACGACGGCGATCGTGGGCAACGAAGTGCACATCGGCGTGCTCGACTGCGGCGTCGGCCTGCCGGACGACGTCGAGACGTTGTTCCAGCCGTTCCACAGCACGAAGGAAGGCGGCCTGGGCATGGGGCTTTCGATCAGCCGCACACTGGTCGCGGCGCATCGCGGGCGCCTGTGGGCGGAACGCCGGCCCGAGGGCGGCGCGGCGTTCTACGTGGCGCTGCCACTGGCGAAAGCCGGCGAAGCCGCGTCCCGGGTGCTCGCAGGCTGAACGCACGCAAACGCGGAACGCCTGGGCGTCCGCGGTGTGACCAATGGCGCTCGCGCGGACCGCCGGCGCGACGCAATCTGGCCACGTTCCGACTGACTGATGCAGGTTGATCGATGCAATCCTTCCTGGTGCTCGTGGGCTGGCTGCTGCTGTTCGTGCTGTGCTGGCCCGTCGCGATCCTCGCGCTCGTGCTCTGGCCGATCGCGTGGCTGTTGCTGCTGCCGTTCCGCCTCATCGGCATCACCGTCGACGCCGTGTTCGCGCTGCTGCGCGCGCTGCTGTTCCTGCCCGCGCGCGTGCTGGGCTGGCGGCCGGCTGCCGCGTAGCGCCGATGCGCGGGGAGTGTGCTTCAATCGTCCCTGCTGCCGCGCATTCGCGGCAGTCGGGAGGCGGGAGATGCGCTCGACACTGGACATTTCGCCGCGCTCGCTTCCAGTTGCACTGGCGATCGCGCTGGCGCCGCTGCAGGCCATCGCCTGCAGCGTCACCGGTCCCGATTTCGTCGAAGTCACGCCGCGCGACGCCCTGCCAGGCGAGGCAGCACCGGCAGCGCCGCGGATCGAGGTCGTCGGAATCCGGCGCGGCAGTGGTGACGAGCCGGTCACGTCCTGCTCCGACATCGGCATGCTGTCGCTGGCGCTGCGCGATGAGCCTGGAAGCGCAGCGCCGGCCTACGAGCTGAAACTGCTCGAAGGCGATTCCGGTGCGCTCGCCATTCCACCGAATCCGATGCGCCCGCGGCTGGCCGAGGACGGCGGGCACTACTTCGTCATTTCATGGATCGACGACGCCAGCAACGACCAGGAACCGCTGGCGTTGAAAGTGCGCGTTACCGCACTGTCGAGCACCGGTGCGCGTGGCGGATCCGTCGTCGTCGACATTGCCGATCCCGGACGCTGACGCAGCGCGTCGGAAGCATGACCGGACGTTTCCGCGATCGAACGAAGGACGACTCCCGCCAAGTGACGACATTCCCCAAGCTTGTTGCGTTTGCCGTGTTGACGATCGTTGCCTGGACAGCGGTCGGCGCTGATGCGGTCGATCAGGCCGTGCTCGTTCGCGCGAGCATTTCGACGCTGTCGAACGATGAGCTTTTCGACGAGCTCGAGTTGCTCGAGGCCGAGCTCGAGCACGCCATCGACGCTGCGCAAGTGGGGGAATTCGACGGGAACGAGATCGGGGAGGGCGAACTCGTGCTGTACATGTACGGGCCCGACGCCGAAAAGGTATTGGAAGCCGTCGCGCCGATACTGCGCCGCTCGCACCTGACCAGGGATGGCGTCGTCGTCGTGCGCGACGGACCGCCAGGTGCCGACGAACGCACGATCCGGCTCTCACCAGCGTCGAAGTAGTCTCGCCATCCACGCGGTAGCGGAGCAGCCCATGCCTGCACCTCGCTTCTTCGCCAGCGCCGCCGCGTTCCGCAAGTGGCTCGCAGCGAACGCAGCTTCGAACGCTGAGCTGCTCGTCGGCTTCCGCAAGGTGGATTCCGGCAAGCCGAGCATGACCTGGCCGCAGTCGGTCGACGAGGCGCTGTGCTTCGGCTGGATCGACGGTGTGCGCAAGCGGATCGACGATGAGGCGTACACGATCCGCTTCACGCCGCGGAAGCCGACGTCGATCTGGAGCGCGATCAACATCGCGAAGTTCGAGAAGCTGCAGGCCGAAGGACGCATGACGCCGGCCGGTGCGACGGCGTTCGGGCACCGCAAGGACCACAAGTCGCGGATCTACGCCTACGAGCAGGCCGCTACGGCCAGCCTGTCGCCGGCGGAAGAGCGCGAATTCAAGCGCAGCCGCGCCGCATGGAACTACTTCGAGGCGTGCCCGCCGGGCTACCGCAAGCAGATGCTGTACCGGATCACGTCGGCGAAGAAGCCGGAGACCCGCGCATCGCGACTCGCGACGCTGGTTGCGGCATGTGCGGCCGGCAAACGCCTGCTCTGACGAAAAACCGAACGCCGGTTGCGCGCCTAGCCGATCGACATCACCTTCGCGTCGACGAGATACGGACTGTCGAACGTCGCCAGTTCGCCCGCGCGCTTCCCGGGCACCGGGAACAACCGTGCCGACAGCGCCTTCTGGTACTTCACCGCCAGCGCTGCCACGTCGGTCATGATGGCTTCGATGCCGTCCGCGCTCGTGTCGCCGGGAATCGGCACGACGTCGAGCCCGGTGCCGCAGACGCTCGAGAACGACAGCAGGTCGCCAATGCGGAAGCGCGCTTCGCCGGCTCGTTTCGCGAGCACCGGGTCCTCGAGCACCGGCAGCATCAGGCCGCAGTAGCCGCAGTTCAGCACATCGAGGTTCTTGAGCGCGGCGGTGATCGCGGCGCACGCGGCGAGCGTGCCCGGCGCGCCGAACGGCTTGCCGGTGAGCGTCTCGATCGCCTGGCCGATGCTTGCGTCGAGCATTGGTGCGGGCGACGTGTCGATGCCGGTGTACTTGCGATCGAGGTCGCCTGCGACGCGCATGGCGATCGCCTGCACCGGTCGCAATGCGGCGTTCATGTGCTGGCGCAGGACGTTCGTCGCGTCGCCCGCGCGCACGCCGCCTGCGAACGCCTGTTGCACCAGCGTCGCCGATTCCAGCCCGATGGAGAAGGCGGGTTCGCCGCGGTGGTAGCCCACGGGAAAGAACGGCGTCCCGGGCGGGATGAAGGCCGACGCCGCGAAGCGGAAGTTGCCTTCGCCGTTCGGACTGGATGCGGCAATCGCGACGGTCGCTTCGGCAGCCGCGCGGATTGCGAGGCGATGCAGGCCGCGATCGGCGGACGCCATGACCACCGAGAAGCTCAGCTGCTTCGTCGCCGCGACGAGGTCCGCCGCCCATTGTGCGAAGCCGCCGACCGTCGGTTCGCCCGTGAGCGCCGGGCCGATGCTCCACACGACACCGGCTTCAGCCAGGTGCGCGTCGAGCTTCGCGATTTTCGCGATAGCGGCCGTCGTGTGCCACTCGGGAAGGTATCCAGCGAGCGGCTGGGTGGTGATTCGCGTGGTCTGGACTTCATAGCCGTCGGCGACGAACTGCGCCTTCGCGCGTTCGAGGAAACGCAACGCCTTGTCGATGGCCGCGAAGTCGCCGGGACCGGACAGCTCGACGCCGGCCGTGATCGTGCGCACACGAAAGCCTTTCGCATCGGGCGCGATCGCGACTTCGGCGCGTGTCGCCAACGGCAGCAGCGACAGCGCGCCGAGCGCGCAGAGGACCGTGCGCCGCGAAACGCCAGCGACGGCCGTTGCATCGCCGTCCGCAGGCGCGTCGCCCGCGCACGCCTGGCAGAGGCACCGCGCAGGATCGTTCGCGCGCGTGATGCTCGCAGGAATGACGACCGACGCACACCAGCACGGCGCGCCACCGGCATCGGGATCGAGCAGGCCGCAGCGGTTCGGTCCACCGCAGGCGGGACAGGTTCGGTCAGCGGAAAGCGTCGACACGGAACGAGCCTCCAGGGTCCGGCATGCGCTGCACAGCGTAGGCGGTTCATTGCGCCATGGCCACCGGATAGTCGCCGCGCCGGCGAGTGCCGCGGCAGGATTGAATGCTCGTCATGTGTTGTCGATACTCGGCTCTGCGTTTCCCCGGGCACGGCGTCGCACATGGGCAAGTCGGTGATCGCGTGAGCATTCGTTCCGGGCGCACGGTGACCGGCAGCTGCCATTGCGGCGCCGTGCGCTTCGAGATCACGTCGGACTTCCCCGAGCTCACGACCTGCGACTGCTCGATGTGCCGGAGGCGCGGCGTGCGAATGGTGAAGGTGCACGAGAGCCGATTCCGGCTGCTGTCGGGCGAGGAAGCGCTGACGCGCTACCAGTTTCACACGCACACGGCGCAACACTTCTTCTGCACGGTGTGCGGCATCTATCCGTTCCACCGCAAGCGCGTCACGCCGGATTTCTATGGCGTGAACGTGAATTGCCTGGAAGGGTTCGATCCCGCAGGCATCCCGGTGCGCGCGACGGTCGGGGCGGGAATGCCGTAAAAGCGCCGGCTCGATAGAATCGCCGCCATGAGCGAAACGGCCGCGATCTCCCGAATGCTGTTGCGCGCGGTGCAGGGACATGGAGTCCGCGCCGAGTTGCGCGATGGCGTCGTGATCGTGCGCGACGGGCTGTTGCTGCTGGCAGGTGAGTCGGTCACGTCGCCACCGGGCGAGGGTCAGGTAAGCTGGCAGGTCGCACTCCGGATCGAAGCGCGAGTGCCGCACGAGCTGCGTCCCATCTTCGAGGACCAAGCCGCACTGGGGGACGACGCGGACCGTGCGCTGGCTGCGGCGTTCGCGAAGTTCATGCTCGGTGCATTCCACGTGCTGCTCGAAGCGTTCGTGCCGCATTCGTGCGACTCGCCGCAGGCAGAAGTCGAGCACTGGCACGCGGCAAGCTGCACGTGGAAGGTGTTCGTGGGTGCCGGCATCCTGGAACGCTCCGGCGAATCGCGGCTGCCAGCGACGTTCAACGAGCTGCTGTCGCGCCTGCGGCCGCCGTTCGAGTCCGCCCACGCAGGCGGAATCCATTGGCTGTCGTTGTTCGTCGGGGGCGCGCGTGGCGAGGTCATCGGTGCCGAGCTCCGGCTCGACAACGAACGCTGGCCGCCGGGCATGGAGCTGATGCGAGCGCAGGAGTGGCAGATCGGGAACGGATACGAATCGCTGCGCTGTTTCGTGCTGATGCTGCCCGATGGAATCGCCGACCCACGCGCCGAAGTGATCGAGGGTCTGCCGGAGCACGGGCAGCAGGCAGCGCCTGTGTCCGCAGAGCGCGTGTCGGTGTTCCAGGCGATCGCGAAGCAGTGGAGCATCGTTGCCATGTTCGCCTACGGCGTCATGTGCATCACCGCGACGAACAGCCTGCGCAGCGTAGCGCCGCTGCTCGCCCTGTTGCTGCTTGTTCCGCTCGGGCTCGGGATTGGAGCGCAGGCCGCGCGCTCGACGCGCAAGCAGCGACTCGTTGCAGTCGTCTCCAACGCATCCCTGCTCGGATGCGCCGCATTGGCAACGGCGTGGGACTTCAGCGCCGGAGGCGCAGCGTATCGTGGCGTCGTGACCTTGCTGCTCCTTGCCGTGCCGGCTGCGCTGCATGTGGTCGCGCTGTATCCGCGCTTGAAGCCGAGCACGCCAGCGTCGTGACGGCGGCGAAGACACCAGCGATCGAGATCGCACCCTCGGATCCCACGACCACGAAGGCGATGGGGTGCATCGCGGCGTACCTGCGCGAGCTCGAGGAGCGCTTTCCCGAAGGCTTCGACGCGAGCCGCGGTCCATCGGCGGAACCCGATGAGCTCGTGCCGCCGAAGGGCGCGCTGCTGCTCGCCGAACGCGATGGCGAAGCGGTCGCCTGCGGCGCGCTGAAGGTGCTCGCGCCGGGCATCGGCGAGATCAAGCGCATGTGGGTGTCGCCGAGCGCACGCGGCCTCGGCATCGCGCAGCGCTTGCTGACGGCACTCGAAGCGCACGCGTTGCAGATGGGCCTGCACACGATCCGCCTCGATACGCACCGCAGCCTCGTCGAGGCGCGCGCACTCTACGCACGCAACGGCTACTCCGAGATCGCCGCGTACAACGCGAACCCGTACGCACACCACTGGTTCGAGAAGCGCCTCGCCTGAGCGCGCGGCGAATCGCAAACGCATGCGTCAGCAACGCTGGAGAGGATGCGAACCTGCGAACATCCGCGGACTGCAATGGCGTGGCGGCCGCGATGACGCAAATGAGTTTCTCCCGGGGCGCGCGGAATGGCCTCGCGATCGGCCTGCTGGCGATCGCATTGGCGGCCTGCGGCCCGCAACCAGCGAACACCGCGCTGCCGGCTGCGACGCCTGCGCCATCGCCGCCCGGCGCGAGCGAAACGAGCGATGCACTCGTCGAGGCGCCGCAGTCGATCGACTGGACCGGCCGCTGGACCGGGCCCGAAGGCACGTACCTGGACGTCGTGGCCGACGGATCCGGCGCCTACACGCTGGAGATCGCGAACCTCGATGGCCCGAGGCGCTTTCCCGCGCGGTTGGCCGGTGACCACCTGGAGTTCGAACGCGATGGCCAGGCCTTGACGCTGCGCGCCACGGACGGACCGGGCACGGGCATGAAGTGGCTGCAGGACAAGGTCGATTGCGTGGTGGTCGCGGTGGGCGAGGGGTTCTGCCGCTAGGTTCCCTGGTTGCCGCGCTTTCGCCATTTTTCGCGCAGGTGCACGACAGGCGATCCAGCGAGGATCGCCACGCCATGTTCGAACGCCTGAGCCGCGGCCTCGCGGTCATCGAAGCACTCATCGTCGCGCTGCCGGTCACTGGCCTGTTCCTCGCGTTCGGCCCGACGCAGTTCCTCGCACCCGCGTACGACTTCCCCGGCGTGGCAACCATCGCCATTGCCGCCATCGCCGTGCTCGCGTTCGCGGGCATCTGTTCGGGATGGGTGCTCCTGTCTACTTTCACGATCGGCGGCGCCGCGATGCTGCGACGTCGCGCGACCGCCTGGCGCGTGCTGGCGCGCGCCGGCGTGCTGCTCGTGCTCGCGAGCGCGGCATCGCTGTTCCTGCCGCGCGTGGATGCGGACGGGCTTTCCTCGTTCCGTTTCGACTTCAACATCTTCTCGATGGCCTGGCCGCTGCTGCTGCCACTGGCGCACCTCGAGCTGGAACTGTGGTTGCGATCGCGCCGGCCTGCCCCTGCGGCCACTGGCGGGCCGCCGGCCATCGGCTAGCGTACGCGTGGGTTCAACCGCGGGAGCGCGACGATGGCCGAAGCTCACGTCGTAGCGAAGCCGGGCGGCATCCACTGGGCACGCCACTGGATGCTGTTGTTCGTTCCGATCGCGCTTGCGATCGAGCACCTCGGCGAGGTGTCGCCGCCCGTGCGATTCCTCATTGCGGCGCTCGCGATCATCCCGATTGCGCAGCTGATCGGGCGCAGCACGGAACACCTGTCGCACTACTCCGGCGAGTCGGTCGGCGGCCTGCTCAACGCGCTCTTCGGCAACCTGCCCGAACTGATCATCTGCGTGGTCGCGATCAAGGCCGGCCTGTACGCGATGGTCGCGGCGTCGCTCGTGGGCGCCATCCTGTTCAACCTGCTGCTCGTATTGGGGCTGTGCCTGCTGCTCGCGGGCTTTCGCCGACATGACCTGTCGTTCAACGCGCAGGCAGTGCGCGTGTACAGCACGACGATGTTCGTCGCGGTGGTCAGCCTCGCGCTGCCGAGCCTCTACCAGCGCGTGTTCGCGACAACCAGCGTCACCGACAAGCAGGAAATGCTCAATGGCGGGCTCGCGGTCCTCCTGATCGTGCTGTTCGTGCTCTATCTCGTGTTCATGCTGCGCACGCACCCCGAACGCTTCAAGAGCGTGGCCGTCGCACACGAGGAAGAGCACGAAGCGCCGTGGAAGCTGTCGTCGTGCCTGGCGGTGCTGGTGGTGGCCTCGGTGCTCGCGGCGTTCCTGAGCGAGATCCTCGTCGGGGCCGTCGAGGGTACGGGCGAAGCGCTGGGCCTGTCGCCCGCGTTCGTCGGCATCGTATTGCTTGCAAGCGTCGGCGGTGCTGCGGAAAGCCTCTCCGCGATCACGATGGCGCGCAAGGGTCGCCTGGACCTCGCGATCGGCATCGCGCTCGGCAGTTGCATCCTCATCTCTCTGCTCGTCGCGCCGGTGCTGGTGTTCGCGAGCTACTTCGTCGGACCGTCGCCGTTCATGCTCACGTTCAACCAGGGCATCGTCGGCCTGCTGTTCGTGTCGGTGCTGCTCGGCGCGATGGTGTGCGCGGTCGATTCCGCCGACTGGTTCAAGGGCGCGCAGCTGATCGCGGTGTACCTGATGATCGGGTTGTTGCTGTACTTCGTTCCGATCTGACGGCACGTCTCGCCGGCTTCGTAGGGTGGCCAGCTCTGCTGGCCACGCGACGCAAGCCCCATTGAACCGGGCGCCCCGGAAGGCACGACGCGTGGCGAGCGAAGCTCGCCACCCTACGAAAGTGGCGAGATCGCTCACTCGAAGCCGTCGGCGAAGATCAGCGGGCCGAGCGATTGC
>Ga0190274_10001538_pt1 | contig 13495 bp, 10 predicted proteins | sample Popmic531T_FD_133002 | JGI IMG/M metagenome (GOLD analysis project Ga0190274, IMG submission 133002) | Populus adjacent soil microbial communities from riparian zone of Yellowstone River, Montana, USA - 531 T | ecosystem: Environmental > Terrestrial > Soil > Riparian zone | place: USA: Montana...
GCGACCGATCCTGAGGGATGGCTGGTCGAGGATCACGTGACGCTGGTGCAACGGTGACGGACCTGTTCTGGCAACACTGGCGGCCGGAACATCCCCGCGCGGTCCTCATCAACGTGCACGGACTCGGCGATCACAGCGGCATGTATCCCAGCATCGCCGCGTGGTTCCCGGCGCGCGGTGTGGCTCTCTACGCGCCCGACACGCAGGGCAATGGCCGTTCGCCGGGACGGCGCGGCCACATCGACCGGTGGTCCAGTTACCGCGATGACCTTCGCCGCTTCATCGAAATGGTCTACGCGCGGGAGGGCATGAAACCGGTGCTGCTCGGCCAGAGTCTCGGCGGCCTCATGGTGATCGACTATGCACTGGCGCACCCGGACACCGTACGTGGCGTCGCGGCGGCGGCGCCGGTCCTCGGTTCGATCGGCACGCCGGCACCGCTCCTCTGGATCGCGCGCGTGCTGTCGCGGGTATGGCCCACCTTTACCCTCGAGACCGGCCTCGACCTCCGAGGCCTGGCGCGCGACCCCGCCGTGATCAGCGCCGTCCTCGACGATCCCCTCTTTCACCGTCGGGCTACCGCGCGCCTTGCCACCGAGGTCCTCGCGACCATGCAATTGGTCCATGCCCGCGCAGCATCGCTGGCGACGCCCGTGCTCCTGCAGCACGGCACGGCCGATCGGATGGTCGAGATCGATGGCAGCCGCCGTTTCGCCTCCGGCCCGGCCGCAGCGCACGTGCGACTGCTCGAATACGACGCCTGTCATGCACTCTTCGCCGACGTGGGGTATGAGCAGAGGTTGACTGACCTCTCGACCTGGATGGAGTCGCTCGAGTGAAGCCCCACCCGCGAACGCTGTTCTGGCGGGCCATCCGGCTCCGCTGTCCCCATTGCGGTGGCGGGCCGCTGTTCGTGGGCTGGGCCCGGCTCCTGCCCGCCTGCCCCAGCTGCGGGCTCACGCTCGAGCGCGGCGAGCGCGGATACTGGCTCGGGGCCTACTTCATGGGGCTCATGGCGATCGAGACGGTGTTGAGCGCGTGGTTGCTGGGCGTGATGGCCTGGACCTGGCCTGAGATTCCGTGGCGGTTCCTGCACCTCACCACCATCCTGCTGCTCGTCGGGACCGCGCTCGGATTCTACCAGATGTCCCACACCATCTTCCTGGCCTTCGACCTGATCATTCATCCGGTCGAGCCCGACGATTTCATCGCGCCCGAAGAGCCTCGCCGTACACGACCCTCAAGACGGGAGCACTAGTTGATCCTCGCTTTCTTCCAGGAACAGGGATCCCAGATCGTCACCGACGCGGAACGCGCCGCCGAGCAGGTGACACGGGTGGCGCCCATTCTCCAAGCGCTACCGGCCGGCGACCTCATTCTCGGCGGGGTGATGCTCGTGGTGATCGTGCTGATCCACGGAACATGCATGCGCCTGATCATCGGGCACGTGCTGCGCCGGTCGAAAGTCCTGGCGCAGCATCCCACGACGTGGGCGGCGGATGTCCTGCTGGCGGGGGCCATTCTGCTGCTGCTCACGGTGCATCTCTTCGAAACCGGCGTGTGGACGACGGTGCTGGTGCATTCGCACCTCGTCAGTGACTGGCGGGAGGCGGGTTTCTTTGCCGCCAACACATATACCACGCTGGGTTACGGATCGGTGATCCTCGCGGCGCCGTGGAAGATGCTGGCGCCGATCATGGCGATCTCAGGCCTCTTCACCTTCGGCTGGACCGGGAGTGTCCTCGTCGACATCGTGGGACGGGTGAACCGGCTGAAGGACCTGGCCGAGGACCCGCCTTCCTGACCGGATGAAGTTGTCGTTCCTCCTAGTGTGACTGCGGCGCAACCGGTTCCGGGTGATACAGGGACCCGATGCGCTGTGCCCGGAACACATATCCCACACCGCCTTCGAGCTTCCACACGACTGCGCCAGACGCATCGAATTCCTCCACCCGCTGGGCGTTGCCGAGCGACACCAGCACCCGTCCGCCTGGCAGTGCCTGCACACTGCCGCCCAGTGAGCCGATGACAGCCGGATCAGAGCTGTACACTCCGATCATTTGCGCGGAGTGGCCCTCTTCATCGAGCTGATAGCGCTCCGCCCGCGACCGTCCCGGCGTGCCCTGGTTGTCGAGGAGCATCAAGCCGCCCTCACCATCGGTCCGTACGCCGTGCTGCCCAGAAAACGGCGGTGCCGCCCCCTCGGTCGTGAACTGGTTGGCCAGGCCACCGAAGCGCCAGAGCACGTTGCCGCTGACCGTCGAGATCTTCGTGATCTCGCTCAGGCTCCGAAAGGACACGAGGAGGTTGCCGTCGCGGTCGAGTGCCAGTGCGTTGCCATGCGTCCAGTTGACCACGGAGCCGGCCCGATCCGCGGCGGGCTGGTCGGTGATGGCGAAGTGCTCGAAGGGGCTCCACTGGAACAGCAGCACGCCGGCGTCGCTCAGGTGCTGTACCACCGTTCCCGTCACCTGTGCGGCGGCGTTGCCACCCAGCGCCGCGAGGTCCATGGTGCGCACCTCGTCGCACATGATCCAGTAGCTGTCGTCGGGCTCGCGGATCAGGTCGTGAAATCGAGGCTCCAGGTTGCCTGCGCAGCCGAACGTACGCGTTAGGTGGCCGAGGGGATCGACTTCGAGCCACAGGTCGAGGTCAAGCGGGTCGGGCGTCATTGGCCTGGCCACATAGCGGCCGCGCTGTGCCATGAAGTTGAGCCCGGGACCGTCAGCGAAGTAGCGGTACCACACCACTCGGCCCGTGCCGTCGATGACGACCCCGTACTTGCCGGCCGCGAGGACGGTGAAGCCCGTTGGTGCGATGCCCGATACGCTGTATTGCGGCAGGTCGACGGGCAGGTCACCGGTGACGAGGTCGATCGAATCGCCCACCGATTGTCCGCCGGCACCATACGCAACCCCACGCAGCGCGTAGCGCTTCCCCGGCAGCAGCCCCAGCACGGGAACAACGACGCTGTCACCGGTCACGCGCACCGTGGGCGTCGCGCTGTCGACACCACCGCCATCCGCCAGGTGGAATTCCACCCGGACGCTGTCGGCGTGCTGCACACTCAGGGAGAGCGTGCCGCCGAGGACGTTCTCGATATCGGACGCCGCGCGCGACGACGAGATGACCGGTGGCTCCGGCGGCGGGGCCACGACGTCCCCGCCGCACGCGGACAGGAGCGCCGCCGTCGCAAGCAACCCGGACCGCGAAGCTCTCACGGCCGCCATGCCGGGTTGAGGGCAACGAAGTTCAGGTTGCCCAGCATGGCACCGCCGCTGGCCAGCAGGATCACCTGATCGGTGCAGGTCCCGCATGACGCCGCGGCGAAGTTGCTGAGCGCAATTCGCTGGCCGTCGGACGACAACGCGAGATCACCAATGGTGCTGAACGGGAAATACTGCACGCCGGCTGCATTGCTGCCGTCCGGGACGATCTTCATCAGGTAGGAATACGGGCCATAGTAATCATCCAGCACGTGCTGCAGGAACAGGATGGAGTAGCCGCTGGATGCCCAGGCCGGGCTGCTGCCATTACCGAAAAGCAGGACCGCGCCCGTGCCGTTCGCGTTCATTACGTAGAGACTGGGGGTACCGCCCGGTGGCGTGCGTGAGAACACGATCTTCTGGCCATCCGGCGACCAGGCGGGATCCGCGTCTGCGCCGGGATCGGTGGTGAGCCGAGTCGCGCCCGTGCCGTCCGCATTCATGACGTAGATCTCGGGGTTCCCATCCCGCGTACTCATGAATGCGATGCGTGACGCGGTCGGCGACCACGCGGGCCGGGTGTCCGCGCCGCTCGCCGTCGTAAGGCGTGCCTGGCCTGACCCATCAGCGTTCATCACGTAGATCTCTGCATTGCCATCGCGGTCGCTCACGAAGGCGATCCGGTTCCCGTCGCCTGACCAGGCCGCATCGTCGTCCAGCGCCGAGTTGGTCGTAAGCCGGATGGGCGAGCTGCCCGTTTCGTTGACCAGGTAGATCTCGGCGGCCGAACCCTTGCCCACCGTGACGGCGAGCTGACGACTCGCGCTGCAATTGACGACGAACGCCTCCGTGGCATTCGAACTGTCTATCTGGACATTGCGGTAATTGCTGCCAACGACGCCGCAGTTCGGAGCGAGGCCCTCCAGCGACAGCGCGTAAAAGCCGGCCGGGAGCTCGGTGAACGTGACGCTGCCGCTCGACCCGACAGGCTTCGTCTGGATCACGGTCGAGTAGTAGTCGTTCACCATCAGACTGGCGGTGTACCCATCGGCGTCCGGCTCGCGACCGGTCGTCGTGGTCGTGACGGTCAGGCTCGGCAGCGACCGACAGGTCACCCTGAAGGTGACGTCGGTGGTCCCGCCGATGGTGATGGTGATCGACCGGTTGAGGCCGCCCTCGACGGTGCAGTTGGCTGCCACGCCGCTCAGCGTGACGCTGTTGTTCCCGTTGAGGAGCCCGGCGACGAGGAGGGTGTCATTGATGTCGACGGTCTTGGTCCCGCGTGCGGTCACTACCGCATACCCGTCGGCGTCCAGGCTCATCCCCGCCGTGGTCGTCACGATACGTGCCGTGCCCGTCACGGCGGCGCAGGTGAAGCGCAAGGTGATGGCCACGACCTGGTTGGCGACGCTGTTGACGGTGGCCGGGTTGTCGGGGTTGGCCGTGCAGTTGGACGCGAGTCCGGTCAGCGCAAGGGGCTGCTCGCCGACCGGCACCCCGGTGACCAGCGCGGTGCCGTTCGTGGACAGCTTGCGCTGACGGCCGCTGGCGCCGCCGATCCTGATGTCGTAGCCATCTTCGTCGAGGTCGGGACCCGTGGTCGCGGTCGTCACCCGAACACCGGCGGCTTCCCCTGGGCATACCACGATGAACTCCAGATCCTCCCTCCCGCCTGGCTGGAGATTCACACTCCGCTCCGCGTCACCGCTGACATAGCAGTTGGCCTCGAGCCCCTCGAGGCGAATCCGACGGGTACCGGGAGCGAGGTCCTCGAGGGTCAATTGCTCGTTCACCGCGACTGGCCTGCGCGCCCCGCCGTCGACCGTGAGGGAGTACCCATCGGGGTCGGGGGATGAGCCTTCAGTGCTCACGGTCACCCGGATCGCGCCGACGGTGGGCGCGTCGGTTTCGTCGGTGCCATTGCACGCGGTCGCCGAGACCACGCCGCAGATCGCGAGGAGGCGGGTCGCGCGGGACATGCGCATGGGGATCTCCGTCCTGAGGTTCTCTATTGAACGGACGGAGTCGGCCAGCTTGCGACCAGGTACTAGGGCAGGAAGCTCGGGGAGAATCCAAACCCGAAGATGCTGAGGGATAGCCCGTCGACACTGCGAACCCAGACCCGGTCTCCGACCGAAACCACTTCGAACCGGCCGTCGGGCGAGAGCCTGCCGTCATACAACTCCTCACCCAACCCTACGCCGGGCGATCTCAGGCCACTCCCGTCCGCATTCCAGATGACATTCGAGAAGCTCCGTGTCGATTCGGTCAAGCTCGCCACGCTTGGCGTATCCTCGGTAAGGCCGATCCCCGAGCCGTCCAGGGTCCACCGCGCGCACGTGAGGGAAGGCGGTGGCATTGGCGCAAGCACGATAGTCCTCGAGCTCATGCTCGTGACGTCGAGGACGACCAGGTCGCGATACCCGCCGCTCTCAGTCCGGATGAAGGCAAGCTCGCGGCCGTCTGGAGACCAGCCGGGGCAGCTTTGGTACATGGCCGGAAGTGCGGCGACGCTGGACTCGGTGCCGTCCCGCCGTCGAATGATTACATGACTCGATTCCACGGCACCGGAAACCGCGAAGGACGTGTGAACGAAGGCGATCGAGCCTGTGGTCGACGCCATGGGTGTGCCGTACGAAGTAGTCCCGCCACCGTTAGCGACGATCTGAGTTCCCGTGTCACCATACGCGATCACGCTGGTCGTGTATTCCGCGTAATCGGCGTAGGTGAGCGCCAGCACTTTGACCCCCCCGAGCATCGCCCACGCAAGCGGCTTATACACGACGACGTCTGTGCTTGCGGTCACGTCACCGGCGTGAGCTCTGATCGTGACGTGCCCCGCCGCCTTCCCGGTCACACGCGCGCCGGCCCAGCCGCGCGATGCAATTTTCGGCACAGGAATGGGGGTTAGCTCCACGATCGTCGCATTCGTGGCGAACGTGACGCTCCCGGTGATCGGCGTACCGTCGGCAGCGAGCGTCTGGGCGTAGAGGTACGCGCTGCTGTCGAGCGCAAGGTTCCATTCGCTGCGTATCCATCCCACATCGCTCCTCAGGCGCACCAGCGCGACGGCGGCCGGAACCTGGCTGGTGGTCGTGGTGAACATCGCGGCAAAAGCCTCGACAAGGGCGACCCCATTGACGTCCCTTACAGTCGTGGCAACCTGGATTTCGTAGTCCGCCCCGGGCGACAGCAGGTCCGTCGGCACGAGGTCGAAGGTCCCTTCAGTGGCGCCTGGGAGCAGCGCCGCCGTGACCTCGACTCCACCTGTGGTCAGGTGCACTCCGCGAGTCACGCTCTCCAGCATCATGGGCGCGCTGAACACGACCCGGATGATGGCATTGAGTGGCACGTCCGTGCGCCGTGGCGACGGGCTGGTGCGCACGACGCGTGGCGGCCGGCCGCTCTTGACGGTGGTGCTTGACATCGTGCTGGATCCCGCGCTGTCCGTCAGTACCACCGTGAGTACGTCGCCCACCCGGGCCGACACGGCCACTGGATCGAAGCCGCCATCGATGGCCTCCACCGGATGCGGGTCGGCGCCACCCGGCGTCGCGATCTTGGCGGTCACCGCACCCGGGACGGTTCCCGGGTAGGCCGAGACGTAGACGATGGTCGAGGATGCCGGCGATTCGACGCCAGGCGCCGCTACGGGCGCCGAGGCCTCGAGGCCGCGCGGTGTCGCCCCCGATCCCGGAGGATTCGGCGCCGACGAGTCACTCCCGCAACCCGCGACGGCGCAGGCGGCAACGACCGGCCATACCCATTGGGTGCTCATGGCATGAAGGCCTGGCCGGGAACTTCGGCCGCGTAGGGCATTTCCATCAGCTTGGAGCGAAAGAGGCCATCTGGCGTGGCGAGCCAGATCTCGAGCACCGCATCGCTCGTACGGATGCGCTGCTGGACGTACATGACCAGCTGGCCGTTCGATGACAGGGAGGTCCAGCGGGCGTTCATGAAGGCGACGCTCGCCGCACCGAAGTACAGGTCCATCACGACGTTCGCCCCGATATCCAGCCTCTTCCCGCTGCTCTCGCTCAACATGAAGCTGCCGTCCGGCGCCCAGGGTCCGGCGTGCCAAAGCGCCGGGTTCAGGTGACTCACCTGCCCGCTTTCGACATCGATTGAGTTGACGACGTAGAACTCGGAATCGGCATCGGGACCCTCCACTCCGCTGAAGGCGATACTGGTTCCGTTCGGATGCCAGTGCGGGCATACCGGTTCCCTGCCGTCGGCGAGGAGCCGGTCGCCGGAGCCATCGCCATTGACGACGCGCAGCTGCGTCGGACCCTTGCCCCACTCCGACATTGGGCCGACCGACAGCGAATACGCCACCCGCAAGCCATCGGGCGACCAGGCGGGGCAGGTCGCGACACCCGCCCCACTGGTCAGCTGCCGCACCGCGCCCGAGACTTCGCGGACGTAAAGAACTCCACCGATGGTCGCAGCGCTCGAGATTGTGTTGGCTACGTGCAGCGGGGCCGTGCTGTACACGATACGGCCATCACCGGCGACCGACGGCATGTAGGCCGGCCCAGGCGTGGATATCGCTGACTGGTTCGTCCCGTCGCCATTCATGACCACTAGCTGGCCGCCGCGCGAGATGAGGACGCGCACGCTCGCGAGGGTCGACGGTGGCAGCGGTCCGAATACCACCTGCTCCATCGTCACGTCAGACCCGAGGGCCGTGAACGTGATCCGTGCGCGCCCCGGCTGGAGCGCGCTCACCTCGCCGACCGCCGTCTTGCCGGCCACTTGGGAGACGGAAGAAATCGCTGGGGCATCACTCGTCCAGCCTTGTCCTGCGAAGGCCGGATAGCGTTCAGTCCCGCCGGGCGCCATGACGGTGAGGAGAGACGTTCCGCCGACCGGCAGTGCCTGCTCGAGCCACATGCCGTTAGGCCAGAAGGTCTGGAAGCTGGCGGGAAGCGGGACATTCGGCGGTGGGTCAGCTTGCGTCGTGATCGTCGTGAACGTCGAGGTTACCTCCTGCCCCAGTAGCGTTCCATTCATGTCGGCCACGTCCCCGGACACCACGACCTGATAGTTCGTTCCCGGTGCCAGCGGGCTCGCCGGGACCAGGTCGTACACCAAGCCATCGGCGCTCGAGATCACCGTAGTGCTCACCAGGTCGTCATCACGCATGAGATGCACGCCGGCCGCGACATTCTCCGGCGCGATGGGAGTGCTGAAGACAACCTTGATGACCGCGTTGAGCGGTATGTCGGTGTGCCGCGGGCCTGGACTAGTGCGCACCACACGCGGACGCTGCCCCGACTTCACTGTCGACGTGATCGTGGTCGTGGCGCCCGCGCTGTCGATTACGACGACCGTCACCTCGTCCCCCGCGTTAGCGTGCAGGGAAACTGGATCAAACCCGCCCTCGATGGCGGCAAGCGATTGCGCCACGGTCCCCCTCGTCCCGACGGAGGCGGCGACCGCTCCCGGGACGCTTCCCGGGGAGGCAGAGACATAGGCCACGGTGTCGGCGCTGGACGAATTGCCGCCGGAGTTCCTTGCGATGGGGGCTGACACGATGACGCCGCTGGCCAGCGGGTCGGAAGCGGGGGGAGTGACGGGAATTCCGGGGGCTGGTGCCTCCGGCCGAGGGGCTGTGACTTCCGGTGCCGAGGGTTCGGAGCCGCATCCCAGGATGGCACATGCTACCGCCCCCAGCATGAAAGGCCTGTGTCGCGTCACGCCTTTTCTCATAGTCCCCCCGACAGCATGAAGCCGGACCAGTAGAACGGGTTGGACAGGCGTGGATCCGCTATCGCCCGTCGTTGCGCCTCAGCCAGCGCGGCCGCGGCCCCCTGCCCCGATGCCAGCCCGGTGTGAAACCAGGTCATCAGGTCCGCGCTCGCGGCGTCGGACACCGGCCACAGCGTCGCCACGACGCGTTGCGCTCCTGCGAGCAGGAACGCACGCGACAAGCCCACCCATTCATCTCCGGCCGGCACGTCCGACCTCAGGCCGGAGCCGATCCCGGTCTGGCACGCGCTCAGGACCACGAGGCGCGCCGTGATCGGCAGTCCGTAGATGTCATGCACCTCGAGCCGGCCGTCTTCATTGCCATCGGGCGCGAGTTCCACATATGAGAAGAGAGGATTGCGCCGGTTGAGCACGCCGTAGGTGGCGAGGTGCAGTACATCCAGGCCGGGCAGCGCGGCGTTCATCGACCGGCGCGTGGCATCCGCACCCACCAGCACTGTCGCCTGCGTCCCGTGAACCCGACCGATCGCCTCGGCCTCGGCGCGTGCCCCCGGCAACCCCGCGGACGCGGGGGCCATGGCGAGCACCCTTCCACCAGCGACGGGCGTCACTTCACGCCGCGCGATCTCGAGCCACACCGACGCGGATGGAACGGTGGTGAGGTCGTAGCGGGACACCAGGTACTGGCCGGCAGGGCCCTCGCCCAGGAGCGCCGGAAACGGCACGTAATGCAACTCGGCGTGCGGCGCGAGGATCAGCGTCGTGATGCCCTGAAGCAGCCCGGTTGCCTCCGCCGGCTGGATGAGCAGCTGATGCAGGCGCTGGAGCGGTGCCTGGCTCGCCTGCGCGCCGCGATTGATGGGCGACGACAGCGTTCCGCGGGTGAACTCGACCAGCGATGCCAGCGTTCGACGATCCACGTCGAGGTCGATCGCACGTACCCCGCCAGCGGTGACGACGAACAGCATGGTCGCGGAGTCGGATACGAGATATTCGAGCAGCGCCGCGTGTGCCGGCAGGCGCGTGGCGACCTCGCGCCACGAGGTCGTGCGGGCCGATACCGCGCGCGCATACACCGGCTGTCGCTGGCGCAACAGGACCAGGAGCTCACCGTACTGGGCTTCGGCCCGGGCCAGTGCCTCGCGTGCCACGGACGGCGCCTGCGCCCGCGGGTCGGGGCCGCGGACTCGCACTGTTCCTGAGGCGGAACTGTCCAGCCGGCCGGCGAGTTCCGTGATCGAACGACGGAGGTCCTGCTCCCGCCGAACGAGGACGCTGTCAGCACCCGCGTTCCACGCAACCGGACCCAGCGCCAGCTCATCGAGGAACTGGCGGGAGCGTGCCTGCTCGCTCACCTCGAAGGCGGTGCTGTCTCGCCCGCGTCGCATCTCCAGCTGTGCGAGCGCTGAGTAGACCGCCCATTTGTCCGCAAGGAAGGCGGCACGCAGATGGGGCGACGGGAGGTACGCCGAGCCGCGCTCCACGTCCCGCAATGCGGATCGCAGGTCGAGCGATGCTTGCGCCAGCCGACCCTGCGCGATTTCGGCATCCGCCAGTCCGGCACGGAGGGTCCATCCCATGCCGGGTGTCGGAAGCGAGGCCAACCGGTCGAGGCCTGCCCGATAGAGCGACTCGGCTGTCGCCGGACGGCCGGTCTCCAGCGCGAATCCACCCAGCACACCGAGTGCAGCCGCCTCGCCCACCGGATCACCCAGGCGCTGCAGCGTATCGCGCGCGGCGGACGCGAGTGCGCCCGCGCGTGGTGCCTCTCCCGCCTCGGCGAGGGCGACCGCGAGGTCCAGCCGGACGAGAGCCGCGCCACGGCGGTCGCCTGCCCGGTCCAGCGAGCGCGCTGCCAGCTCCAGCATCGCACTGGCACGGGCAGAGGATCCGTCTATCAGCAGCAGGTTGCCGCGCCCCTGCTGAGCCTGGGCCCGGGTGATGACATCCCCGGACACGCGCGCGAGTGCCTCGGCCTTGGCGTACCAGCGATCAGCCCCCGCGTAGTCGTTCAGTTCCAGTTCGAGGTCGCCGCGCGCCACCGCCAGCCGACCGGCGGCCGGGCCATCGCTGTCTTGGGCAGAACTTGACGCGCGTTCAAGCGCACTCCGCGCCGATTGCGGGTTTCCCATGGCAAGCGCAGCGCGCGACAGGTCCTGCTCCACCTCCGCCACCGAGACCGGGGGACCAGTTCCTCGATAGATCGTGGCAGCCTCTTCCAGCCGGAACCGCGCAGCACGGTAGTTTCCCCGGCGAAGTTCCAGCAGGCCGAGGCTGTGCAGCACCAGGGCCTCGTCGGGACGGAAACCCAGCGTGCGATAAATGCCGAGCGCGCGTCCATAGCGACTCAGCGCCTCGGGATAGTCCGCCTCCAGGCTCGCCAGCTGGCCCAGGTTCACCAGTGCCGCGGCCTCGGCGTCCCGGATTCCGTATTGCGTCGCAAGTTCGATCGCGGCGAGATAGGACGCGCGCGCGCCACTCACGTCACCGAGATCCTGGGCCAGCATGCCGAGGTTGGTGCGATCCGCCATCATGCCGCGGTAATCGTCTATGGCGGCGCGCTGCGCCATCGACTGCTCATACAGGCCCCGCGCGCCTGCGAGGTCGCCCCGGTCGCGCTGCACATTCGCCAGACCGCCAAGGGCATTCAACGCGGTGCGCCGGTCGCCGATGCTGAGCGCGACCTGCTGTGCCTGGATGTAGTACGTGGCCGCACTGTCGAGGGACCCCTCGCCGTAGAATCCCGTACCGATGTTCCCGAGCACCGCCGCGGTACCGGCGGTGTCGCGCAGGAACCGGGCGCGCCGCAGGCTCTCCCGCCAGATGGGGAGGGCTGGAGCGAGTCCGTCATTGGTGAACGCCGTATTCCCCGACCGGCGAAGACTGTCCACCGTGAGTTTGGCGCGTCGCTGCGCCACACTCCATGTGGCGAAGCGCCCCACCATGCCAAGCGGGAAGGAATCCCGGTGCTCGGCGGCGATCGCCTCGGCCACCCGGATCGCTGCGTCGAGGGCACGTCGCGCGGCCAGCGTATCGCGCGAGGCCGTGCGCTCGAGCAGTCGTTGCACCGCCTCGCGTGCCGCCACCGGAGACTCGGCCACCGACGACCGCAGCGCAACGTCATCTCCCCGCTCTGCCACGGTTCTCACATCCGCCGCCGACACTTGCTGCAGCTGCGCGCCGGACTCAGCTGGAATCACCAGGAGGATGAGCACGGTCATCCTGATCACCGCCCCGGGGCTCCCGGCGGGATCACGAATTCAGTGAGCGGCGACTCCACGGACCTGCCCCAGCCGGTCTTGGCGCTGACGGACCAGAAGTATTTCTCCCCCGGGACCAGGCGCACGCCGGCTGGCATCCCGACCGTCGTGTCGGCCTGCTCCGCCTCCCAGATCACCGCGCCCTGCGCATCGAAGATCCTCACGCGGTAGCGGTTGGCCTCCGGGACGCTCGACCACGTCATCCGCTTGACCGCAGACACCCCACCCACCGGCTCGATCGCCTTGGGAGCCACCGTTGCGGTAACCGCCGGGTCCCGATGCGTCCCCTCTGGGGTGAAGACCTCGCGTGCCGGCAGGAGCACGATCAGCGCGACCGCCGCAGCTGCCAGCGCGCCAAGCGGGAGCAGGACCCGCGACCGCGACGCCGGTGCCGAGCGCCGGATGCCGTCAACGTCGCGTATCTCGCGACGGCACGATTCGCAGTCGATGATGTGCGCCTCGAGCTTCGCCCGCGCGGCCGGATTCATGCGGCCGTCGATGTAGGAGGCGACGTCCATCGGGTCGAGATGCGGAAGGGATTCGGTCACCAGAATTCCGGCGGAGGTGGATGGAGGAGCATGACCCATTGAACGGACTGTTCATGCCGTCTTGCGGACGCCGGGGAAACTCAAGGAGAAGGGCCTTCCAGGCCCTTCTCCCGTAACTGGTTGCGCAAGCGCTCGAGCAGCACGTTCAGGTGCCGGTAGACATGGAAAGCAGTGGGATAGCCCATCAGCTGGGCAATTCGGGGAGCAGATTCGCCATCCTCGAATCGCAACGTGAGCAGCAGCCGGTCGCGGGAAGGAAGGCCATCAAGTGCGCCGTTGAGGAGTCTGCTCGCCTCCTCCCTCAGCAATGACCCATCTGGTGGCCCCTGCTGGCTGTCAGGAATCGAATCGGTATCGAGGTTCGCGGAGACGAGGTCCTGCAGCCGGCGCCTGGTGCTTCGCTCCTCGGGTGAGCCCTCGTTCGTGCGGCGGCCATACACGCTGCGCCGGTAGTCGAGGCAGAGCCGGCGGGCGACCACGACCAGCCAGGTGGTGAACCGCGCGCGGCCGTCGTCGGTGAAGCCGCGCAGCCGGCGACAGTCGTCCTTCCGCAATTGCTCGAGCATGAAGGCGTAGGCCTCCATCGCGTCGTCCGCATCAGCCGCCACTGATCGTGCCGTGTGCAGCAACAGCCTGCTGTGCGCCTGGACGAAGTCAGCCCAGCACGCCTCGATGTCGGGGGCGCTGGACGCATCGATAAGGCGCGAGAGTTCTGGCGGAGTGGACACCATCCTCCTCTCGGTTGGAGCACGAGGTGACCAGTTCGACA
>Ga0190274_10001539_pt1 | contig 13494 bp, 7 predicted proteins | sample Popmic531T_FD_133002 | JGI IMG/M metagenome (GOLD analysis project Ga0190274, IMG submission 133002) | Populus adjacent soil microbial communities from riparian zone of Yellowstone River, Montana, USA - 531 T | ecosystem: Environmental > Terrestrial > Soil > Riparian zone | place: USA: Montana...
CAAGTGGTGAAAGCTGCAGAAGACGAACTAAGGAAGAAAGTTTTGGGTAAGGATACAACCGCTACCGGGAAAGATACAACCAACACAAAAAAGAAACTTGAAGAAACAGGTAAAGGATTGATAAAAGATCTGTTTAAGAAAAAACAGAAGGATACTGCTAAGAAGGGTTGAGGAAGCTATTCGCTTTTCGCTACACACTTGTTCAACTTGTGACTAAGCGAATGGGATAATTGATATAGCTCAATATAATTATCCCGTTTGGTGCACTGACTCGCGACTCCAGTCTCCTGACTGCAACTCCAGACTCCTGCCTGACTTCAGACTCCCGACTCCGATCTACCGACTTACTCAAAAATATCCCCCAATACTGTGATGTATAGGCATTTTGCCCTATTTTTGCCGTCCTTCAAATCAACCTTAGAATAAGTAAATAAGAATTAAACGCTTATGGAAAATTTGATCTATTTAGTTCCTGCCATGGGTATTATTGGCTTGCTGTACACCCTTATTAAATTTAATTGGGTTGGAAAGCAAGATGCTGGTACTGACAGGATGAAAGAAATCAGTAATTATATCGCAGAAGGTGCAATGGCTTTCCTGAAAGCAGAATGGAAAGTATTAGGCTATTTTGTGGTAATAGTAGCGATCCTCTTGGCTGTTATGGCCCAGGCAAATCCACACTCGCATTGGTTAATAGCAGTTGCTTTTGTTATTGGGGCTGTGTTAAGCGCCCTCGCGGGTTTCATAGGCATGAAGGCAGCCACCAAGGCGAATGTACGTACAGCACAAGCAGCTCGTACCAGCCTGAGCAAGGCTCTTAATGTATCTTTTACTGGTGGTTCGGTGATGGGTGTTGGAGTTGCAGGCCTCGCAGTTCTTGGACTGGGTGGTTTGTATATCGTTTTAAAACAGATTTTCGCTCCACACGCAGGGATTAACTCTGAAGAAATGATCAGAACCGTTGAAGTTTTGACCGGCTTTTCATTGGGTGCTGAATCGATCGCTCTGTTCGCCCGTGTTGGGGGTGGTATATATACAAAAGCGGCAGACGTAGGTGCCGACCTGGTTGGTAAAGTTGAAGCAGGTATACCCGAGGATGATCCCCGCAACCCGGCTACTATTGCCGATAACGTGGGCGATAATGTGGGTGATGTTGCAGGTATGGGTGCCGATCTTTTTGGATCTTATGTTGCTACCGTTCTTGCCACAATTGTATTAGGACAGCAAACCGAGGTAATTGATCCGGATACATTGGGTGGTTTTTCTCCCGTTGTTTTGCCGATGTTAATTGCCGGTATTGGAATTCTGTTTTCGATAGTAGGAACTCTTTTCGTTCGAATCAGCGATACCGCAGGTATCAATACAAATAGTGTTCAGAAAGCATTGAATATGGGTAACTGGGGTTCCATGATCCTTACAGCTATCGCTGCAGGCGGTTTGGTTTATTGGTTACTTCCAGATAATATGATTCTACGTGGTGTTCCATTCACCAAGTGGGGAGTTATGGGTGCCATCGCGGTAGGGTTAGGAGTTGGTGCGTTAATGAGTATTATCACGGAGTATTATACGGCGATGGGAAAACGTCCTGTATTAAGTATCATCCGTCAATCTTCTACCGGTCATGCTACCAACGTAATTGGTGGATTAGCTATCGGAATGGAATCTACCTTTTTACCGATCCTTGTTTTAGCAGGTGGAATTTGGGGTTCATATGAGTGTGCCGGTTTATATGGTGTAGCAATTGCTGCTGCGGGTATGATGGCCACTACTGCTATGCAATTGGCCATTGATGCCTTTGGTCCGATTGCAGACAATGCAGGTGGTATCGCAGAAATGAGTGAGCTGCCTCCTGATGTTCGTGAAAAAACAGACGTATTGGATGCAGTAGGTAATACTACAGCCGCCAGTGGTAAAGGATTCGCTATTGCTTCTGCTGCATTAACAGCGTTAGCACTTTTTGCAGCATTTGTAGGAGTAGCTGGAATTACCGGCATTGATATTTATAAAGCAAATGTATTAGCGTGTCTATTTGTAGGTGGAATGGTTCCATTCATCTTTTCTTCGCTGGCAATACGTGCGGTAGGAGAAGCAGCAATGGCGATGGTTGAAGAAGTGCGTCGTCAGTTCAGAGATATTCCAGGAATCATGGAAGGAACGGGTAAACCCGAATATGATAAATGCGTAGCGATATCAACACAGGCATCCATCAAAAAAATGATGTTGCCCGGCGCTATCGCAATTATATCTCCGCTTATTATTGGATTTACACCCGGACTTGGAGCAGAAGCATTAGGTGGCTTTCTTGCAGGTGCCACAGTGTGTGGGGTACTGATGGGAATGTTCCAGAACAATGCCGGTGGTGCCTGGGATAATGCGAAGAAAAGTTTTGAAAAAGGAGTTGAGATCAATGGCCAGATGTATTATAAAAAATCAGAACCACATAAAGCTTCTGTAACAGGCGATACAGTGGGAGATCCGTTTAAAGATACTTCCGGTCCTTCTATGAATATTCTGATTAAATTAATGAGCATCGTTTCTCTGGTAATTGCTCCTACCCTGGCGCAAATACAACAGAAAAAAGATGCGCAAGCAGATATTAAACAGCCAATCAAAAAAGAAATACAAGCATCTGTATCGGAATCCAGGAAAGCAGACTTTGTATTGGCTGAAGGAAATGCCGACAGAAAATAAAGGCTTTACAAAGGATTAGAGAATAAAATAATAAGTGAAGTAGCGAGAGTAAAGAATTTGAAGATTGAGTACAATTGTTTTAATAATTAATTGATTTAAGTTATTTAAACAGGTACTTACAAGATTGGAAAGCTGCATGAAAGCCGTTATCTTCACCGTTCAACACAGGCACTATATCATACCAAATACCAAAAACCCGGATGTTTCCACATCGGGGTTTTTCTTTTTAAATGTAAAATGTAGAATATAAAATGTAAAATGTAAACCGGGTTCCTCCTTTTACATTTTACATTCTTCATTTTTCATTCTTCATTTCTCTGGCCCTCCTATCCTCCCTGTTTTCCACCTATTTATTCCCTTTTTTCCCCAGCATAACCTTAATTAACTTCCTTTAACGTTTCATTACGAAATTTGTCGTAAATTGGGTCAAACTTTTATTTGCATGGGAACAAAGTATATAAAACCCACAGAAAGTGAGTTAGAAATACTCCAGGTTTTATGGGAAAAAAGAATAGCCAGTGTAAGGGATGTACATGAGGAATTGGCGAAAACGAAGGAAGCTGGTTATACCACAACCCTTAAGCTGATGCAGATCATGTTTGAAAAGGGTTTGGTAAAAAGAGACTCAACATTGAAAACACATTTTTACCAGGCCGCTACGAGTCGTGAAAAAACGCAGAAGCATCTGTTAGGTAAAATGATCGATACGCTTTTCGGCGGATCACCTACCCAACTGGTAATGCAGGCACTGGGCAATCACAAGGCAACACCGGAAGAATTAGAGGAGATCCGGAAAATGATTGAGAACCTGAAAAAACAATAGCTTATGAATCTATTGGCGCAATCCGCCTTCCTTAAAGCATTGGGATGGGCTTTGCTGCATAGCCTCTGGCAAATGGGCGTTTTATGGTTACTTTATATACTCCTGACAGGCGATGGAAAAAGATTTCAATCGCGGCAGCGATATAATCTTGCTTTAATTCTTGTTTCAATTGGGACCCTTTCTTTTGTATTTACATTGATCCAGGAGTTTTACCAGCTTTCTGAACCAGCAATTGTTTATCATCAAGTCAATAGTTTTTCCACTACAGATACTTCTATATTATCACAAGCCGCTACATTGCTGGATCCGGCTTTACCTGTTCTTTCCATTTTTTACCTGCTGGCGATTGCTTTGCTTTTTACCCGTTTCTTCCGTCAATATTATTTTTCACGCCAACTCATCAACGGTGGACTGCAAAAAGTAAATCCCGAGCTGAGACTATTTCTCGAGCAAATGGCACAGCGCTTTGTGATTACAAAGAAAATACGGATTGGATTGTCCGATCTCATTAATACTCCTTTAACGGTTGGTTTCTGGAAGCCTGTGATCCTGTTACCAGTGGCTGCCATCAATCATCTCAGCATAAAACAAACCGAGGCTATTATTCTGCACGAACTGAATCATATCAAGCAGAATGATTACCTGGTAAATCTTCTTATAGCTTGTTTGGATATCCTTCTATTTTTTAATCCTTTCTCCCGCTTATTGACAGGAATATTAATGAAGGAAAGAGAGAATAGTTGCGATGATTTGGTACTTCAATTTCGTTACCCAGCATCTGATTACGCACATGCTTTACTGGTATTAGAACAAAACCGCCTCGAGGCTACTCCTTTACTAGCTATTTCTGCCACTGGAAACAATAAAAAGTTGTTACTAAACAGGGTTCAGCGGATTCTTTATGGAAAAAATAATGCTGGTACTGCCAATCACCGCATGTTCGCTTTTTTATTAACTGCTTTCCTGATTGCTTTCACAGGCTGGTATAATCCAGGCAAAGTAATACATCAGCAATTACCGGATGCCTTCGCCAATAGAATAGCCACTCCCCCACCATCCAGGGAAATTATGCCACTAATTTTTACTACAGGACAAAATGAGTCGGGAGATATAGAATCAACATTCGCTGTTTACAACGATATATCGCCTGAAGTAAGAAAGGAGAAGGAAGATAAACATGCCAACGTCAATGAAAATAATGATGAAAGTGAACCTGAATTTGTGCAGTTGGCCAATTTAACTTATACGGAAGCAACTGCTCCAGCAGCACCTGTTACCAATGTAATTGGTTTCGCTACTACCGTTGAACACCCAAGAGATTTCTCGATTCAGGAAAGTGTAAACCCAGCACCTGTTGTGAATGAAGGATATTTTTACGAGGTACAACCTTATGTTCCCTCCAGTAGTTTTTCCTATCGTTACACAGAAGATACCAGCTATCCCAAAAAACATATTCCAACAACTGGTGAATTAAAAGCAAAAGAAGATCTCGAAAAATCATTGAAGGCACTTGCTGAGATTGATTGGGAAAAATTGAAGAAAGAATTGGGTGAAAAAAACATCAATATCAATCAGCTTCAGTCGGAACTGAAAAAAGCACTTGCGGAAGTTGATTGGAAGAAAATTGATGAAGAGATGAATTCGGGCCTGAGCCAGGAAGAACAGGAACTAAGGATCCGAAACGCATACATGGAAAGATTGAACAAGTATCAGAAAGAAAGAATACAACAACAGCAAAACAATCAGCAAAGAAAACAGGTTATCGTGGCCGATCGCCTAATGCAAAATACGGAACTACGCAAATGCGAAGAAGAGCGTAAGAAAACGGAAACTGTTAAGAAGGTGAAGAAGATTGTAGTTATTTAGAAGAAGCTGCGAGCCCCGAGCTGTGAGCAAGAAGTCTCTAAACGCTCAATCTTTCAAAGAAATTTCTAAAAGGAATATTCTTTAAAACTTCTTGAATAAATCCTGAGTTTACAAAGGCATCCTGGCCAAATACACAGCAACATCTACTTTAAAAGAATGCTTTCTTTTTCTTAGGTTTAATCTAAAACTATTGTGATTTTTTATTCGCTGTTACTCGCGGCTCGTAGCTCACAGCTCGAAGCTTCTCCTACCATACATTCTTCGGGCACCAATCCGCATACTTATTTCCCAACAAGAAGCCGATGAGTATTTCGTGTGTTCCCTTGCTAACTGTATTTAAAGAGGAAGTTGTATAATCGTACGAATAACCTACATTAATCGTGTTGGAAATATTAATTCCCAGCATACCTGCAAATCCTTCTCCTGTTCGATAGCTTCCCCCTATCCATGCAAGATCCTGGTATTGTAGTTTGGCATTGATATCCACTTGAGTCGGCACCGGGTTGATGTACTTAACCATTACCGAAGGAGTAAGATTAAAATCCTCGCCAATCAATAAACGATAACCTGCTGTAGCGAACAGGTGCGGAACAAATTTTCCTTCTGTTGTCTTAACATTATAATCGGAGAAAGCTACTTTCTGAGGAATGATCTGTTGTGCCGACAAGCCAACAAAAAAATCCGCTGAATACAGATACAGTCCCGCATTAAAATCAGGTTTAATTGTATTGATGATTCCACTGTTATAAACAGCCGGATCTACAGGCACATAAATAAAATCAAGTTTACTGGTATTTAAACTCAAATTGGTAAAGCCAGCACCAAACCCTGCGGCAAGACTGGTTTTTGGAGAAATTCCTATATGATAAGCATAAGTGGCATATGCTGCAAAGCGACTCAATGGACCGGTACGATCGTTAATAATTTGCAAGCCCGCGCCATGATGTGGTTCAGCGGCCGTATAATCTTCCCAATAACTTTTGCCTCTCGGATTCTGTCCGGGTACACGGTATGAAGTAGAAGAAGTCCGATAATCTTTTTTACCAAGTGGCGCGTGTACAGTTAAGTAGGTTGTAATAGGCGCGTCCTGCAAACCCACCCATTGATGACGGTGGCTCGCCTTGATATCCATATAATTTTCGATACCCGTTATTGCAGGATTGATGATATACTGATTCAATATGTATTGAGTGTAATGCGGCTTTTGCTGTGCACACACACAAAACCCTGTCAGGAGAATTAAGCTGCTTAAAAATAATTTCTTCATAAACCGTCAGTTTTAGCTGGCACAATCACACGAAAGGTTTAGACAAAGGATAGGAATTTTTGGCTGCGGCCATGGGCTGTTAAATATACAAACCTGTCTGTTCTTCTACCTGATTATCGTGACCGAACCTTGCATTTGCTGTCGACCATTCTTTGGATTTATGATCCAGTAATAGGTTGCAATCGGTAATGGTGTTCCATTGTATTTGCCATCCCACGGTTTGCCGTATCCCACTGAACGATAAACCATCTGTCCATAACGATTGAAAACTTCCACCGTTGCACCGGGATAAGACTCCAGATATTCAATCACCCAGGTATCATTAATGCCATCTCCGTTTGGAGAGAAAGCATTCGGAACCCGGGGCTTCTTCAATACTTTTACAAACACTTCATCGTCGGCTACACAACCGTCACCCGAAATAACGTTCATCGTATACGTTATATCTTCGACCGGTGAAACTTTCGGGGTCATCACAGCGGGATTATCAATTCCCAAATTCGGTGTCCACGCATAACTTAAATTATTGCCGCTTGCTTTCGCCTGTAGAACGACAAAGCCACCTTCCAATACAGCCCGGTCGGGACCTGCATCAATAATAGGTGTTGGATCTACTTTGATAGTTTGCTCCGCGAATGTATTACAACCATTTGCTGCCGCAAAGCTATAGCGGATTGTATGTATTCCGGGTTTTGCAATAGCAGGACTAAACCTACCCGCCGATGATACAATACCTTTACCAGTGTAAGTACCAGTGCCACTAAAGCCAAACATTTCCCGGGCAGCAGTAATCTGGAATGGCGCGATTTCTTCACAGACGGCGCTCATTGGATCAAATTGAATCGATGGACTTGCATTTACGGTTACTGTTCGGGTAATCTCGTTTATACAATTAATTCCCGAATAAGCAACATACCGAACGCTGAACGTTTTTGTTGCAGGCGTACCGAAGTCTGGATACTTATGCGTATATAATTTACCTGGCGTTGGATTTTCATCAACTGTTTTAATGGTTGGATCGTTACCATAATCCCAATACACTTCTATTTTCACAATACTACCGAAATCGACCGTAGATGCATCGTTGATGGTTACATCTTTGTTTGCACATAAAGTTGATGCGTTGTTAGTATTATAAGCTGCAACCGGTATAGAACCATTTACAGTAAATAGTTTGGAACTGGTATTTGAACAACCATCTTTTGAAGTTATTGTTAACCCGATTGTGTACTGACCAACCGCATTGTACCGGTGCTGTGGATTTTTAAGTGAGGAAGTATTAGGATTTCCTGCATTTGCACTTGGATCCCCGAAATTCCAGAGATAGGTAAACTGAGATTCACTGTTATCACCAATTCGGCTGCTATCGCTGAACTGCGCGAATGGATCGGCCAAACATATTTCAGGTGTACTAAAACCCGACATTGGCAGGTAATTAACAATCACCGGTCGCGTAGCCAGTGTACTAACACAACCTTTTGTACTTTCTACAACAAGTGTTGAGGCATAAGTACCAGGAGTTGCATAGGTAGTAGAAGGGCTTTGAATGGTGGATACATTTCCGTTTCCAAATACCCAAGCCCATTTATTAACCGTTCCATCCGTCACTGTTGATAGATCATTGAAACCAACCAACTGTCCTTCGCAGGCTGCAGTAGCAATCGCATAATTGGCCAAAGGAAGTGCATTGACATATACAGGAACTGTTATGGTATCAGATAAACAGCTTCCCGGTGATTCTCCCCGAACAAATGCTGTAACGCTTTGCGCACCGCCATTCATGAATACATGATAAACGATTACAGAATCGGCTCCCACAGGAAGTACAGCTGTTGTAGGAGCTTCATTACTCCAGTTAAGGGTATATTCTCTGATTTTTAAACCTACTGGATTATTTATTTTGATAGCTACCCGTATCGAATCACCGAAACATATTTCCGGACGGGCAGTTACGGTTATCCTGGGTTGTGGGAAAATGGTAGTTAATGCTTTCAATGTGTCGTCCGAACAACCATTATTAGAGGTTACCGTCAGCTTCACATCGAAAGGACCGACAGTTGTGTAAAGATTCACTGGGCTTGGTAACGCAGAAGTATTGCCATCGCCAAAATTCCACAGATAGGTAAACAAACTTTGTGTTCCGTCGGCAATTGTACTAGTACTCGTAAACTGTGCATATCCAGCAGGCAAACAAACGGAAGGTGTCAGGAAGTTGGCAAACGGCTTGGGATTGATTACAATATTCCTCGAATATACTAAGCTTCTACATCCACTTCCCGTTTCTACTTCAAGGGTTACTATATAATTACCTGCTGTTGCATAGGTATGTAATATCGGGTTACCATTAAGAGCACTGATAATTGTACCGTCACCGAGATTCCATGCCCACCTTATAATACTACCACTAACTATTGTTGAGGAATCGGTGAAAGTAATTACTGATTTTTCACAATAGGGCGCGGATATTCCAAATTTAGCAATCGGAGGATCTGATAACGGAATTATTTTAGATGCAGTATCTGATAAACAACCCACATCAGTTATCGCGGCATGTCGTACTGTTTTCGCCCCGGCTGAATTGTATTTATGTTTAGGGCTGGCGGTAGTGCTGGTATTACCATCACCAAAATCCCAATACCAGCGGGTAACTGTTCTACCTTGTCCGTTTGTATTATCGAGAAAGACGACGCTATCGGATACGCAACCGTTATGAGTGAAACTAAAATCAGAGATAGGGCGCTCAAATATCTGAAGATCGTATTCGATTTCTTGTAACCCGCTACAACCATCTGTGGTTGGATTATTGGCAAGTATCGTAATCGGATAAGTGCCTGTTTGAGGAATTGTATAAGTTCGATTAAGCCTGTATCGATAAAGTGTTCTTCCATCCACTATCCATGAAGAATCAAATACCGGGCTATTAATGGTAGTGTCGGCCAAGCCAAAAGCATTTAGGGCCGTACCAAACTTCCATTGAATTTGTGTGGGTTGATAGGGGAAGGTCATCGCAAATTTGAAAGGGGTCGCCTTACAACCGGCGGGAAAGCTAACTGTACCATAATCATTTTGAATACTAACAAACTGATAAAGGTCTTTGAGATTGGTACCGGCAGAATAACCGTAGGATTCAGTTTGTCCAAGTCCATATGCAATTGCGTTAAAAGGAGTGTCGCAGGTAACTGTATGTGTTCCGGTAGTAGAACCTAAAAAAATCTGGGCATAAGCATACTGCGCGTCGGATGGATGGGGAACAAAAGAGCTTGCATAACTAACACCGTCTATCCGAAATGTATTAATTGCGCCAGGCACATTTTTGACAACGGCGTTCAGATAATGGCGATTATTTTGAGTATTGATAAGACGCATGGAAGTAAGCGTCACTTTACTTATTGTTTGCTCTACCGGGTTAAGATAAATCATCTCGGGATCCCCATTGGCGGTGGGCTCTCCACAGTCCTGAGTTGTAAAATACTGAGCGACGAGGATTGGTTTATCTGACTCTATAACATGCGGCTTATCATCACTGAATTCATTGTATAAACCATTGGTAAAACTTCCAGAAAGTATTATCCCGCCATCCAATTTAACTGTCGAAGTTGGATCTGGACGGATAATACGGTAATAGTTTCGTGGCCTTGTAGCGCTGGGTACAGTGTAATATTTTTTCCCCCACGTACTGGTGGGATACATCTGTTGGTATAAGTTATCTGATGACGTAACCCCATTATTAGAACAGCCGATCCCGATCCGTCCGCTTCCGCAGAAAACAGCGATTTTTTTACAGCCGCCGCCCGTATTAATAGATTTAATAGTGGAACCTGTGAGATCAGTGTTAGAAAGTACCTGGTAAATCTGCCCTTTTTGCAAATTAATAGTGTTTACTGAACCCGCCGTCAATGTTTGGGTGTTTGCAGAGGGCACAATTTCTACCGTAGTATTATCTTCGGTAGCGGCAACAAAGAAATAGGAATAGGAGTTTGAGGTCAAAAGAGATTGCGCGACTTGCCTGAAATTTACTGAGTAATAATCCCTGCCGAGAGTGGCTACCGGAAGGCAAAGAGTGGCTCCTGAAACTGATGCGAAAAAAATATGGGCATATACAACTACTGGCTTATCGGCCATCACATGAATGCCTTTATTGTAAATTCCCTCTCCATCCAGTACAGCCGAATTTGGTATGTTGATCCGGGTGATTTGATTTGCGGAAATTGCGTAGGCATTGGTAATCCCTAGTCCCGGAATTTCCACGATAACCGTTGTGTTTACATCTGAGGTAATATAAAGATCCATCCCCTGGGTATTTCCGGCAAACATCTGCTGATGATTGCCATAGCCAATCCAAAACTCTTTTCCTTTATTGGTAAAGTCCTGCGTATGAGAGAACAAAAATGCCCCTAAAAAGCAAGTAAGCAGTAATAGTTTTCTCATCCAAGAGGTTTGATAAAAGGTGTAGGGACGATGCAGCTACGCAAGGTATGAAAATCAGTTTAATAATGAAAGCCGAAACCATACCATTAAGTGGGTAATTTTCAAGTCTTTTTTATCGCTTTTGGCATGGTCCGTATTCCAAAAAATGGTGCTTGATCCAGACTTTTTCTTTCTTAAGCGCCCATTTAAAAATGTTGAATCCTGAATATTCAGCCTACTGTTTACACATCGGTCAGTTGTCATACGTACACTCAGAAGAAAAGGGTTGGTACTCGAAACCGGTATACCCATTTCACCTGGTGGGCCAAATCAGGTTCACCAGAAAATTCACTTCCCAGAATTACTTTCTTAGTAGATAAAGTTTATTTGCCACAGAATTGCTACTCCTTATATTACACAAAAAGAGTATTCAAAAGATAAACTCATCACAATTATAAGCTAACATTCATAATCAAATATAAATCAGGTAATAATAATTAAATATCTTGTTATTAATGTTTTTAATAATAATGCAGGAAATAGGCTTATGTAGGCCCAGATTTGACGATAAACAATCTATTAAAAAATAATTGTCTAACACATATAATAAAATGATACGCATTAAAATATAAAAAAAACACAAACTAAATTAACTAGTTGATTGATTTGTCAGATTTTGGCCACTCTAACTCTTATTAAACTAAATAAATTGGCAATGAAATTTTGAATAAAAAAGGACAATTTTGGCCAGACTTTTTAATCGGTTACTTTGCGTCAAAATCGCCGGATGAAAAAATGGATCGCCCCCGCCCTTCTTCCCATTTTGCTTTTTGCATGCAAAACAAAGGAGCTCGAGTACCTGAGTTTCGATCATTTGAAAGTGGTGAAATTGGGTTTCCCCAACTCCACTATCAGTCTCGATGTTACCTGCTATAACCCCAATAAATTTGGTTTGAATCTTACACGATTGGAAAGTGATGTTTATATCAACAAAGAATTCCTTGGAAAAGCAATCCTGGATTCTTCTATTTTGGTACCCAAACGGGATACGTTTTTGATACCCGTAAAAATGGATGTGAAGATGGGAGGAACGATGACCAGTATTTTACAGTTGATGAATAGCAGCGCCGATAGTACCACCCTACTGATAAAACTAGAGGGAAAAGCAAGAGTAAAAAAAGGAGGTATTTTTCTGAATTACCCGATAAAATATGAGGAGATGAAAGTGATCAGATTTTAAGATTAATCTAAACCTGTGAGGTCTATAAGACACTACCAACTTCACGGTGTATGAGACCTCAAAGGTTTTGAAGCAGCAAGTCCAAACCTGTGAGGTCTCGGAATACCGTGAAACTCGAAGAGATTTAACGGGCCTCACAGGTTTAAAAAAAAGCTCCGGTTTCTCGGGGCCTTTTTCATTCAATATTTTTTATTCTTCACCTGCCTGCCGGCAGGCAGGTTTAACTCTTCGGCTTTCCACCTCCATCTTCGGGTTTTTTGCAGGCTTTTGGCAACCTGTTATAAGATTCAGGATTAGCCTTTACATCATCGGCATCATATCCAATATTTGCAATCGCGGTTTTAATGTATTCTATATTGGTGCGATCCGTAACGAAAGTAACTTTAGCCGTCTTTCTTTTATAATCCACCACAATTTTCGTTACTCCATCCACCCTCTTAAGGTCATCTTCGATGCGTTTTTTACAGTCCTCGCAATTAATCGTCGGCGTTTGAATGGTAACAGTTTGAACGGCCTTTTTAACTTGACCGAGTCCAATAGCAGAAAAGGCCAGGAAAGCACTTAAAAACAGGGTAAGCTTCTTCATAAAAGATATTTTCACAAAAATAACCGCTAAAAAGGGTTTTTAAAAGCCCGATTGAAGGTTTTAAGGTTTCTCTAAGTCTATTGAGACTAAATTCCCTTCCAGATAGCGGGATCTTCACGCCATTTGAGAATCACCTGCTGGTGCTCAGCGGGTACAATCCCCTTTTCGATAGCCAGATCTATTAAAACAGGAAAATTGGTTAAGGAACGATAAGGTAAATTATATTGTTTAAAGGCTTCTTCAGCCACCGGAAAACCATAAGTGAATATGGAAACCATCCCCACAACGTCTAGTCCAGCCCCCTTCAATACATCAACCACCTGCAAACTGCTCTTGCCTGTGGATACCAGGTCCTCTATGACGACTACTTTCTGCGCTTTTTCATAATACCCTTCAATCTGGTTACCCAAACCATGCTCTTTGGGTTTGGGTCGAACATAGATATAAGGCAGTTTAAGCTGATCTGCCGCCATAGCACCCCACGCAATGCCCGCGGTAGCAACTCCCGCCAGTAATTCGGCATCAGCAAAATGCTCAAACACCACATTACACATCTCTGATTTGATAAAATCCCGGATAAAGGGAAAAGAAAGTGCCTTGCGATTGTCGCAATA
>Ga0190274_10001540_pt1 | contig 13485 bp, 9 predicted proteins | sample Popmic531T_FD_133002 | JGI IMG/M metagenome (GOLD analysis project Ga0190274, IMG submission 133002) | Populus adjacent soil microbial communities from riparian zone of Yellowstone River, Montana, USA - 531 T | ecosystem: Environmental > Terrestrial > Soil > Riparian zone | place: USA: Montana...
AAAAATGGCGAAGAGTCGATCGAACGAGGCGCCGATCGCCTCCCGGCCACGCACCGTATCGAACATCGGACTCTCGAGCACGGCATCGGGAGCGTACAACGCCAGGAGTGCCGGTACGTCATGCCGGTTCAGCGCATCCTGGTGGCGCCGCAGAAGCTGCCGAATTCCTTGGCGTGTCATTGCCCAGTCTCCTATGCCAGGTCTTTAGAAGAATATCCACGTCACCAGGCCAAAGACCGGCAGCAGCACGAATCCGCTGTACAGCATGTAGCCGCCAAAGCTCGGCATGCGCACGCCGCGGCTCTCGGCAATCGATCGCACCATGAAGTTTGGCCCGTTGCCGATGTAGGAGTTCGCACCCATGAACACCGCACCGAGACTGATGGCGACCAGAATCGCATGCGGTATCTGCACGACCTCCGGTGGGAGGCCCCGGCCCTGGGCGAGCGCCAGGAACGTGAGATACGTAGGCGCGTTGTCGAGAAACGAAGACAGGACGCCGGTCGCCCAGAAAAACTGCCACGGTTCATGAATCCGTAGCTCGGCGCCGCGGACGCGCAGCAGATCGAGCGCGGGAATCATCGTGGCAAAGATGCCGAGGAAAATCACTGCGACCTCCACGATCGGCTGAAACGAGAAATGGTTGGCGTCGTGCACAGCCCGCGGCGTGCGGCGGAATGAGGCAATTGCGAGACCGACCATCGCGAGCTCGCGCCACGGGCTGCCCAGGAACGCGGCTGCGGCCACGATGCCGCCCAGCAGCAGCAGGTTCTCACCACCGCGCAGGGTCAGGGGCACGATGTGTGTGCGATCGGCACGCACCCAGGGCGCCGGTTCATTCTGATGTATCACCGTGTCCCAGACGAAGTAGATCCCGAGCAGCACACCCGAAGTGAACAGCCACGCGGGGGCCAGGCGGAAAGTCCAGGTGAACGGGACGCCCTGCAGGTAGCCCAGGAACAGCGGCGGATCGCCGAGTGGCGTGAGGCAGCCGCCGATGTTGGACACGAGGAAGATGAAGAACACCACCGTGTGCACCGCGCTGCGGCGCTCGCTGTTGGTCTCGAGGAGCGGTCGGATGAGCAACATCGACGCGCCTGTCGTGCCGATGAAGGACGCGAGTAGCGCCCCGCCGGCGAGAAACGCGGTGTTCACGGTCGGCGTCGCCACAAGATCGCCCTGGACGAGCACGCCTCCGGAGATCACGAACAGACTGGCGAGCAGTACCATGAAAGAAACGTAGTCGGCTGCCGTATGCGTAATAGCAGAGGGGGCGTGCACTGCATACAGCACGAGGACCGGCACGCCCAGCACCGTCGAAACGGCCAGCTTGCGTCCGTTCGACTCCCAGAAATGCGGAGCGGCAAGCGGGATCACCGCAATGCCGAGAAGCAGCGCCGCGAAGGGCAGCACCCAGAAAGTCGAAGGCAGAAAATCCGGCTGCTCCACGTCGGGATTAGACCATGCTCGTCAGCCTCGACGAGTTCGAGTCCAGCCAATCATGAAGTTGCGGGGCCTGGCTCGAGCGCACTCGCGGACTGGCGCGCGGCAAAGTGACACGCGGACGGATGGGGATCGGCCTCACGAGCGATGAGCGGTGGCTCCTCGGCGGCGCAAATCTCTCGGGCCTTCCAGCAGCGCGTCCGGAAGTGACAGCCTGAGGGCGGATTGGCCGGCGAGGGGACGTCGCCCTCGAGTCTGATGATGCCGGGGCGATGGCGCGCGTCCGGATTCGGCAGGGGCACAGCCGACAGCAGTGCCTGCGTATAAGGATGCGTCGATCGCTCGTAGATTTCATCCTCCGTCCCGAGCTCGACGAACTTGCCGAGATACATCACGGCCACCCGATCCGAGATGTGCCGCACGACCGACAGATCGTGTGCGATGAAGATGTAGGAGAGGCCGAGCTCGCGCTGCAGCCGCTCGAGCAGGTTGATCACCTGTGCCTGAATCGAGACATCCAGCGCCGATACCGGCTCATCGCACACGATGACTTCGGGCCGAAGCGCGATCGCGCGCGCGATGCCGATGCGCTGCCGCTGGCCGCCTGAGAACTGATGCGGATAGCGGCTGATGTGCTCGGGGCTGAGGCCCACCATTTCGAGCAGCTCCTGCACCTTCGCCCGCCGCGATCCGCGCGGGGCAACCTCGGGATGAATCTCGAACGGCTCGCCGACGATATCCGCGACCGTCATCCGCGGATTGAGCGACGTGTAGGGATCCTGCAGCACCATCTGCAGGTTGCGACGCATCCGGCGGAGTTCTGCACCCTCGAGCGCGTGCACGTCACGGCCATCTAGCACGATACGACCGGCCGTGGGCGTCTCGAGCCTTACGAGCAAGCGCGCGAGGGTGGACTTTCCGCACCCCGATTCGCCCACGACCCCAAGGGTCTCCCCCCGCCTCAGTTCGAAACTCACATCATCGACGGCCTTCACGGCGCCGACCTGTTTCTTGAAGAGGATCCCTCTCGTCAACGGGAAGTGCTTGACGAGTCCCTGTACCTGCAGGAACGGCTCACCGAGCGGCCGCACACCCGATCGATCAGAGGGGATCACTGACCACCTCTCGCGCGAAGTGGCATTCGCTTGCCCGGCCGTTGCCGAGTTCGACAATGGGAGGCGCCTCGACCGAGCAGATCGGCTGCGCGTACTGGCAGCGTGGGTGGAACGGGCATCCCGGCGGGATGCGCAGGAGATTTGGCGGCAGCCCTTTGATGCTTCGCAACTCCTGACCGCGCTGGTCGACGCGCGGAATCGACTGCAGCAGCGCCCGTGTGTACGGATGAGCAGGCGTTCGATAGAGCGCGTGCACGTCGGCGTGTTCGACGATGCGCCCGGCGTACATCACGGCGATGCGGTCGGCGACCGTGGCGACCACGCCCAGGTCGTGCGTGATCAGGATGACCGCGAGCTGAATAGTCCGCCTGAGATCCGCGAACAGGTCCATGATCTGCGCCTGCACGGTGACATCGAGCGCGGTCGTGGGCTCGTCGGCGATGAGGATGCGCGGGTTTTCGGCGAGTGCCATCGCGATCATCACACGCTGGCGCATGCCGCCGGAGAACTGGTGCGGATAGTCGTGTACTCGCGCGCTCGCGCCGGGAATGCGAACGAGATCCATGAGTTCGAGCGCCCGCCGCATCGCATCGGCTCGAGAAAGACCTTGACGGGTGCGAAGCGTCTCCGAAATCTGCCAGCCCACCGGGAACACCGGATTGAGGGCGGACAGCGCGTCTTGAAACACCATCGCGATCTGTTTGCCGCGAACGTCCCGCCGCTCGTCAGGCGGGAGCTTCAGCAGGTCGCGGCCTTGATAGCGGATGGATCCCGATCGCACAACGGCGGGCGGCTCGTCGAGAATCCCCATGACGGCCTGGGCGGTCACCGACTTGCCCGAGCCCGACTCGCCGAGCACCGCGAGCGTTTCGCCCGCGTCAAGGTGGAACGACACGCCGTTGATGACCTTGGCGACCCCGTCGCGTGTCCGGAACTCGACGTACAAATCCGACACCTCGAGCAGATGCGCGGCGGCGCCCGAATCAGGATCATCCGTGACCGAGGCGTGTGGGGGACGGGCGCTCACGATGGTTCGACGACTCAGCGCAGCCGCGGATCGAACGCTTCACGCACGGCATCGCCCAGCATGATGAACGCCAGCACGGTCAGCGTGAGGAATCCGGCAGGAAAGAGCAGTGGGTGCGTCGCCTGTCGAATCCACCGCTGGGCCTCCGCGATGTCGGCGCCCCACGAAATCACGTTCTTGGGACCGACGCCGAGAAATGACAGCGTTGCTTCGGCCGAAATGAACGCGCCGAGCGCGATCGTCAGGACCACGATTGTCGGCGCGAGGGCGTTCGGCAGGATGTGCCGTGCCATCAGCCGCAGGTTGCCGGCGCCGAGCACGCGTGCCGCCTGCACATAGTCCTGCTGCCGTGCCGCGATCACCGACGAGCGAATGACACGCGCCGGCGTTGTCCACCCCAGCAGTCCGAGGGCGAGTACGACGGGCCAGATGCCAAGATCCTGTGTGGCCAGCGCGCGGGCGATCACGATCGCGCCGAGCAGCAGCGGCAAGCCCAGTACGATGTCCGTGAATCGGGCGAGCACGGCGTCGATCCAGCCGCCGTAGAACCCGGATGCGAGGCCTATGACGAGCGCGGTCAGGCCCGAGAGCAGTGTGGCAAAGACTCCGACGAGCACCGACGCGCGGGCGCCGTAGATGACTCGCGCGTACACGTCGCAGCCCTGCTTGTCGAAACCGAACCAATGGCCGGTGCTCGGCCTGCCGAGCGAATCGCTGAGGGAGCAGGTTGCGGTCCGGGCATCGAGGTGGCTGAACCAGCCCGGAACAGCCGCGATAAGGACCATCGTCACGGCGATGGTCACCGAAATCCAGAAAATGGGGCTGTGGCGCAGGTCGTACCACGCGTCGCCGGAGAGACTTCGCGGTGCAATCCGTTCGGTCGCATCCTCGACCCGCACAATCTGGCCGGTGGCGCTATCCATGACGGATCCTCGGGTCGAGCACGGCGTACAGAACGTCCACGATGAGATTCGTGACAAGGTAGATCGTCACGAGAATGCTGACGATCGTGACCACGAGCGGCCCGTCCTCGAGGCGGATGCCCTGAAAGAGGCGCCCGCCGATGCCGGGAATGTTGAAGATACCTTCGGTCACGATCGCACCCATCATCAGTTGGCCCAGCTCGACGCCGAGGAACGTGATGACCGGGATCAGCGAATTTCGCAATACGTGGACCCCGACGACGCGTGTGCGCGAAAGTCCTTTGGCGGCGGCGGTCCGCACGTAGTCGGCACGCAGATTCTCGGCCACCGATGTGCGCGTCAAGCGAAGCGCTGTCGCGAGCGATAGCAGCCCGAGCACAATCGCCGGCAGGACGTACGTGGCCAGCCCCAGCTCAGGCGCGTAGCTCGGCCGAAACCATCCAAGCCGCACGGCGAACACCGTCTGAAACACCGTCCCGACGACAAAGACCGGTACGCCGATGACGACAAGCGAAAGCGCGAGTGAAATCGTGTCGAAGGCGCCGCCGCGCTTGAGCCCCGCGAACACGCCGCCCGCGACGCCGAAGACGATGACGATGACGAGCGAGAGCAGCGCAAGACGTATCGTCCGGGGCCAGGCCTCGGACAGCACGTCGGCTATCGGCCGACCGGCAATCGTCCGGCCCGGATTGCCCGTGACGAGCCCCCGCATGTAGAAGGCGTACTGCACGAGAAACGGCCGGTCGAGGTGGTACTGCTCGGTCAGCTGGATGCGCTGGCTCGGGCTGAGCGGCTTTTCGCCGGCGAGAGCCCGCAGCGGATCCTCCGCAATCTGGAACATCAGGGCGTACACGATGAGGGTCGTGCCGACAAACGCCAGAACCATCTGCAGCAAGCGCCGAATGAGGTAAGCCGACATCAGACTGGAACGTGGGATCCGCCGGGAGCCGCCGACCGCCCTACCGTCCCGAGGCCGCCGGCTCCACCTTGAGCAGTTCGATACGGTTGAAGAGGTCCATCGTCACGTTCGTGACGCGCGTCGAGTGGCCGAACGTGTTCTGCATGTAGCGCAGCGGCAACACGGGCAGATCGCGCGTCAGCAGGTCCTCTGCCTGTTGGTAGTACTTGATGGAGTCGGCGGGCGAGGCCGCCTTGTCGCCGCTCATAAGCAATCCATCGAATTGCGGGTTGCTGTAGCCGTAGTAGTTGGACGAGCCGTTGGTTCCGTACATGGGTCCGAGATAGTTCTCCATGACCGGGTAATCGAAGATCCAGCCCATACGGAACGCACCGACCGGCTGCTTCTTCTTGAGCTTGGCCAGCAGTTCCGCGAACTTCGGCTGCGGGTTGCCGACGCAGTCCACCCCCAGGTTCTTCTTGATCTGGTTGCAGGTCGCATCGACCCATGGCTTGTGGCCGCCGTCCACGTTGTAGGCAATCTCGACCTTGCCGCCAACCGCCGCCGCGCCACCAGCTGCTTCGAAAAGGGCCTTGGCCTTCGCCGGGTTGTACTGGCAGGCCTCACCGCACGTGTTTTCGCGATAGCCCGGCACGGTTGGCGCCACAAAGGCGCGAAGTGAGACCTGCGAGTCGAGAAAGATGGCATGGACGATCTCGTCACGATCGATCGCCATCGAGATCGCCTTGCGGATGTCGAGCTTGCTGTAGCGCCGATCGAAGGTCGGGAAGGCGAGAATCTGGATGACCGATGACGGACTCTGATGGAAGCGCTCGCCAAGATCTGCCTTGGCGGTGCTCATGTTCTCGATGGGAATGAGCTTGACCAGGTCGAGCTGACCCGCGAGCAAGTCCTGGTACTGCGTCGGCATCTGCTGATAGATCTTGAACGCGATGCCAGCGACCTTGGGCTTGACCGGCCCGGCATAGTCCGCAAAGACCTCGGTCTCGATCAACTGGTCATGCTGCCAGGTGCCCTTCATCTTGAACGGGCCCTGGCCGATGGGCGCCTGCTCGGCCGAGGCCGCAAGGCGGTTGTTCGCGACGTCATCGAAGGCGGCCTTCGGTAGCGGCAGAAACGCCGTGTAGCCGAGCATCGACTTGAAGTTCACGTACGGCTGCGCGAGGGTGACCTCGAACGTCAGGTCGTCCTTCTTTACCAAGCCGGATAGCTTCTTGGCTGCCGGGGCGGTGCGCGCGTCCGCGGGGTTGAGGTCCGCATAGCCCGCGATCTTGTCGAAGAATGAGTTGGAATCGTGCGCGTTGGGTCCGAAAGCCCCCGCGTTCCAGGCATTGATGTACGAGTCAGCTGTGACCGGCTCGCCGTTGTGAAACGTCCAGCCGGGTTTGAGCGCGATGGTCCAGACGCGGCTGTCCGTGCTCGAGATTGACGCGGCCGCGAGCTCGACCGGACGGTTCTCGCGGTCGTAGTCGACGAGCGGCGTGAAGAGCGCGTCGAGGACGGCCGCGCCCTCGGACTCACTGGTGTTGCTGGGAACCAGGTGCTTGGGTTCGGCAATGCCTTCACTCACGATTAGCCCCGTGCCACTCGATTCTGGCGATCCGCCCCCGCAGCCCAGTCCGGCCGCCGCGAGGACAAGAATCAGGATGGCGGCCGCACGGCCGCGAGCTCCGTTACTCGTTCGTACGTTGAAACACCAAGGCATGGCCGTCATTGTCTCAGAACCGGTGCAGCACGCGTCAGAACGGCGTTGCAACATCCATGTAGAGACGTGCGTGGCGGACGACATCTTTGTCCATGAGCGAATGTTCTACGGCTGGCGCCATCCGCCGGCGGCTCACGGAGCGCCCGCCGCCCCCTCTACATTCCAGACATCATCGTCGGATGTGATCACGTAATCGACATCAATGTCGGGCCGTATCCAAAGGACCCAGTGACGACCGACTGTGGGCGTGACCGTGTAAGTCGTTGATAGTGCCACTGTTCGCTCACCGAATGGCGCCCTGTTCGCGGCACCGGCGAGGTGGCCTGCCGTTTGCACATGAACGGACCGTATGGCATTGGATCGTCGGTCCCCGTCCAAGACGACCCGCACATATCGGCTGCCTTCCTTTTCGGAACTGCCTGTCTTCTTCTTCTGATTTCTTCCTCACCGACGATTCAATGCCTGGGTTTTCACCGAACAGCAGGCCGGCTGTTCGGCTGCGTCTTAGTCAATTTTGACGTCCAACCCAACGGACCGCATCAGTTCGAGCGCGTTGCTCGTCTGCACCAGGCCCGGTTTGAGCTTGTAGTCGAACGTCAAGCGCCCGTTTTCGAACTGATCGTCGAAATGGACGTTCACGGCCTCAGCACCCAACCGATTCGCAATTGCCCCCAGCGCCAGGTCGTGCGTCGTGGCCAGACCGATCGCGCCTGCGTGCGCGAGACCAACTAGAAGCGCTTCGGCGCCGATCCGCCGATCGTGTGAGTTGGTGCCGGCAAAAATTTCGTCAAGCAGGAACAGGACCGCACCGTCATGGGCGCGCGTGAGGTCGACGATCTGCTTCAGCCGGCGGATTTCGGCGAAGAACCGGGACTGGCCCTCGGCAAGCGAATCGAGCACCCGAATCGTGGCCCCCACCGCGAGCGGCGACAGGCGAAAGCTCGACGCTCGCACCGGCGCACCCATGCCGGCGAGCACGACGTTCACGCCGATCGCGCGCAGAAACGTGCTCTTACCCGACATGTTCGATCCGCTGACGATGGCCAGACGCACACCGGTGCGGCGAAGCGTGATCGAATTCGGGACGGCATCGCCCGCCAGCAGGGGATGAGCGAGGTCGCTGGCTTCGAGCGTGGACGGCGAGGTGACGAACTCGGGAAACGTATAGTTCGGATGCTCGGCGGCCAGCGTGCCGAGCGCGAGGAGGGCCTCGAACTCGCCGACGGCGTCGAGCCAGGAAGGAACGTGGCGGCCGGACCGCTGCCGCCAAGCCTCAATGGCGAATGCCCACTGGGTAGCCCAGAGCATCAACGCGGCCGGCAAGGCAAAGAACACATTGTGCCGCGATGCCAGCATCGCTTCGAGCTGCGCCAGCGCGGCGATTTCTCGTGATGCCTGGTGGCCTGGCGCGCCCACGCGCGCCTGCAATGCCTGCAGATGCGGGCTCGAAAACGACTCGCGCTCGATGGTCCGAAGTAAGCCCACAAGCAGTTCAAGGTCGTGAGCCGGCTCGTCGATGGCTGCCACGACAGCTGACACCCGGGGTCGGAACCACAGCGCCACGGCCGCTTCGGCACCGAGCAGAGCAATCCAAACGAGGCCTCCCGAGCCGGTCTTGAGCAGCCAGATGAGTGTGGCGACCGAGCTGGCGGCGAGCAGCGCAATCCCAAGGCGAGTCGCCCTGCCATGAAGGCGAACGGGGGAGGCTGCCCAGGCTCGCAGTAGCGAGGCATCCACACCGACTCTCAGTTGATCGCCCAGAACCGCCGCGGCCTCGCGCAGGTCGAGCCGCTCCGACAGTTCTCGGACGGCGGCCTGCCTCTCTATGGCGACCTGAGGGCTGGCCGGCTGCAAGAGCCACCGCGCGAGTGTTTCCTCCCCGGCCTGAGTGCGTGTCGTGGCCAGGAGTTCGAAGAGGCTGCCGCGGCCGAACAGATCGAGGTCCGCGGCAAACGGATGGTCCTCCGGCACGAAGCCATCTCCGGGCCGGCCGTGGCCGATCCACGCGTCCGCCATGCGCGCCAGGCCACGATCGAAAAACGCGACCGCCGAGCGGGCGCGGTCGCGCGCGTTGAGCAACTGGCCGTGCGCGATGGCGGCGCCGAGAAAGAGCGCGAGGGGCAGGAGCACCCACGGCAACGCGCGCAGGCCACCAACCACCACGATGAGCCCAGCCGCGCCGACAATAGCGAGTCGCGCTCGCGCGAACCACACGTGCGCGCGCTCCTTCGCGTCGAGCGCGACCTGCCGCTCGACACGCCGCGCGCGGTAGGTCGCGACGATGTCGGCGACACGAGGGATCACAGCGCCAGTGTAGTTGAGGCGTGCTCCAAGATATGCTGCCAGGCACCGGAGGGAACCATGCGCGCACGAAGGGCCCATACGCAGTCCTTTGCCGTCTGGATCGCGGCGCTGACGAGTGCGATGGTCGGCCTGTCTGGCTTCTTTGGACACGCCGAGACACGACAAGGCGCCGCGCCCGCGACTCCTGCCACCGCCAACGCACCGGCACCGGTCTGGGGCTACGGCGGCGGTCCGCAGCAGATCCGGTACTCGGCTCTGACCCAGATCACCAAGACGAACGTCAGCCAGCTTCAAGTAGCTTGGACGTACGACACGGGCGAACCCGGTGCGATGCAGACGCAACCTGTTGTCGCTGACGGTCTGCTCTACGGCTACACACCGACGCACAAAACGTTCGCGCTCGATGCGGCGAGCGGCGAGGTGCGCTGGACGTTTGAGTCAGGTTTGCGTGGCTCGGGTCCGAATCGCGGCGTCATGTACTGGCGCAGCGGCCAGGAGGCGCGCGTATTCTCCGCCGTGGCTAACTTCGTTTACGCCCTCGATGCCGCAACGGGCAAACCGATCCCGAGTTTTGGCACGGACGGCCGGATCGATCTCCGTGAGAATCTGGGCCGGCCGTCTGAATCGCAGATCGGCCGGCTCACCTCGCCCGGTGTTATCTACCGCGACCTGATAATTCTGGGCGGCCGTGTGGGCGAAGGGCTGCCCACGTCACCTGGTGACGTCCGCGCGTACGACGTGCGGACCGGCGCGCTGCGCTGGAGCTTCCACACGATTCCGCATCCAGGTGAGGCCGGTTACGAGACGTGGCCCAAGGAGGCCTGGACCTACAGCGGCGGCGCGAATAGTTGGCCCGGCATGGCCCTCGACGAGGTCAGGGGCATTGTCTTTGCTCCGACTGGATCGGCGGCCAGCGACTTCTACGGGGCCGACCGGCTCGGCACCAACCTGTACGCCAATTGTCTGATTGCGCTCGATGCCGCGACCGGACGGCGTCTCTGGCACTACCAGTTCGTTCGTCACGACATATGGGACCGCGACCTGCCGTCGCCGCCGAGCCTCATCACGATTCGGCGCGGCGGCCGGACGATGGACGCGGTCGCGCAGTCGACCAAGCACGGGTTCGTGTTTGTTTTCGACCGTGTTACCGGTGAACCCGTGTTTCCAATCGAGGAGCGGCCGTTTCCGAAGAGTGACGTGCCTGGCGAGGTGGCTAGTGCGACCCAGCCCATTCCGACGCTGCCCAAGCCGTTTGCCCGGCAGCTGCTCACGGCCGATCTGCTGACCAACCGCACGCCCGAGGCGCACGCCTGGGCGCTCGAACAATTGAAGGCGTTCAGGAGCGAAGGCCAGTTCGTGCCGCTCGGCGTCGACAAGCAGACGGTCGTGTTTCCCGGCTTTGACGGTGGCGCAGAGTGGGGCGGACAGGCATTCGATCCTGCGACCGGTCTCTACTACGTGAATGCCAACGATCTCGCATGGACCGGCGGGCTTCAGCCGGCTGCGGCTGTCGCGGCCCGCGGGCGCGGAGGAGCTGCGGTTGGGGGCGCGCCTCCGGTGGGTCCAATGCCACTTCCACCGTCTCCACCCATTAACAACGACTATCGCTTCACTGGCTATCGAAAGTTCCTGGATCCGGACGGCTATCCTGCGACCGCCCCACCGTGGGGCACCCTCACAGCGATCGATCTGAACACCGGCGAGCACGCGTGGCAGGTGCCGCTCGGTGAGTATCCGGAGCTCGTTGCGCAAGGCTTGAAGAACACCGGCAGCGAGAACTACGGTGGACCGGTCGTGACGGCCGGCGGACTCGTGTTCATCGGGGCGACCAACAACGATCGCAAGCTTCGCGCGTTCGACAAAGCGACCGGCGCTCTCGTCTGGGAGGCCGTGATGCCGGGACCGGGCCGCGCGACGCCAGCGGTTTACGAGGTCGGCGGTCGCCAGTACGTAGCTATCGCGCTCGGCAGCGTCGGCGGCGGCCGCGGCGCCGCCTCGACTCAGCCGACTACTGGCAAGTACATCGCGTTTGCCCTGCCACGCTGATCGCATAAGATGCCGGCGCCCACCGAACGCGGTCAGTGAGGTCTTACGCGACGGCCGGTTCCTGATCAACAGCCCGGGCGCGGCCGCTCAGTCGTCACAGATCAACGTCGTCGAGAACTGGGTCGAGGATCTGAAGCGGCTCGTGCCCACGGACTGACTGAGCCTGCGATAAGCTCATCTGTCCGATGACCGAGCCCGCCTATCCCGCCGCGCGTATTGTCGCGGCCAAAATCCGCGGGCACTTTGCCGACCACCTCGCCGCCGCGCGTTCGCGAGGCCGACTGCATCTGGCGCCCGAGCCGGACGCGGCGGCCATCGAGGCCATCGTCGACGCGGCGTTCTGGGCGAGTCTGCGCCGCGAGGAGGGGATGACGCCGAAGATCTCCCTGGCGTTCATGCCGCCCACAGCTTGCGATCAGCCGCTGCAGTTCGAACGGCCGTTGCCACTGTCGGCCGCCGCACTGGCCCGGCTGGCACCGGCGGTTGAGCGTCCTGGCATTCATCTCGGTGTCTGGCGCCAGGATGATGAGGAGTTGCGGGTGTGGGGGACGACCCGCCAGGTGCCGGCGATCTGCTTCGTCCTGGAAGTCGTCACCTCGGGCCTGCTCGTCATCAAACATCGCAGTGACGGATTCGGGAAGTTCGTGAACGTGGCGTTGCTCGAAGGCGACGAGATCAAGATCATCGATGAATCGACTGGCCGGGTGCCCGATTGTCCCGGCCTGCTGTCGTCGCTGCTCGGCGTCGACGCGGCGGATGCAGGTCCTGATTCGGTCAACGTGCTGGTGCAGCTCGCGGCGTCGATGCGTGCCCACGGCCGCGGCGGGGCGTTGCTCGTCGTGCCGTCCGCCAACGGCACGTGGGAAGAGTCAATCGTGCAGCCCGCGTTGTACGCGGTGGCGCCACCGTTCTCCGAGCTGGCGGATCTGGTTATCAACGCGCGCACCGGTCAACACGAGTGGCAGGAAGACCTGCGGCGTGCGGTTGATGCGATGGCGGGACTGACGGCCGTCGATGGCGCGACGATCATCAGCGAGCGCTACGAGCTCATCGCCTTCGGCACGAAGATCACCCGGCGCCGTGGGCATCCCGGTGTCGAGCGCATGATGCTGACCGAGCCGGTCGAAGGCAGTGCGATCGCGATCGTCAATCCGTACCAGTTGGGAGGCACCCGGCATCTCTCGGCCGCGCAGTTCGTGCACGATCAGCGCGATACCACCGCGCTTGTCGCTTCGCAGGACGGCCGGTTCACCATCTTCAAATGGTCGGATAGCGACGACATCGTGCACGCCCATCGCGTCGAAGCGCTGCTGCTTTGAGGAAAGTACGAAGTACGAGGTACGAAGTACGAAGTACGAGGTACGGAGGGAAACCGCGGATTCGGCCACATGTGTATTTCGTGCGTCGTGCGTTGTACTTGGTACTTCGTACTTCGTACTTCGTACTTCGTACTTCGTACTTCGTACCTCGTACTTGAGGGGATCAGTCCATATGGAGTTTCGCCAGCTTGGCAAATCAGGTTTGAAAGTGCCGGTGCTCAGTCTCGGCACCGCGACGTTCGGCGGCGGCACGGAGTTCTTCAAAGCGTGGGGTAGCACCGACGTCGCTGAAGCGCGACGTCTCGTGGACGTCGCCCTGGAGGCGGGCATCTGTCTGTTCGATAGCGCCGACGTGTACTCCAAGGGCTTGTCTGAAGAGATCCTTGGCCAGGCGATCGCTGGCCGCCGCGACAAGCTGCTTATCTCGACCAAGGGCACTTTTCGTACGGGCCCCGGGCCAAACGACATCGGCTCGTCCCGTCATCGGCTCATCGCCGCCTGCGAGGCCAGCCTACGGCGGCTCGGCACCGACTACATCGATATCTATCAGTTGCACGGTTTCGATCCGGTGACGCCGATTGAAGAAGCCGTGCGGGCCATGGACGACCTCGTGCGCGCCGGCAAAATCCGGTACCCGGGATGCTCGAACTTCAGCGGGTGGCACCTGATGAAGTCACTCGCCGT
>Ga0190274_10001541_pt1 | contig 13484 bp, 11 predicted proteins | sample Popmic531T_FD_133002 | JGI IMG/M metagenome (GOLD analysis project Ga0190274, IMG submission 133002) | Populus adjacent soil microbial communities from riparian zone of Yellowstone River, Montana, USA - 531 T | ecosystem: Environmental > Terrestrial > Soil > Riparian zone | place: USA: Montana...
AAATAAGCCTTAAACCCTTTTTGGGGTTCAATATTGGTATCCATAAGCCACTGGCTTACTATTTCTTTGTCTGTAATAGCCTTCCAGACCTCAGCAGGCGAAGCTTCCATAAAGGATTCTATTCTGATTTGTGCTTTTTTATCCAGCATAATATACTACCATTTGGTTGCAAATATAATAAAACCATTTGGTTGTACAAATATTTTCCACTTATTTTAAAAGAGGGGGAATTCAGGCACAATTTTGAGTTGCGCCAATACAACTAATTTTAGGCCAGGTAAAAGAATAATAATGTCAACACTTACGATAACCACCATTCAAACCGATCTCCATTGGGAAGACAAACCAGCCAACCTGGAAATGTTGGAAGAGAAAATTCATGGCATTAAAGAAAAAACGGAAATAGTCGTGCTGCCGGAAATGTTTAGCACGGGGTTTAGTATGAACCCGGAATTGCTGGCTGAAACCATGGAGGGTGAAACGGTGCAATGGATGAAAAGAGTGGCGGCAGAAAAAAAAATAATTCTTACAGGAAGCCTGATCATAAAAGAGGATGGTCCGACGGGGACCGCCGGACCAAACTATTACAACCGGCTGATCTGGATGTTGCCCAACAGTCAATACGGTCATTATGACAAGCGGCATTTATTTGCCTATGCGGAAGAAGACGATCATTACAGCGCCGGAACAAAAAGACTCGTGGCTTCCGTGAAAGGATGGAAAATAAATTTACTGGTGTGCTACGACCTGCGGTTTCCTGTTTGGAGTCGCCAGACCTCACCCTCCAACTCCCTCTCCGAAGGAGAGGGAGGGGTAGCAACATCCGTTTCACCTGAATATGATGTATTGATCTATGTAGCCAACTGGCCGGAAAGAAGGGTCCACGCCTGGAAGACACTGTTGCAGGCGAGAGCTATCGAAAACCAATCTTACGTGGTGGGAGTGAACCGTACCGGCAAGGACGGGAAGGATATCCATTACAGCGGTGAAAGCATGGTCATTGATCCGATGGGAGAAGTGTTATACACAAAAAAGGATGAAGAGCATATTAATACCATCACCCTGGAGAAAAAACATTTGGAGACCGTGAGAGAAAAGCTTCCTTTCTTAAAAGACGCCGATGATTTTATGATCGTAAATGACCCGGAATAGATCAGTTTGTTTTTGCTTCTTTATCCTTTTTGATCAGCTCCATGGCCTTATCGAGTTTATAATCGACTCCTTTTCTCACGGCGTCGACAGTGGGGAATGAGGGAACTTCCGGCTGCACCCCTCTTCCGATCTTCGGAACATTTGTATCGATCACCAGCCGGAATAAAGGCAACCGAAAACGGACACCGGTTTCCGGTAAAGTAACATCAGGAATCAGCCAGGCCGAATTGCCATAGGCCCCGCCACCGGTCTCTTCACCCACCACCGTTACATTGTTCTGCTTGATGAGCGGACTGACAAACAAAGTGCTGGCGGAAAAGGAATTGCCTCCCGTAAGAATATAGGTCTTGCCATCAAAGTGATGGTTGTTTTTGGGTTTGAAATAATGCCGTTCGAAATAGCCGAAATGATAATTCCCGTCCTTTTTTTTGCGGGTCAAAAAGGTCATAAAAAGTTTATTCCAGAAATGGTTCTGGATATATTTTTCGTAAGGACTTTTTTTGAGGACAGAATACAGGGAATCACTGATCTTGAATTTATGATCTGCCAGGTAGCGGCTGATCAATGTAGAATTGGTAACGCTGCCACCGCCATTGCTGCGGATATCAATGATCAGGTGACCGATCTTGTTCTCCTCCAGGTGACGGAAAGAGTTCCGGAAGAATTTTTTCAAACCATAACCCTTGCCAAAGGAGGAAAGGTCCATCATCGCGGTGTGATTGGCCGAGTCGATCTTTAACAGGCGGGTATTGGCTGCCTGTTGCCGGCGCTGTTCTCTTCTCGAAGGCCGCGGGGCCGCCCTGAAATTACGTGTCCCTACACGGATCGTATCCGCGGCAGGATCATAAACAGGGACCGTTATTGTTTTCGTTTGACCGGAAGCATCTTTATATTCAATATCATATTTTTCGGAAAGGCCAAATAACGAGGTGTAAAGGGAACCAAAGAAACCACGGTTGCTGAGGGATTGAAACTTATGTGTCCGGTTATAGCCATCAGTTGAAATATAATCGAACAGGGTATCTATGATAGCGGGCTCCGGTCTTTCATTGATCTTAGTAATGACGGTACCTCTTTTCAAAACACTCTCCCGGCGGTTAAGATTGGCCGTGACCACCATGGCATCTTCCCAGATCTTCATACTCAGCGGAAACATTTTTCCCAGTCTTGCGGTATCAGCATACCTGTTCCAGGCTTTGGAAGACCGGACCGTTGTATGACCGCAATTGATCTTGGCTGTTACATAGGTCAGGACCTTCCTGAACTCCGGCTCGGTCATCGCGTCTTTCAAATGCTGCTTACCCCAGTTAAAATAATAATCCATACTGTCTTTGGATGTGTACCAGTAAAGACCGGGGTGGTGTTCTTCCAGGACGGACTGGTAAACCGAATAGTCTTTCTCTACCTGCTGAAGGGAATATTTTTTTGTAGGAGAAAAAGATGATTTGCCGACGCCGCAACCCACCAGTCCTGTTGATAGTAAAATGAATATCAGTGATCTCCTCATAGTCGTTCAAATACCTTTATTTCATATGGTTCCAGCCCTGTGCGGTAACAGGATATTTCCCTCCACCTTTGGTGATGATATTGGCACCCTGTTCGGCATCCGTCATATACCCCACCACGCTAATTTCTTCATTTAATACCAGTTTATCATAGTCTGTTTGAGGAATGGTAAATAGCAACTCGTAATCCTCCCCGCCACTTAACGCACAGGCTGTGGGATCTATTTCAAACTTGAAGGCCGCTTTCTTCATTTCCTCCGCTACCGGTATTTTTTCTTCGTACAATACGCAACCCAGCCCACTTTCCTTGCAGAGATGCAGGACCTCGGAACTCAGCCCATCGCTGATATCGATCATGGACGTCGGGCTAACCTCCTGCTTGGCGAAAAACTCAATAATGTCTTTCCGGGCCTCCGGTTTCAACAGCTTGCCAATTACATACGATTCTCCTTCGAGATCAGGTTGCACGCCGGGGCTTTCGATAAAGATCTTTTTTTCCCTTTCGAGGAACAACAGACCTACATAAGCGCCACCCAGGTAGCCGCTAACGCAGAGCAGGTCGCCCTTTTGAGCAGTACTTCTTTTTACAAATTTATCCGGGGTCACTTCCCCGATAGCGGTGACAGAAATAATAAACCCTTTTTGAGAAGTGGTGGTATCACCACCGACAAGATCAACGCCATATGCTGAACAAGCCGCATAGACACCTTCATAAAAATCATCCAGGGCCTCGAGGCTAAAACGGTTGCTGATACCAAGACTTAATGTTACCTGTGTTGGTGTGGCGTTCATCGCATAGATATCACTCAGGTTCACCACGATGGATTTATAACCCAAATGCTTAAGAGGGGTATAGGCAAGATCGAAATGGACGCCTTCGATCAGCAGGTCAGTAGTGATAACGGTTTGTTTGCCGAAATGATCGATAACGGCAGCGTCATCACCAACACCCAATACAGAGGAAGCGTTTTGCAATTCAATGTTTTTGGTTAAATGCTCTATTAAGCCAAACTCTCCCAGGGATGATATTTCTGTTCTTTCATTATTCATGATATGTACGATGTTAGGTGTACGATGTACGCAAGTTTCTTATCTCGAAGAGACAATGGGGGCTACATGTGTACAATGTCAGATGTACGATGTACGCCATTCCTTATCTCGAAGTGACAATTGATGCTACAATTATCTTTAATAAGGTTTCGCCTTCTTTGTAAAGTTCATTTATTTCTGATTCAAAAGGCTTGTTAAACTCCAGTAATAATTCCAGGAAGAAAAGGCTCTCATCAAGCTCTTCTTCAACTATTTTAATTTATTTATAAAGTCAGGCTTCGATTTTGCCCGTCTCGAAGCCCTGTAATTCGCCCCGACAGAACTGGCCGATCTGATAATTTGCCATTTGTAAGCTTTATTAATCTGTGTATCAGGTAGCTTCTGGGTCAGCTTTGTAACATTGATTGCAAAAACTTCGTTCTTCTTTTCATTTCCTCCGAATCCATAGTCACTTTTCTTGCTTTAGTAAAGGCGTACATCTAACATCGTACACCGTACACATCAAAGTTCTTTCTTATTATTTATAACAGCAACCATCTCATCATGGATCTTCCCATTCGTCGCCAAGACCTTGTGCTGGTAAATCGAAAACTTATTCCCTTCCAGGTCGGTTACTTTTCCCCCTGCTTCTTCTACGATCAGGTAGCCGGCGGCACTGTCCCAGGGCTCCAGTTTGTGTTCATAGAAACCATCAAATCTTCCCGCAGCGACCCAGCAAAGATCAATGGCTGCTGAACCCAGCCGCCTGACAGGAACTCCTTTGCGGATAAAACGCTCGAAGATCTCCAGCGGACCATTGGGAGTATTGATATAAGTATAGGGAAACCCTGTTACAAGACAGGCTTTAATGGTTTGTGTTTCTTCGCTTACATGGATCGGGTTATCGTTCAGGGTGGCACCTTTTCCTTTTTCAGCAAAATAAAATTCATCCAGGTGCGGGTTATACACGGCCGCCATCACGATCTCTCCCTGCTTTTCTATCCCGATCGAAACACAGTTCAGGGGAATGCCATGCGCAAAATTGACGGTGCCGTCGATAGGATCAATGATCCATTTGAATGCTGAATCCTGTTTGATCTCGCCGGTCTCTTCCGCCAGGACCTGGTGGTCCGGGAAATTGGACCCGATCACCTCCAATATCGCTTTTTCTGAAGCATGATCGGCCTCGGTCACGAGGTTATTGACGCCTTCTTTATTGCTTATTTTAAAGTCGTTGTTGAAGAACCGGAGAATTTCAGCAGCGCCCGCTTTGGCCGCTGCTATCAAGGTAGATTTGAGCATGGGCAAAGATAACCACAGATTATAATGGATTAGAAAGGATTTCACGGGATTGAGGTATCGGCTCACCCGGTTGACCTTATTTTGAACTGTTATTAAAAACTTCGTACTTCGTGACTTATACTTTATACCCTTTTGCAGTTATCGGTCATCATAGTCAATTATAATGTCAAGCATTTCCTTGAACAATGCCTTTGTTCCGTGCAAAAAGCCATTGCGGGTATGCAGGCCGAAGTGCTGGTAGTAGATAACAATTCAACAGATCACAGTACCGAATACCTGCGACCCAAATTCCCTGGTACCCGGTTTATCATTAATTCCGAGAATAAAGGTTTTGCCAAAGCCTGTAACCAGGGCCTCGGGGAAGCTTCCGGAAAACATATCCTCTTTTTGAATCCTGATACGATCGTTCCTGAAGACTGTTTTCAAAAATGCATCGCTTTCCTTGAATCGCAACCTGGGGCCGGGGCCCTGGGAATAAGAATGCTGGATGGAAGCGGGAAATTTCTCAAGGAATCAAAAAGAGCATTTCCCTCCCCGATGACCTCTCTTTACAAATTATTCGGGTTATCAAAATTGTTCTCCAGGTCAAAGGTCTTTTCCAGGTACCATCTTGGTCACCTGGATGAAAAAGAGGATCATGAGGTGGATGTACTGGCCGGCGCTTTTATGATGATCAAAAAGGAAGTGTTGGATAAGATCGGCAGCTTTGACGAGACCTTTTTTATGTACGGCGAAGATGTTGACCTGAGCTACCGGGTACAAAAAGCAGGATTTAAAAATTACTATTTCGCCGGGAGCAATATCATTCATTTCAAAGGAGAAAGCACCCGCAAGGGAAGCATGAACTATGTGCGGATGTTCTATAATGCGATGAGCATCTTTGTTCGAAAACATTACGGGGGAGGCCGGGCCGGTATTTTTAATTTTTTGATCCATGTGGCTATCTGGTTCAGGGCCGCTTTAACCGCTACCGGTAATTTTATCCGGCGGATCGGGTTGCCGCTGATCGATGCGGGGCTGATCTTTCTTTCTTTCTGGGTCATGAAAAAGATATGGACAGAATTTGTGAGAACGGGTGTCCAGTATGAGAATAAGTTGCTGTGGATCGCTTTCTCAGCGTATACTGTTTTCTATCTTATTACGGCTTATTACGCCGGGCTGTATGACCGCTGGTATAAACGTTCCGAGTTGATACGGTCAACCCTGGTGGCAACCATTGTACTGCTGGCGGCCTACGCATTATTACCCGAGCAATACCGTTTCTCAAGAGGTATTATTTTATTCGGCGCCCTGCTGGCATTCGTACTCATCGGTATTTTAAGATGGATACTGATCCGGGCAAATGTGCTGAGCAGTGATAAAGAAAAAGAAGAACAGCTTACTGCTGTCATTGCCGCATCACCCGCTGAATACGAAGAAGTGACCCTGCTGTTAAAAGAGGCAGGGGTACACCAGCGTTTACTTGGAAGAATAGCGCCTGATGAAACCGATGCAACAGCTTTAAGTACCTGGAAGAAATTACCCCGCCTTTCTTCTTCCCTTCCTTTCCGGGAGATGATCTTTTGCCAGGGGGCATTGTCTTTTGCCGATATTATTGAAGGAATACAGCAACTTCCTGCGGGGACCATTACAAAGATCCATGCAAAAGGAAGCGCCAGCATAGTAGGAAGCAACTCAAAAGATACATCCGGTGAAGCCGTATCCAAAGAGAATGGATTTAAGTTAAGCAAGCCCTATAACCGCCGGCTCAAACGACTGATCGATATAAGCACTTCGTTCGTGGCACTGATCAGCTTCCCGGTTCAACTTTTTATTGTGAAAAAGCCATTTAGGTTCCTGGCAAATTGTTGTGCCGTTCTGTTTGCAAAGAGAACCTGGATCGGTTATGCGGTCGCTGAAAAAACTCTTCCCCCGCTTCGCCCGGGCGTGATCGCCTGTAACGGGATACCCGTGCAAACCAATCGCTCCTTATCAGCAGAAAGTTTACAAATGATGGATTACTGGTATGCCCGGGACTATGAACCATTTGCTGAGCTGAAATTATTATGGAAAGTTTACCCGAGGCTCGGAGGATGAGAACAGGCAATGGGCAATAGGCAAATTATAAAACCGGGTAGTCATGGCATCGGTAGGTTGTAAAGGAGACTATTATTAAATCACATGATAAACAACCCCGAAAAATATTGATACTCCACAAATAAAGGATTTTGCCTATTGCCTATTGCCTATTGCCTATTACATATATTCGTAACTTTAATACTCTTCCAACAAGCATACATGGCGACCATTATTGATATAAAACTACCAAGAGCGATTGCGGCAGCATTAAGGATCCCGCCGAATGATCCAAGGCGACAGCAGATAAGGGTGTTAAAAAAGCTGCTGAAGAAGGCCAGGTTCACCGAATTTGGCCAGAAATACCGGTTTGATGATGTATTATTAAGTAAACATCCCGGGAAAAGCTTCCAGGAACTGGTACCCGTGCATGATTACAATAAGATCTATGAAGAATGGTGGAAGAAGACCCTGGAAGGCGTCCCCGATGTGACATGGCCGGGTAAGATCAAATATTATGCATTGAGTTCAGGCACTTCTGAGGCAGCGAGCAAATACATCCCGGTAACAAGAGAGTTGCTGCGCAGTAATACGATCAACTATCTCCGCCAGTTGATCAGCCTGATCAAGTACGAGGATGCTAACAAAAGAGCCATGACAAAGGGCTTCCTGATGCTGGGCGGCGCTACGGACCTGAAAAAAGGAAAAGCGGGATGGTATGCCGGCGACCTGAGCGGGATACTCGCCAAGAAAAGACCTTTCTGGTTCCAGACGTTCTATAAACCGGGAGGACGCATCGCGGCACTGGCCGACTGGAATCAAAAACTGAACGAGATCGTGGAACATGCCAGGGAATGGGATATCGGTTATATTGTTGGTGTTCCTGCCTGGTGCCAGATGTGTATGGAAATGGTGGTGGAGCATTACAAGGTCAAAACGATCCATGACATATGGCCCAACTTCAGCTTTTTTGTGCACGGCGGCGTTGCTTTCGAACCCTATAAAAAAGGATTCGAAAAATTACTGGCCAAACCCATTGTATATATCGAGAACTATCTCTCCAGCGAAGGGTTCATCGGCTATAAAACAAGGGAGCATGCCAAAGGCATGCAACTGATCCTGAACAATAATATCTTCTTTGAATTTGTTCCCTTTGATGATAAGAATTTTGATGGCGAAGGAAAGATCGTGGCCAACCCTGATGCAAAAATGATCCATGAAGTGGAAGAAGGAAAAGAGTATGCATTGCTGATGAGCACCAATGCCGGTTCCTGGCGTTATTTGATCGGGGATACCATCAAATTCGTTGACCTGGAAAAAAGCGAAGTGGTCATTACGGGACGTACCAAACATTTTCTCAGTCTCACCGGTGAGCACCTCAGCGTAGAGAACATGAATAAAGCGATCGAACTGGTAAGCGAAGAATTCAATATAAGCATACCGGAGTATACCGTGGTCGGGTTTCCGTATGAAACCCTTTTTGCTCATCGCTGGTATATTGCTACCAATGATAAAGTGGATGCCGGCTTGCTGCGTAAACGCATTGACGAGAACCTCCGGCAACTGAATGATGATTATGCAACAGAAAGGGACAGCGCACTGAAAGCGGTTTTCCTGGAAGTGTTACCGGAAGAAAAATTCATGAAATTCATGGAAGCCAAGGGAAAAATAGGCAGCCAGCATAAATTCCCCAGGGTGATGAAGGGCAAAATGCTGGAGGAGTGGGAACGGTTCCTTGAAACGGGAAAACTCTAATATGTACGATGTTAGATGTACGATGTACCCATTTACGAAAGCCGGATAATCGGCTAAATGTAATGGTGATCCATAACGATATATCCAATAAGTGATGGCGTACATCCCACATCGTACCCCGTACATTCTCCTCTTACTTCGTACTTTAGCTATATGTGGGAATCAATGCTTAAAGGACTAACGTTTGGCCTGCTGCTGAGTATCTCGGTGGGGCCGGTCCTTTTTTCCATCATCAAGCAGAGTTTGAACAACGGGCACAAGGGAGGATTTGCTTTTATATTCGGTGTTTCTGCAAGTGACATAACACTGGTCCTGGTCAGCAATGTTTTTACCGAATTATTCAACAGTCTCCGGGCCTTTAAAACGGAGGTCGGGATCGCCGGCTGTATTTTCCTTGTCTCCATGGGGGTTTATTTTCTTTTCTTTAAAAAAGTAAAGGTTAATGAGGCCGGGCAACAGATCTTTACCTTCCGCAAAAGGGATTATGCAAAGATCTTTTTCTCCGGTTACCTTATGAACACCCTTAACCCGGCCGTCTTCATTTTCTGGATCACCACCTCAACAGCTGTTATTACCCATACCGTCCAGCAGCGGGTCATTATTTTCATTACCTGTCTTTGCTGGATGCTCGGGAGTGATATTTTAAAAGTGATGCTGGCGGGCAAGATCCGCAATCGCCTTACACCTCATAATATTCACATCATTAACCGGATCAACGGGATCATATTGATCGTATTTGGCTTTGCCCTGATCTGGGGACTTCTTATTTATGGCAAAAGACTCTGACAAAAAAAGACCAGCGAAGAGCGGGTTCCTTCCGAAAGCATGGAAATGGAGCAAACGCATCTTCTTTTGGCTGTTCTTTCTCCAGGTTTTCTATATTATCCTGCTACGATGGGTAAATCCGCCGATCACCATGACACAGTTATCAAGTTGGGTGAGCGGCCATGGCCTAAAAAGAGATTATGTCAGCGGGCATTCCATCTCTCCCTGGGCAAAGCTCGCCGTCATTTCTTCGGAAGACCAGTTATTCCCCGATCATGGCGGGTTTGACTGGAAAAGCATTAAGAAGGCAAGACGATACAACGAAAGAAAACCCGGTCGTATCCGCGGGGCCAGTACGATCAGCCAGCAGGTGGCAAAAAATGTATTTCTCTGGCAGGGCAGAAGCTGGATCCGGAAAGGCCTGGAGGTTTACTTCACGTTCATGATCGAACTATTGTGGGGAAAGGAACGGATCCTTGACATGTATCTCAACGTGATCGAAATGGGAGAAGGGATCTTCGGGATCGAGAAAGCGGCCAATATCTATTTTAATAAATCAGCCGGCAACCTGACAAGACAGGAAGCCGCCATGATAGCAGCTTGTCTTCCTAATCCCAAAGTATATAAAGTAAAACCCGCCTCTTCATTTGTTGTATCCAGGGCCGGGGTTATCGTGCGGCAAATGAGCAATCTCCTGACCGACCCGGATATTCGACGGGTGACGGGGCTCCCGCCTCCATAGGGACCTACTCAATGATCAACTCGATCTTGTCACTGTTATGCGTGGCGTTGCGGTACCCGCAATTAATACCCAACTGCAGGAAATATTTTCCCTTTGGCAACTGCGGATGGATCTGCAGGATCCCTTCTTTCTGCAGGATCATTTGATGCAGTGTAAAGGGCGTAATGATATTCCTTATCCACCCTTCTGTATTCCCGATACCGATCCTTGTTGTATCGCTCAATAAAGGGTGCTCTTTTATAAAATCGGCATAATGGGGTGGAACTATGAAACGGCAGTTAAGATGGATGCTGTCGTTTGGTCCGGCAATGATCTTTTTGGGCAACACTTCGATCTTTACTTTGGCAAAAGAAAGAAAAGAGCTGTCATATTTGTACCCGATAGTGCCGATGGGTGTCTTTAAGGTATCCGGAAAACGCCAGAGATCATAGATATCGAGAAAATAAACGGGTTTCCCCAACAGCGAATCTTCGATAGGCCAGTAATTATAATTGTTGGTCCTTCCCGTATAAGCGTTTTGAGAATAGGTGAGTTGCTTTGTATAAAACCAGTACTTGGAAGCCCGCTGGTAAGAATTACTGAAGACCACCGGCATGTTGTGTGTACGCTCTTTCATTTCTGCAGGCCACTGCTTCCAGGTATGATAACGGGTCTCTATGAGTTTAAGCGGAACATAATCTACGATCATGGCGATCCTGGCAACGAGTACAGGTATTAATGTCAGCGGCAGGAGACGAAAAAGTAGCTTTTGCCATTTTATTTTTTCCCGCAGGAACTGGTGGGACAATATAAATATCGGTACCAATGCGGGGACCGTCCAATTGGCTTCCACCTGCCCGCGAAAAGAACTCAGCAGGAAAAAAGCATAGATACCGATCATCATATAGCGCAATGCCTTTTCAGTAGCGGACCTTACTTTATACAAAAAAGCGGCGGGAAGCAGTACGATACCGGCAATAGGGCCCGGCAACAATAATTGCCCCCAGATATATTCAATGGTAAAGCCCGGCCGGTAATCATGCGCCTTATTCTCAAATAAATGATAGCGCAGGCTTACCCAATTGTGCTGGTATTGCCACCAGAGATGGGGGGCAAAAAGTAATAAGGCCACAAGGCCGGCGATCCAGGCCTGGTATTTTTTTAAGAGACGTAAATTGGACAGCAGGGTAAAAAAAACGACCAGTATAGCGTGGTATTTACTGTAAAATAATAACGCCACGGAAAGACCGAGCAGCAGGGCATGCGGTAAGGATTGTTCCCGGACAAATTTTTTATAACAGAGAAAAAATAAGGCGGTAAAAAAAAGTAAGGGGATATCCGGGACAGCTATAAACCCGGTCACCTGTATAACGGCGATGGATAAAGCAATACCATAAAAGAGAACAGCATTTTTTCTCTCTATTAATTTTTCAATGATGACAAGGGTAAAGATATTCAGCAACAAGGGGAAGAGCCGGACGCCCAGCTCATTCGGAAAAATGGCATAACCCATTTTTACCAGCAGGGCGATCATCGGGGGGTGATCAAAATAGCCCCAGTCCAGGTAATGAGAATAGACCCAGTAATAAGCCTCATCATCCTGCAATTCGGTAAGACCGGACTGTATCAGCGTTAACAGCAGCCAAAACCCGTAAAAAAATAACCGGTGATTTTTTTGTAAAACCCCTTTCATGGAGCTGCGAAAATAGCAACAATTATTGCAGCAATTTGCTAACAGCGGTAATTGCGACGGATAACCGCTCTTCATCGGTTCCATGGATATTCACCCAGGGAACGGGCTGATTGACCATAATATCCTTATAATGGTTATACAATTGCCGCCGGCTTTCCAGGTCCGGGTATTCCCGCAATTCATCTTTTACCCAGGGCAGATCGGTATTGCAGAGAAGGTACAGGTCATATTTTCTTTCAATGACCTGGTCCAGGATGAACCGGTGACATTTCCCAAAGACGAATTCGCACCAGACCTTCATGACATACATGTCGGTGTCTATGAAGAGCGGGGAATGGGAAGCAGCGAGCGGGGAATGGGTGTTATTCATCATCGCTGTATATTCATCTTCGAGGGCAAGCTGGCCTTTTGCGATCGGCAGCAGATCATCGTACGTATAATGCGTGCCATTCGTAAGCAAATATTCCCGGGCAAACTCGGGGCACCATAGTGTATGATAATGCTGTGCCAATTGTTCACTCAGCGTACTCTTGCCGGTGCTTTCGGGTCCTATGATGACGATCTTTTTAAGCATGGGATTGTTTGGCTCTTCTGCGCCACTCTACTAAACCAAATACTGCCATGATCAATAATATAATATAGTACACGCTGGTAAAGACGTACTCTTTCACAAAATATAAAGGAACAGAAGCGATATTGGTAGCGATCCACCAGTACCAGCTCTCCACTTTTTTCTTGGTCATCAGCCACATCCCCGTAAAAGCCGTGGCCGATGCGAACGCATCTGCCCAGGGAATAGCGCCGGGAGCAAAATCTTTTTTTAAATAAGTCAATAAAAAAAAGATGATAAGATAGAAGGAAGCAAAAAAACTCAACTGCCAGCCCCACCATCGTTTATCAGAAAAAGTTATATGTACAACAGGATGATGTTGCGCATCTCTCTTTGCCCATAAGATCCATCCATAAATACTCATGATGGTGTAATACAGGTTTACGCTGGCTTCCCCAAACAAGCTTCCTTTAAAACTCAGGTAGATATAAAAAATGGTATTGATGAGACCGGTGGGATAAACAAGGATATTTTCTTTCCGGGAGAACCAAACACTTACGATCCCGGAGAACACAGCAATATATTCCAGCCAGCCGGTTTGTTTCATTCCCTCAATAAAATGCTGGTATATTTCCTGTAGTGACAAAGAGATATTTTGTCAAAAATAATTACTCCGGGTCGCTGTTGCGGTATTTTCCCCAACTCCGCAGGTATTTAATTCCTCCTGAAGTTTTAAACCGGGTGGCTACCTGTTGCCACTGGCCGCCCCTGCTGTTCCAGACCAGGAAATGAAGATGGGGGACCATGGCATAACCCGTTTTACCGCTCAGGCCGATCACCTGGCCTTGTTTTACCGTATCGCCCACATTTACCAAAGCACCATCATGTTGCAAATGCCAGTAACCGGCTCTCGACCCATCGGCATGCTGTATGACGATATTATTCCCCTGTGGCCGG
>Ga0190274_10001542_pt1 | contig 13477 bp, 13 predicted proteins | sample Popmic531T_FD_133002 | JGI IMG/M metagenome (GOLD analysis project Ga0190274, IMG submission 133002) | Populus adjacent soil microbial communities from riparian zone of Yellowstone River, Montana, USA - 531 T | ecosystem: Environmental > Terrestrial > Soil > Riparian zone | place: USA: Montana...
CAGATCGAGAGCCGCGCCCAGATGCAGATGCTGCCCCGCACCCTGCCGCAGGACCTCGACGACCTCACCGTGCAGGTGGCGCTGGTCCGGCCCGGCCCGATCCAGGGCGGCGCGGTCCACCCATATATAGAGCGGCGCAAGCGGCTGCGTGAAGACCCGCGCTTCGAGATCCCCTACGAGCACCCGCTGCTGGAGCCGGTGCTGAAAGATACCCTGGGCACGATCGTCTTCCAGGAGCAGGTGATCGAAGTGGCGATCGCCCTGGCCGGCTTCAGCGCCTCGCAGGCGGATTCCCTGCGGCGGGCGATGAGCCGCAAGCGCTCGGCGGAGGAGATGGACAAGCACCACGAGCGCTTCGTCGCCGGCGCCAGCGAGAAGGAAGTCCCGGAAGGCGTGGCGGAGAAGGTCTGGGACCAGATCCAGGGCTTCTCCGGCTTCGGCTTCCCGAAGGCGCACTCGGCCGCCTTCGGCCTGCTCGCCTACCAGTCGGCCTGGCTGCGGATCCACCGCCCGCAGGAGTTCCTCTGCGCCCTGCTCAACGAGCAGCCGATGGGCTTCTATCCGCCCGACGCGCTCGTCCACGAGGCGCAGCGGCGCAAGGTCCGCCTGGCCGGCCCCGACGCCAACCGCAGCCGCGTCCTCTGCCACGTCGAGCGGGTGCGCGACGAGCTGACGGTTCGGATCGGGCTCGGCTACGTCAAGGGGGTGCGCGAGGAGGAGATGGAGAGCCTGGTCCGCGAGCGCGAGCGCAGCGGTGACTACGCCGGGATAGCCGATGTCTCCTCCCGCTCGGGCGCGGGCCGCGACGGCCTGGAGCGCCTCGCCTGGTCCGGCGCCCTCGACGCCTTGGTCGCCCCCATGGGTCAACGGGACTCAAAGTCGACATATGGATCGCTTTCAGTCCCGTCGGCGGGGGGCCGGGGCAGGCGCGAGGCGCTTTGGGAGGTGGGGGGAGCTGGGACCGGGGTGCGTCACGGTGAGGACGTGCAGATGGCGCTACCGCTGGGGTCGCCGCGGGCACCACGGCTGGAGCCGCTCGACGAGTGGGGCAGGACGATTGCCGACTACCGCTCGATCGGGATGACCCTCGACCAGCACCCGATGGCGCTGATGCGCGACGGTCTCGATGCCGAGATCTGCCGCAGCACCAAGCTGGAGCCGCTGGACAGCGGACAGGTCGTCGAGGTGGCGGGCCTGGTCGTCGCCCGCCAGCGCCCCGAGACCGCCAAAGGCATCGTCTTCATGCTGCTCGAGGACGAGCGCGGTACCGTCAACCTGGTCGTCCCACCTGCCGTCTACGAGCGCTGCCGCGCTGCCGTCCGCGCCGCCCCCCTGGTCAGCGCCAAGGGCAAGCTCGAGCGCCAGGAAGGGACGACCAACGTCGTGGTCAGCGAGGTGATCGAGCTGGAGCGGCCTGTCAAACCTCCTCGAGCAAGCGGCAAGCCACCCGCGGTTCCATCGGGAGGCTTGCCGGCTCGAAGACAGGGACGCCGCCGAGTCCGCGAGCGCGCCGTCGCCGAGCTGCGCGCCGTGGCCCCCGCCGGCCACAGCTTCGGACGTCGTCGTTGATTTGCATGACTGACTTCACACTTTCGCCACGCTGTACACCCACAGGTCGTCGTCACCGGAGCCTTCGGCGTCATATCCAAATGGCCACGCGAAATACTCGATGAGTTCGTTGTGAGGGTGGGTTACCTCGGAGGAATTTTCGCAGCCGGAACGTTTCTTCTCGATGCGGTGCTGCGCTAAGGTTGATGCAGTGAAAGAGTTGCGGAACGTCCATATCAGTGCCGTTGTAGGAATGGTCATTCTTGTTGGTGGCGCTCTCCTCGTCCGCAAATCTGAAGCCGCACTTCAGCTGGTTACCCTGGTCGCTCTCGCCGCAACGTTTGGTCTCTGTCTTTTCCTGGAAAGTCGCCGGGTTCGCCGGGCCGGCCGGCGCTAGGCCACCGTGACCGCCGCAAGTTCCTCGACGGTCGAGCACGCGTAGGACTCGGGCATCGGGAAGAAGCGGAGGAAGCGCTTGGCTGTTTGCTTTCCTCCTTCTATCTGAGCCGCACCAGAGTTGAGCGCTTCCTCGAGCGGAAGCTGGTCGGTGAGGATGGCGGCGAGGGTGGGAGCGTCGGGGACCGTGATCGATGCCACGGGGTCTGAGGCTGGGCCGCGCCCAAGGTCGAGCTTTCCTTCCGCGATCTCAACGCTGAAGCGCTCATCTCCGATCTTCAGCTCGTAGTTGGTGTCGAGATCTCCGGTCGCCTCCGGGTCGAAGAGCGAGCGCAGGGCGAGGACGATCGAGTCGGGGCCGATCTCCTGGGTCTCGGGAGGGAAGGGGGAGCGGGCGCCCCAGGCGCCGAGCTTGGTCACGATCGGCTCCAGCTCACGGCCCCACTCGGTCAGCTCGTAGACCCAGGAGGCTGCCGGCGGTGGCAGTTTGCGACGCTGTATGACGCCGCCCTGCTCGAGGTCGCGCAGACGCTCGGAGAGCATGTTCGAGCTAGCGTGGGGGAGGCCGGTGCGAAGGTCCGTGAAGCGCTTCGGGCCGAGCAGCAGCTCGCGTACAACCAGTAGGGCCCAGCGCTCGCCGACGAGATCCAGGGCGTGGGCGAATCGACACGCCTCTCCGTATGAGCGCTTTGTCGCCATAGGTGAATTCTACGTCGATTGATGCAGAATTGCAACTAGGTGGTTGTGTTTACGCACTATTTGCTAGGGTAGCCGCAACGCACGGGCAAGCGATGAGAAGGAGGTCCACAGTGACCGCCGAGGCAGCAACCACAACCGCACAGACCGATACCGACCGCACGCGCTGGCTGGCGCTCTACGTGCTCTGCGCGGGGATGCTGATGATCGTCCTCGACGTGACCATCGTCAACGTCGCCCTGCCGACTATCGAAGACAGCCTCGGCTTCTCCCAGAGCGGCCTCGCCTGGGTCGTCAACGCCTACCTGATTCCCTTCGGCGGGCTGCTGCTGCTTGCGGGCCGGCTCGGCGACCTGCTCGGGCAGCGCCGCATGTTCCTGATCGGCCTCGGCGTCTTCACCGCCGCCTCGCTGCTCTGCGCCGCCGCCGAGAACCAGGCGATGCTGATCGGCGGGCGCTTCTTCGCCGGCGTCGGCGGCGCGATGGCCTCGGCCGTGATCCTGGGCATGATCGTGACCCTCTTCCCGCAGCCGCGCGAGCAGGCGAAAGCGATCGGCGTCTTCGGCTTCGTCGCCTCCGCCGGCGGCTCGATCGGACTGCTCCTCGGCGGCGCCCTGACCCAGGCGATCAGCTGGCACTGGATCTTCCTGATCAACCTGCCGATCGGCCTCGCCACCGCCTACGGCGCCCTGCGCCTGGTCGATGGGAAGCCTGGAATCGGCTTCAAGGCCGGCGCCGACATCCCCGGCGCGGTGCTGATCACCAGCTCGCTGATGCTCGGCGTCTACACGATCCTCGGCGTCAGCGAGCACGGCTGGGCCTCGGCCCAGTCGCTGATCCTTGGCGCGATCTCGTTCATCCTCGGCGCCGCCTTCATCGCCCGCCAGGCGCGGATCGAGAACCCGCTGATGCCGCTGCGCCTCTTCCGCTCGCGCAACGTCGCGGGCGCGAACACGATCCAGGCACTGCTCGTCGCCGGCATGTTCGGCATGTTCTTCCTCGGCGCGCTGTACCTGCAGCGGATCCTCGGCTACGACGCGCTCAAGGTCGGCCTCGCCTTCCTGCCGACGACGATCGTGATGGGCACTCTCTCCCTCGGCTTCTCCGAAAAGCTGATCATGCGCTTCGGGCCGAAGAACACGCTGATCCCGGGCGTGATCGCAGTCGGCGTCGGCCTGCTGCTCTTCGCCCGCACGCCGGTCCATGGCGACTATCTCGCCGATCTGCTGCCGCCTCTGCTGCTGGTCGGCATCGGCGTCGGCACCGCCTTCCCCTCGCTGATGACGCTGGCGATGTCAGGCGCGACGCCGGAGGACTCGGGTCTCGCCTCCGGCCTGGTCAACACCAGCATGCAGGTGGGTGGCGCGATCGGCCTCGCCGTCCTGGCGACACTGGCCACACAGCGCACCGACAACAAGCTCGCCGACGGCGCCGGACAGCTCGCCGCGCTCAACTCGGGCTACCACCTCGCCTACGTCGTCGGCGCGATCCTGGTCGCGATCGCCACCGTGGTCGCGGTGACGGTGCTGAAGCCGGTGCCGATGCCCAGCCACGAGCTGGCGCCCGAGGGCGGGCCGGAGCGAGCCGAGGAGCGCGAGCCGGCCTACTCCGAGGCCTGACGCACCTTCCGGTGCGCTTTTTCCCCTCTATGGCGGGATAAGGCGCACCGGAACCCCTTCAGCTCTGGGCGAGGCGGCGCTCGATGAAGCGGCGCTCGACCGGGTTCGGGTTCAGCTCGAGGGCGCGGGTGTAGGACTCGGCGGCCTCTTCGTCTCGGCCGAGGCGGCGCAGCATGTCGGCGCGGGCGGTGTGCAGCGGCAGGTAGCTGTCGAGGCCCTCGATCGCTTCGATCAGGTCGAGGCCGCGCTGTGGGCCCTCGCACATCGCCACCGCGACGGCGCGGTTGAGCTCGACCACCGGGCTCGGGGCGACCTCGAGATGCCAGGCGTAGAGGCGGGCGATCCGTGGCCAGTCGGTCTCGGCGGCACTTTTGGCTTCGGCGTGAGTGGCGGCGATCCGAGCCTGCACCGTGTAGGGGCCGCCGGGGCCGCCAGCCGCCGCGGCGCGTGAGAGCTCCAGCCCCTCGGCGATCAGCTCGCGGTCCCAGAGCGAGCGGTCCTGGTCCTCGAGCAGGACGATCTCGCCGCGCTCGTCGACCCGCGCCGTCCGCCGCGCGTCGGTGAGCAGCATCAGCGCCAGCAGGCCGCTCGCCTCGGGCTCGCGCGGCAGCATCGCGACCAGGGCGCGGGTGAGCCGGATCGCCTCGCCGCTGAGCTCGGTCCGCACCAGCGCCTCGCTGCTCGAGGCGAGGTAGCCCTCGTTGAAGATCAGGTAGAGCGTCGCCAGCACGGCGGGCAGGCGCTCGGGCATCCGCTCGGCGTCGGGCACCTCGTAGCGGATCCTGTTGGCGGCGATCTTGCGCTTGGCACGGACGATGCGCTGCGCCGTGGCGCTCTCGCCGGCGAGGAAGGCGCGGGCGATCTCCGGCGTGCTGAGGCCGCCGAGGCTGCGCAGGGTCAGCGCCACCCGCGACTCGATCGCCAACGCCGGGTGGCAGCAGGTGAAGATCAGCCGCAGGCGGTCGTCGCCGATCTCGCCGAGCCCTGCGCCCGGCACCGCTTCGGGCTCGGCGTGCAGCTCCTCCAGGTGCTCCAGCGCGGCGGCCTTGTCGCGCAGGACGCCCTCGCGGCGGATCCTGTCGATCGCCCGGTTACGGGCGACCTGGGTGATCCAGGCGCCGGGATTCGAGGGCACTCCCTCCTCCGGCCAGCGCTCGAGGGCGACGACGAAGGCCTCCTGCACCGCCTCTTCGGCGAGGTCGAAGTCGCCGGTGACGCGGATCAGCGTCGCGACGGCCCGTCCCGACTCACGCCGGAAGGTGCCGCCGACGACGCTGTCGCGAGTGGCCGCTACGGGGCTTCCGCCTTTTCCATCAGTTCCTTGCCGCCGCTGACCATCGGGCGGATTTCGACGTGGCCGGTCGCGAGCGGGACCTTCTTCGCCCAGGCGAGCGCCTCGTCGAGGCCCTCGCACTCGAGCATCCAGAAGCCGGAGAGCTGCTCCTTGGTCTCGGCGAAGGGCCCGTCGGTGACGACCGCCTCGCCCTCGCCGTAGTGGACCGTCGTGCCGGTGGCGCGCTCCTGCAGGCCGCCGGCGGTGACGAAGACCCCGGCCTCCATCAGCTCGGCGTTGAACTGCCCCATCTCGGCGAGGTTCTTCTTGACCTCCTCCGGCGTGATCTCCTCCCAGCTGCGCTCCTCGGCAATCAGGGCAAGCATGAACTGCATCTCGGTTCCTCCTGTCTCGTGAGCAGCGCCGGTCGCCGCCCTCACCCTAACGACGAACAGGACACGCAAGGATCGACAACCGTGACGCTAGGTCGCGGGAGTGCGGTACGCAAAATCGGGTACGAAGCAGAGGTAACTCAAGGGCGGGGGAGGAGAGAACAGATGGAAGCTTCGTTCACCTCACCGGGACGCCACTTGACGCGCGTCCTGCTCGCGGCGGCGGCCTTGCTCGCGACCCTGGCGGTCCTCGCCGCATCTGCATCCGCCGCCAGCTACGTCGCGCTCGGCGACTCCTACTCCGCCGGGCCCTTCATCCCCACGCCGGTTCTGCCGCTCGGCTGCCTCAAGTCGAACCACAACTACCCGCACCTGGCGGCGCCCAGCATCGGGCCGCTGCGCGATGCCAGTTGCAGCGGCGCCAAGACCGATGACATGACCAACCCGCAGAACATCGAAATCGACGGGCCCAACCCGCCCCAGTTCAACTCGCTGGAAGCGGGCACCGAAGTCGTCTCGCTGACGATTGGCGGCAACGACATCGGCTTCTCGGAAATCGCCCAGAGCTGCATCACGCTCAATCCGTTCAGTTCGCCCTGCAAGGACAAATACGACTCGGGCGGCAAAGACCAGATCGCCGAACGGATCGTCGCGACGGCGCCGAAAGTGGCGGCGGTGCTGCAGGGCATCCACGCTCGCTCGCCGAAAGCGCGCGTCTTCGTCCTCAACTACCCGGCGATCTTCCCCGAGACCGGCAACGGCTGCTGGCCACAGATGCCGATCTCCTTCAGCGACGCGCCCTACCTGCGGGCCAAGCAGCAGCAGCTGAACTCGATGATCGCCACCCAGGCATCCGGCAACGGAGCGACCCTGGTCAACTGGTACCAGGCCTCGATCGGGCACGACGCCTGCAAGAGCTCATCGGTGCGCTGGGTCGAACCACTGGTGCCGAACAATCCTGCGGCGCCGATCCACCCCAACCTGAGCGGCATGCAGGGCGGCGCCAACCTGCTGGCCGTCGCGACCAAATGACTAGATGAAGCCCCGCAGCGCGTGCGCCATCTGGCGCGGGCTTTCGAGCTGGGGGTAGTGGGCCAGCTCGGGCAACTCGGTCACCGGGATGCCCGGGCGCAGCTCGCGCAGCGCGGCCAGCACTTCCGTCGTCGCCACCGGGTCCTGCAGGCCCCAGGCGAGGCTGAGCTCTCCCGGCCAGTCGCGGATCGCGCCGTGCCAGCGCTCGGCGTGCTCTTCGCGCTGGTCCATGTAGGAGACGAGGCGGTGGCCGAGGGTGCGGCCGCCGTTGTGGCAGACCAGCGACCACTGATCGGCGCCCTCGCGGTCGGGCAGCGGGTGCGCCGCCGAGAAGACCGAGCCGAGCTGGTGGCGGAAGACGCGCTCGCTGGAGAGCCGGGAGACGAGCGGGCCGATGCGGCTGCGCAGCAGCTGCTGGGCCGGCGTCGGGCTGGCCCGTTCGAGCACCATGCTGCCGTTGAAGAGCAGCACGCCGGCCAGCTTCATCTCCAGCTTGCCCTCGAGGTCGCGGGCCATCAGCTCGTTCGCGACCGAGGTGCCCATGTCGTGGGCGAGGACGAAGACCGGGCGCCCGTCGCCGTGCCGGCGCACCAGCTCCTCGGTCAGGTCGGCCTGCCAGAAGAGGCTGTAGTCGTGGTCGGGCGGCTTCTCGGAGAGGCCGAAGCCGAGGAAGTCGAAGGCGAGCACGTTGCGCTCCGCCTCCTCCTTGAGCAGCAGCCGCCAGTCGTAGGAGCTGGAGGGGAAGCCGTGCAGGAGCAGCAGCAGCGGCCCCGGCCCCGGCTGGCGAAAGGTGTGGATCGCGTAGCCGCCGAACTCGGTGCTCTCGCCGCGCTGGCGCCAGACCCGGACCCGCTCGGTGAGGGGCATCCTCGCGTCCGGCTCTCAGGCGAAGCGCTTGACGAAGGCGAGCGCGGTGTCGGCGACCTCGCGCCACCTGTCGTCGATCGTCAGCGAGTGGTCGCGGTCGGGCAGCTCGACGTGCTCGGTGACGCCCGGGTTGTGGCTCTGCTTCTTGTAGGCGGCCTTGCTCATCGACGGGGGAACGGCGTGGTCCTTCCCCCCGGTGGTGATCAGCAGCGGGCCGCGCTCGGGGTTCCCGGTGTCGGCCTTGGTCTCGCTGGCGGGGTTGAAGTTGGCCATCGCCGCCTGGAAGATCGGCTTGCCCGGCGCCGCGACGTGGAACTCGTCGTAGATCCGCCTCGCCTCGTCCTCGCCGAGGGCGTTGGCCCAGCCGTAGCGGAACTGCTCGAAGCTGAGGGTGACGGCGCGGCCGCGGTTGGCGGGGTTGCGCAGCACCGGCAGGGTCGTGCGGATGGCCGCGACCGGCAGCGGCAGCACTCCTTTGAAGGGAGCGGGGTTGACCGCGACCGTGGCGACCGCGAGACCGCGCCCGGCGAGGATCTGCGCCAGCAGGCCGCCGAAGGAGTGGCCGACGATCGCCGGCTTCTTGGTCAGCCCGCCGATCGCCTCGGCGAAGTGGTCGGCGACCTGGACGACACCCTTGCCGGCGAGGGCCTGGGGGTTGGCCCGCGCAGCCGCGACCGTCTCCGGGTCGTCGGGCCAGCCCGGCGCCAGCGGCGCGTAGCCGGCCTGCTCGAAGACCGTCGCCCAGCGGTCCCAGCTGCTCGCCAGCAGCCAGAGCCCGTGAATGAAGACCACGGGCGTCCTGCCACTCGCGTTCGCCCGCTCGATCTGCTCCCCCTCGCGCTGCGTAATCGTCGCCATCTCACGCCTTCCCCGAAAGTTTGTGTGCCGCGATCAGCAGTCTAGGGCCGGTTTCGCTACAGGCTTTTGCGTGAAAGGTTTCTCGCATAGTCAAATGGTCGAGCGGCGCGGTCGATCAAACGTCCATGAACTCACTCCGAAGCAAGTCAAGCCCGGCGGGTCTCGCCTCCGCTCTCACCCTCTTCTGCGCCCTGCTGGCGATGGCCCTCCCGGTCGCGGCGCTGGCGGCGCCGACGGAACCGGAAGAACCGGTGACTCCCGAGCTCGCCTTCGAGCCGGGCAGCTACGACTTCGGCATGCAGGAAGCGAACCGCTCCAACGCCCAGACCTGGATGCAGCTGCGCAACAACGGCGCCTCCACCGCACAGGTCTCTTCGGTCGACATCGTCGGCTCGGGAGCGAACGCCTTCTGGATCGGCTACAACGACTGCGACGGGCGGCCTCTGGGGTCCAACGAAACCTGCTCGGTGCAGGTCAACTTCGGTCCCAACGACGCGATCCCGTTCAGCGCCCAGCTGCGCGCCCGCTCCGAAGGCGAAACCACCTTCACCGCGGGGCTGAGCGGCGAAGGCGGTCGCGCCGCCCTCGGCCCGGTTGCCGAGCCGACCAACTTCGGCGCCGCGGCGGTCGGTTCCGCCGGCGTCACCAAGGCGATCGAGATCGTCAACAGCGGCAACCTCCCCGGCGGCTCCTTCATCGCCGTGATCGCCGGCGGCGCGATCGGCAGCTTCCACCTGCTCGACGAGAACTGCACCGGGGTGATGCTGAGCCCGTCCGCGAGCTGCACGCTCCTGGTCAACTTCCAGCCGCTCAGCAGCGGCGTCAAGACCGCCCGCCTTGGCCTCTTCGGCGACTCCGACGGCGGCACCCAGGTGACGCTCACCGGGATCGGCCTCGACCCCGTGCCGGCACCCGCGCCGAGCGCGGCATCTGCTCCGGCCGCGGATACGAGCAAGGGCGTTGCCAGCGCTCGCAAGCATCGCGCCCGGCGCGGCCGGGCCGTGCGCCAGCACCGGCGTTTCCGGTCCGCGGTCGCGGCCCGGTCGGCGATCGGGTAGTCCGGGACCCGGCGTCTTGGGGCGAGGATCGCCCAGGACGCCCGAGGAAGGTCGCTGGAAGGTGAGAATCTCAAGCGATGGCGACCGACTTCTCCGCGGCCGTTCCCGACCGGGTGCGGGCCGCCTCGGCGTGGGTCGCCGAGCGAGCGCACTCGGTGACGATCGCCGCAGGCCTGACCGAGCGCTTCCGGGCGCGGGGAGCCTGGTCGGCCGTCGAGTTGACCGGACTCGCGGCCGAGGACGTCGCGGCGGTCCTCGGCCAGGACCCAGAGCATCCGCTGATGGCGCGGTACGCGGCCTCGCTACGCGATGTCGGCGAGCACGTCCTCGCCGATCACGGCGGCAGCTTCGAGGCGGTGGTCGAGGCCGCGGGCGGCTCGGCCGTGGCCCTGGCCGATCTGCTCGCCGGCTGGGACGCGTTCGCCGACGTCTCGACCTACGAAGGGCAGCCGGTGCCCTTCTACAAGCGCGCCCAGATCGCCGCCGCCGACGTCAACCGCGGCGGGGTCGCCGCCCTCGTCGACGAAGGCCGCCTCACCGCCTTCGCCGACAACCTCGTCCCGCACGTGCTGCGCCTCGACGGCGTGCTGCGCCTCGATCCAGCATTGGCTCGGTCGATCGACGCCGGTGACCTGCTCGACCACGGCTCCCGCGAGGAGGTCGAGCTGCGCGCCTGCGCCGTCCACGCGATCGAGCTGCTCTCGGCGGCCAGCGCCGAGCGTCTCTCCCCCGCCGAGATCGACGCCGCGCTCTGGAACCGCGGCCGCGGCGGGCGCTACAAGGCGGTCCCCCGGCCGCGCTCGCGCAACACGGCCTACTGATCGGGTGGTGCAACGTCTTCTCGTCCCGTGAGGGGGACAAGGCGGTTGCACCGGGGGGATCAGCCGGCGGCTTCGGCGCGCCGCAGGCCGCCGCGGGCCCAGAGGGCGAAGACGACCGGCAGGACGACGGCGATCGCGAAGGCGAGGGCGACGACCGCGGGTTCGCCGGAGATGAAGCCGCGGCCGGCCTCGAGCAGGGCGGTGACGGGGTTGACCGAGGCGACGGCGTGGATCCAGCCGTTGAGCAGGCTGAGCGGCACGTAGACCGGGGCGAGGAAGAGGATCAGGAAGACGGGGAACTGCATCAGCGGCCCGCCCTGGATCGAGCGGACCCGCATCGCCACCCCGGTCGCCCACAGCGTCGCCGCCAGGTTGGTGAAGATCGCCAGGGCGTAGAGCCCGACGATCTGGCCGGCGCTGCCGCCCACCTCCATGCCGGCGACCAGCGCGATCACGGTCAGCATCGTCCAGGTGACGAAGGCGCGGATCAGCGCCGCCAGCGCGTAGCCGGCGACGATCCCGTTGCGGTTGGCGGCGGCGAGCAGGTAGCGCTGGGAGAAACCGGTCTCGAAGTCGCGGGCGATGCCGAAGCCGGTGAAGACGCCGCCGAAGGCCGCCGACTGGAGCAGGACGAAGACGAACTGAAAGGCGGTGTAGCCGCTGGGGAAGTCGAAGCCGGGGACGTTGGCGATCGCCGAGAGCCCGCCGGCGAAGGAGACGAAGAAGAAGAGCGGGAAGACCAGCGCCGGGACCAGGAAGGCCGGGTTGGTGAGGAAGTTGTGGACGCTGCGCCAGGCGACTGCGCGGGCGATCGTGCGGAAGCCCGCCGGGTCGCGGCTCGCCTCGGCGGCGCTCACGTGCGTACCAGCCGCGTTTTCAGGGCGGCGCTCGCCGCCGCCATGCCGAGGACGAGCACGGCGATCCCGATGCCGAAGCCGAGCGCCAGATCGGCCGCGTTCCAGCCTTCGATCAGCAGCGAGCGGAAGGCCTGCAGCAGGTAGGAGACCGGGTTGACGCTGGCGATCGCGTGGAACCAGTCGGTCTGCAGCAGTTCGAGCGGCAGCGCCATCGAGGAGAGGAAGAGGAAGACGAAGAAGACGGGGAAGAGGCTCTGCACCGCCTCGCCGGAGCCGGTGCGCAGGGCGGCGAAGAGCCCGACCGAGCCGAAGCCGACCGTGATCAGGACCGAGAGGCCGACGATCACGAAGGCGCCGCCGACGCCCGCCGCCAGTTCGGCGCCGGCGACCAGCCCCACCGTCAGGTAGGTGATCGCTTGCACCAGGCCGAGCACGACAGCGCCGGCGAGCAGGCCGCTGAGCAGCGCCGCCCCGCGCAGCGGCGTCAGCGCCAGGCGGTTGAGGAAGCCGGTCTCGATGTCGCGGGCGAGGTCGGTGCCGGCGTTCATCACCGAGAACAGCGCCCCCTGCATGAAGGGAACGGCGAGGGCGAAGGTCAGGTAGGAGTCGGTCGGGAAGCCGGGCAGGTTGGTGGTGTCTTTCAGTCCACCCGAGTTCACCGCGAGCAGGAAGAGGGGAAAGATCAGCGCCGGCACGATCTGCGCCGGCTGGCGCAGGGTGCGCAGGACCGAGCGGCGGGCAAGCTGACCGACCTGGGTGCGCAGGGCGCCGCTCACGCCGAGCCCACCGCTTCCCCTGCGGCCTCCTCCGCCTCCTCGACCTCCTCCTCCGCGCCCTCGAGCGAGCGGCCGGTCTTGGCGAGGAAGACGTCGTCGAGCGAGGGCGCGTGCAGCTGCAGGCGCTCGATCGCGATCCCTTCGCTGTCGAGGGCGCGGACCACCTCGGCGAGCTCGGCCTCGCCTCCCTCCAGCCTTGCCGCGGCCCCGCCCGGCGCGGCCCCGGCGCCCGGACCGAAGCGCTCCAGCACGGCGGCAAGCCGTTCGCGCTCGCCCGCATCCTGCGGCACCGCTTCGACCGTCGGCCGTCCGATCTCCGCCTTCAGCTCGGCCGGCGTGCCCTCGGCGACGATGTGGCCGTGGTCGATGATCCCGACCCGGGCGGCGAGCGTGTCCGCCTCCTCCAGGTACTGGGTGGTGAGGAAGACGGTGACCCCGTCCTCGGCGGCGAGCCTGGCGACCTCGTCCCAGAGCGCCGTGCGGCTCTGGATGTCGAGCCCGGTCGTCGGCTCGTCGAGGAAGAGGATGCGGGGCCGGTGGACGAGCGCCAGCGCCAGGTCGAGGCGCCGCTTCATCCCTCCCGAGTAGCCGCCCACTTTGCGATCCGCGGCCTGCGCCAAGCCGACCCGCTCCAGCAGCTCCTGCCCGCGCTCGGCGCGCTCACCCTTGGGCAGCCCGTGCAGGGCGGTCTGCAGGCGCATGTGCTCACGCCCGCTCAGCAGCGGGTCGAGCGCCGCCTCCTGCAGCGCCGCGCCGATCGAGGCCCGCACCCGCGGCCCCTCGCTGACGATGTCGAAGCCGGCAACGCGCGCCGTCCCTGCGGTCGGCAGCAGCAGCGTGGTCAGCATCAGCACCGTGGTCGACTTGCCGGCGCCATTGGGGCCGAGGAAGCCGTAGATCTCGCCCGCCTCGACCCGCAGGTCGATCCCGTCGACCGCGCGCGGCCCGTTCTTGAACTCGCGCACGAGCCCTTCGACCTCGATCCCCATGCCATCCCTTCTCTCAGCCGCGATCGTCACGCCAGCAGGCTAGCTAAGCGCCACCCCCGGCGAACTGCATCAAATTCTCGATCTGCCAGGTAGAGAATTTGATGCAGTTCGGGATGGCTCGAAGGGCCGTTCCATAGGGGTTGGTTCTCGGGCAGGCGGCGAGCTGACTCCTAGCATCGTTGTCGACCCGCTGGGCCGACTTGCATCCGTTGTGTCGCTCGCCGCCCCCCGAGGATCTCCGACGTGACTTCATAGGAGCGTGGCATCGCCCCAAGTTAGGTCTGTCCGACGGAGG
>Ga0190274_10001543_pt1 | contig 13471 bp, 12 predicted proteins | sample Popmic531T_FD_133002 | JGI IMG/M metagenome (GOLD analysis project Ga0190274, IMG submission 133002) | Populus adjacent soil microbial communities from riparian zone of Yellowstone River, Montana, USA - 531 T | ecosystem: Environmental > Terrestrial > Soil > Riparian zone | place: USA: Montana...
CGCGAGCACTTGTAGCAGACCGTGCAGTTCTCCTGTTTCAGCGCGATGACGCCCCGGGTGCGGGCCGGCAGGTCGGGCTTCTCGTGCGGGTACTGCTGGGTCACCGCCGGCTTCAGCATGGTCTTGAGGGTCACGCCGAGGCCCTTGAGCAGGCCCTGGCCCACGCCGGATTCCGGCTGCGGCTCCCTCATGTCGTCTCCGTCGGTTCCCACGTCCCTCTCCCTGCCCGGCCTACTTGACCGCGACCTTGACGACGGCCACTCCGAGGATCCACACCAGCGACAGTGGGATCAGGGTGAGCCAGGCGAATCGCTGCAGCTGATCTTCGCGGAGCCGAGGGTACGTGGCTCGCAGCCAGATGACGAAGAACGACAGCGCGCCGATCTTGGCGAACATCCAGATGGGTCCCGGCAGCGGGATGGCGGGCAAGCCCTGGTAGCCCCCGAGGAAGAGCACGGCCGCGACCCCGGAGAGCGCCACGATGCCGCCGTACTCGGCCAGCAGGAAGAACGCGAACTTCAGCCCGGTGTACTCGGTGTAGGCGCCGAAGATGATCTCGGAATCGGCGATCGGCATGTCGAACGGCGGCCGCGTGAGCTCGGCGAGGGCCGAGATCATGAACACGACGAACATCGGGAACAGCGGGACCACGTACCAGAGCGACCGCTGCGCTTCGACGATCCCCACCATCGAGGTCTGGCTCGACAGCATGACCACGGCGGCGGCCGCGAGCACCAGCGGCAACTCATAGGCGATCAACTGCGCCGCCGCCCGCAAGGCGCCGATCAGCGAGAACTTGTTCGCGCTGGACCAGCCCGCCATCAGCACGCCGATCACCGAGACGCTCGACATGGCCATCACGAAGAAGATGCCGATGTCGAGGTTGAGCGCGAACGCGGACGCGCTGAACGGCAGCACCACCAAGATCGCGATGTACGGGATCATCGCCACGGCCGGCGCCAGGGAGAAGACGCTGCTGTCGGCCGCTTCGGGCACCACGTCTTCCTTCTGGATGAACTTCACGCCGTCGGCCACCAGCTGGGCCCACCCATGGAAGGAGCCGGCTTCCATGGGGCCGAGGCGCGCCTGCATGTGCGCCAACACCTTGTGTTCCATGTAGCCGACCGCGAGCGGCACCACCAGGAAGAACATCAGGACCACCGCCGTTTTCAACACCAGGACGATCCAGAAGTTCGAGGACCAGGACTCGAAGATGGAGGCTTCGCCGATCACTCGTCCTCGTCCTCTTCGCCTTCGGTGGCACCGGGCCAGGGCTTGGCCTCACGGGTCATCAAGGGGAAGTCCTTGCGGAGCGGGTGACCTTCGAACTGCTCGGACAGCAGCAGCTTCACCGGCTGCGGGTGACCTTCGAACCGGATCCCGAACATCTCCAGGGTCTCGCGCTCGTGCCAGTCACAGGTGGCCCACAGGTCCGAGATCGTGGGCATCACCGCGTCGTCGTAGGGCACGCGCACCTTCAGGCGGACGTTGTGGTGGTGGGTCGTGGAGAAGACGTGGGTGACCACCTCGAAGCCGGCGTCGGGACCGAAGTCGACCCCCCCGGTGAAATCGCAGTAGTCGCAGTCGAACTCGGGCTCTTCCCGCAGGTACCGGCAGACGTCGTGGTAGCGGTCGCGGGTGACGGTGGCGACGGCATGGCCGTACTGCTCGGTGACGTCGACGACATCGCTGCCGAACCGGGCCCGCAACCGGGACCCGGCCTCGTCAGGAGAGAGCGGGCGCGGGGTCTTGGCCACTGAACTTCTCCCGGATGTCTTCGTGCTTGATCTTCTCCTGCAGGGTGATGATGCCGTGGAGCAGCGCCTCGGGCCTCGGCGGGCAACCGGGCACGTAGACGTCGATGGGAACGATCTGGTCGACACCCTTGGTGACCGAGTAGCTGTCCCAGTAGGGCCCTCCGCAGTTCGAGCAAGAGCCGAACGAGATGACGTACTTCGGGTCGGGCATCTGCTCGTACACCCGCTTGAGAGCGGGCGCCATCTTGTCGGTGAGCGTGCCGGCCACCACCAGCAGGTCGGCCTGGCGGGGCCCGTGGGCGAACGGGATGACCCCCAGGCGGATGAAGTCGTTCTTGGCCGTGGATGCGGCGATGAACTCGATGGCGCAGCACGCGAGGCCGAAGTTCATGACCCATAGGGAGTAGCGGCGTCCCCAGTTGAGGATGAACTTCACCGGCTGGACCTTGGCGAGCGATGTCTTCTCGGTGATCAGGCCCATCGCAGTACCCCCTTGCGCCATGCGTAGAGCAGACCGACCGCCAAGATCCCGATGAAGATGGCCATCTCCACCACCGCGGCGTACCCCAGGCTCTCGAACACGCGTGCCCAAGGGAAGAGGAACACGCTCTCGACGTCGAAGATGACGAACAGGAACCCGTACACGTAGTAGCGGACCTGGCTCTGGGACCAGCCCTCACCCACGGGGTCGATGCCGCATTCGTAGGTGGTGAGCTTCTCGCGATTGGGCTTGTGGGGGGCCACCAGGCGGGCCGTGCCGAACGCCACGGCAACCAACAGCACGCCCGCGGTCAGGACCGCGAGTACGACACCGTAGTTGGAGTAGTAGTCACCCATGCGTTGTGGTCGGATCCTCGAGCGCCCGTATCCTAGCAGCGCCTTCGTTGATCCTCGCTACTCACCTGCCTCTGCGCCGCACCGGACCGCGAGGAACCTGGCCAGCTGGATCAGCGCGCTCTGGGCATGGCCGTCGGGGAGCCGGCGCGCCAGCCCCACGGCGCGAGCCACTTCCTCGGCCGTGGCCCGCCGCGCGTGTTCGATCGAACCGCCGGTCCGCACGATCTCCAGGGCCCGATCGAGCCGTTCCCCGTCGGGGGCGCCGTGCCTCAGCAGGCTCGCCAACTCGTCGCGGTGGGGGCCTTCGTGGAGGGCATGCAGGACGGGCAGGGTGTAGACGCCCTCCTTCATGTCCTGGCCCGGTTCCTTGCCCAGTTCGAGCTGGCTGGCGGTGAAATCCATGATGTCGTCGGAGAGCTGGAAGGCCATGCCCAAGGATTCGCCGAACCCTTCGAGCACCTCGGTGTGCTCGGTGGTGGCGTCCGAGAGCATGCCGCCCAGGCGGCAGGAGGTGGCGATCAACACCCCGGTCTTGCGCCGGATGATGCCCAGGTAGTTGTCCTGGTCCTGCTCGACCTTGCCCGAGGAATCCACCTCGCGGATCTGGCCGTCGCACAGCACGGCGATCGTCTGGGCCAGCAGGCGGCAGACCTCGGGACCCAGGTCGGCGGACAGCTCCGAGGCGCGCGCGAACAGGTAATCGCCGGTGAGGATCGCCACCGTGTTGTCCCAGCGGGCGTTCGCGGCGGGCACCCCGTGACGCTCGTCCGCCTCGTCGATCACGTCGTCGTGGTACAGGGTGGCCTGGTGGACGAGTTCGATCGCCACCGAGCCCGGGATCAGCCTCGGATCGGTGGGGTCGCCGAAGTAGCCCGACAGGAGCACCAACATCGGTCGGAACCGCTTGCCACCGGCCGTGAGCAGGTACTTCGCCGTGGTGGCGAGCAGCTCGGAGTCGGCGCCGACGGCTTTCTTCAGGGCGTCCTCGACGCGGTCCAGTCGCACACGGATGTCCGCTTCCAGCGCGGCGTCCGGCGCTTCGAGGCCGGGGATGACTCGACGACTCATATCCGTACCTTTCCGACCTCGGGAGGTCTCACCACTTGAGCACCGACGCTTGTTCCAAGATCCCCACGATCAGTCCGGGGAACACGCCCAGCGCGATCGTCACGACGGCCGGGATCACCAGGACGAGCCGGGGCGTGAGCGCATCGTCTCGGTCGTACTCCCCCTGCGGCTCCTGCATGTACATCACGACGATCACCCGGAGGTAGAAGAACGCCGCCACCACGCTGGACAACACACCGATCACCGCGAGCGGCCAGGCGCCCGCCCCGATCGCCGAGGCGAACACCCCCACCTTCGCGATGAAGCCGGCCGTGGGCGGGATCCCCGCGAGGGACAGCATGAAGATCGCCATCAGTCCCGCCAGCAACGGGCTGCGCTTCGACAGGCCGGCGTAGGACGTGATCGAGGTCTGCTCCTCGCCCTTGGCCGAGACCAGCATCACCACCCCGAACGCCCCCAGGGTCATGGCGGAGTACGCCACCAGGTAGAAGAGCGCCGAGCGGATCCCGACCGCCGTGCCCGACACGAGGCCGGTGAGGATGAATCCGGCCTGCGCCACCGAGGAGTAGGCCAGCATGCGCTTGATGTCGGTCTGGGCGATCGCCAGTACCGAGCCGACCACGATCGAGAGCGCGGCCAGCACCCAGATCACCGGCTGCCAGTCCCACGTCAGCGGCTGGAACGCCACCATCAGCACCCGGATCAGCGCGGCGAAGGCCGCCACCTTCGTCGCCGCCGACATATAGGCCGTGACCGGCGTGGGCGCGCCCTGGTAGACGTCGGGCGTCCACATGTGGAACGGCGCCGCCGACACCTTGAACCCGAAGCCGATCGCCAGGAACGCGAACGACAGCAGCGCCAGCGCCTGGTTGCCGGTCTGCCCGCTCATCGAGCGCACGATCTGGACGATGTTCGTCGTGTCGACCGCGCCGTAGGCCATGGCCACGCCGTACAGGAAGAACGCCGACGCGAACGCCCCCAGCAGGAAGTACTTCATCGCGGCCTCGTTCGCGCGTCGTGCCCCGGTGATGCCGGTCAAGACATACAGCGACAGCGAGAGTATCTCCAGTGCAAGGAACATCACGATCAGGTCGGCGGCGGCCGCGATCAGCGTCATGCCGGCGGTGGCGAACAGCACCAAGGGGTAGTACTCGCCCCGCGCCGCCGCGGGGTCGCGGGAGAAGTAGTGCGTGCCGTAGACCAATCCGAACGCGGCGATCACCAGCAGGATCGTGCACGCCACCACCGCGAACTTGTCGGCGCTGACACTGCCGCCCAGGACCACCGGGTCGCCGTCCCAGTCCCACAGGCGCAGCGTCGCGATCGCGGCGGCGAGCAGGCCCAGCAGGCCGATCGCCAGATGGATCGATCGATCGGGCTTGCGCACCAGCGCCTCGTACAGCAGGCCGATGATGCCCACGCCGACCAGGATCAACTCCGGGAGGACCGGGCCGAACACGAGGGTCGGGGTCTCGATCACCCCTCCTCCTCCGGCAGCGACAGCTCGGAGGGCACGAGCCTGAGCTGGACGTCACCGACGTCGGTGGTCTGACCCTGTGGGTCGACGTGCGCGATCACCGCTTCGGTCGAAGGGTCGATGCGGTCGGTGAGGATCTTCGGGTACACGCCGAACACCAGGAGCAGCGCGAGCACGGGCGCCAGCACCGCCACCTCCCGAAGGCTCACATCGGGGAGATGCCGGTGCTCATCTCTGACCGGACCGAAGGCCATGCGCTGGTAGGACCACAGGAGGTAGATGGCGGCCAGCACCACCGCGATCGCGGCGATCGAGCCGAACCAGTGGTTCACGGCGAACGTCCCCACGATCACCAGGAACTCACCCACGAAGCTGTTGAGGCCGGGCAGGCCGACGGAGGCGAACACCGCGAACAGGAACGCGCCGGTGAGCCACGGCATCACGCTGGCGAGCCCGCCCATCTTCGCGAGGTCCCGGGTGTGCGTTCGTTCGTACACCATGCCCACCAGCAGGAAGAGCGCGCCCGTCGCGAGGCCGTGGTTCACCATCTGGAGCACGCCACCGGTGACGGCCTGCTCGGTGAACGCGAAGATCCCCAGGACGACGAATCCAAGGTGGGACACCGAGGAGTAGGCCACCAGCCGCTTGATGTCGGTCTGGATCAGCGCGCAGACCGCGCCGTAGACGATGCCGATCACCGCCAGGATCGACACGAACGTCGCGAAGTACTTCGAGGCGCCGGGGAACAACGCCAGGTTGAAGCGGATCAGGCCGTAGGTCCCCACCTTCAACAGCACGCCCGCCAGCAGCACCGACCCGGCGGTAGGCGCCTCCGTGTGGGCGTCCGGCAGCCAGGTGTGCAGCGGGAACACCGGCACCTTCACGGCGAACGCGATGAAGAACCCGAGGAAGAGCCACCGGGCGGTCGCCAACGGGATCGCCGCGCCCACCTCACCGAGCTGCCGCAGGTCGAAGGTGTTCGCCCCGCCCAGGACGGCGCCCGAGCGGGAGTACAGGAAGATGATCGAGACCAGCAGGAACGCCGAGCCCGCCATCGTGTAGAGGAAGAACTTCACCGCGGCATAGACGCGACGCTCGCCGCCCCAGCCACCGATCAGCAGGTACATCGGCACCAGGATCGCTTCGAAGAACAAGAAGAACAGCAGGAGGTCGAGCGAGACGAACGAGCCCAGCACGGCCGTTTCCAGCGCCAGCATGGCGCCCATGTAGAGCCGCACGTCCTTGTCGACCTTCCATGAAGCCAGGACCGCCACCGGGAACAGGAAGGTGGTGAGCAGCACCATCCAGATGCTGATGCCGTCGATCCCGACGAGGTATTGCAGCCCGACGTCCTTGACCCACGTGGCGTGCTCCACCATCTGGAAGCCGGGGTCACCCTGATCGAAGCGGCCCAGCACCACCAGCGAGACCACGAAGGTGGCCAGCGCCATCACGAGGGTGATCCACCGCGCGGCGTCGTCCTTCAGCTCCTTGCCGCCCACCATGATCACCACCAGCCCCACCAGGGGCAGGAACGTCACGATCGTGAGCAGCCGGTTCACAGGCGGAACCCCACGTAGACGACGATCGCGATCGCCCCGACGAACACGGCCGCCGCGTACGTGCGGACGAAGCCCGTCTGGATGTTGCGGCCCACACCCGCCAGGCGCCGGAACGCGCTGCCGATCCCGTTCACGATGCCGTCGATGAACCCGACGTCGATGCGGTAGGCGGTGAAGGCTGCGATCGCCTTGCCGGGCGTGACGATGAGCGCGGCGTAGTACTCGTCGATGTACCACCCATTGGCGAACAGCCGGTGAAGGGGCGCCAGGCGAACCCGCAACGAGAGCCAGTCCACTCGTCCCGACCCGTAGACGAACCATGCGGTGCCCAGCCCGCCGAAGGTCACCAGCAGCGCCACGACGTAGAAGACCGGGGTCGACAGGCCCTCGCTCCCCTCGGGCACCAGACCCGAGATCGGTTCCAGGAAGGTGGCGAGCAAGCCTTCGGGATGGGTGGCGAGGGCCCCGACGGTCACGGCCCCCACGGCGAGCAGGACGAGCGGGATCCACATCACCGGGGGAGACTCGTGCGCGTGCTCGGCCGCTTCGCTTCGGGCCGTGCCGTAGAAGGCCAGGAAGATCAGGCGGCCCATGTACAGCGCCGAGATGAACGCCGCGAGGGTGCCAAGGAAGTAGTAACCCCACTCGCTGTTGGACTGGGCGATCTCGAGCACGGCGTCCTTGGCGAAGAAACCCGCCAACGGCGGCACGCCCGAGAGCGCCAGCGCGCCGAGCGTGAACGTGATCGCCGTGTAGGGCATGCGCCGCCACAGGCCGCCCATCACCTTCAGGTCCGTCTCCTCGTGCATGCCGTGCATCACCGAGCCGGCGCCGAGGAACATGAGCGCCTTGTAGAAGGCGTGGGCCACCAGGAAGAAGATCGCCGCCGAATACGCCTTCAGTCCCGCCGCCAGGAACATGAACCCGAGCTGGCTGATCGTGGAGTAGGCCAGCACCCGTTTGATGTCGTCCTGGCCCAGCGCACACGTGCCCGCGTAGATCGCGGTCACCAGGCCGGTGACGGTCACCACCGTGAGCGCCACCGGCGACAGGTCGAACACCGGGTGCATCCGCACCACCAGGTAGACCCCGGCGGTCACCATGGTGGCCGCGTGGATCAGGGCCGAGACCGGTGTGGGGCCGGCCATCGCGTCGGGGAGCCACACGTGCAGCGGCAACTGCGCCGACTTGCCCACGGCGCCGGCGAACAACAGCAACGAGATCACCGTGGCCGCCGACTTCGTCAGCGTCGAGCCCGCGGCGCCGAAGATGACCTCGTAGTCCAGCGTGCCGAACTTCATGACCACCACGGCGAGCCCGACGAGCATCAACGTGTCGCCCACCCGGGTGGTGACGAACGCCTTCTTCGCGGCGTTGGCGTTCGCCGTCTTGTCGAACCAGAACCCGATCAGCAGGTAGGAGCAGAGCCCCACGCCCTCCCAACCCAGGTACAGGACCAGCAGGTTGGCACCCAGCACCAGCATCAGCATGAAGAACACGAACAGGTTGAGGTAGGCGAAGAAGCGCCCGAACCGGCCGTCGCCGTCCATGTAGCCGATCGCGTAGACGTGGATCAGGGTCCCGATGCCGGTCACCACCAGGATCATCGTGGCCGACAGCGCGTCGAGGCGCAGGTCGAAGTTCACGCGCAACGAGCCCACGGAGATCCAGTCCGACAGGTGCTTGAGGAACAGGCGCTCGCCCTCGGGCGCGTCGAGCAGCCCCTTCACCGCGAGCACCGCCACCGCGAACGACAGCGCCATCATCACGACCGCGAGCCACCCGGCGGCCTTGCCCAGCCGCTTGCTGACGAACAGGTTGATCACCGCGCCCACCAGCGGCAGCAGCGGGACCAGCCACAAGACCTGCATCGCCTGGTTGGGATCGGGCACGAGTCCCACGCTCTCGGCTACCACCGGAGCTCCCTCGCGTCGTCGACGTTGACGGTGGCGCGGCGCCGGTAGATCGACACGATGATCGCGAGGCCCACCACGACCTCGGCGGCCGCCACCACCATGGAGAAGAAGGCCAGCACCTGGCCCCGCAGATCGCCGTTCATGCGGCTGAACGCCACCAGCGCCAGGTTCACGGCGTTCAGCTGGAGCTCCACCGACATGAAGATCAGCAGCGCGCTCTTGCGGATCAGCACGCCCACCGAGCCGATCGCGAACAGGATGCCCGACAGCATCACGAAGTAGGCGATCGGCGTCCTCATCGAGGCCCCCCCGCCTCGAGCGGCGCTCCGGGCTTGGGTGCGCCCGGGTTCGTGTGGCCGAGCGCGTCGAGGTCGGCGCGGTGCTCGTCGATCTCCGCCTGCGTGATCGCGCGCGACTTCCGCTGCGCCAGCACCATCGCGGCCACCGCCGCGATGATCAGCAGCACCGACGTCACCTCGAACGGGAAGAAGTAGTCGCGGAACAACACGGTGGCCAGGGCCTGGGCGTTGCCGCCCTGGTTCACGACGTCGAACCCGTCGGGCGCTCGCGTCGCGAACCCGATCCCGGCGCGCAACGCCAAGCCGATCTCCAGCACGAACCCCACCGCCAAGATCACCGCGAGGGGGCGCTGGCCGATCAACGGTTCGTGCACGTCGTCGCCGCGATCGATGCCCAGGAGCATGATCACGAACAGGAACAGGACCATGATCGCGCCCGCGTACACGATGATCTGGACCGCGAACAGGAAGGGCGCGTCGAGCAGCAGGTACATCACCGCGATCGTGAAGAAGTTCACGATGAGGAACAGCGCCGCGTGCACGGCGTTGCGCATCACGAGCATCCCGATGGCCGAGGCCACCGAGACCGGCGCGAACACCCAGAACACGACGTTGTCGAGGGGCACCGGTTCCTAGCCCTCCCGGTCCACGGGGTCGGTGCCCAGCTCCGGCGGCGGGGTGAGGAGCTGCTCCTTGGTCCAGATCGCCTCTTCGCGGCTGGTGAATCCCATCTCGAAGTAGCTCGTGAGCGTGAGCGCCCGCGTCGGACATGCCTCGACGCACAGGCCGCACATGATGCAGCGCAGGTAGTTGATCTGATAGTCCTTCGCGTACCGCTCGCCGGGACTGGTGGGCGCCTCAGGATCGTTGTCCGCTCCTTCGACCCAGATCGCATCAGCGGGGCAGGCGTAGGCGCACAACTCGCACCCGATGCACTTCTCCAGGCCGTCCTCGTGCTTGTTGAGACGGTGGCGGCCGATGTGGGACCGCTCCGGGATCGGCGCGATCTCCTTCGGGTACTGCTCGGTGTTGTCGGGCCGGAAGGTCTGCTTGAACACCGTGCCCATGCCTTTGGCGATCGCCACGGTGGAGTCCCAGACCCCGCCGCGCTCACGAGGATCGCGGTCGTCGGTCATGCACCCACCTCCTTGCGGGATCGCGCGCCGCCTCGGGAGAACAACGGCGCGAGCAACAGGGCCAGCGCGAGCGTGCCGCACATGACCGCGAACATCAGGAACTTCCCTTGGTTGCCGTACTCCTGCGGGATCACCACCACGAGCCCGGTGACCATGACCCACAGCAGGCCGAACGGGATCAGCACCTTCCAGCCGAACTGCATCAGCCGGTCGTAGCGCATGCGGGGCAGCGTGGCCCGCACCAGGATCATCACGTAGATCACCGCCGTGATCTTCAGCAGGAACCACAGCAGCGGGCCGACCCACGACAGCGGCCCGTCGAACCACGGCCCGTGCCACCCACCCAGGAACAACGTGACGCCGACGGCCGCAATCGTCACGGTGCTGACGTACTCACCCAGGAAGAACATCGCGAACTTGATCCCGGAGTACTCGGTGTGGAAGCCGGCCACCAGCTCGGACTCGGCTTCGGCGAGGTCGAACGGCGGACGGTTCGTCTCGGCCAGCGCACAGATGAAGAACACGACGAAGGCGGGGAACTGCGGGAAGATGTTCCACGCCGGCACGGCGAAGAGAGTGGCGTCATGCCAGTGGAGCGCGAAGTTGCCCGACTGCTGCGCGACGATCTCCGACATCGACAGGTGCCCGCTCCACATGATCACCGCCACCAGGGCCAGACCCATGCCCACCTCGTAGCTGATCATCTGCGCGCTCGAGCGCACGGAGCCGAGCAGCGGATAGTTCGAACCGCTGGACCAGCCGGCCAACACCACGCCGTAGACCCCGATCGAGGTCATGGCGAGCACCCACAGGATGCCGATGTTGAGGTCGGTGATCTGGAACGGCACCACCCGGCCGAACAGCTCCACGGGTTCGCCGAACGGGATCGTGCAGAACGCCAAGAACCCGGGGAACATCGCCAGGATCGGCGCGATCAGGTAGACGGGCCGGTCGGCGTTCGTGGGCGTGATGCCTTCCTTGAAGAACAGCTTGATGCCGTCGGCCAGCGTGACGAGCATGCCGCGGGGGCCGGCGCGCATCGGGCCCACCCGGGTCTGCATATCGGCGATCACCTTGCGTTCCATCCAGATGTAGAGCAGCACGGCGATCAGCAGCACGAAGAAGACCAGCACCACCCGCACCACCATGACCGACCAGTCGACCCAGTCCATCAGGCAGCACCTCCCGAAGCGCTGCCCACGGGTTCGGCCCCGGCGCTCGGAGCCCCGGCGTCCCCGGCCTCGGGGACGTCGACGGCCGTGAGCTCGACCGGTGCGGTCATACGACCCGAGAGCAGGGTGTTGGCCGCGAACCCGGGCTGGTTGAACGGCACGAAGACGGCGCCCCTCGCGACGTGGTCGGTGACACGCGCCGGCAACGTGGCCTCACCCGCGTCGGTGCGGACGGTCGCCGATGCACCGTCGGTGATCCCGGCCGCCGCGGCGTCCTCGGGATGGATCTCCACGAAGGGATCGGAGCCGAGTGAGGCCTCGAGTTCCTCGGCGCGCTCGGACAACCGGCCGTCGTCGATCAGGAGCGGGTACGTGAAGAGCTGGAGTCCCGCGGCGGCACGTGGTTCGTGCTCCCTGAAGGTCATGACCCCGACCGGTCGCGGCGCCAACATCGAGCCCATCTCCTCGTGCAACTCGTCCAGCGTCTCGAAACCGAGATCGCCGCCGCACGCCAGCGCCATGCTGGCGAAGATCTCCCAGTCGGGCAGGCTGATCCCCTGGGCGCCGCGGATCGGCTGCAGGCGCTGGCCCCGGCCTTCCCACGTGGTGACGTGACCTTCCTTCTCGATGAACGGGGCAGCGGGCAGGAACGCGCTGGCGAAGGGTTCCAGCGAACCGAGCTCCAGCGACTGCACCACGACCCGCTCCACGTTCTGCAGCGCGCGATGCGCGAGCGCGGCGTCGGGCAGGTCCCGCAGCGGATCGACCCCCACGCAGAACAGCACGTCGACCTCGCGATCGGCGCAGGCCTGCAGGATGGCGTGGCTGTCACGGCCGGGCTCGCGGTTCATCAACGGACCCCATGCGGCCTCCACCTCGTCGGCCTCGTCGAGCGTTCGGCCACCGGGCAGCAACGCCGGATGCACCCCGGCACGCAACGCCCCGCGATCGTTCGCGCGGCGGGTGACGAACGCGAACCGGGCACCCACGTCGCGTGCCACCGTCCACGCAGGATCGGCCGCGCCGTCGCGCTCGCCGGCGATCACCACGCCGGCGTCGCCGGCCTCGCGCAGGGCGGCGAGCGCGGCATCGAGCTCGGCGTCGACCCCACCCGCCAGGATCCTGGCCTCGTCGCCGGGCACACACAGCACATGCATCGCGACGTCGTGCAGCCGGGTTCGACGTGGGTGCAGCACCCAGATCCTGGCGCCGCGCTTGGCCGCCTTGCGCAGACGCAGGTGCAGGATCGGCACCTCCTGCTCGGCGTCCAGCCACACGACCAGGATCACCGCGGCGCGCTCGACGTCCTTGTAGGTCACGGCCATCGGTGCCCCGGCCGCCACCCGCTCCGCCGTCTCGGGACCCCCCGCCCGCCGGTGGTCGAGGTCGTTGGTACGGAAGACCGTACGCGCGAGCTTGGAGAGCGTGTACGCGTCCTCGTCCATCAGCCGGCCGCCGGTCAGGATCGCGACGCGCGCGCCGTCGGTCCACTCGCCGATCCGGGTGAGCACCTCGCCGAAGGACGCCGGCTCGAGCCCGCGGTCGCGGATCAGCGGCGTCGTGATGCGATCGGGCGCATCGGGGAACCGGAACGCGAACCGCCCCTTGTCGCACAGCCATGCGTCGTTGACGTCGTAGTTGTCGCGCGCGAGCTGGCGCACCACCTCACCACGGCGGACGTCGACCTTCATGTTGCAGCCGGCGCTGCAGTGCGGGCACACGGTGTCGACGCTCGAGAGGTCGAACGGTCGCGCCACGAACCGGTACGGCGATGCGGTCAGCGCGCCCACCGGACAGATCTGCACGGTGTTGCCGCTGAACGGGGAACGGAAGTCCTCGCCCGCCGAGATCGCCACCCGCTCGCCCGGTCCGCGGTCGAACAGCTCGATGAACCGGTCACCCGAGATCTCGTCACAGAACCGCGTGCACCGGGCGCACAGCACGCAGCGTTCGCGGTCCAGGTTCACCAGGGGGGACAGCGGGATCGGCTTGGGGAAGGTGCGCTTGGCCTCTTCGTAACGGGTGTCGCCCGGCCCGAACGCCAGCGCCTGGTCCTGCAGCGGGCACTCGCCCCCGCGGTCGCAGATGGGGCAGTCCAACGGATGATTCAGCAACAGGAACTCGAGGTTCGCCACCTGCGCCTCGTGCACCATCTCGTTCGTGTTCTGGGTGTGCACGGCCATGCCGGGCGCCACGGCCACCGTGCACGAGGTTGCCAGTTTGGGCTGGCCTTCGATCTGCACGTAG
>Ga0190274_10001544_pt1 | contig 13466 bp, 8 predicted proteins | sample Popmic531T_FD_133002 | JGI IMG/M metagenome (GOLD analysis project Ga0190274, IMG submission 133002) | Populus adjacent soil microbial communities from riparian zone of Yellowstone River, Montana, USA - 531 T | ecosystem: Environmental > Terrestrial > Soil > Riparian zone | place: USA: Montana...
ACAAAAAAAGTTTTACCAATGGGTAAACCTTTTTATTTCTGGCCACATAAATTGGAAATACATTTTTTGCCTGCAGTCCCGGTAAATGAGAATGGATCTTATTCTGACCTAAAAGAAAAAGTATTTACAATAATGAAAGATCATTATGTAAGTAATCTCAATTAATCACTGGTGAAATATCTTGTACGATTTACCTTAAGATCCTGCAACATTCCCGACTTAGGACTTATTGTAAAGCTAAAATAACGGTAAGGCCCTACCGGTGTAACATTAATTGATAATTGCCAGCAATGCATTTCCCTGTTGATGCTCATTGTAAACGTCTGCAGGTCATTTGTTTTGAAATCATAATATCCATTCATCGAAAAATTCCATTTTGGCGTCAAAGAAAAACTGCCATTGAAGGTCAGGTTGCTGCTAACTTCTTTTTCGAATCCGCTGTAATCTGGTTTTAGTTTTTCGTTGAAATAAACGCTAAGTCCAAGATTTATACGCCACGGTATATTAAAATCAACAAAATCGGATGGGTTTCGTCGCATATAATCCAGTTGGCTCTGCGCATCAGTTGACAGCAATGGATCTTTCAATAGGGTTTGTTCCGTTTGCTTTCTTTCCTGTTCCTTTTTCTCATCTCTTGGTTTGCTTTGAAAATCTGTTGACATGGAAAGGCTGCCGCTTGTAAATCTTCCTAGCTTAAACTTATCTCCCTGCCATGCGTATTTATTTACAGCAAACCCGTTTGAATCAACCTGGTAAGGATTCAATATAGTGCTGGCCGTTATATTAATTTTATCGAAAAGTGTGCTTCGCAAATAAAAATTAATATTGCTAAGATTAAATGAATCAGCGATCAAATTATAACTGCCATTAAATCCAAATCCATCAAGCAAACGGATCTTTTTCGATTTCATGGTTGTGTCATTTTTGGATCTCGTTTTCATTTCAAGATTATTATCCACGCCGAAACTTAATCCGCCAAAATCCTCCTGGCCATAAAACCCAAAAAGACTTCCTTCAAATTCTGAAAATGAAAATAATTTACCTGTAGTATCAACTTGAGTTTTGTACCAATGTGATTTTGACAATGATGGAGAATAACTAAAACTCATTGTAGGACGAATAACATGTCTTATCGAAGTTGATCCTTTAAAATTAAAAGTGCCGTATAAAGCTGTGTTGATACCAACATTAAAAGATGCCCGATGATCTACATAAAACCCTTTGGTTATTGTAGTATCAACTTTGGACAATGAAGAGTTCCAACTTCTCCTGAACTTTTGGGCTATCCATGTATTTTCATAAGATATCCCTGGCGCTACAAGAAGTTTTCCGCCAAGTATAGGTGGTAACGAAAGACTAAGCGGGAAACTATGCCTACCCCCCCATTGCAACGTATCGAGAAGATCGTCAACTCGAACTGCAGTATCATAAAATGAAACCTGGCTTCTTACGTTTCCACTATAAGCGATCCCTAATTTATCATACCATTTTGGTGTACCGATAATATCCTTTCTCTGAAGTGGATAAAGTGTATTTAGCGTATAACTTATATCCGGCAAATTTAAATTGATCAGGTGAAGCTGGTTATTCTGATTATGATTTGCACTTACAGTTAAGTTTGAGTTTTTAAATGTTTTTGCATACGTAATAGAAGATCCTAACTGGTTTTGAAAATTCTTATTCACATTATTAGGAACATACTGATTATAGGTAGTGGAACCAGCATTTACATTTGCAGAAAAAGTTGTACCCGGTCTTGCACGACTATCTGAAGAATGACTCCACATGATCTGATAGCTTTTGTTTACCAGGTAATCGGGATCGCCTTTAAAATTGTATTTGGTATTTTGAATACTGAAATTCATTTGACCCTGGTAGCGATATCTTTTTCGATATGTCGGCACTACATTAAACGTCCATCCTCCATAAGAATAAATATTGGCACGAGTCGTTACATCAAAATAGGGACTTAACACTTTATAGTATCCCAAACCTTCAAGCCCTAAACCAAAATCTTCATTGGCGGTAAAAGTCGGGGCTAAAATTCCTGAATGTCTTTTGCTGCTTATTGGGAAAAAACCAAAAGGCAAATAAATGGGGATGGGCACTCCTTCGAACTCCGGGTGTACAGGACCGGTTATTGCCACTTTATTATTTACAATTTTTATTTTATCATACCTAAAGCCAAAATGCGGATCGTCAAGATTACAGGTACTGATGGTTCCTCTTCGGGAATAAACTACATCGCCAATTCGCTTGGCATACTCGCTTATCATTACCATTTCACCCTGCATTGTATAGGTGTTCTTTGTAAGTCCTTTTTGCGTTTTAAAATTAAACCTGATCGTATCACTTTGAAATTTGTTTTCGGCTTGTGAAAAATGTGCCCTGTCAATAAGTTCACCGGTGCTATCAACACTTTTTACAGCAGTTAGAATTTGGGTTTCCTGGTCAAGCTCCATTTTTGGTGCTTTCAGCTCAATGTCTTTGTAATTTGTTTTTGCTTTTCCATAAAGCACTACCTTTTTATCCTTTATAAGAATCACAACAGAATCTTCTGCCTCATAGTTGACGGGAGCCTCAAGAGAATCCTTTGATAGTTTCAGATCGAATGTGTCGACCCTTATTATAGAGGTATCAATTAATGCATCTTTCGATAACGAGTCTCTTTTTAAAGTATCAGTAGCATTTATTGCAGGTCTTTTTATAAGACTGTCCTTAGTTTTTTGCGGTACGGTATCTTGCTGAGGTGTTAATGCGGTGTAAAAATTTTGAGTATAACTATAATTAGCGCTACTTTTCCACGTTTGTGTAAAGAAGATTGCAGTCAGCAGGCCGGCAAAAAGGTATTTTGATCTAAATTTGTGCAGTAGCATCATAGTGTTGGAAAACAAAAATATATCATTCAGAATTAAAGGATTTGTGAAGATTGAAAACTAATCCGTTAAAATTAATATCCACCATGTCAAGGCGAATTATTAGCGTTCTTATTTTCATTGCAGTTTTACCCTTTGCATTTGCATTCAAAAATGCTCCCCTCAGGAAGAAAGGGGTTCAAACCATTATTATTGATCCGGGACATGGCGGTAAGGACCAGGGGGCTAAGGGAGTTATTACAACAGAGGCCCAAATTTGTCTTTCAATAGGATTAAAACTTGGTAAAGCAATTGAAGAAAGATTTCCCGAAGTGAAGATCCTTTATACCCGTACAACCGATGTGCTTCCGGGTAATAAGCCAGATAAAAACCAGGCTCTCCGCTATCGTGCCGAATTTGCCAATCAATCAGGTGGCGATCTCTTTATTGCTGTTCACGTAAACTCAGCTCCCAAAATAAAACACCGGGTTGAAAGCGGATATAAGTGGGTTGGGAAAGGGAAAAAAAGAAGAAAGGTCAAGACATACAAATATTACTATACCCCGAATCTTGCTCACGGAACAGAAACTTTTATTTGGGCTGCAGACAGAAGTGATGATAAGTCAGGAACCATAACACCTGATGATGAGTTTGGAGAAACCGACAGCACAATTACCATCCCGGAAATCAATGACCCCGTAATGAAGGCTTTTCAATTATTATATGCAAAAAAATATTTTGAAAGCTCACTTCATTTTGCCAATCTTATAGAAGCTGAGTTTGTAAAAGAAGGAAGATTCAGCCGTGGTGTAAAGCAAAGAAATGATAAGGGTATTTGGGTATTACAGGCTACAGGTATGCCAAGTGTGCTTGTGGAAACTGGTTTTATAAGTGATAAAGATGAGGAAGTATATCTTGATAGTGATAAAGGCCAAACCGAGATCGTGCGAAATATAATAGATGCATTAGCCAATTACATTGCCTCAAAAGAAAAAGCCCCGGCAAGTAATGGCGGAAAGAGTCCAGATACAAAAAGTGCTCAAACTGATGCAGCAAGTCTTCCACGTAAAAATGTTTCTACAGTTCCGGTCAATAAACGCTGATAAGCCACATTTTATCCCCGCTTTTTAAAGTTTTAAATAGCTTGAATTATTTTATTAATTTGGCATCTTGTAAACATATAGGGAAAACAAATATTCATGAAGATCAGCAACGAAACCAAAGTCGGGATTTTAACTATTGTCGCTCTCACACTACTTATTGTAGGTTTTAATTTTTTGAAAGGCAAAAATGTCTTCAACAAGGAAAAGCATTTATATGCAGTTTTCTCTGATCTCGGCAGTCTTCGGAAATCAAATGAAGTAAAAATGAAGGGGCTTCCCGTGGGGACCATTTATGATTATACAGAGATCGATAAGAATCTCAGTGGTATCATTGTTACGATCACCATGAAACGGGATGTGAACATTCCAAAGGATTCAAAAGCAACGATAGAATCGGAATTACTGGGCAATACTTACATGAATGTTGTTCAAGGCCAATCAACAGACTTTTTAAAAGATGGCGATACGATTGTAACAGACCGGGCCAGTTCTTTTCTTGGAGATGTGAAAGCCCAGATCACTCCAACTTTAACGAGTGTAAGAAGTGCGATCGATTCATTGAAAATAGTTTTAGGTGGTCTTAACCGGTTATTTGATAAAGACACTAAAGGAAATCTTAGTGAGATCATTCGCAATCTTAAGCAAACAACGGGCAGTCTTAATAAACTTTTAGATGCAGAAAGTGGTGCTTTGGCTGCAACACTTAATAATGCAAATTCAATTACAGGTAATCTTAAAAAGAACAATGATAGTATAACTGCAACAATAAGCAGCATCAAAAAAGCGGCAGATAAATTTTCAGGATTAGAAGTACAACCCACTATCGATACATTACAGGCTACCATCGGTGAGCTTAAAAATGTGTTAAGCAAATTCAATACGAACGAAGGCACCCTTGGCTTGCTAATGAAAGATCGAAAACTATATGATCAGTTAAATAGTTTATTGTTAGGTGTTGAGATCCTGTTTGATGATATTCGTGTTAATCCAAAACGATACACCGGGAGTGTGATATTTAACAGAAAAGATAAAACAGGCCCATTAACTTCGCCTGCGAAAAAAGATTCCATTCCGCAAGGCAATCAAAAATGATCCCGACAAAATTCATTCGTTTTTTACTCACCTTGTCGCTGTTTACAAGTTCCCTAATTATTTTTTGCCAGGAATTACCAACAACAAAAACATTTACGCCGGCAGATACAGTTCGTACAGTTGAAATTCTACCGGGTTCAAGAAAATTAGAATACCGCAAAATTGATTCTGTTACTGAAATAACAATTATCGCAGGCAATGTAAGACTAAAGCAAGGGACCACGATATTCGAATGCGACAGTTGCGTGATCACAAAAAGAACTAATCTTTTCGAAGCATTTGGAAATGTTCATATCAACGATTCTGATACGGCACATGTATACTCGGATCATCTTCGCTATCTCACTGATAGAAAAATCGCTTACTTAGATGGCAATGTCAAACTAACTGATGGAAAAGGCGTACTTACAACGCCAACATTAGAGTATGATATGAATACCAAAGTTGGCATCTACAGAAATGGCGGCCGGGTTGTAAACAAAGAAACTGTATTAACAAGCGATGAAGGTTTTTACTACGCAGATATAAAAGATGTTTATTTCAAAAAAAATGTAAAACTGAAAGATCCTGCTTATGATCTTCAATCGGATTCATTATTATATAATACCGGAACGGAGATAGTAAGATTTATTGCAGAGACTCTTGTAAAAGATAGTACAAACAGAACGATTAAAACAAGAGAAGGTTTTTATGATAAAAGAACCGGCAAAGCTGAATTTGGGCAGCACCCTGTTATAACTGATAAGGACATACAAGTAACCGGGGAAAGAATTATAAGTGACGATAGCCTTGGCATTACACAAATATTCGGCAGAGGAATAATTGTGGACACTGTAAATAATACAACGGTGATCGCAGATACTATTTTCTATAACAAAAAGAATGAATCATTTCTTGCTTTTGCCAAGCCGCTAATGATCGTCGAGCAGGAAAACGATTCCATTTTTATAGCTGCAGATACTTTATTTTCTGCCAGGCTTACTGATTTGTATGGATCAAAAGATTCTGTTGTAAAAAAAGACACGTTGAAAGAAGTAAAAATTATTGATACCAAAACAAAGGATAGTACGAACAGGTATTTTGAAGCATTCAGGCATGTAAGAATTTTTTCAGATTCATTACAGGCAATCTGTGACAGTTTGTTTTATTCATTTAAAGATTCAGTATTTAGATTGTATGATGATCCCGTTGTTTGGTCGAATGAAAACCAGGTAACAGGTGATACCATTTTGCTTTTTACTAAAAATAAAAAAGCAGACAGAATGCAGATATTTAAAAATAGTTTTTTGGTAAGCATTGTACAACCGGAAATATTCAACCAGGTAAAATCAACCCGAATGGATGCATATTTTATTGATGGAGTTATTGATTCGGTACGGGCACGAGGTTCGGCTGAATGTGTTTATTATATACAAGATGAGGACAGCGCATTTACCGGCATCAACCAATCAAGTTCTGAATTGATGGATGTTTATTTCAAAGAAAAGGAACTTCAACGTGTTGTTTTCCGAACTGCTGTGAAAGGAACCATTTGGCCGATTAAACAAAAAAGCCCAAAAGAAATGCTTCTTCAAAATTTCAGGTGGCGGGACGCTGAAAGGCCGAAGACAAAGTATGAACTTTTCGAGTAGATGATATTGATATCAAAGCTATCATCAATCAGTTATTCTCTATCCACCCAACTTTTGCATTTCTTTTAAACTTATCTGGCACTCTTTTCGTTAAACGAATAGAAAACATTCCCGCCATGAAAAAATCACTCCTTTTTTTTATTGTAGCTATATTATTTTCTGCATCTAAATTAAAAGCGCAGGATTATAAAACAGCTTTGGGCATAAGGCTTAGTAGTAATGGACCGGCTATAAACAATTCAGTAAGCTTTAAGCATTTTATGAACCCTAAACTCGCTATTGAAGGGCTTTTTACTTTTGATAAAAAGGCCGCTATTGGTGGGCTATTCGAAATTCATAACGCAATGCCTTCAACAGAAGGATTGAAATGGTTCTATGGTGCCGGCGCCTACCTTGGCTTTGACTCTGATAAAACTAATACCGACCGTGCATTAATGGGTGCGCAAGGCATTATTGGCCTCGATTATAAATTCGCCAACCTTCCCTTAAATCTCTCGCTTGACTGGAAGCCTGAATTAAATATTATTGACAATATCAATTTTGAACCGGCAGCAATTGGCTTCTCCATCCGATTTACTTTTGGCAAATCCCAGGCTCAAACTGTTTCAGAGTAGCATTTAAATACGCCCTACTGATGAACCCGGATACTTGCAGCATTTCCGGGTTTTATTTTGTCTTTTGCTGAGTTGCGTTTTTTTTATGCGGTAAAATGCAGGAAATAATCGTTTGTCATTCACTTTTTTCCTTAACTTCATTTTCACAAAACTATTTGCTTATGCAAACAATTAGAGGATTTTACCTAATTGTATCATCATTTTCTATCTCAATATGCTTACTAATACAGGAGCGAACATTTATAAACCAGCCCTTACTTATTGTTGATAAAATTGCTTTCGATAGTTACACATTAAACCCTTTTGCACAAAGTAATGGTAGTATTGGTCTTGCTTCTAATAGAAATCACAGAAACTACGATAATACCAATCTTGAAGTAAAAACAATTGAGCCAATCCTGAAGAATGCAGAATTAGATATCGAGGATCAATTGCTTAAGTCTTATGTTCTACCAGTTCTTTAAAATACATTAATTAATTTTTTTTAACCTGCTTACTAAATTTAAAAACCAAACATGATGAGAAGAAAAATTACATCACTCGTGTTTTTGATACCGCTTGTGATGTTGCTGCCATTATTAGGGATGGCACAGCAACGAACCATAACTGGTACTGTAAAGTCTGCTAAAGACAATCTTGCCGTACCAAGTACATCTGTAAAAGTAGTTGGTACTGACAGAGGCACAATGACGGATGCCAATGGAAATTTTTCAATTACAGCCAGCACAGGAGACGTACTGGAATTTACAGGAATAGGGTTTGTTTCTAAAAAACAAACAGTAAATAGTTCCAATACGTATGATATTTTCATGGCTTCGGATGAAAAAATCGAGCAAGAAGTCGTTGTTGTAGGTTATGGTACGCAGAGAAAAACTAATCTTACGGGAGCTGTTTCTACAATTGACGTTAAGAAAACTTTAGGAAGCAGGCCGATAGCAGATGTAGGAAGAGGTCTGCAGGGTACGGCGACTGGTCTTAGTGTAGTTATTCCCAGCGGCGAAGTAGGCTCTGACCCGATCATTAAGATAAGAGGACAGATAGGATCATTGCAGGGAGGAAGTTCTCCTTTAATACTATTGGACAATGTCGAAATACCCAGTTTACAAATAGTAAACCCCAATGATATCGCTTCTATTACTGTTTTAAAGGATGCTGCTTCTGCTTCTAACTACGGTTCTAAGGCCTCATTTGGTGTTATTTTGATCACTACTAAAAAAGGTGCAGCGGGTGGCAAACCTCAAATAAATTATTCTAATAATTTTTCATGGCAAAATGTTTGGAAAGATCTCCAGCTGGCTGATGTGAATGGCTTAAAGTATACAGTAGATGCTGCAGAAAGAATAGGTACCACTACAGCTGTAGGTGCATTTTATTTGGTAGACAGAGCTAGTTATCTTAAAGCAGTAGAATGGAAACAAAAATATGGTGGCACGATCGGGTCAAATGATCCCACAGTTTTTGGAAGAGACTGGTATGTAAATGCAAATGGCGCTAAAATGGGAGTAAGAACCTATGATCCTTACGACTTAATGGTCAAGGAATGGGCACCTACTCAACAACATAATTTGTCAGTAGGTTTTACAGAAGGCAAAACTTCCTTCAATGTAGGTCTTGGTTTGTTAGACCAAAGCGGTATGATGAAACCGGCAAAAGCTGATAATTTTTCACGCTATAATGCTTCTCTAAGAATATCCAGCGATCTTAATAAATATGTTACACTTCGTGCGGGTGCGATCTACTCAAGAAGGAACAAAGAATATGCATATATCACCAATTCAACAACAGCAGATCCCTGGCTTTACTTATATAGGTGGAGTTCGGTATATCCTTTTGGCAACGATGAAAACGGAGACCCTATTCGAAGCCCGGCAAGTGAAGCCGCTGCAGCGAATACAGCTAACATATTACAGAACTATTCGAATGTTAGTCTTGGAACAACTGTTAATATTAATAATAACTGGAAAGTGGATTTCGATTATACATTTTCGAACCAGGATGAAACCTGGAAAAGACCAGGTACAAGATATACAATGAGAGATTCCTGGGTTGCACCTACAGCCAGGTTAGATGCCAGTGGCAACAGGGTATATGTAAATAATGAAGGACAAGTAGTATCAAGCACCACTCCCGGTGCAATAGCAGCTTTTGATCTGACAAAACAAACATACACTGCCGTGGGATCAAACCCTGATCATTTTGCACGGACAGTCACAAACTTTTTTAGCCATACAATAAATGCATTCTCAACTTACAACTGGAACTTGAATCCGAACAATGCATTTAAATTTATTTTGGGTGTAAATCGTGTGACATCTACTACCGAATTTCAAACTTCTCAAATAACAAATTTAGCAGATATATATAATCCCCAGTTTAATTTCGGTACAGGAACCCAAACTGTTTCGGGAGGTAAATCATGGGAGGCTCAGTTGGGTTATTTTGGTCGTGTCAATTATGCATTTAAAAATAAATATCTCTTAGAAGGAAACTTACGTTATGATGGTTCTTCCAAATTCACAGAGGATTTGTGGTGGAACTGGTACCCTTCTTTCTCTGCAGGTTGGGTAGCAAGTGAAGAAAGTTTTATGGAATGGACAAAACCAGTAATCAATTCTCTTAAGTTCAGGGCATCCTGGGGTTCTATCGGAGATCAGAGTGTACCAAGTGGTTTATATATTTCTACTTTACCCAGTGGTCAATCTACCTGGATTGGAGCCAATGGAACAAGATTAAATTTTACAGGTACACCTACAGCTGTAATCCCGGATATATATTGGCAGGATGTCGTAACCAAAAATATTGGAGTTGATATTGGTCTATTAAAAAATAGGCTCAATGTTACTTTTGACATTTTTGAAAGAAACACTGAGAATATGATCGTACCGCTAGAAGGTATTCCCGTCACTTTTGGTGCTGCTGCTCCTTTGGGAAATTTTGGATCGTTATCCACTAAAGGTTGGGAATTAACAGTTGATTATAACCATAGATTCGGAAACGGTTTGGGTATTAATTTAAGAGGAAATATTTCTGATGCAAAAAGCACTTTATCATCTTATGGTTCGGGTACACAGGTTACCGGTAACTATAACGGTAAAGACATAGGCGAAATTTGGGGTTATCGCACCGATAGATTGTATCAAATGAGCGATTTTGAACTGGATGCAAATGGTAAACTTAAACCAATTACTCTTACAGCAAATGAAAGCAGTCTGCATGCCGGCAAGCCAGCATATAAATTAAACCCTGGACCTGATGGAAAAAAACCGGTCTACCAGCCATTTTTACAAAACACAGCAAATTTCCGCTTCGGACCTGGCGATGTTAAATTTATTGACGTGAATGGAGATGGTGAGATAAGCAATGGAAAAGGAACATTGGCCGATCATGGAGATCTCGAAGTAATTGGAAACTCCAACCCTCGCTATGAGTATGGTTTCAGGATCGGTGCTGATTACAAAGGTTTTGACCTCAGTATCTTTTTTCAAGGAGTGGGAAGCCGTAAGATATGGGGAGATGGATTCCTGGCTATTCCAGGATACCAGCCTTCTGACGGTGCAATGCCCGAAGCAATCGCAAGTAATTATTGGACTCCTGACAATACCGGAGCATTTTACCCGGCCGCATATAATAATGCAGGCCTTTCTACTACTAATAACATGCAGGTTCAGGATAGATACTTGTTGAATATGGCTTACCTGCGTTTAAAGAACCTTACTATTGGTTACACGCTACCGCAATCTTTAGCTAAGAAAGCATGGATGAGTTCATTTAGAATATATGCAGGTATAGAGAATTTTATTACCTGGGATAATTTAGGAGATCTGCCAATTGATCCCGAAAGTATCAATGGCTATTCCATGTGGAATACCACTGGTTATAACCTGGGTCGTACAGGAACCGGTATCCCTGCTTTCAAGAGTGTAGCATTTGGTATTCAAGTGAATTTTTAAAAACAAGAAATATGAAACATTTAAAATATCTCTATAGTTTAATCGCATTGTCGTTTTTTCTGTCTTGTAATAAAGATGTATTAGATCGTCCACCTCTTACAAGTTATGTTGATGGTCTGTATTGGAGAAATGAAGATGATGTTCGCATGTATGCAAATGCGTACTATCCTAATTATTTTAATGGCTTCAACACTGCATTTGGTTTAGATTATGCCCCTGTTAGAGGATATACTTTCAACGATGATGTGACAAGCAAAAATGTTCAGGCAAGTTTTGAAAGCAGTGTTCCTACTTCAAGAGGCTCTACTTCGGAAACAGCAGTATGGCTGGCCACATATGCAGGACCTGACTGGAACTTTTCATGGGTACGCAAATCAAATATCTTACTGGATCGTTTGGATAATGTAGTAAAGCCTAGTATAACTGAAGAATCATACAAACATTGGACGGCAGTTGCAAAATTTTTTAGGGGATTTGAGTACTGTCGTTTAGTTAGTGTGTTTGGAGATGTTCCCTATTTTGACAAGGTAGTTCCAGAAACCGATTTGACTACCTTATACAAGGACAGGGATAACAGGGGCGTTGTGATGGATAAAGTATATGATGATTTCAAATATGTGCTCTCGAATATTCGGGAAAATGACGGTGCTCAGTATCTAAATAGATATATTGCTGCCGCCTTTATTTCCCGTTTCATGTTGTTTGAAGGAACATTTCAGCATTATCATGGTTTGGATGCTGCAAGAGCAAAAAAATATTTAGAGTTTGCAGTAGATGCTGCTGCGATTGTAATGAACAGCAATAAATTCAACTTCAACCGGGACTTTAAATCTATATTTTCATCTGAGAGCCTGGCCGGGCATACTGAAGTACTTCTTTACAGGGCATATGATGCGGCTTTGGGTGTAATGCATTCAATTGGCTCTTATTCTAATGGAACAGAAACAGTGGCTCTGGATCCCAACCTGGCTTTAATTAAATCTTTCATAGCAAATGATGGTAAAGCATGGCAAAATTCGGTAGTGGCAAATGCAAGTTCATTTGCAATTGCTGACCTGGTGAAAACACGGGACTCACGATTTGAAGCATCATTTATAGATAAAGCACTTTCTACTTCCACTACACTTTTATATGGATATAAGTTTGCATCAAGAGAAGCGATCACCTTTATTGGAAAAGCGTATCCTCCGGCATGGGGAAGTTCTACTAATACCAGTGATGCTCCTGTTATGCGATTGGGCGAGGTTGTGCTAAACTGGATAGAAGCTAAAGCTGTACTGGCACAATACATGGGCGGTCCAGCGATTACTCAGTCTGATCTGGATAAATCTATCAATGCTATTCGTAATCGCCCATTAGACGCAGCGGCTGCTACGAAAGGAGTAGTTAAAACAGCTCCTTTACTTCTTGCTGCAATTCCTGTTGACCCGACAAAGGATGCAGATGTGCCAGATCTGATCTGGGAGATCCGTCGTGAAAGAAGAATGGAATTTGTATTTGAAAATACAAGATTGCTTGACCTAAAGAGATGGAAAAAATTGACCAATATGAACTTTAGTACCAACACAGATCATTTTCTTGGGCCATGGGTAAACCTTCAGACGGAATTACCAAGCTCTCTAACTACTGCGAGTGCTACTGCTGCGAATGTAAAGGTTAAAAAAGCAGATGGTACCATTGTAACATGGAATGGAACAAACGCAAGCTCGATGATTGGCTTTTGGATGGTTGAAAACGCTCAAAACAGAAATGCCTTTACTAACAAGTCATATATGGCTCCGGTCGGGCAATCTCAGATAGTTCAATATCAGGAAAAAGGATTTAAACTAACACAGACAACTGGCTGGTAAATCTATTCAATTATTAAGATCTTTGTTAAGAGGCTGCCTCATAAAAGGCAGCTTCTTTTTTGTAATTGCCGAAAAATAAAATTTCTACTTTAATCGATTTAAAGAATGACAAAAAAAATCACCTTCTTATTTCTGCTTACGATCGTAATATCATTTTCCTATGCTCAAACAGGATTCAAATTTGCACACATATCAGATACACATATTGGAAGCAATAACGCAGAAGAAGATCTAAGACGAACAGTGCAAAACATCAACAATGATTCAACAATAAAATTCGTGATCATTTCCGGCGACATTACTGATTTCGGCTCGGATGCAGAATTACGGGTTGCAAAACAAATACTGGATAGCCTCAACAAACCCTGGTA
>Ga0190274_10001545_pt1 | contig 13465 bp, 10 predicted proteins | sample Popmic531T_FD_133002 | JGI IMG/M metagenome (GOLD analysis project Ga0190274, IMG submission 133002) | Populus adjacent soil microbial communities from riparian zone of Yellowstone River, Montana, USA - 531 T | ecosystem: Environmental > Terrestrial > Soil > Riparian zone | place: USA: Montana...
AGGCGACCGTCGGATCCACCCGCCTCAATGAGACCGCCAGCGACCTCTGGATGCCGCGGCGCTGTCCGGGCACGACGGCGAGCGTGAGGGTCGTAGATGTGCCATCGCTCTGCGTTTCCGGAATGAAGAGGGTCGGCGTGGGGCCTTCCCGCACGGATCGGTAGATCGCGTCCGAGACGACTCCGACAACGCGGTATGCCGTCCGTTGCCTCGGTCCCCCGGCACGTACGACCTGACCAACCGGCAACCCATCCGGGACGAACCGCCGCACAAACGACTCGTTGACGACGGCCACCGGTATGCCGTTGGACACATCGCCCGCGTCGAAGTCCCGGCCGCTCAAGATTCGCATGCCCATCGTCTGAAACCACCCAGGCGAGACGGCGTTCATCCAGGTCATGCGAGAGCGATCCGGCGGGCCGCCCGACAGCTCGCCAACGCCGGCGTTCCAGCCGCTGCCGCTGATTGGCGTGATCATCGACACGGCGGATGAGATCACGCCTGGCGTCGCGGCGGCGGCCACACGCATCCGCTCGACGAGCGCGGCGCGATCGGCTGACTGCTTGGCGCCGGACTGCAAATTGAGAGAGACGACGAGCAATTGGTCCGGCTGGAAGCCGAGCGGCACGTGGGTGAGGGAAATCAGTGTGCGCAGAAATAATCCGGCGCCGATGACGAGCACCAGCGAGAGCCCGATCTGCGTTGCCAGCAGCGTGCCTCGAATCGCGAAACGCCGGTCCCCGGCTATCCCTCGCCCCGCATCCTTCAGCGCCTCATTTGGCGCGACTCTTTTGATTCCAAACGCCGGCGCGACACCCGCAACAATCGCCGTGAGGCAGGCGAGGCCGGCGGTAAAGCCCATCACGCGCCAGTCGAGATGAAGGTCGAGCGAGATCGTCTCCCGCCACGTGCCGAGCTGCCGCACGAGCAGTGCGCTGCTCCACGATGCGAACACAAGGCCGGCGAGCCCGCCCGCTCCGGCGATGACCAGGCTTTCGGCAAAGAGAAGGCGCGCGAGTCGCCAGCGGGACGCTCCGAGCGCGAGACGCACGCTGAGCTCGTGCCGTCGCATCAGGGCGCGCGCCAGGAGCAAGTTCGCGATGCTCGCGCACGCGATGAGCAGCACCAGTCCGACGACCGCGAGCATCGCAACGAGCGGCGTCTCGAAACGACCGCGCAACTCCGACCTGCCGGTCGCCGCCGGCGAGAGCGCCAGCGGATCTTTCATGTAGCGATCGAGCATCGCCGGGGTACCCTCGGGCAACGTCTCCCCGCGGATCTGTGGCTGCCTCGCCCGAAGGGCGGTTGTGGCCTGATCGATTGTCTGACCGGGACGCAGGCGCACCATGACTTGCACCCACCAGGTCCAATGATTCGTGAGGAAGCTGCTTTCGCCCCGGATAAGGGGCTCGGTGGCGAACGGGATCATGACATCGGCGGACCGGCCGACGTCCGGTCCGAAGAATCCTTTCGGCATTACGCCGACGATCGTGAACGGCACCCGCTGTACGTGAAGCGTCCGGCCAACGATATCGGGCGCACCTCCGAACCGTTGCCGCCACAAACGGTGACTGATGACGAGCGCCGCGGCGCTTGCGGTACTCGTGTCGTCGGCCGCTACGAGCAGCCGGCCGCGGGCGGGCTGAATCCCGAGCACATCGAACAGCCTGCCACTGACGTAGGCGCCTTCGACGAATACGGTCTCCCCGCCTGACGAGAGATCGAAACGCTCCGGAGACCAGGCAAACGCGCCATCGAGGAACTCGTCACTGTGTCGATCGATGGACTGCCAGATCGGATAGGTCCAATCTCCCTCATCGAGAAGCGCGAGGCTGCCGGAATCGCGGACCGGAAGCGTCCGCAGCAGGAGGCTGTTGTAAATCGAGAAGAGCGCGGTATTCGCGCCGATGCCGAGTGCGAGCGTGCCAATGGCCACCGCCGCGAAGCCAGGACGTTTCCGCAAGCCGCGCAGCACGGTGCGCATGTCCTGCCACATGCCATCGAGCGACGGCCACATCCAGCCGTTCCGCACGTCCTCGCGGGCGAGAGGGACGTTGCCGAACGCGCGACGGCTTCGCTCGGCCGCCTCGTGAGGCGTGAGGCCCTGACTCTCGAATTGCCGCTGACGGAACGCACGATGTGTCTCCATCTCTTCGTTGAGATCCGCGTCGTGATATGACAACCGGACCAGGTGCCAGAGCCGGCGGAAGAGTGTGCCCATGGTGTTTTCGCTGCCGCGTGTCCGAATCAGGTAGTGCGCAGGACGCCTTGGATACCGCCGACCATGCGCTCGAACTCGGCGCGCTCAGCGGCGAGTTGCTTACGTCCAGAGGCGGTGAGCGTGTAATACCGGGCGCGACGGTTGTTTTCCGATGCGCCCCACGCGGCCTTCACCCAGCCTTTGAGGAGCAGGCGCTGAAGCGCGGGGTAGAGCGCACTCTCTCCGACCTGCAGCACGTCGTGCGAGGCCAGGCGGAGGTGTTCGACGATGGCGTAGCCGTGCTTCTCGCCGTGCGAGATCGCTTTGAGGATCAGCAGCTCGAGGGTGCCGGGCAGCAGGTCGGACGGCGTGTTGGTCAGTCCCATCAGCGAATGATGGGAACTATAGCGGCAGGCTGGATTCGGAGTCAACTCCCCTCAGGAGCTGATGGCGCAAAGCACCGAGGGCGAAGGCGGGGGCTACTCGGCGGCCACCCTCACCGGCACGAATCGCCACATCGTGCTGCGCAGGCCCATGGCATTGATCAGGATTTTGCCGTCTGACGTCCAGCCGCCGGCCATGTCACTGTCCTTCCGCCCCAGATCGAGAACGCGCGTACGCCCCGTGTTCGGATCGATGACGCCGAGGGGCCAGAACCACGATTCCGGCGAGGCGAGCGGCACAATGATAGTGCCGTCCCTGGCCACCGCCGTGGACCACACCTGCCAGGGCGCGAGCGGCAGCCCACTTGTCAGCACGATCGGTTGCTCTGGACCGCCTGCCAGCGGCTGCCGCACGAGGCGCGTCCCTTCGATGCCGGTCAATCGAACGATGAGTTGGTTCCTGTACGGATCAATAGTCACCGAGTCGCCCTTGCGCAGTTGCTTCGGCGTGCCGTCGTCGACTGGAATCGACCAGATGGAACCGGCCGCGGCGAAGTACAGGGTTCTGCCATCTGGCGAGGCCACCATGGTGTCGAAGACCATGCCTTTCGCGCCCTCGAGGCGCCGAATAATCCGGCGGTTGGCAATCGAGGCCAGGGCGATGGTGCGGTTGGCGTCCGTGCCCATGGTGAGGGCCACGAGTGCATCTCCGACCAGTGCGAGCGGTTGGGCCGTCTGCTCCTGAGTGTCGATGAACGGCGCGACGTCCTTGCCGAGCGCCGCGAGCATGATGCGATCGCGACCGCCGATGCGTGTGTTCACGAGCACCCGGCCGTCGGGCAGCGGCAGCGCGACGCTGCTGCCAAGTGGCATCGCGACCTCGGCAACCTGCTACGGCTGCACCCGACCATCGGGCGCGACACGAAACACTTCCGTTGGCCGCTCGCGCTGGTCGACGTAGATGGCACCGTCGCGGCCGACATCCAGATACTCGGTCCGGTTCATGAGCGTGAGCAGCGTCTCGGCTGGTGCCTGGCCACCAAGCGGGACGCGCACGACACGATCCGCATCGCCAACAGAGGTGACGATGACCGCTGAAAGGCCGTCAGCGGTCACCGCGACCGGGATGCCGCGACCGGCGGGAATCGACACTCCCGGCACTCGCGCGGCGCTTTCGGACGCAAGGTCCATCACATACAGATCAAGTGCGGCGCTGGGATCCTCAAGCGGACTCCCCACGACCACTACGCGATCGCCGGCGGGCGTCGCGCGGAATGGAGGGGACCCGTATGCCCAAGGGGTCACGAACTTCAGGCCCTGGCTGCGGCCTGTCTCTGGCCAGACGCGATAGAGCTGGTAACGCCGGTCGGCGTTGAGGCGCTGGACGAGAAAGCTCCCGTCCGGCAGCAGTTCCGGGCTCATCGCGTCGTCGATGACGATCTGCTCGTCGCCGCCAAGCACCGGTACCGAAAAGATGCCCTGGGGTGCATCGGTCATCCGATCGAAATACAGCCTGGCGCTGTCTTTCGACCAGCACAGGTTGGTGACAATACCCGTGCGGCCATGCGTCAGAACGGTCCAGTTGCCAGTGTCCGGCTTCATGACGGCGACTTGCGTCATGCCGTCCACCATCGCGAGAAAGGCCACGAGCTGTCCATCGGGTGAAACGCGCGGACTCATGCCGATCTCCGCACCCCCAAGGCGGCTCGCGGTCCACTCGAGTGGCGTTGGCGCACGCCGAGTGAGCGCCCACCCAACGGCGGCCGCGAGCGCCACCAGTGCGGTTGCGGCGACGAGCCAGGGCACGCGACTCGATCGACGCGGCGCCACGACCGGCGCATCGGATGCGCTCGCGTCGTCGATCTCAAGACGTGCGACACCGATGTCTGGCAGCCGCTGTTTGCGGTCCTTCTCCAGGCATCGCTTCAGCAACCGGCGAATGGATGGCGGCGTGTCCGCGGGCAGCGCACCGAAATCCGGCGCCTCGCGGACCACCGCCGCGAGGACGTCAGTGGTTGAGGTGCCGGTGAAGAGACGCTTGCCCGTCAGCAGTTCAAAGAGCACGACGCCGAACGCCCAGATATCCGCACGCTTGTCCACGGCGAGTCCGCGAGCCTGTTCGGGGGACATGTACGCCGGCGTTCCGACGATGGCCCCATGCACCGTGACGGCTGGGGAGGTGGCGGTCTCGAGGGCAGACACGTCCTCTGCCGTCGGCGCGGTCTTGGCGAGCCCGAAGTCCAGCACCTTCACCGTGCCGTCCGCGCGGACTTTCACATTCGCCGGTTTGAGATCGCGATGGATGATGCCCGCCGCGTGCGCGGCCTCGAGCGCGTCGGCGATCTGCCGCACGATGGGGAGGGCAGCCGCGAGAGGCGTCGGCCCACGAGCCATGACCCCGGACAGGTCCTCGCCGGTGACCAGTTCCATCACGAGGGCACGATCCTCGACGCCGTAGATCTGCGCGATGTTGGGATGGTTGAGGGACGCGAGCGTTTCGGCTTCGCGCTGAAACCGCGCCAGGCGCGCGGGATCCTCCGCAACGTCCAGGGGAAGGACCTTCAGTGCCACCTCACGCTTGAGCTTCGTGTCTCGTGCGCGATAGACCTGGCCCATGCCGCCAGCACCGAGCACGCCAAGCACCTCGTAGGGACCTACACGGGTACCGGCTGGAACAGGCATGGGCTCGGCGGATTATAGAGGTTGCCGCTGATTGCAGAGAAAGAACCCGCAATGTGACAGGATCCGCGGCGGCGTCATGAGACCCATTCATGCTTTCGCGGTATCGCTCCTGATCTTCCTGCCGCGATTGAGCGTCATCGCGCAACAGACCCCGCCAACGGTCAGTGAAGAAGTGACGGTGACGGCTACGCGAACAAACGTGCGGCTGCAGGATGAACCGCTCCGCGTGGAAGTCCTTGGTCGAGACGAGATCGAGGAGAAGCTGCTGATGACGCCTGGCGACATTGGCATGCTGCTCAATGAGACTGCGGGCCTTCGCGTGCAAGTCACGTCGCCTTCACTCGGTGCGGCGAGCGTTCGGGTGCAGGGGCTACGCGGGCGGTACACCCAGCTGCTCGCCGACGGCCTGCCGTTGTACGGCGGGCAGTCGGGGTCCATGGGTCTCCTGCAGATTCCGCCAATGGACCTTGGACAGGTCGAGATCATCAAGGGTGTCGCGTCGTCGCTCTTTGGCTCGTCAGCGCTTGGGGGCGTCGTGAACCTGGTATCGCGGCAGCCACCAGCCTCGGCGGCACACGAAGTCCTCTTCAACCAGACGACGCAAGGTGGGACCGATGCGATGTTGTGGCTCGCGGCGCCGCTTTCCAAGCAGTGGGGGTACACCCTGCTGGCGGGCGGCGATCACCAGCGCAGGCAGGACGTCGACGAGGACGGGTGGGCGGACGTGCCCGAGTTCACCCGGATCACATTACGGCCGCGTCTGTTCTGGAACGACGGTGCTGGCCGGTCGCTCTTTGTCACGGCCGGCGTGATGGGCGAGAACCGGAATGGCGGGACGATGCCCGGCAGCACGGTGCCCGACGGTTCGCCCTTTCCAGAATCGCTCCGAACGCGCCGCGAGGATGCGGGGATCGTTGCGCACATGTTGATCGGAAAGAAGATCCTGGGAGTGCGCGGTTCCTTGATGGCTCAACAACACACGCACGGGTTTGGCGACGTTCCCGAGCAAGACAGCCATCGCACAGGGTTCGCGGAAGTGTCGCTGACGGGCGGCCACCGCAAGCACACCTGGGTGGTTGGCGCGGCAGTGCAGGGCGACACATATCGGAACCTCGACGTGCCCGAGTTCGATTACGCCTACTGGACACCAGCGGTGTTTGCGCAGGATGAGTTCGCGCCGGCTGACTCACTTCGGATGTCAGTCAGCGTCCGCGTGGATCAGCAGAACGTGTTTGGCACATTCGCCAGCCCGCGCGGGTCCATCCTGTGGCGCTTCGGCGGCGGATGGACGGCGCGGGGCTCCTTCGGGACGGGTTACTTCGCGCCGACGCCACTCACCGAGGAAACGGAAGCGGTCGGATTGACGCGGCTCGCGAAGGCCGATCTCTCGTCGGCCGAGCGCGCACATAGTTACTCGGCCGACCTTGGCCGGAGCGTCGGCGCCATCGATTTGAACGTGACGGTGTTTGGATCCGAGGTCAAGGGCACGCTCGACATCCGCCCCAATGCCAAGCCAGACCAGTTCGATCTGGTGCCTCTCGGAGGTCCGACGCGCACCCGAGGCGCGGAGGTGCTGGCGACGCTTCATCATCGCGAGATCGCTGTCGTTGGCACATATACCTACGTGCACGCGACCGAACCGGACGTGGTCACGACCGACCGAGACGCGGTGCCGCTCACGCCAGCGCACACCGCGGGTCTGGTCGTCATGTGGGAACGGGGAGGCAAGGCTCGTGTGGGACTCGAAACCTATTACACGGGCCAGCAGCGATTGGACGACAACCCCTATCGGGACGCGAGCGTGCCATACGTCTACTTCGGCGCAATGGCCGAACGGCTCATCGGGAAGTTCCGCGTGTTCGTCAACACCGAGAACCTGTCCGACCGCAGACAGACCCGGTTCGATCCGCTCGTCCGCCCGACCCGCCGGTTCGACGGCCGATGGACCGTCGACGCCTGGGGACCGCTCGAGGGCCGAGTCCTTAACGGCGGTGTGCGGATCGCATTCTGAGGAAGCGACAGAACTCCGACGCCGTCATCGTGAGCGAGCGGTGACGGCGACTATCGAGCTTCAGACTTCAGAAACGAATCAAGACCTCGGTCTTTTTGGTTCTATTGGTCCTGCGAAGATCCCGTCGGCGGCGAAGAAGTTGCCAATCCCACATCCGGCGATGGTGAGAAGCGCCGCTGGCGCTGTGGGCATCCCGAACACGCCGACGAGCAGGGACATTCCCAGAATGTTTCCGGCGAGGGAGAACGCGCCGTTGGCGGCGGCGAAGAGTGCGAAGGCAGCGAGCGGAGACTGGGTGCGGGCCTCGGAGGCCCACGTCCATTGCCAGTGCCACACGAAGTTGTGCGCGACCGCCGCCAGGACGCCGAGGATTGTGGCGAGTCGGTAGTCCAGCTGCATCGGGCCCGTGAGCCACGCGATCGTGCCCACCTGCACGCCGATCCCCAGCAGACCTACGGCGTTGAAGCGCAGCCAGCGACTGAACATATTCACTCGCGCCTCCGGCCAGGCAACGGCTCGGCGCGATACAGCGCGCGTGTGTTGCGGACAGCGGAGTAGACGAACGTGCCGGCGAGTCCGATGGCACCCACGACTCCGCCGACGTCGAATAGCTTGAACGTGTGGCCGAAGAGCGTGGCCATCGGGTGCACCAGCAGAACCATGTTGCCAATGGCGAGCAGGATGCGAAGCTCGGTTGGGCCCATGCCAAAGAAGCTCATCTGGAATTGGCCGAGGCTGTGAGTGGCGAGGTAGACCTCGAGGCAGAGCAGGAAGTAGGCAATGAGCAGCACGGCCGCGACTGGCGCACTCATGTAACCCGAAAGAGCGAGTCCGCCAAAGAGAGCGAGGGCACCGACGGCGTCAACAACATGATCAACGTAATAGCCGTAGCGTGGCCGTGGGCATTGGCGTACGCGCGCGAGCGTGCCGTCCAGGCTGTCGCCGAACCAGTTGATGGCCAGAAAGACAATGACCAGCACAAGGCCGACCGGCGTCCACCGGGCCAGCCAGTACGACAGACCTGCGCCCACCATGGCCGCCAGTGCCAGCATCGTCAGGTGGTCGGAGTTGATTGCAGCTGGCATTCGGTTGGCAAGCCAGATCAGTGTGCGTTTCTCGAGTGCGGCCAGCACGCTGTGCTGGAGCCGCGCGGCGTCCTTGAATGGAGCCGGTCGGGTGCATCCGTCGGTGGCGGTCGTCATCGTGGCGTTCATTGGAACCTCCTGGTCTGTAATGCGCAGGGCGCCGGCGAACCGGCTCACGGTGAGCCCTGCAGCGGTCAGTTTGCGCATTACGGAATGAGGAGAGGTTCGAGATGCTCTCGATAATGGGGTTTCCGCAAGTTGTAGGGTTGGGGCTGGTGCTGGCAGTGGCGGGGGGCGGCTTGACAACGAGCTGGCCACGCTCTGAATCGGTGCAGGGCTGGGAGCGCTACGCGGCCGCCGTCGAAGCGCGCCGGGCGGGCGAGCAACGCGACGCCCGACGGTTCCTGGCGCTGGACTTTCTGCCTGGCGCCGCGACTGAACGCCGAACGGTCATGGTCGGCAACCTCGTCGTGCAGTCCATGGATGCGCGTGTCGACGTGCCGTCCGCGATGGTCCATCATTGGCGAGGCGCGGTGTTCCTGGCTGGGGCAACGCTCGAACGCCTGATGGCGACGCTCGAAACGGAGGCGCCGCCCACGGGTCCCGAAGTTCTGAACGCGGCAGTGCTGTCCCGCCGCCCGCGCGCGATGCGCCTGTTTTTGCGTCTGCAACGGACCAAGTTCGTGACCGTGGTCTACAACACAGAGCACGAGGTCACGTTTGCGCGTGATACCGCTGGCCGCGCGTCCAGCGTCAGCGTGGCAACGAAGATTGCTGAGGTCGCCGATGCTAACACGCCGTCGGAGCACGAACTCCGGTCCGGTGATGACAGCGGTTACCTCTGGCGCTTGAATGCGTACTGGCGCTATCAGGTAGTGCCTGGCGGCGTCATAGCCGAGTGCGAGTCGCTTAGCCTCAGTCGCGATGTGCCATTCGGGTTGGGATACATCGCCGGTCCGCTCATCGCCCGTGCCGCGCGAGAGTCGATGACGCGGGCGTTGGAAGAAATAAGGAAGAGAGGATGAGCGGACACAGTCGTAGGCCAGGCCTTCAGGCCTGGCGGACCTGGCAGACCTGAAGGTCTGCCCTACGACAGAACCGGACGCCAGCACGCACTCGGTCGTAGGCCAGGCCTTCAGGCCTGGCGGATCTGGCAGACCTGAAGGTCTGCCCTACGACAGTACCGGGACGCCAGCACGCACTCGGTCGTAGGCCAGGCCTTCAGGCTTGGCGGATCTACGGTTTGAACGCGGCCTTCGTCGTGGCCGGTTCGATAACAAGATTCGACACGCCAATAGCGAAGGCCGACGCGACGAGCAGGCCCGAGAGGTTGTCGGCCGTGGACGCAAGGAGGCCTCCGGCCGCGAGCAGCGTCGCAGCGAAGACCAGATCGGCCCCACGGATCCAGCCTCGGGCGCGACGATGCTGCGAACGCCATTGATCAGGGTACTCGCGCGCGGCGAACCACGTGTGCCATCGGAGGCCACTCGCGACGACCATCGCTGCCACCGCGACGAGCAGCAGCCACATGCCGAGGCCCTTCATGGCGTTGGCGTGCCGCAGGCCCCAGAGCGGGATGACCAGCAAGAGGTAGCAGATCATTGCGGCGCCCTGGTGGAACTGCCACCACAACATGGCACGCCGATCCTGAACAGGGACGGCGCCAGTCGGTCCGGGGCGCAGTCGGGCGCTCTCGAGGGTCGGCGTGGCCGCAGCCGCGGGCGCAACGAGACGGCCGTTCAAGAGACCTACGACTTCGGCGGCTGTCTGTACGCGCTCGTCAGGCGACTTGGGAAGGCAACGCCCGATGGTGGCCTCGACCTCCGCGAATCCGGGTGAGGAGGAGATGCCGGCGGGCACGACCGCGGCCAACGACGGCGGCTCGTCCTGCAGAATGCGCGCAAGCGTGCCCACCGATGTCGTCGCGGCAAATGGGTGGATGCGCGCGACGAGTTCGTACATCATGACTCCGAGGGCGAACAGGTCCGATCGGCCGTCGAGACTTGATCCGCGAATCTGCTCGGGCGACATATACGCAGGGGTGCCGATGACGTCTTCGCCGCCCGTGAAATTCGCGGAGTCCCCAGTGCTTTCGTGAAATTGCGCGAGACCGAAATCGAGAATCTTCACGCCGCCATCCGGCGTTTGCATGATGTTCTCGGGCTTCAGATCGCGATGCACGATGCCACGCGCGTGTGCCGTCCCGAGAGCGCTGGCCACGGCAATCGCAGTGTCGCGTACGACATGGGGCGGAACCGGACCTTCTCCCAGCGCAGCGCGCAATGTGCGGCCGGGGACATATTCGGATGCGATGTAGAGTTGCCCGTCGATCTCCTCGAGCGCGTAGATCGTCGCGATGTTTGGATGGCTGAGCGCGGCGACGGCTCTGGCCTCGCGTCGAAGCCGGGCCGTGCGCATGTCATCGCCCACCGGGCCGGGCGCGACGGCCTTCAGGGCGATCCTTCGGCCCAGTCGCGTGTCGTCCGCGAGGTAGACGATGCCCATGCCGCCTTCACCGAGCATGCCCGTGATGCGATAGTGGCCCACGAGCTGGCCGGGAGCGAGCACGGAGGCGACCTCGGCGCGACCCTCGATCGCCGTGACGGCGGCCGGCTTTTCCATGAAGCCATCCGCGCGCTCGTGGGCGCTGAGCAGCGACAGGACGTCGGCCGCGAGCGCGTCGTCGGCCGCCGCGGCTCCGCGGATGAAGGCCTCGCGTGTCAGAGGTGGCTGTTCGAGCGCACGCGCGAACAGGTCAGCGACCGCGGCCCAGCGATCGCGCGGCGACGCGGAGGAACTCACGCCGGTTGCGCTCCCTCGAGCTCGCGTAGAAGCCAGGCCCGCGCGACCGTCCAGTGACGTTTGACCGTCGCAGGCGAGATCTCCAAGGTCTCGGCCGTCTCTTCGACCGATAGGCCGCCGAAGAATCGCAGCTCGACGATTCGTGCTTGCTGGGCATCGAGGCCGGCCAGCCGGCCGAGCGCTCGATCGAGTGCGATGAGATCCAGTGCCGAGCCAGAGCGGTTGGCGGAAAGCATCGTCTCGTCGAGGGTGACCATGATCTGGTCGCCGCCGCGTTTGGCGGCGTGCCGGCGTCGGGCGCGCTCGATGAGCAGCCGCCGCATCGCGATTGCCGCGATACCGACAAAATGCGCCCGATTCGCGTAGGCAAGTGGCTTGTCCTGCGCCAGGCGCAAGTAGGCTTCGTGCACCAGCTCGGTCGCCTGCACGCTCTTTGCGCGCTCACGCTGTACGTACCGGCCCGCCAGGCGGCGTAGCTCGGCATAGACGTCTTCCACGAGCGCATCGGGCCTCGGGTTATCGCTCACCTGCGGCGATCTTACCCGACGGTTGTCTACCCACTTAAGATGAGAGGGGACACGAGATGCTCGGTACGGTTGGGTTTCCACGAGTCGTCGGATTGGCGTTGGGCTTGGCGATGGCCGGGGATAGTGCGCCGGTCGCCAGCAAACTGAGTCCTGCATCCGTCCTGGGCTGGCAGCGTTACGCCGCGGCCGTCGAGGCACGGCGCGTCGGGGAGCGACGAGACACCGAACGGTTCCTGGCCCTGGACTTTCTACCCGACGCCGCGACCGAGCGCCGTACGGTCATGGCCGGCAACCTCGTCGTGAAGTCCATGGATGCGCATGTCGATGTGCCGTCCGCGATGGTCCACCACTGGCGGGGCGCCGTGTTTCTGCCTGGGACGACGCTCGAACGCCTGATGGCGACGCTCGAAACGGAGGCGCCACCCACGGGCCCGGAAGTCCTGAAGGCGACCGTGCTGTCGCGTGCTCCCGGTTCGATGCGCCTTTTTCTGCGCCTGCAACGAACCAAGTTCGTGACTGTCGTTTACAACACGGAACACGACGTCGCGTTCGCGCGTGATGGCGCAGGCCGCGCCTCCAGCGTGAGCGTGGCCACCAAGATTGCCGAGGTCGCCGACGCGAACAAAGCCTCGGAGCACGAACTGCCGCCCGGCGATGATAGCGGCTATCTTTGGCGCCTCAATGCCTACTGGCGCTATCAGACGGTGCCCGGTGGCGTCATCGCCGAATGCGAGTCGATTAGCCTCAGTCGCGACGTGCCCTTCGGACTGCAGTACATCACCGGTCCGCTCATCCGCAGCACTGCACGAGAGTCGATGACGAGAGCCCTCGAGGAGATCAGAAAGAGAGGATGAGGTGCTTGACGTCCGGCAGGCCTAAAGGCCTGCCCTACGACAGTACGCAACACGGTCGTAGACCAGGCCGCTAGGCCTCGCGGATCCGGCAGAGCTAAAGGTTTGCCCCACGACAGTACGGAACGCGATCGTAGACCAGGCCGCTAGGCCTCGCGGATCCGGCAGGCCTAAAGGCCTGCCCTACGACAGTACGGAACGCGATCGTAGACCAGGCCGCTAGGCCTGGCGGATCCGGCAGAGCTAAAGGTTTGCCCCACGACAGTACGTGGGACAGTCGTAGGCCGGGCCTTTAGGCCTGGCGGATCCGGCAGGCCTAAAGGCCTGCCCTACGACAGCACGCCGATGTTATGCTGGCTCTCCATCGGAGACCCCCATGAAGAAATTGCTGCGACTTGCGCTAGCTGCTTCGTTCGTCCTGGCGTTGGCCGCCCCGGCGGCTGCCCAGCGATACACCGCGAAACAGACTGGTGACACGATCGAACTCGTCGACGCGACCGCCCAAATGAACGTGGTCGTGGTACCGGCCATCGGCGGTGCGTGGAAGATTCAGGTGAAGGGCCAGAATCTTGTCCGCACCTCTGCCACGCTCGAGGCCTTCAAGATGAACCCGGGATTGAACGGCATGCCGCTCCTGGCGCCGTTCGCCAACCGGCTGGATCAGACGGCGTTCTACGCTAACGGGAAGAAGTACAACTTCGACGTTGAACTTGGCAACGTGCGTGGGCCGATTCCCGGCACGGGTTTCGTCGACCGGTCGCAGCCGGTCTGGCAGCTCCTCGAATCCAAGGCCGACGCCAGCGGTGCGTGGGTGACTTGCAGGCTCGACTTCTACAAGAACCCGACCTACATGAAGCAGTGGCCGTTCGCGCACACCATTACCGTGACGTACAAGGTGTCGGCGGGCGCGCTGGAAGTCCGCAC